>Ga0182024_10000409_pt1 | contig 111066 bp, 91 predicted proteins | sample P32metaG_FD_120480 | JGI IMG/M metagenome (GOLD analysis project Ga0182024, IMG submission 120480) | Permafrost microbial communities from Stordalen Mire, Sweden - P3-2 metaG (Illumina Assembly) | ecosystem: Environmental > Terrestrial > Soil > Wetlands > Permafrost | place: Sweden: Stordalen... | reverse complement strand
TCAGTTCTCAGTTCTCAGTTCTCAGTTCTCAGTTCTCAGTTCTCAGTTCTCAGTTCTCAGTTCTCAGTTCTCAGTTCTCAGTTCTCAGTTCTCAGACCTCAGTTCTCAGTTCTCGGCGGGTGGCCCATTCTAGGCTCGCCGCCCTTTGGCGAGACTAGAGTGGGGAATTTGACGTGCACTCTTCCTGACTAAAACGGATTCACGATCCGAACGCCATCGACCTCCCGCGCCGCCTGCATATCTTCCGACAGCAGCACGCTGCACCCCGCCTGCTTGGCCGCGCGCAAAACCAGCGCATCCCAAAAAGAGAATCCATGGAGGCGATGCAGATCAATCGCGGCAAGGATATCCCCGACGTCGGGTGCGGCGACATCGAACTCGGCGAGCAGCTCGACTTTGCGCCTCGCAACGTTCGCCTCTACATGCAGTTTTCGAGTAATGGTAACGAAATACTCCTGCAAGACCTGAAGCGAAACAACTCCGCTTCTAGCCCGCCGATGCTCGGCCACCAAATCCAAAGCTTTCCTTTGTTTCGCCGGAGCCCCTCTGTCGTCCGCGTAAACGAGAACGTTCGTATCGAAGAAGCTACGAACGGGCATTATCTTCTCGAGAATGAATCTCGTCCCGGTTGAAGCGCCAGCCACGGGAGTTCCCCTGACCCGAGAGACGCTTAAACTCCTCGATGCTGCGCTCAGGGTCGTCTCCTCCCGCCACCATTTGCAGGTAGTCGCGGATCAACTGATTGAGACTCTTGCCCAACGCCTCGGCCTTCTCTCGGGCGCGAGCGACGAGCTGTTCGTCAATGGATAGCGTTACATTCATTTACACAGTATACGTGAACACATAATATGTGTCAATAAGAGGCCCATTCTAGTCTCGCCGCCTTTTGGCGAGACTAGAGTGGGGAATTTGCTCTCGGCTCTCAGCCCTCAGCCGCCAGCTGGTTTCTCGCCCGCTACTTCTAGCAACCAATTGCGGGCGAGGGTCTGCACGTTTTTGCGAACCTCGTTCAGTTGAATCTTATCCATCTCTCTCTGCTTCGCCGCTTCGATCTCTTCTTCGATTCCTTCTTCTTTCTCTTCTTCGGCTTCTTCGGCCTCTTCTTCGTCGGACGCCGCCTCGGCGTCGGCCTCCGGACCGAAAGTCCTTTCCTCGAAATCTTCTTCAAACCACTGCGGACCGTTGATGCAGGTGCGATGCACGTCGTCGCGGTCGATCACAACGTCGGTGGCATCGTCCGCTTCGAAGTTCAAATTCTTGAGGTTGACGCTGGCCGTCTGCAGAGCGTAGAGGATCAGTCCCGCGGTCTTGTGGTCCAGGCGCCCGGCGCCGAGCAGTTGGATCACTTTCATCAGCGTCACCTGCACCGAATTCGCGTCTTCGAGCAGCGGCAAATCGAAGCGCCCCTGCGCGGCTGTGTCCGCCGCGATTTTCGCGCGCTCGCGCCGAATGCGTTCATGAAAAAAGCAATGCCGCCGGCGCCGCAGCGCCGGAGACCCGCACTGCGTCCCATTCATCTTTACGTGCTGACATCGTGGAACATCATCCAGACCCATATTTTTCTCTCATTCTCCACTTCGGTGCGCGGAAAGGAAGTTCGCGGTATCCCCCCTCCCCCCATGAATCTCTGGAATCATGGAGTTGGCGGGAAACGGCCCGCAAAATCCGGCCGACAAAGAAGTTAGATATCAAAATCCGTGAAACAAAGGATTTAGAGGCGGACAGTTTCGATCAGACTGTCGCGACCTGCGCCATATTGTCGCGAATGAAATCCACAGTCAAGGTTGGTCGTCACATGCGGGGCTGTGGAAAAGAATTAGTGGTGGGAATCTAACGCAAGGATGGGGCCAACGCTCAACTGCGGAATGCGGAATGGGTGGTAGGGATGCTTCGACTCCGCAGTGAGATCGCTTCGCGATCTCACTGCTGCGCTCAGCATGACAGGGCGGGAGGGTTCGTGGTTGACTGATCAGTTGCCGGCTGGCACGCCGCCGTATTTTTGCAGCCAGTTCAATTCTTCACGCACTTTGATTTTGCCGTGCCAGGGATTCTTGCTCAGGCTGTGGCCTTCGCCGGGGAAGATCAGCAGGGCGTTTGGAATGCCCAGCGAATAGAGCGCGTGCTCCAGCAAATAATCTTCCATGACGGCGACGCGGATGTCGTCGGCGCCGGCGACCATGTGGGTGGGAGTGCGGACTTTGTCGATTTGGAAGATGGCGGCTTCGTCGTGATAGCGCTGCGGGACTTCCCAGGGACGTCCGCCGAGGAAGTAGGCGTCGTCGTAGGTGGTGTCGTCGTTGCCCCAGTTGCCGATGTGCTCGACCGCGCCCGCGCCGGTGACGGCAGCTTTGAAGCGGGTGGTTTGGGTGATGAGCCAGTTGGTCATGTATCCGCCGTAGCTGTAGCCGGCGATGGTGAGGTGGTCGGGGTCGGCGATGCCGTCTTTGACGAGGGCGTCGATGCCTTCGAGGATGTCTTTGCCGGGGCGGGAGACGATGGTCGGAACGATCTGCTGGAGGAATTTGTCGCCGTATCCGGTTGAGCCGCGGTAGTTGGGCTCGAAGACCAGCCATCCGTTGGTGGCGGCCAGCGCGGCCCACTGGTACCAGTCGGCCTCGAAGTGGTTGCCGTCGGCGTCGGCGGGACCGCCGTGGATCAGGGTGAGCATGGGGAGGTGCTTGGCTTCGGGCTTGTCTTTTCTCGGATTGTCTCGTCCCGGATTGTCTGGTGCGATTCCCGGAGGAAAGATCAGCATGCCTTCGACGGTGGTGCCGTCGTCGGCCTTCCATTTATAGGGCTTGCCTTGCGGGAGATCGCGTTCGGTGAAGAGTTTGTTGAATTGCGTGATGGCGCGGGCTTGATCGAGTTTGTCGGCGCTTTCGGCTAAGTAAATTTCTTCGGGCTTGCCGAGTGAGGAATAGATGAAGGCGATTTTTGGAGAGTGGGCGGCGGTGGAGATTTGCGAGTAGGTGCCGGGCCATTGGCTGATGCGGCGGAGCGAGTCGGAGGGTCGGGCGGTGGAATAGATTTGAACTTCGGTGCCGAGGCGGGCGGAGGCGAGCACGGAGTCGGGCGTGGCGGCGTAGTGCTCGACGGGGCCGACGAAGTCTTTGGACCATTGTTCAACTTTTCCTGAGTCGCTATCGACCCAGTAGAGATGCGGCTGCAGATCGCGGTAGGGGCCCGAGACGTCTCCGACTTCGACGGTGAAGAAGATGTGGCGGCTGTCGCTGGCCCAGCGGGGATGGGTTTCTAAGGCCTGATTGGTGGTGATGCGGCGGGGCTGGGCTTGCTGGCTGGCGGTCGATGCACTTTCGGCGTTCGCGAGCGAGGACCCCTTCGACTCTCGCTCAGGGTGGGTCCCCGCTATATTGGCCTGTGCCACATCGAGTGTGTAGATTTCTACGTCTTCGTATTTTTCCTGGCGTTGGTTAATGGCGTTGCTGACGAAGGCTAATTTGCGGCCGTCGGGAGAAGTTTGCAGATCGTCGACGCGCAAGGGAATGGTCGCAATGGCGCGGGTGCCGGGAGTGAGATCGGGTTGCTGGTCGGAATCTTTGTTCTGCTTTTCATCTTTGTTCTGCTTCTCGATTTTTTCGGGAGCGGCGGCGTGGCGGGCGAGGGCGGCGGAAAGATCGAGCGCGAAAATCGTGTCGCCGCGCTCCGCGGTGCGGTACTGGACGACATCTTTCCACTTCTTCTTGTAGTCGTCTTTCTGCTGCTTGGTCCAGGGCTGGCGAGTGGCGAAGTAAATCGTTTGCGAATCGGCCGACCAGGAAAACGTGTGAACCTCTTCTTCACCCTGGGTGATGGGGAAGGCCTCGCCTCCGTTGGGAGAGATGAGATAGATCTGCGCGGGTTCGTCGTTGTTCTTCGTGCCGGAGTCGGATGAATCGTCGTCATCTTTATCCGAATCTTTGTCGGCGGGCGGCTTGCGTTCGGAGAGGAACGCGATCCAGCGGCCGTCGGGCGACCAACGGGGCTCGGTATCGTGTCCCGATTGCGTTAATTGGATCAGAGAGCCGGCTTGGGTGTCGTCGTTCTTGCTGCCGTCGTTCTTGCTGTGGTAGAGCCAGAGGTCGTGGCGGAAGATTTGCTGATCCCAGTCGGCGCGCTCGGTGGCGATGACGACGTAATTTCCGTCGGGCGAAATCTCGAGCGACGGGAAGCTGACGGAGTTGAAAAACTCGTCGAGTGTGAGTTTGGGTTTGTTCTGGGCTGCGACGATTTGCGCACAACTTGCGAAGATGAGGAAGATGAGGGCAGTTTTATAGATTCGCATAAAGGTCCCGGTGGGGAAAAAGGGTTATACAACGGCGGATTAGCCAGTAGCAAGTTTAGGGCTGGGAATTTCTGAGAGACGCCACAGAAGCCACAGGAGCGCGGCAAAAATGGGAACGGAAAGTTGGACGTGAGTCCATCGCGATAGTGGACCGAACAGAGGAAGTACAAATGCGAGATACAAAAGAACGCGGAGCGCAGGAGTGAAATCATGCTGCGAGTTCTTGATTGACCAATCGGCGAGGAGCAGGAATACAGGAGCCACTGCGAGTAAGTCATAAATGTATAAATGGGGGTTCGCGAGCGCCGCGGCCAGAATCAGCGCGGAAAAGCGAATTGCGGGAGAAGAAGAAGATTTCCAGACAGCGGCTGCGATGGCAACGACCGCGAGCAAACTCAGCAGATACAGCACCCAAACAGCGTCCGGCCACGGAACGAGCAACGACCAGAAGCTGCGGAGGGAATGCATCTGGATTTTCGAAAGGCTGAGTTCAGTCGAGCCTGGCTGTTTGGCGCTGTGAAGCAACATTGTCATGTAAGTTCGCATGATCGACCGGCCGAAATAGATGAGAGTCAATCCCAACTGAGCGCCCGCGGAAATAGCAAGCCCGGCGAAAGCCTTCCACGCTCGGGCGGCGAGAAGAACCAATGCGATGGCGACGAGAAATTGCGGCTTGAAAGCCAGGAAACCCAAAGCCATGCCCGCGAGCCAGTCCCGGCGCGCGCGGAATGCGAAATATGCGGCAGTGACGAACAGGAGCACGGGCGCAGAGAGCTGCCCACGCACGAAAAAGTGAAAGAGCGGCGGATAGGCGATGGCGCAGACGGCAACAATTCCCGGATAGGGGGTCAGCTCGCTGCATGTTTTCCAAAGCAGATAGATGCAGGCGAAGTACATCAGCAGACTGAGCGCCACCCAGATTTCGGCCTGCGCGAGGAACGGAAGCCGGCCGAGCGCGGCAAACGGGAGCGCGACTTGCGGGCCGTAGAAATACTGCAGATAAACTCTGGTGTTCCCGGCAATCTGGCGGATGCCGTCGGCCAGAACTCGATCATTATAGAGTTCGCTGGCGCGGCCGCTGGCAATCAGACGAGCCGATATTGGAAACTGAAGAAAATCCTGGAATTTAATATTGCCGGCGCGGTCGAACAAGCCGGGCGTCGCGAAGTCAATGGCACAGACTCCCCACAGGCAGACTGCAAGCATGATCGCCTGTGCGCGAATGCGCCTCCGGGTGAGCCACTTTGCGACGGAGACAATCGAACTGGGTTCGAGTTGGGCGGTGCAGCTATTCGCGTGGACGGTTTTGACTGGCGAGGTCACTGCGCGGGCTCAACGTTTTTGAGCGCATCGTCGAGCGACTGGCCGGAATGGGCAGCGCTCTGCAGGACGCGCCAGCCGTCATCGTAATCGCGAAAGCCGACGGTAGAAACATAATGCTGATCGGCGGAGTAGAGCGCGGCGCCCACTTCGTTCAAAGGAACCCATTTCCAGGCGAAGTCTACATCGGCCACATTTCCCTGCTTGCTGATGCCGGTCACGGCCAGAAGTTCTCTTCGGCTGACGGGAATAAAGAGCAATGCCTTGTCGGCCTCTTCCGCGGGAATTAAGGTTCGAACCGTGTCGACGCCGGAGGGAGTGAGGACAACATCCCAGCATGGCGCTATGAGGCCCGGAGAACACGGAGCTTTTGTCGCTGAGATCCAGCCGTGTTGTTGGAGGACCACATATTCGGGGGATGCGTAGTCTTTGTTAGCGACGATTCCGGTTTGCAGTGTGAATTGCTGGGGCGTTTGAAAGGCGGTGGAAGCGGAGATCAAGTCGGCGGCGAGACGGCGGGTTAGGAAGTCGCGCGGGGAGCAGGATGCGAGCGCGAGACTGAGCAACGGACAGAGGGCGAGGGTGAGTGTTTTTCGCATCTTGCTTATTGCTCGTTGAAACATCGCAGCAAATACTGCCGGGCTGCGCCCGGCGGACAGCCGGGGCGGCTGTCCCCACATAATCAAAATCCTCAGCCCGTGTCACGCGACACCGCGCTGCGCGGGAGATCCTTCCCTACGCCTGAAAAGCGGCTCCGGTCAGGATGACGTCAAAGTCACCGACGGACGAATGCGTCCGTCGCTACGATCATGCTCAACGACTGGTGATTGTAAACAAACGGGAGCGCTGGGTTGTCTTATTTTTGTGCGGGGAGAAAGGGCGGGAGGTGATTTGGCCGTCGAATTGAGCCGCCCAGCGGCCGGGAATTTGTGTGGAACAGCGGGGGCAGCGGCCTTCGGGAGTCAGGTGGTAGTCTTGTATGAAATATCCGTAACGGCTGATCAACGTTTCATTGCATTGTGGGCAGCGCGTGTTTTCCCAGGCGCCGACCATACCGGGGAGATTTCCGGCGTAGATATAGCGCAGGCCCGCCTGTTGGCCGATTTCGGCGGCGCGCAATAAATCTTCGGGGGTGGTATCGCGTTGGCCGTCGCCCTGCATTTTGTAGTCGGCGTGGAATGCGGTGACGTGCCAGGGAATGTCCGGGGAAATGTTGGCGAGGAATTCGGTAAGGCGTCGCAGTTCGTCGTTGGAGTCGTTGAAGTCGGGGATGAGGAGCGTGACGATTTCCAACCACAATCCCATCTGGTGAATGCGGCGAATGCTGTCGAGGATGGGGCCGATGCGTCCGCCGAGTTCGTGGTAGTGGCGATCGTCGAAGCTCTTGAGATCGACTTTGTAGAGATCGAGCCAGGGGCGCAAATATTCGAGGACCTGGGGAGTGCCGTTGCCGTTGGAGACGAACCCGGTGAGCAGGCCGGCGGCGCGGGCTTCCTTGAAAACTGCGACGGCCCATTCGCTCGTGATCAGCGGCTCATTGTAGGTGCTGACCAGAACTTTCGCGCCCTGATCGAGGGCATCGCGAACCAGCGCCTCGGGCGTCGCTTCAAGCGGCGGCGATACGGCATCGGGATCCCGCAGGGCCTGTGAGGTGACCCAGTTCTGGCAGTAGCCGCAGTGCAGGTCGCAGCCCAGCATGCCAAAGCTGTAGGCGAGAGCGCCGGGGTGAGCATGGAAGAACGGTTTCTTTTCGATGGGATCGCATTGCATTCCGGCGGTGTATCCCCAGGGGACGTAGAGCGTGCCGCCGCGGTTGAAGCGAACTTTGCAGACGCCGGGCTGGCCTTCGGGAATGGGGCAGCAGTGGCCACAGGAAAAACAGCGGACGCGATTGTTGTCAAGTTTTTCGTAGAGCGAGGCGTCGGCTTCGCGGACTCGCTGGTCCAGGACATCGCGGAGGGTGGGCACGGAAACCTCTAGTTAGTATTTTAGCGCGGGAGTGCTGCGGATGTGGGTTTAGTGGGGATGTATTGGGAGCGTGGTTTGACTGATTTGGCGGAGGCTTCCGATTCGGGGCCGCTTGGCTTCGCCTTCGCGGGACAGCCGAAGGCGGCTGTCTCCACATGAGTGTGCCAGGCGTCTGGGAGCTTTGGGTTCAGTAGCCTGCGCCTGGTTTTTTGCCCATGTGTTCTTGCAGCCAGAGGTCGGCTTGGCGTTCGATGGCGTTGGCCTGGGAGCGGGTCATGCCTGAGGCCAGGACGGCTGCGAGATCTTTGCTCTGCTCATCGCCGCGGGCGCGGGCCAGCACCGACCAGAAATACGCTCGATTCACATCTTTCGAGACGCCGCGCCCGCCCCAGTAGAGGAACGCGAGCTTGGCTTGAGCGGTGAGGCTGCCATGGTTTGCCGCCCGATTGAACCAGTAAAAGGCTTGCTTTTCATCCCGCTGGATGCCGTTTTTTTCGTCGCCCTGAAAATAGCGAAGACCCAAAGAATTCTCGGCGACGGCGTCGCCATCCTGCGCCATCTGGCGCATGAGCTGGAAGGACGAGGCCTCGCTGGCTGGGATGGAGGACATCTGCGGGTGATCGGGAGTGGCGGAATCCGCCTTGGCAGGCTCGGATTTGGGTGGTTGGAATGAAGCCAAGACTGTCTGAATGGTCCCGTGCCCGCGACCCTGCATCTTGCTCTGGATTAAGGGAGCAAGATTGTAGCCGAGAACCATCGCGATAGCGGCGGCAACACAGACGAGAAGGATCAGGTGAGAACGCGGCAGGCTAATGCCGCTAAACATTTTTTCTTCCGAACTATTGGGGGCGTGCTTTTCTAAACCTTCCGTTTTCTTTTCTTGTGAGGGCAGGGACGCGAAGAGCACGCTGCCGGGGCTCGCGGGAAAATCTGCGGGAATGGCGACGGGAGTGGGCGCGAGTAAATCCCGGGCACGAGCGGCGCGGTTGAGGGCGGCCTGCACAATCTCCGCGAAACGCTGGAGGAGTTTTTCGTCGCTCTCGGAAAATGTATTTGCTTGAGCGGAGAAGACCTCGAGAATTCCGACCGATTTCTCACCCGTCGATTTTTCGCCCCGGCGCACAGGAACGGCGAGCATGGAGCGAATGCCCAGGGCGCGACAACTCTCCCGATCGACGCGAGGGTCGTCTTCTGTGTCATTGCAGCGGAGCAGAATGCCGGTTCGTACGCACTCGCCGGAAAAGCCGGAGCCTACCTGCAAGCGTGCTCCCACGGGAGGAGCATCGGGACCGGCACTGGCCTGACAGACCATGACGCGATCAGCCATGTCGCGGCCAACCATGTCGCCATCAAGCATGGAATGAGCATCCGATTCCTGTTCCTCCAGAGCGATGGCAGCCCCTGAGGCGCGAACCAGAGTTTGAACACGTCCTGCGATTAGTTGCAGGGAGGCGGCGAGATCGGAACCGAGAGCTTCCACCTGACGCTGAACGACGCTGATCGCAGCCAGAGTGTCGCTGAAATTGGGGCGCGGAGGAACATCTTCCTGGGATGGGACGGGATAGGTGCGAGCCTCACCATTGGCGACTGCGGCGGTCACGTTGACGAAGAGCCACTGCCGCAGGCGGGACAGAGTTTCTGGAGGAAGTTCGGAAAAACGAAGACCGGCGCGGCCGGAAGGATTGGACCAGATCACCTGCCCGGTGGTGTAGATACGTTCCGCGCAATCGGCGAGATCGAGGCACAAATCCACGCGCGCTTCGGCTTTCAGCGGGGAGTGACATTGAATCGCCATCCCGTCTTCGCTGATGTCGACAATCTCGTGGAGATCGAGCAGGGCAGTTTGTTCTTCAGCGGTAAAGCTGGCATAGGCGGGCGTTTGGATCTTGTGGCGCACACGGCGGCGCCGGTTGGGGGACATCGGTCGCAATGCCGAGTTCATGACAGCCATGCGGGGTAGGGCCCAAATTCCTGCTCCATATTACCGCGAGAACGAAGAAAAGTAAGTAGCGAAGAAACTTACGCTGAGGCCTACGGGGCGGGCGATGCCGCCCCGAGGAAGCTCTAGCCGGCTTTGCGGACGATTCGGGCTTGATGCAAGCTGGAGATGCGGGAGATAGCCGCGACCATCATGCTGGAAAGGAGCTGCATGGTCGCGACATCGCGCTCGTCGAATGCGCCGGGCGAGGAGGACAAGACTTCGAAAACGCCCAGAGTGCGGCGGTAATGGCGAAGCGGAGAAACGAGGATGGAGCGAACTCCGAGGCGGCGGCAACTGGCCAGGTCGACGCGGGGATTACGCTCGGCGTCGTGACAGAGCATGATTTCGCCCGAGCGCACGGCTTCCGCGGAGATGCCAGCATCGGTTTGCAGACGGACTCCGAGGTCGGGAGCGGTTCGTCCGGCACGGGCGCGGCAGACAATTTCGTCGCCGGCGCGCAGGGCGATGGCCGCTCCGGTGGCGCCGGTGAGATGTTGAGCGCGTTCGGTGATGGCGCTGATTGCGGGTTCAAGGTCAAGCTCCGCGGTGTGAATTTCGGCTTCGTCGCCGACGGCGACTGCCCGGAAACCAGATACGGGATGGGCGGCGTTGGCCACGCGAAGCTGGCTACGCTGGGCCAACGATGGAGTGTGGTAACGATCTGCGGTGCTCACGTTTTCAGGATCGGGTACGGTGCGCAGCAGGTCGCGAACGAGATTGTTCAATTCCATGTCGATGATGAGATGCGCGGTTTGCTGAGCGCCCATGGACCCGCCGAGCACGCGGGACAGGCCGAGCAAGGCGCGGCTTCCGCAAGCCAGGCAATAGGGCTTGCTGTTGTTGCTGATCAGCTCACACTGTACGCAGAAAGTGGCAGACTGCAGAGGAACAAAATTGACATCCTTGAAAGCCGTGCCGTACGCGGTCTTGCCAAACATAATTGCGGAATCCTCGCTTCTAACGTGATGCCGGTACACATGATCTATTGAAGGTAACGAGATCGGGCGATGTGAGGGAGTGACGGCAGTGGTTCGTGGGTTGTGGAAAAGTTTCAGCGAGAGCGGCGTTCAGCGTGGAACGAGAATTTTGGTGATGGCTCAATTTGAATTTTCCGGCCGATAGTTGGAGTCATCCCTTCGACAAGCTCAGGGCAGGCTCTGAGTGCAGCCGTTTTTCAGGCGGAACGAAGAGCCTGCCCTGAGATGAAGTCGAAGGGATCTCCCACTGATCATATCTATGGGCGATCCCTCACGCGGCTGAAGTACGCCGCATTTCGGGATGACGGCCTCGTAGGAGAATAGATTGAAACCGAGCCACCACCAGAATTTTGGGAGTGAGAATCTTGCGGCAGTTCGCGCCGATGATGGAATTCTTGATCCAGGTTTCTGTTCGGGATTTTTACGATCAAGGTTTTTACAGTCGAGGTTTTTTCCCGATCAAGTTTTTCCGATTGTTTTTCAGATCAATGGCATCGAAATAATTTGGTGGACACGGCTTACCGTTGGGATAAGACTGTTTGTAGCGTGCCGTACAAAGCGCAGCGGGAAATGCTGTGACGGCTCATCGTCGCAGTTGCCGATTAGTCGGCAGATGCCGCGCCAGGAATGTTCGAATCGAAATCTCCGCCTATCCACGCTGATAGTGCGCTGTGGAATTCTGTGGCGGGTCAAGTGCTATCCATGCAAAATTCAGCCGCTCGCCAAGGCTGTTTCCAGGCGGGCAGGAAGTAGTACGAAAATGCTGAGCTGCTGTGCCAATCCCCAATGTGGAAAGCCGTTTCTCAGGCTCCGAGAGGGCAAGTTGTTTTTGGTCGAGACCGAACGCGTGAGCAAAGGGGGCGGAGCTGTCTCTTCTGCCGTGAATCGCGGCCGAAAACAGCAACGGGGTATAGAGCATTTCTGGCTGTGCGATGTCTGTGCCGCTCACTGGACATTGACTTATGAGCAGGATGAAGGAGTGAGCTTGATTCCATTGCGACGGGCGGTGCGGAGCGCGGGGGCAGCGGTGGGCGATCGATCCGTCGGTGATCGATCCCTGGGCGATCGATGCGCGGACGATCACTATGTGGGTGATCGATGCCCGGAAGCGGCCTAGGCGCAGTTCCCTGCTAGGCGTAGCCATTCTTTTTCCACATCTTCCAATCTGCGCGGACGGCCGTCACCATCTTTTCCGCAGCCTGGTGCAACCACTTTGGCTTCTGCTTTTGCAGGGAGCGCAGGATGGGCTTGCGGGCGGTTTGGCTTCCGAGATGAATGTTGGCTGTCTCCCATCCCATGGCCCGAAGCAGTCGCAATTCCTTTCCTGTGGCCCGGAGCGTGGCTAGTTCGATGCGCGAGCAATGAGGACTCAATCGGCGGACGATCCAGCGCCCGCGCAACTGAACAAAGGGATCGAGACAGCGCACGGCGCGGCTGATGATGGTCTGATAGAGAATTTCAGGAGATCCGCGATGATCTTTGGCCCAGTAACATGCGGAGGAAACCATGGCCTTGGCCTCGCGGGCAATTCTGCCGCCCTGCCAGTCGGCAATGGCGACGTAGCGGGCGTGCCCCAGGCTACCCAGGCCGGCGACGCGTCGAGCCAATCGATAGGCTAACTGGCGGGCGGGCATGAGGTGCTCGAGCGCATCGATGGCGCTGATGGGTATTTCGCCTTTCACGGTTGGGAGAGCATCCATTTTCGCCCAGAAGTGGACTGGATCGCGCAGTTCGCTTTCGGCAATCTCACGCAGCCATTCGTGATTCTCGCCCAGGACGAACGGAGTTCCACCGGCGGACATGCTTTCGCGATAGCCTTCGAGAATGGAATCGCAGATGTCATTGTGTTTTAAGGGCAGGTGCCCGGCTTCAGCGGCAAGGTGAGCGCTGACAGCGAGCCGAACCAGATCATTGGCGTAGGCCAAGGGGTGAGTTTCGTCGAAGTCGTTCACACCCCAGATGAGACGCCCCTCGATATCGCGCCAGGTGCCGAAATTTTCTACGTGCAGGTCGCCGACCGCGAGCACTTGCGGTCCCTGGGCGAGTTCAGGACAAACTTTGGGCCAGATTTGCGCCCAGCGATAAAACGTGGCGCGCAGGAACGGAAAGACTGCCAACTTCATGTTGGCGTGTTTGAGGCGAAGATCCTTTTTTACAAGATCGGTTCGATGCCCCAACCACTGCTCGAAGTTACGAGTCGCTTTGACGGCGTTCATTGCGCCCGCAACAATAGCGGGGAGAGCGAATGGAAGTCAACGGCAGGATGTGCGCGGTCGCGTGCGGGTTGACAGAGGCGGCTGCAAAGTGCAGACTCTCCTCGACTCGACAACACTATTTGACGGAGGAATCTTGACACACCATTTCGTTGCGGCAGCGGTTGTGCCTACTATTTCTGGCCAGGAGGCGACGCAGCTCATTCTGCGCTGGTTTCATTTCATCGCCGGCATTCTGTGGGTGGGCCTTCTTTATTTTTTCAACCTGGTCAATGTCCCTTTCATGAAGCAAGTGGACGCGAGCATGAAATCGAAAATATTTCAGAACCTGACTTTGCCGGCACTGAACTGGTTTCGGTGGAGCGCGCTGGTTACGGTGTTTATCGGATTCTGGTATTGGTCGCAGTTTTATGTGGCTCCGGATGCGCGGCGGCAAGGCACCAGCGCCGGCGCGACGATTGGACTCTTTCTGCTGTTGTGGATCGCGGTGTGGTTCGTTCTTTTTCTTGTGATCAAGAAGATGCCCTCCAGCGGAATCATTCTTGGAGTGATTACTGCCGTGCTGGTCTACGCGGCGGGATGGATATTTGTTCACTACACTCCGGCCGGCGGGGATGACAATCACGTGGTTGCGATTGGCGTTGGCGGCGGGATGGGGATTGTGATGCTGTTCAATGTGTGGGGCATTATCTGGCCGAACAACAAGAAGATCATTCGCGGAACGCTGGCCGGCACGCCCCCGGCGAACGCGGCCACGATGGCGCGGCAGGCATTCTTGGCATCACGCACAAACTTCTTTCTATCGGTGCCGCTGCTGTTTTACATGGCGGCCAGTTCGCACTTTTCCAGCACGGTGATTTTCGGGAAGTAAGTGCGGAGGGCATCAGTTTATTGAGGCAAGAGTGGCGCGGCTAAGAGCCGCGCCATTTGTTAATGAGCTTTGAGCGATGAGCGATGAGCGATGAGCGATAAGCCAAAACCCGGAGCAGCCTGAACTGGCTCACAGCTCGTAGCTCGTTGCTCATCGCTCCATTCTGTGGAATTGGATGTCGCCGCGAGTCCTAGCCGAAAATGTCGACGTGCACGATCATCCGCACGCCGTCGCCCAGCTTCACATTCTTCCCTTTCGACGTGAGGACGCCGTTGTTCAGTTCGAGGCCATGTATGCCCTGCACGCCGGTTGCATTCACATTCGCTCCGGACTGCGCTTTTGAATTGGTTTCCATGTTCGAGCCGGTGTGGGTATCGGTTACGGTGCCAACATCGCCACCACCGAGTGAAGAACCTCCCGCCCCCGCAGTGGCCTTTCCCGCCATCTGAGGCTCAGGTTGTTCCTCTGGAGCAGATACCGCCTGTACCATTCCTTTAACAGACAGCTGTTTTCCATTCGCGACTTCCAACTTATCGAAGGCGATCGTCAATTGCGACTCAGCATCGCCTTTGGAGCGCGCCTTCGCGGCAGTGACTTGCCCTGTTAACTTTGACCCCTTCGGAACCAGAGTGCCATCCCGCAATTTGAAACTTCCCGCCGTCACGACCTCAACCGTGTCTCCTTCTTTCAGTTTACTGGAGTCGAGCGTCTTGACGACCTTCACCGGAAAGGCTCCATGACCCACCGCAGCGGGCGCGGCTTGGGCCGCCGCCAATGTGTCCCCTTGCCCGAGGCATACAAACACTGCGAGCAATGTGCTCAGACTTACAACGCGAATTTTATCCATACAATCCACCTCCAATTACTTCGATGCGGAAATTATAGTTCACTCAAGTGTCATCTGCGGCGGTCGACTGAAAGACAAAAAAGAGGCCGACCTTTCGGCCGGCCTCGAGGATTTTCGTGTCGCTGACTTAGAACACAATCTTCGCGCTGACCTGCATGACGCGCGGAGATGAGTCAAAGCCCAGGAAGTTGCCATAGGGGCTGGTTGGCGTCCCCTGCATGCTTTCGATCGCTCCGAACGTAGGATCGGGGGTTGCCACGCCTCCGGTGTAGGTGCTGAGGTAGTTTGCGTTGGGAAGAGCGAAGTTGGGATGGTTGAACGCGTTGAACGCTTGCGCGCCGATCGCCATGTTGACCCGTTCCGCAATCTTGAAGTTCTTGAACAGGTTCAGGTCCATGTCGAAGTAGTGCGGCCCGCGATACTGATTGCGGCGCTGCGTGGGGAAGGTGATTGCCGTAACGCTGGCATCATTCACGTCCAGCACTCCTGCGGCGCTCAAGCATTCCGGCACGCCCAGTCCATCGTAGCTAGCGTTAGCCTTGCCGCAGCCGCCGGGCTGCGCGTTTCCGATGATTTGGGCAGGGATAGTGTCTCCACCATCAAGGATCGTGCCCGCAAGGTTGCCGTCCGAGATCGTATACGGCAATCCCGTGCGCCAGAACGCCTTGCCAGAGAACTGCCAGCCATTGATCAACCACTTCAGCGGGCCGGTCTGATGGAATTCCGGATTGAAGACGAAGTCACCGTTCACAAGATGACGAATGTCGTAATCGGAGTTGCCATAGTTATCCTGACGCAGGCTCACTGGAGAGATCTGGCCCAGGATGGTGTTGTTGCCTTCGAAACCATACTGGGAGATACCACCATTGGAGGTCTCGTCAATGTTGTGCGACCAGGTGTAATTCAGGTGAGCCGAGACCCATTTGGTGAATTGCTTTCTCAAACTGAACGTGAGCCCGTTGTAGTTGGAGACTGCTCCCTGGCTATATTGAGTGACGGTCGAATAGCTGGCGGCGGGTGCATTGATGGGAACGCTGCCGCTGTAGAAACCGCCGGTTCCGTCGTAGGCGTCGGGCCACGCGTTTGAGTAGGAGATGCGGGACCCGTGATTGCCGACGTAGTTGACGATGAACACCAAGCTGTGACTTAGCTCCTGCTGCACTTCCAGGTTGTATTCCTGCCACTCGGGGGAATGGATTGTGCCAATAATACCGTTGGCCGCCGGTGGTTCGAACACCACTCCAGCCGGCATGGCGGCTTGGATCTGGTTGAAGCTGTTTGTGATGCTGAAAGCACTGGCTGAGGCCTGATAGGTAGCGGGCGCCCCGCTGGGATCGAACGGAAGCACGCCCACGCTACTCGGATTACTTCGAACCCGGAACGTGACGGAAACCGGAGGATTAGCGAGTAAGTTGTCGACCATGGCAGCAGCCGGGTTATCGTAAAACTGCCCGAAGCCGCCGCTGACTACGGTCTTACCGTTGCCACGCGGATCCCAGCTGAAGCCGATACGGGGAGACCAGAGAAGCGAGTCCACGCCCGGATATGCGTTGTGCTGGTTGTCGGCGATATCGGCACTGTAAGGAACGTCTAAAGAGCCGGTTGAGCCGGCTGCAACTGCCGCTGAGTCGGCGAATGGCCCTTTGAGGTTGGCAAAACAATTGATCTGGCACACCGGGTTCGAATTATGCTCTACGCGCAACGCCAAGGTTAACTTGAGGTTGTGCGTCGCCTTCCATTCGTCCTGCCCGTAGACTCCCATGCCCCACATCGCAATGGGAACGTCGGTGGATGCGTTGTCAGCCTTGCGATACTGGAAAGCGACTCCATCCGCGAAGGATTGCAACTCGTTGGTCGTATAGCCCCAGTAAACCACAGGCGAATTGTAAAAAAAGTTGTGATCGCTCACGTCGTAGCGACGGAAGTTTTCGCCGAACTTGAAGGTGTGGTTGCCATGCGTCCAGGAGAAGTCGTCGATGATCTGATATTGCGTGATGTTACGGCCCTGGGGGAAAGAAGCCGCTGCGGAGTTGGGACTCGTGAAGTTATAGATGCCCTGATCCTCGCTGAATGCCTCCTCATAGTTGAAAGCGGAGGCCGCATTCGGAGCGGTGAACTGGGCTACGTAATGGCTGAGCGTGGCGGTGAATGAGTTCGTCTTGGTGGGCCCGAACACGTGCGTCTCCGACACTTGCGAGTCCCAGCTCGGCTGCAGGGAGTTGGCGTCGAAGATCGGGTCGATCGGATCCAGGTGGGTCGGCTGCAACCCGTGGTCCAGTTTGTAGCGGCCGAAGATGTTGTCGTTAGCACCAAGCTTCTGGTCCACGCGGAAGGACAAAATGTATTCCCATGCGAGAGCCGTCGGGGTCGCGGTGTAAGACTGTGAGCAGGGCGAGGTCCCTGGCGTAAAGCCAGGTGTCGGCACCGTGAAGGCCAGTGTGGAGCAAGAATCGCCAGGAATGATGGGGTTCACCGTGGCGGTGTTGTAGCCCGGGGCGCTCGTCCAAAAACCGAGTAATTTGCTCATCGTCGCTGCTTCGGCCGGATTGCTCGCGGCCGTTTGGGCCGCGACCGCGGCGGCAAATCCGGGCGTGGGAGAAGTCACCAGGTCCTGGTTTGGAAGTACGAAGCGCATTCCCTCGTAATCGACGAAGAAGAATGTATGGTCCTTGATGATCGGCCCGCCGATGGATGTCGCCCACTGATTGGCATTGGAGAAGCCCGGAATATTCGGGGCTCCAGAGGCCAACTGACCCTGCTTATTCATCCAGTCATTGGCGTTCAACAGCCGTCCGTTCCACCAGTACTCCGCATTGCCGTGGAACTGGTTGGTGCCGGACTTGGTCACATAGGTGACCTGCGCGCCAGCGAGCTGCCCGTACTGGCCGCCGTAGGGGTTGGTGATGACGGTCGCTTCGCCGATTTCGTTCTGGCCCAGGGTAAGGTTCGACGCGCCCGAGTTGTTGATATTGAAGTACGGGTCCATGTCGTTCTCGCCGTTAACCGTGAACAGGTTCGATGTGGCCGGCATGCCGTTGGCGGTGAAGTTGCCGTAACCCATGGTTCCGTTGACTACCACTCCAGGAGCGGTGTCGGCGATGTTGGTGATGTCGCCACCGGCGCTCGGCAGCTGCGCGACTTCTTCCTGCGTGAAGGCAGTGTTGTTGCTGGGCTCAGTGTTGATGAGTGGCGCCGTGCCGGAAACTTCAACGGTTTCAGTGCCTTTGGCGACGGTGAGATTGATCTCGACGTTGGAAGTCTGACCGACTTCGACCGTCACGGTCTGCACCACTTCGGCAAACCCGGCTTGTTTGACGGTGATCTGATAGTGGCCCGGCTTCAACAGGCCAAAGCTATATCCGCCGTTGGAGTTCGTCTTACCAGACGCGGTGGAACCCGTGTCCAAGCCCTTCAGATCGACCGGTGCGTCCGGGATCACGGCGTGACTGGGATCCAACACTGTGCCCGTGATATTGCCGGTGGTCAACGATTGACCAAACATCGGAGCGGTCGCCAGGGACAGCGTCAACAATAAAACCGCAATAATAGCGAAACGTTCAAACCGCATTTCCTGCCTCCTTAGAAGTAGTACTACTAGAATCGAATCAAGCGCTTTGGCCGGATTTCCGGGGAAAATCGCGCGATCCGATGGATTTGCAAACCTCGAAAGCCTTGAATGTCGCAAGCGCTGGGCGCTTCAAAAATCTGACTGCTCATCTTTCCCGTCTGTCGCGGGCAATGGTTGTCTGAAAGAAAAGGCACGTGTTCTAGTGCAACTAACGATCCAAACAGAACCCATAACAAACAACTTGTTTTCAACAGTTTAGTGTGGCATCGCCGACGATGGATTCTAAAATCGGTAGAAATACAGCCACCACAATATGGCAATTGGAATACAGGAGAAAAACCGCAAATCTCGGTGTAATACTTTACCCGCGCCGTTTCCTGGCCGGTTTGGAGGGAACCTCTCCGGGCGCTAAGACTCTTCTGACCATGGGAGTGTTGAGCTTGTATTTTCGTTCGCTGACGTTGCCGGCGTCATCTTTCACGCGCAGGATGAAAACCGGCAGAGTTCCCTCTCTGTCGAAGTTCTCTTTGGTTACGGTTACGGGCAAAATTCCGTCCAGACCGTGTTCGCGATAAGCGGTTTCGTAACGATGCTTGCGGGCGTTCCAGGTGAACACGCGAACTTGATCGAAGTCATAAGGCAAGCCGTCGTGGGGGTCGGTGAGGATGCAAAGATATTCCGGGACCTGTTTCTGCACACCTTTATCGTTATCCGGCATCTGGTCGAGAACAAAAAAAGCGACGAAGCGCTGGCCTTCGGCGTATTGCGCGATATCGAGTGGCAGGTCCACGTCGACCATTCGGGCCAGCACCCAACCGACGCGGCCTTGATCGTCGCGTACCAGCAACCAGTCTTCAAGAAGAGACGCCGCCTGGGCTTTTGCTGCGGACTTAGTTGCGGGCTTGGCTGCGGGTTTGGGCGGAGGCAGTGTAGCCGACTGTTTGTCGGCGGTCGCCCGCTTTAAAATGGCGACCTTCGCGCCGGACGCCAGTTGGTAGAGGTGCTCAGTCTCGCGTCCCGGGGATACGTGCAGATTGGTTTCGTTGCGCAGTGCGCCTGGAGCCTGCACGGGATCGTTCTGATTATCCTGGGTGAGCTTCTGCAGGGCGTCGAAGGTCTTCTGATCGACCAGGTAGCGCTGCTCGATCCAGCCTTCAATGCCACTGTCGGTGCGCACACGCGCGAAGCGCTTTTCACGTTCCAGCACTTCTACGCGCTCGCCATTTTTCACATTGCCGACGCGGTTGTACATGGCCGCAACCTGGTCGCGAAGCCCGGCTTGCGGCGCGGATACGTATGCCACCTCCAGCACCCGGTGGCGGCCATGATTACAAGCAGCAAGCAGAAGGATGGCAGCCACTGCCACTGGCAACAGGCAACGAGCACGAGATGAGAACGTCGGTGTCATTGTTACGGTGCCATGGTTACGGTGTCACGGTATCGGTGTCACGATGGATGAGGCGAAAGGAACTTTCTACTATAGCGCGTGGAGGTTGGGAGTTTCCGACACGAAGGTTTACGATTCATGGACCTGACGGAAGCGAAAGATTTGAGGTTCAAGACGTGACTTTTAAGACGCGAGTGTTTAAGACATTGCCTTCGAGACATGACGAAGCGGCGTCGGTTACGATATCAAGGTAATAGTTGCAGATGAGGCATTTCCTGCTTCCAAGATATTTATCAGCTATTTTTTAAGATGAACTAACACCGATGAAGAAAACCTTCCGTAACCGTCTGGTGGTTTTGACTGTCGCACTGTTGATTACACTTGGTAGCTCTTTCTACGCTCTGGCGCAAGACACGCTGGATTCGGTGCTGCGTCCTCCAAAGGGTGCGCAGGTTGCCATTATCGTATTCGAGGATTTGCAATGTCCCATGTGCAGCCGTACCGCGCCGCTGCTGGAGCAGGCTTCGAAAACTTACAACATTCCCGTGGTGCGTCATGATTTTCCGTTGCCCATGCACAACTGGTCTTACCAGGGGGCGGTAATGGCCCGCTATTTCGACACTCATTCCAAGGCCTTGGGCAACGAGTTCCGCGATTACATTTTTGCCAACCAGCTGGAGATCAATCCGCAGAACTTGCGCGCCTACGCGGAAAAATTCGCCGCCGCGCATAAACTAGAGTTGCCGTTTGTGATTGATCCAGGAGGAAAACTCGCCGCGCTGGTGAATGCGGACCGCGATTTAGGCAAGGCCATCAAGCTTGACCACACGCCCACGGTTTACATCGTGAGCAGCCGAAATCCCAACAAACCGTATGTAGAAGTCAGAGACAATAGCCAGCTCTATTTGACCATCGACAATATGATGAGAGAGTAGGCGGAGCAATTGATGATTGATGATTTTTGATTGCTGAGTGTTGATTGCGAGACAGGCACCTCTTGCAGGTTTTTTCGGGGTCGGATTATCGTCCCATGCAACGCGGTTTCCCAGGGGCTAACTCTCTGACTCGCACGCGGGCGGGGCGCCCGCGCCACCAAAGCTCGAACCACAGTAAAGTTCTAATCTCCGAATCCAATTCCGATCGCTCGGGCCGTGCGTACCAGCTCGCCTTCGGGGCGAACGGACTTCAATTGGCCGATGGCGTCGGCCATGTTCACTGCAACAATGGAGCTGGCACGCAAGGCGACCATTTTTCCAAACTCGCCGCGAGCAATCAGCTCAACCGCGGAGACGCCGAAGCGGGTCGCCAGCACCCGGTCGAATGGCGAGGGCGAACCACCGCGCTGGATGTGCCCCAGGACGCTGACCCGAACCTCTTTGTGCGATCCCGCGGCAATGGCGTTGCCGATCAAGTTGCCGACCGGGTTGTTGCGCCGATTCTCTTTCAGCTCAGGAGGAGTCTTCACACCCTCTGCGACCACCACAATCGTGAAATCCCGGCCGCCCTGTTCGCGCTTGGCGATGAAGTCGCACACGCCCTTGATGGTGAACGGGATTTCAGGAATCAGGATGATATGCGCCCCACCGGCGATGCCGCCAGCCAGCGCAATCCAGCCACAGTCCCGGCCCATGACTTCCACTACCATCACGCGGTGATGGGATGCTCCCGTGGTATGGATCTTGTCGATCGCATCCGTCACCGTGTGCAGCGCAGTGTCGAACCCGAAGGTAAGCTCTGTGGCCGACAAGTCATTGTCGATCGTCTTGGGTACACCGACGATCTTCAAGCCTTTCTGAAAAAGCTCGTGGCCGATGGTTTGCGAGCCATCGCCGCCGATGGTAATGATGGCGTCGATTCCAAGCTTTCTGGAATTGGCGATGACTTGACCGGAAATGTCACTCAGAACTGTCTGGCCATCATTGGTTGATTTATATCTGAAGGGATTGCCACGATTGGTGGTGCCGAGGATGGTTCCACCTCGGGGCAGAATGCCACTCACTTTGTCGAGCGTGAGTTCGAAGGATTTTTCTGGCCAGATGAGCCCATCAAATCCATCCGGAATGCCAATGACTTTCCACTGGTGTTTGAGGATCGCGGCTTTCGTAGCGGCGCGAATGACAGCGTTCAGGCCGGGGGCGTCCCCGCCCCCGGTGGCGATGCCGATGCAGCGAATATCAGACATGGGAAATTAATTGTGAGTAACGACGATCATAAAACTCTCTCGAGGGATGAACAAAGTTACGAGAGGGCATTGGTGGAACTGGGCTTGCGAGCGAACTCCGAATCAACTACCGGCGGGAAGACACTTGTGGGAAAGCTTGGGTGCTGAGAATAAATCGCGAAAGAAAACAGGCAGCCGGCGCGTTGACCGTTTTTCGAGCTTCCGCAGCGCAAAAAGATCGACGGACTCGGCTCGCTTACGATGCCGGAGCTATGGTAAGAGTGGTCTGGAAGCTGCTGTTCACTCCATTACACGTATAGACAGCAAAAATGGTGACCGGGGTTGAGCCAGTAATGGTAAGCCCGCTGGTGTCGATAGTCGCTGGATCTCCGGCGATAATCGTAACTCCGGAATTGCTGGTAGACCAGGTAACGCCGGCACTGATATCGACCGGCCCGGAAATTCCCGAAACCACTGTCGTCGCGGTGGCGGTAGCGTCGGCGCCGACGGTGACGCTCGATGGGTCCAACGTGATGGTGAAGTTCGTTCCATTCTGCACGCAAACCGTGGCGGAAGCGGTGGCGCTGATTCCCTGATAGTCGGCGGAGATGGTGGCCGGCGTGGAGCTGAGGTCGTTGCCGGTCAGGACTCCCGAACTGCTGACGCCGACGGCGCCGCTGCTGCTCGACCATGAAACTTTACCGGTGATATTTCCCGCCGAGGAAGAGTCCGTATTCGTGCCGTAAGCCGTGAGTTGCGTGGTTCCGCCGAGGGGCACGTTAGGACTGGTAGGAGAGATGGTGATCGAGGCCAGCTGTTCGGGCACGAAAAATCCGGTGCAGCTCGCGGCGAAAGCCAACAATGCTAGCGCGGCGATGGCGCCTGCCACTTGGAATTTGTGTTTCCTGGATAACATAAGCGTAACGAGTCCTTGCGCGCCCCGGTTCCGTTTCGATCCGATCTTTTTCGATCCGATCTTTTTCGAACCGATCTTTTTCTATCCGATCGTTCCGCCAATCGGAATGCAAAAATTGTAGCAGAGAAGATTTCTTCCGGCGCACCCGCCAGTACCTGGTCTGCGGGCTTGGAACCATCTCCGCCATCCGCCGGAGGCAGTCATCTTCTCGTTTAGAACGCCGCGCCAAACGAGGCTTGCAGGAAAATCTTCGTCAGACTCCAGACCTCGGACTTCGGACTTCGAATCTCTGACTTCTGACTTCTGACTTCGGACCCTCGGACCTCTGGCGTTTGGGTCTGAAGTCCGGGGTTCGGGGTCCGGGGTCTTGAAGTCCAAGGTCCGAGGTCTGAAGTCTGCTTCTTCTTTACTTGCGCTCTTCCTTGGGCGCGCTTTGCTTTTTTGGCGGTGCGCTGGGCTTCGACAAATTTTTCGGCGCAGTCTCGTGGGACTGAGGGCGAGACTCGTTGGGACGATTGGCACTTTCACGCGCGTTATTTCCCGCTGCTCCGATTTTTGCGGGCGGCGTAAAAGGACGAAAGCCATCATTGGATCTGGGCCGGTTTGCCGCCGGTGAAGCCACCCGAGCCTCTCGGGGCGACATTGCGGGCGCATGATATTCGCCGCCCGCGGAGCGCGCGGGAACTGCGGAACGACTGCTGAAATCACCAGGCCTGGCGGTGGCTGCGATGGCGGGCCGTCCGTGATTTTCAGAGGCGAAGTTGGTGCGATTCTGGCTGGCGATCCGCTCGTGCTGTAGCTGCTCTGCCAGCGGAGCGACATGGCGCTCATGCGCGGCCGCTTCTTCCTGGGGAGTGGGACGCGCATCAATGCCGCCCGCGCCACCGTTATAGCTGACGACTCTGGTGTTGAGCACGACGGTTCGGTTGTAAACGTGAGTGACGTCTGTCACGCTCACGTTGGTGACGTAGCGGTTGTAGTAGAACGCTCCGCCGCGCCACTCACCGCCAACAAATCCCACCCCGGTATAGCCGAATCCGTAGTTGATTCCGCCATAGAAGCCGATGTGCGGTCCCCAGTATCCTGGATGCCACGCGTAGGAACCTCCACCCCAACCCCAATATCCGGGTGTCCAGAGCATGCCGACCGGGGCCACAACCCAGGTGCCGGGCACCCAGTAATAACCATCGTCATCACTCCAAGCCCAATAACCGGGAGTCCAGAAGTAACCTGGGCCGGGACAGATGGGTTGCGCATAAACCGGTAACGGAGGTGGCCCGATGCGGACTGAGATACCCACTGCGATCTGCGAAAATGACGCCGAGGAGAAAGATAAAACAATGATTGCCAATAATAGCCAGCGCACGGCCACCCGACTCCTGATCATTACCCCGCTCCCCCTGAATTCATCAGACATATTTCATCAGACATGCAAAACGGAGCGGAAGCGAGCTCCACGCATGCCCTGATTACAGTTCAACCCTGTAAACCCTAAACCTGGAAGTATGTTGCTCGGGGAGGAAATTATTTGGGATGAAGGTTTTTGGCACGCTAAATGCCGCGATTGATGCTAATGAAGTACGCAGGGCTAATTGATTTTCTTGCCGCGGGCGATGCGTTCGTCGATGGGCTTGCGGCCGGCAAAACCTTCCTGGGTTCCGTGCCAGTGGGTAATGGATTTCTCACCCAGCTTCCAACACAGCAGAATAATCTGGCCTTCGAGTTCGCAGGGAAAATCGAGCAGGCCGATGTCGATATCTTTCACTTGGACGCCGATGGAGTCGATTTCCGCCAGCGCATCTTTGGCGCGCTGCTCTGCCTTCGATCGCTCCGCTTTGCGCCGGGCGAGGGGAACGACGTTGAGAAACATTCCGCCATTTAGAAAAATCCGGTGCGCGAGCGCCTGCTGCTCGGCCTCAACTTCTTCCATAAGCTTCTTGGCCGCGATGGCGCTGCGCAAGAGCGACTCCAAAACGGGTAATAGAGATTGCGCTTCGGCGAGAGTAAAAGTACGGGCGGACATGGAATAACTTATTTTAGCGTACTCCTCGTGAATCGTCGTTGGTCGTTGGTCGTTAGCCAACGAATCGTTGGCATTTGCGTGCTCTTCGTCTGCTGATCAGCGGGTTCTGCCGTGCGAGGGATCGCCTGAGTTCGCGGTGTTGAGGTCGACATAGAGCGGCGGACTTATGCCGGGCACATCGCAGTTTCCGTCGGGGCTGTAGTTGGTGCAGCGCCCAGCCACATCCTTGCGTTGCGGGGATTGCGCGAACTGCCAGACTTCGGCCATCTGCACTCCGCTTTGCTCCGGGTTGGACGGATGCTGTGAAAATTCGCATCCGGGAGCGGGCGGACAGGCGTCATTGATGGCCCAGTAAACAATGGAGCGCGTCCCGGCGCTCTGGCGTATGTCTTCGGCGGTAACGACGTTGCCGTCGTCGGCCGCAGGAATGCCGGAACAATAAATTCCTGCGCGAAATCCGGCGGCGGTAATGCCGTCAACCCAGGCATAGATGTAAGCTTTTTGCTCGGGCAGCATGCGGCCGCCCTGTTCCTGATCCAGAAAAATAATGGTCTTTGCGGGGAATCCTTCGCGATGCGCAGCCGATGCAGCCGCTTGCGCATCCGATTGCCCTAATCTGGTGGCCCTCGCCACGGTCTTGAGTTGGGCGTCAAGGCGTCCATTGAAGAGCACGAGGAATCCGAATCCCGCAGATTCGACTGCGGCGCGGCGGCCGGCCCAGGTATTTGTTTTTTCGCCTGGTGGATTGTTCAGCCAGTAGCCGGCATAGGCGAACGTCTGATGAAGTGTTTTGAGATTGGCGTCACCGGGGTAATTGTTGCGGTCGAAGCCGAGGTAGGTGGAGGTCTGCGCTAGCAACGATGCGGGAAGCAGGCAGAACGCAAAGGCGGTAATGAAGCGGGAGAATCTCACTCTCTGATCTTAAACGAGCGAACCTCCAGCGGCTAAAGCCGCCTTTTCAAGTGCGTCCTGATCGGCACGAGTGGAACTCGTGCCCTTCCCGGTCTTGCCCAAAGCATCGGCGCCGGTGGTTTCTGAGTATCGATGCGGGTGGTTTGTGGAAGGCCTGCCACATCGTGACGGCACCTTTATCCGCGGATGTGCACCATGGTTCGCGATGCTGGCATGCCATTCACGGTTAAATGTTTCGAAATTTCCTATTCTCGGTGAACTCCGCGCTCTCAGCGGTGAAATGCTTTTGCTGAGGGCTGAAGGCTGACGGCCGAAAGCTGAAAGCTATCCTCCGATGTGCACCATGGTTCGCGACGCCGGCACGAAGTCCGGCTCGCCGATGTGGTGACGCGCTTCTTTTTTCTGGACGACGCCGCGAATGAATTCCGCCAATTCTTCGTCGCTCGCGCCGCGGCGCATTTGGGCGTGCAGGTCGTGATCCCAGACGGAAAACAGGCAGGTGCGAATCTTGCCATCGCTGGTGATGCGAATGCGGCTGCAGTGTCCGCAGAAGGGATGCGAGACGGGAGCGATGATGCCGATCTCGCCAATGCCATCTTCAAAGCGGTAGCGTCTTGCGGTTTCCGAACGGGCGTGCGGGATTTCGACGAGCGGCCGGTATTCGGCCATGCGCGCGAGAATTTCATCGAGCGTGACCACGGTATTCGGCGCCCAAGTTCTTCCCTCTTCGAGCGGCATAAATTCGATGAAGCGCACGGTGACGCCTTCCTCGCGCGCGAACATACCGAAGGGAATGATCTGATCCTCGTTGAATCCGCGCATGAGCACGCAGTTCACTTTTAACGGCCACAGGCCGACGCGACGCGCGGCGCGAATGCCGGCCAATACGTGATCGTAGCCGTTGGGGACGCGGGTGATGCGCGCGAAGCGGTCTGGGTCGACCGCGTCCATGGAGACCGTCACTCGGGTGAGACCCGCGTCCTTCAACGGCTGGGCCAGCTCGGCCAGCATGTGCCCGTTGGTGGTGAGCGCGATATCGAGGGGCTCGTTGTTCTCGAAAGCGCGGCCGCGGGCCGCAGCGGCTAAAGCCGGACCTGCCCCGCCGGCACTTCCGGCATCGCTGAAGCGATGCCCTGATACGAACCGTGAGTCTTCGGATACGAACTGTGAGTCTTTCGGGGAACTGCCGGGGGCTTGCGGTTTCAGTTTCGCGAGTTCGCGCACGAACTCGACCACGCCCTTGCGCAACAGCGGCTCCCCGCCCGTGAGGCGCACTTTCGTGATTCCCATGCCCACCAGCACACGCGCCATCCGCAGATAATCTTCGAAAGGCAGATCGCCATACAACGCGCCTTCGTTTCCGGTGCGGCAGTAGACACACTTGTAATTGCAGCGGTCAGTGATGGAGATCCGCAGGTCGGTGATGGCGCGGCCGAATTTGTCGTGGAGGGGCAAGGGTCGTCGTTAGTCGTTAGTCGTTCGTCGTTCGTCGTTGGTCGTCAATCGTTGGTCTTGCTCGTTGCAAATTGGCAGCGACCATTGACCATCGACTAACGACTTGATTGTTGAAAGAAAACAAACAGGCGGGAACCTCCCGGCGGCTGTCTCCTTTCCAATGCGTTCTTTCAGAACGCGGGAGGTGCCGGCGTTTCCACCGTCACCTTCGGGAAAGTGTGGCGCGGGCGCCCTCGCCCGCGTTCTTTCCCTCGCCGCCACGGCCTGGGTATATCCGAAGACCAAGGCGGTCGGAAACTGACTCTCAACATTATAGGACGTGCGGGGAGAAAACGAGGATTCAAGGCTTCGGGCTTGCCAGCGCTTTCTCGATCGCGGCGTCAGCCATCGGGGCCATAATTTTGAATCCCGCCGCGTTCGGGTGCAGCCCATCGTCGGCGAGATCTTTCTTCATGAGTCCCTTGTCGTCGACCAGGGCGCTGAAATAATCGAGATAGACGCAGCTGTTCGATGCAGTCGCGCAGTAATTCTGTAACCAGCGATTGAGGGCGAGAATTTTTTCCGGCGATCGCTGCGCGAAAAAGTCCTTCGATCGTTCGGTATAGTTATGCACCGGAAGAACTGAACAGTAAATTACTTTGATGTTGTTGGCGCGCGCCAGCTCCGCGAGAGAGGCGTAATCGGCTTCAATATCTTCCAACCGCATGGGACCGGTATTGCCGGCAATGTCGTTGGTGCCGGCGAGAATGATGACGATTTTCGGCTGCAGATCGATCACGTCCTGACGAAACCGCACCAGCATCTGCGGCGTGGTCTGGCCGCCGATGCCGCGGTTAATGTAAGGCTTGCCGGGAAAATATTCATCGAGGTGCCAGATGTCGGTGATGGAATCGCCGAAAAAGACAACGCGATTCTCGCCCGGCGCGGCTGGTTTCAGCGCGGCATCGGCGTCGCGGTAACGCGCCAATTGCCCGAAGTCATCGGTAAAGACAGCTATGCGCCTTGCCCGATACTGATCGAGGCCGGCAAATCCGGTGGAGGGAATGGTGGGCGGCGCCGCCGGCTGCTGTGCTAGAAGCGTTAGAGAGAGAAGAAGGAAAATACCGGTCTTTGCAATGCCGAACTTTGCAGCGCTACTAGATAACATGGATTCCTCTTTTGCTGGTTCTTCGTTGGGATTCGGGGTAAGTTCGACCGCGGAGGGATTGTTTGGCCCAAATATGTCCCATCGCGCAAAATGCTATCACGGCGGCCAGTCTCAACCGATGGTCGACTCCGGAGCCGATGATTTCCAGCTTGATCTGTAGAAGCCGCGTGAATCGGTGGCCGGCACTTTGCGCCTCGCTTCGCTCGGCTGGACGGGCAAAGGCGCCCGTCCCAACACAGGCATCACACTCGGCACAAGCATCTCTACACAAGTATCTCAGTTTACATGCCGTCGTAATTTGGGCCGCCGCCGCCTTCCGGTGGCACCCAGGTAATGATCTGATACGGGTCGGCGATGTCGCAGGTTTTGCAGTGGACGCAGTTCGAGGGGTTCAGGCTGATGCGCTTGCCGTTCGGCTGGCTTGCGTCGTCGACCATTTCGTAGACGTTCGCGGGACAGAAATTCTGGCAGGGGCTGCCGAATTCTTTCACACAGCGCGTATTGCAGACGTCCGTGTCGTGAATCACCAGATGCGAAGGCTGGTCTTCCTCGTGCTTGGTGCCGGAGTGGTAGAGGTCAGTAAGTTTGTCAAAGGTAAGCTTGCCGTCGCCTTTGGCGGGACCGAGCAGGTGCGCTTCGGCGCCTCCATCGGCAGGAAGATCGGCGAGTTTGCGCATGTGTTCGTAGCCGGCTTTTGCGGGATAGCGGTTGCGCAGGCCGCGTCCGCCGGTGATCATTTGCAGGCCGGTGTGGAACATACCCGCATACATTCCGTGTTCAAAACCCTGATGCAGGTTGCGCACCTTCCACAATTCTTCTTTGATCCAGCTCGACTCGACTTTTTTCTGGAACGCGCTCAGGGTCGCAGCGGATGGGTCATTCTTTATCAGCGCATCGAAGGCAGTCTCAGCGGCGAGCATCCCGCTCTTGATGGCGAGATGAATTCCCTTGAGCCGCGCTGAATTCAGGAAGCCAGCAGAATCGCCGAGGATCATCCAGCCGTCGCCCGCAACCGGCGGAATCGCCCACCAGCCGCCGTAAGGCATCGACTTCGCGCCGTAGCGAATCATCTTTCCGCCTTCGAGCAGCTTCGCCACAAACGGATGCCGCTTGAATTGCTGCAGCACGCGCTGCGGATCAAGCCGCGGATCGGCGTAGTCGAGTCCCGTAACGAAGCCGAGCGAAACGATATTATCTTTTGGCCCGGTACCGGGCGATCCGTAAATCCAGGCGCCGCCGTATTCTTTCGTGGTGAGCGGCCAACCCATGGTGTAAATTACCTCGCCAGCGGCGATGCGGCCGGCGGGAACTTCCCAGAGTTCTTTTATTCCGACGCCGTAGGTTTGCGGGTTAGCATTTTTAGCCAGATCGAATTTCGAGACGAGTTGCTTGGTTAACGACCCACGCGGGCCTTCGGCCAGAATGACGACTTTCGCCTGCAAGTCGTACCCAGGTTCGAAGTTGGATTTCGGCTGACCTTCTTTGTCGATGCCTTTATCATCGGTACGGACACCGCTGACCCGGTCGCCCTCGTAGAGAAGTTCCGATCCGGCGAATCCGGTGAAGATCGTGATGCCGGTTTCCTCGACCTTGCTGCCCAGCCATTTCACGAAGCGGTTCAGCGAGATTACATAATTGCCATGATCGCGCAGGAACGGCGGCGTAATCGGCAATTTGAACTTGCTCTTCTCGGTAAAGAAGTAAACAGCTTCTTTCGTGACCTCGGCATCGAGCGGCGCTTCCTTTTCAAATCCAGGAAGCAGTTCGCGCATAGACCGCGGATCGAGCAATGCGCCCGATAGACAGTGCTGTCCGATCTCTCGCGCCTTTTCGAGGACGTAAATATTTTCTTTGCTGAGCCGCGCGTCGGGATGCGCAGCGTTGTGAGCGTCGATCAACTGCGCCAGCCGCAGCGCACAAGCCATGCCGGCAGGGCCGCCGCCAACGATGACCACGTCAGCCGGCATCTGCGGCCGTTCGACGCCTTCAATCGGTTTGCGAAAGACCAACATAAGCAGTTTCGAGTTTCAGGTTTCCAGTTTCGAGTAACGCCAGAAACGGACCCCCTATTCGGTCCCGGTCTTAGGGAGGCGCATCGATCCGATAAGACCATTGAGGAGCTTCTGGAATTCTAACGAGAGCCCTTCCAGCCTGCGAAAGTCGCTATCCTCCAGAAAGTGCAGCTCTAGGGCAATCGCCAGTTGTGTTTCAACCTCCAGCAGCGATCCTCTGGCTTGGCCGAGAAAGTGGCAGAACTCGCCTCGAGTCAGCCTGCCTTGACCCTCGGCAATATTTGATGCGATCAGACTGCGGCCCGACGAAGTTGCGAGGTCAGTCCGTAGATCTCGATCTTCGGAAACGGCTCGGTAGCACGATATATCTCGACGGCGAATGCCTTCGCCTTTTGCCACGCAATCAGATCCTGATATCGATGGCTCAATTCGACTCCGAGGGCAAGAACTTGAAACTCGAAACTTGTAACTCGAAACTATCCCTTCGCTTTCTTCACTTCCTCAATCAGAGCCGGAACGATGTCGAACAAATTCCCGACGATCGCGTAGTCGGCAATCTCGAAAATCGGCGCCTCTGAATCTTTATTTACGGCGATGATTGTGCGGGAGCCCTTCATGCCAACGATATGCTGAATTGCGCCGCTGATGCCGAGGGCCAGATAGAGCTTGGGTGCGACGGTTTGACCCGAAGAGCCAATCTGGCGGTCCATGGGCAACCAGCCCGAATCGCAGATGGGACGCGATGCGGCAAGGTCTCCGCCGAGCGCATCGGCAAGCTGCTTCGCGATCTCGATATTTTTTTGTTCTTTGATGCCACGCCCGACGGCCACAATAATTTCTGCCTGCGTCAGATCGACCGATTGCTTGGCTTCTTTGAAAACTTCCTGTGGCTTGGTGCGAATGGCGACATCTGGAATTTCAACATTCACCGTCTCGACGGGAGCGGCACTGGCGCCGGCTTCGGCTTTGTCCCCACGGAACGCGCCATTTTGAAAAGTTGCGAACCACGGGGCATCGCTTGTAAAGCTCACATCTGCGGCCAGCTTGCCCTGAAACATCTGCCGGGTGAAAACGAGTTTCCCGCCTTCGTACTTGAAGCCAATGCAGTCGCTGATCACAGTGCGCGCCATGGCCGTCGCGAGTTTGGGCACAAAGTCGCGCACCTGATAAGTGTGCGGCATCAGCACGAGTTTGGGCTGCTTCGAGTCGAGGAATTGCTTTAACGCGGCAGCGAATGCGTCGGGTGTGTACGGATCGAGTTTTGGAGACTCGATGGCATAGACCTTCGCGACCTTTTTCGCGGAAACTTCGGCGGCAAGCGACGATGCAGAACTTCCGACCACGGCGGCTTCCAGGGCCCAGCCAGTTGCGGCTGCGATGGCCTGACCCGCAGTAATAGTTTCCCAGGAGACGCGATTCAGTTTTCCTTCGCGCTGTTCGACGACAACTAAAATCGTATCGGGCATAGGAAAGTTCTCAGTTCTCAGTTCTCAGTACGCTGGCTCGCGGAATGATCCATGTGGGGACAGCCGCCCTCGGCTGTCCGGCCGAGCAAAGCTCGGCAGCCCCTCTACAATACCCGCAACTCATTCCGCAGCTTATCCACCAACTTTTTCGCAATCTCGGCCGGCGGACCTTCAATATGTTCTGTCTTCTTCGTTTTTTCCGGCACGTAGAGCCGCTCAATTTTTTGCAGATTTTCGCCGATCGCAGGTTGCACCTCCGCCAGCGTTACTTTTCGCAGAGGCTTATTCTTGGCCTGCTTGATGCCAATCAGGGTCGCGTAGCGCAGCTTGTTGATGCCTGACTGGATGGTTAAAACCGCCGGCGTCGGCATGTCGACGAACTGAAAATAACCGGCCTCAAGCTCGCGTTTCACGCGGATGCCGCTGTCGGTCTTCTCGATCTGCATAATGATGGTGGCGTGCGGCAATCCCAAAAGTTCGGCAAGGATTACACCAGTCTGCGCGTAGCCGTAGTCGTCAGATTGCAATCCGGTAAAGATGAGATCGAAGGTTTCATCCTTAATGGCAGCGGCGAAGGCCTTGGCGGTATTGAACGCATCAAGGCTGACGAACTTCGGGTCCTCGAGATGAATCGCGCGATCGGCGCCCTTGGCCAGCGCTTCGCGCAGCACCTGCTGGGCACGCGCGGGACCGCTGGTAATCACCACGACTTCGCCCTTGTGCTTTTCGCGCTGGCGGAGCGCCTCTTCCAGCGCAAAAGCATCGGGTTCGTTCACTTCGTAGGAGACGTCTTCGCGAATCCACGCGCCGCTTTCGTTGAGCTTGAGCGGTGCATCTTTTTGCGGCACCTGCTTCATGCAGACCAGGATTTTCAAACAAGTCTCCTTCTCCCTATGACTTTGGGAGTCACGAGGGAAACTCATTAGTATAGCCTCAACGGCGCAGAAACGCTGGCGAAAAGCGCAGGTAATCTAAAACGGGTACGAATCGATTGTGGAGAAAATTGGAGGTCGATTTTCTTGAGAGTCAGGAAAATGGGGGTGACTTTCGCACGTAGAGAAGGCTGCGAGGCGGAGACGAATTATCTCTACTCGGTGATGACCGTCGATTGGCCGGTAAGTTCGAAGCGCTTGCGGCAACGAATATTCTTGCAGGCCATCATGTCGTCTTTACGAACCATGTACGAGCGGAATTTCGCGAAGCGAGCACGATCCCGATCGTCGGCGCGGCCCGAAAGCTGCCGCTTTTTGGTGCGTACCACCCAAGTGATTTCATAGTCCGCTGCCTGATGGCAGTGAGGACAATTCAGTGAAGCGGGTTTCTTCTCCTGCTTCTCGTCAAAAAAATCACGCTCTTCCATAAATTTCGCGGAGCCGAGAGATTCCGGCTAAGACTGAATTATTGCACATTTGATGACGCGCGCGATTCTTAAACGCGATTCGCGGAGCGCAGGTTACACTGCGGTTGTAAGCTTGGGTCGAGCGGAATTGTCAGAGTACAGGGTCAAAAAAGATGGTCAAAAAGAAAAGAGCCAAACGCTTTCGCGCCGTAACTGCGGTGAAGGAGTTGGCGCGCGAACGCGTTGGCGCGCCGCCGGCCGGGCAAATCGTGATCGAGAAAAAGAAGAAACCGGAGAAACACAAAGCCACGCTGGGCAGGCTTTTAGAACCGGAATAGACGCGGGGCTGAAGCAGAACTTCTGCGAGGAAATTTCCTCGCCGCAGCGCTAGGCTTGCACCGCCTCGGCCACCACCTTCGCGAAGTCTTTTACGTCTTCTTCGGTCGTATCGAAGGAGCACATCCAGCGGACGATGCATTCTTCTTCGATCCACATATAGAAGAAGTACCGGTCCTTGATTTTCTGAATCGCATGCCGCGGAATCTGGACAAAGACGCCGTTGGCTTCCACTTTCCACACAATTTTGATTTGCGGAATGCGCCGCAGTTCTGCTTCGAGCAGGCGGGCCATTCGGTTGGCATGTTCGGCGCTGCGCTGCCAAAGTCCATTGCTGAGCAAGGCCTCGAACTGTGCCGCGATGAAGCGCATCTTGGAAGCGAGTTGCATCCCTTGCTTGCGCAGGTAGAGAAAATCCGTTCTCAGTTTGGGATTGAAAAAAACGACCGCTTCCCCGCCCATGATTCCGTTCTTGGTTCCACCGAAGGAGAGCACGTCCACGCCAAGATCGCCCGTGGCCCGGCGTAGAGTTTGACCGAGCGAAACGGCGGCGTTGGCGATGCGGGCACCGTCCATGTGCAGAAACATTTCGTGCTCGTGCGCAAACTGGGCCAATGATTGAATTTCTTCCGGCTGGTAAACCGTCCCCATCTCGGTGGATTGTGTGATGGAAATGACGTGCGCCTGCACATGATGCTGGTCGCCAATGCCGTGAAAAGCGTGGCGCACCGAGTCGAGCGTGATCTTCCCATCCTGATGCGGGAGGGGAATCAGTTTGCATCCCGTATGTTTTTCCGGCGCGCCACATTCGTCGGTATAGATGTGCGCGAACTCGCTGCACAGCACGGCGTGATAGGAGCGGTTCAACGATTGCAATCCGAGGACGTTCGCGCCGGTTCCGTTGAAAGTAAAAAATACGGCGATGTCCGGGCCAAAGTGTTCTTCGAACTTCGCGATCGCTGAGCGCGTGTAGGGGTCGTCACCGTAAGCGACTACGTGTCCCTGATTGGCGCGCGCAATAGCCTCCAACACTTCCGGATGCACCCCGGCGTTATTGTCGCTGGCAAAATTGCGAGTGGGTTTGCTCGAAACCTGCGGCATAGGGAAACAAATGTAGCAGAGTATGCGCCCAGAGAAATTGGTTCACGTAGGGGCGGACTCAGCCTGCCCTGAGCGCAGTCGAAGGGTCCGCCTGGCGAAGCGAAGCGAGCCCCCGGACGAATGCGTCCGGGGCTACGTGTCTTTGTCCGGTCGCAATCCGTCAGATTGGCGTATGCCGCACCGAGACTTTACAATCCAGAATTCTCGGAGGAGCCTGCTCGTGAGCGCGCATAACATTCGTCGGTATACGATTCTATTATTTCTTTCTGCTCTCGCCGTCGCCCAAACGGCCGAGCAAAAGACTGCGCGCTATCTCGACTCGATCCGGAATCAGCCATCGCTCCTGTTGGCCTTCCTGCACGACATCCCCAAGGGTGGTGACCTGCACAATCATCTGGACGGCGCCATTTATGCCGAAGATCTGATTGACTTTGCGGCCGACGACAATTTCTGCATCGACCGCACCACTTCGCGCTTGCTGGGCGCGCCGTGCGATTCCTGCGAAAGCTATACGCCCAAACCCGCTATCCGCTGCGCGTATGACGACCACATTCTTTACAGCCAGATCGTCGACGCGTGGTCGATGCGCAACTGGCGTCCCGGAGACGAATCGGGCCATGATCATTTTTTTGGCACCTTCGACAAATTCGGACCGGCCTCTCACAATCATGTCGCCGAGGGCGTCGCTTCCGTCATTAATCGGGCTGCGCGCGAGCACGTGCAATACATCGAGTTCATGCACACGGCCGATGGCCGCGAGGCGGCGCAACTTGGCATGCGCCTAGGCTGGGATAGCGACCTGGGAAAAATGCGCGATAAACTTCTGTCAGGCGGCCTGAAAGAAATTACCGCCGCCACCAGCAAGACTTTGGCGGAAGATGAATCTCGCGCTCGCGCGGACTTGAAATGCGGGACCCCTGATGCTGAGCCCGGCTGTGGTGTTACTGTGCGCTATCTTTATCAAGTGCTGCGCGGGCTGCCGCAAGCGGCCGTCTTCGCAGAGATTGTGCTCGGCTTCGAACTGGCTTCGGGCGATCCGCATTTTGTGGGATTGAATCTCGTGATGCCGGAGGACTGGTACGTTCCCATTCATGATTTCAATCAACATATGGCGATGCTCGATTATCTGCACGGAGTCTATCCGAAGGTGCACATCAGCCTGCATGCGGGCGAAATCGCGATGGGATTAGTGAAGCCGGAAGATCTCGCGTTTCACATTCGCGCGTCGGTCGAACGTGGCCACGCCGAGCGCATCGGCCACGGAGTCGACGTGATGCTGGAAAAAGATCCTATTGGCCTGATGAAAGAGATGGCCGCGAGAAATGTGCTGGTGGAAATAAATCTAACTTCGAATGATCAGATTCTTGGCGTGAGTGGCGACGACCATCCGCTGCCGATTTATATGAAATATGGAGTGCCGGTCGCGATTTCGACCGACGACGAAGGCGTCGCTCGATCTGACATGACACACGAATATCTGCGCGCGGTCGAGGGATATCACCTGTCCTATGCCGATTTGAAACGTATGACGCGACAGAGTCTGGAGCATAGTTTTTTGCCGGGGCAGAGTTTATGGGCGTCGACAAAAGATTCGTTCCGTCCGGTTCCAGCCTGCGCGACGGATGTTGCGGAAAAACCTTCGCACACTTGCACGGCATTTCTTAACGCCAATGAACGTGCAAGGGAACAATGGAAGCTCGAGAGGGAGTTCGCGAAGTTCGAAAAAAGATATTAAAACGGTAATCTTTAGTTTGTGAGCTGCTGACTTTTTGAGTCTCCTGCGTGAACCGAACGACCGGCAAAATCATGACCGACCAATTCGCACTGGCCGACGCGTCCGCACAATTTATTCTGGCGGGTACGCCGCTGCGTCCGAAGATCGGACTTGTTCTCGGCTCTGGCCTGGGCGCGTGCGCGGATTCGCTTGCCGATGCCACTCGCGTTCCTTACTCCGAGATTCCCGCGTTCCCGCGTTCAACGGCGATCGGCCATGCGGGACAAATGGTGCTCGGCAAGGTTGGCGATGTGCCCGTAGCCGCCATGCAAGGCCGCGTGCATCAATATGAAGGATATTCGGCGCAGGAAGTTACATTTCCCATTCGTGTCTTTGGGCGCATGGGCATTCGCGCCGTGATTCTGACCAATGCTGCGGGCGGCATCGATCGCGGTTATTCGCAGGGCGCGCTAGTTCTGATCCGCGACCATATTAATCTTCAGGGAACGAGTCCGCTGGTGGGCACGAACGACGACCGCTTCGGCGTCCGCTTCCCTGACATGACGCGCGCCTATGATCGTGACTATCGCCAGATTGCGCGGGAAGAGGCAGCCGGGCTAAACATTCCGCTGCTCGAAGGCGTCTATGCCGCTCTGCTTGGCCCCAGTTACGAAACACCCGCGGAGATCGAATATCTGCGAAGAATTGGAGCGGACCTAGTCGGGATGTCGACAGTGGCGGAAGTGATCGCTGCCCGCCACATGGAAATGAAAGTTCTCGCTATTTCGTGCGTCACCAACATGGCAGCGGGGATTCTCGACCAGCCGCTCTCGCACGCAGAGGTGATGGAAACTGGCGAGCGCGTCAAGAGTATCTTCGAATCGTTGCTGCGCGCAATCTTACCGCGCTTGAACGACCTTGTGTCCAGACAGTAAGAAAGTGCTGTCATGCTGAGCGGAGGAAGGACTTCGCGAAGCGAAGGACTTTCGTAGTCGAAGCATGACTACGGATTCTTTACTTCGCTCTTTACTTCGCTTTTGGAATGAATAGCTCCGCTGGCGGCTTGACTCCATACACTGCCGCGAAACTGTTCTGATTCACGGCCAAGCCTAAATGCCCACGCGAATCGATATAGAGCAAGGGCTCGTTCAGCGGCACATCGCTAAACGTCTTGACGAATTTCATCTTCATCTCGCGACCACCCACTGTTACCGGGACTTCTTGCCCATGCTGATACCCAAGCTTGAAGAAATCGTCCGCATCCACGTTGGTTACCAGGTTGCCGAAGGGGCCGTCGGTGGCGATCACGGTTGCGTTTAAGCCGCGGTCGTTGAGGGTGGCGGCCTTTAATTGCAGCCGCACTAGATCTTTCACTGGCACTTCCGGCCCAGCCTTCGTCCAGTCATCGCCGCGGGCCACATGCGCGCCCGCCGGAGAAAAAATGTCGCGCCCATGAAACGTCGATGAAAGCTTGCTGCCAATCATCCACTCCGGATTCGTAATCTCGTAAACTGCTTCAATGCCGTCGCGCTGCTCCACCAGCGTCAGCAGCCCGTTATCGGGCAACACAAAATATTGACCACGTTTCGACCGGGCTATGATTGCTTTCCGCGTGCTGCCGACGGTTGGGTCGATTACCACCACAAAGACAGTTCCTGAGGGAAAATACGGCGTCGCGCCATACAGGAAACGGGCTCCATCGAGAATCGAAAACGGCGTGACTTGATGCGTGAGATCGACAATTCTCACTCTAGGCATAATCCCATACATCACGCCGCGGCAGAGCGCGACTGAATCGTCGACCAAACCGAAGTCGGTCATGAACACAATTGTGGGCGGATACTTCTGGGCGGATTCAGCCGCCCGCAGCGGCGCCAAAAGAATTGCAAATACGAGTACTGCTAGACCAATCGATACGAAGGCGGAGCTACTACGCGTACGAAGCCGCACAGTCATGGAGTTCGATGCCTGTCGTTGAAATTGTTTGCACGCTTGCCAGACCACTATAATGGAATTGAAATTTTCGGAGGCTCTTATGTCGCAAGTTATCCCCGAGAAGTACCGCGATCTGTTTCAGAAGCGGGCTTTTGCCAGCCTGGGGACGTTGATGCCCGACGGCCGGCCGCAGGTCACGCCCGTGTGGTGCGATTTTGACGGCGAGCACGTAGTTTTCAATTCTGCTAAAGGCCGTCAGAAGGACCGCAATGTCCGCCGCGATCCGCGTGTCTCGCTCGCTATCATCGATCCCGAAAATCCCTACCGCTATCTCGAGATTCGGGGCCGCGTCGTCGAAATCACTGAAGACGGCGCCGACGAGCATATCAATAAGCTGGCGAAGAAATATTTAGGCGTAGATAAATATCCCTACGCGCAGCCCAGCGAAGTACGCGTGATCTACAAGATTAAACCTGAACATACGACGGTGATGGGATAGCCGCGATCCGCAACTACAATCTCTGTTTTCTCGGCTTCGGCAATGTGAACCGCACGCTTGTGCGTCTGTTGGCGGACCGCGAGGCCGAACTTCGCAATAGATACGGGATTGCCTTTCGGGTCACCGGAATCGCCTCTCGGAGTTTGGGATGGATCGCCGATCGTGCCGGCTTCGATGTGACTACGCTGTGTGGCGCGGGCGCCCCCGCCCGCGAAAAATCGGAACCCGATTCAAAGTTCATCTCAAAGACCACCCCCCAAAACGTCCGCGAATGGCTCGCTAGCGCCCAGGCTGACGTCCTCTTCGAAGCGACCTCTCTCAACGTGAAAGATGGCCAGCCCGCCATCGACCACATTCGCGCGGCGCTTGAGCACGGAGCCCACGCCATCACCGCGAACAAAGGACCCATCGTGCATGCGTACCGCGAACTGCGCGACTTGGCCGCGGCGCGCGGCAAACGGTTTCTGTTTGAATCCACGGTGATGGACGGCGTGCCTATTTTTTCTTTGTTCGATCAGATGCCGACGATTCATCTGCAGGGTTTTCATGGAATCCTCAACTCAACCACGAATGTGATTCTCGGCGAGATGGAGCAAGGCCTAAGCTTCGACGAGGCGCTGAAGAAAGCGCAGGCGCTCGGCGTCGCCGAAACCGATGCCACGCACGACATCGACGGCTGGGACGCCGCCGTAAAAACCGCCGCGCTCATCACGGTTCTGATGGGTTTGAACGAAATGGGTTCAAACGAAAATGATGTGCCGATTCGCCTGGAAGATATCGAGCGCGAAGGCATCCGCGACCTCACGCCGCAGGCTTTGCGCAACGCTCGCCGCGATGGCTGGCCTTTCAAACTGGTCTGCCGCGCGAAGCGCGAAGGCAACGGCATCAAGGCAAGCGTAGCGCCCGAGAAAGTGCTGGCCACCTCGCCGATGGGCAAGGTCACCGGCACATCGTCCTACATCTATTTCGAAACCGATATCTTCCCCGGCCTGGCCGTCACCGAAGAAAATCCCGGCCTCTACGCGACGGCCTACGGCCTGCTCACGGATTTTGTGAGGGCGGTGGGCGGATAGTCGGTGGCGTCCTCGATCGTTAAAGCCTTATAATTTCTGGTTCTCAGTGCGTTCTCCCTTGCTTTTTCACAGGCTGGTATGTGACCTTCGTCACAGACACCAATCCGGGGTAGCGACGACAATTGTTCTAACTGGGGAGAGTCAATGGCCGTCCTAGAGAAAGCGCAGTTCTCCGCCGAAGATCTGGCTGAGAATTTTCCGAATGCCCCCCTGTCCGAAGCCTCGTACGAGATTCGCTTTGGCCCCAAGCTGCGTATCCCTGCTGAAGTCTGGAAGCTGCAAGAACAGGTCGGCGCTGCGTGCCCCAATTTCTCTGTTGAGAATACGTTAGTATTGGGCGGCACGCTCATGCCCTCTTTCACATTCGCCAGCAAGGACCGAACCACGATGGTGCGTGTCTCACAGCAGAATCTTGGCATCATAATGACGTCGTACCCCGGTTTCGCGGAGTTCCACCGGAAGGTGGTGGAGTGGACTGGGAGCTTCTGTACTATGTATGGGGTGGAGAGTATCGCGAGGACGGGGCTGAGGTACGTCAACAACATCATTCTGCCACGTCAGGTGCACCTAAGTGAATATGTGAACCCGTTTGTGGACTTAACACGCTTTTCGTCGGATACTAAGAACAGTCAGTTTGTCTGCGAGATACGCAGCGCCATATCCGATCACGACCTCATGATTCGAACGGCGCTGATTAAAGAGCCGATTCCGTCGTACATGCTTGACATTGACTGCTACGTCGAGCGGCCCGCGAAGCCGGAAGACGTTGCTGGGTTGCTCACAAGGTTCCACGAAAGCGCGAAGGTCACCTTCTTGGAACACATCCGGCCCGCACTCAAGGCCGAGTTTCGTCGGAGAACAAAATGATTTTTGGTGTACAAGGCGCGGCGATCTCACAAGTTCAATTGGACAGGGCAAAAGACACCGGAACCATGGGAGAGTTCCGAGCTGCGATGGCGGCTGGTACTCCCCCTAACCAATGGGTTATTGTGCCGCAATCCACGTTGGAGCAATACCAACTAATGATCTCCTCACTTGAGGCCAATCTGAAGAGTCACCAGGATTACATTACTCAGATGATGGCCCGCGAGGGATACGGTTTGGTGATTGAGGGAACCGATGAGCCGGCACAAGGACTCGACCCTGAGTCGACTGCGCTCGTGAACTCCTTGCTGTGCTCAGTTCCTGAGGGCAACTACTACCGGGACGACGATTAGAAGTAGTCCCACGACCAATGTTTGTAGAACACGCGGAATGGAAGGAACTTGAGCTTCGTCAAGGTGATATTCTCGTAGGTATTCCTTTTCCATTCGTGTCTCCCGCCGACGTCAATCTTCTTGGGAAGATTCCCGCGGGCGGACACCCGCATTTCCCCGCGATTTCAGCTTCCATGCGCACATGGCGCGATCACGGTCTGCCGCGTCGTTCCAGTCAGGGCATCCATCATGGAAGATGCGGACAAGCTGCTCAGTCTACGCGAGAATCGCGATCCTCGAGTTCTCGCCGTTAAGAACTATAAGAACTACTTCGGCATAGGCACGGGCGGCGGCCTGTCTGAAACTGACCTGATGGTGGACTTCGCTCAGATGGCTTGCGTCCCGGCGAACGAATTTCCTGCCATCATGGACAAGAAGCACGCTCAACTAACGGACATTGACCGAATGAAACTGAAGATCAAACTCGGCGTCTTCTTCGCGCAACCCACTAAAGAGGAAATCGATGCCAAGATAGCACAAGATCCTTGGAACGTGGCTGCTCCCGTGCCCGCTGCCGACGAGAATGTCGCGCCTCAGGCCCCTGGACCTGCAAGCCACGACGCAGTTTAGTCTGAGATGCGGTGGCGGAGACATTCGCGGACCTGATCGCTTCCCTGAGTTGTTATTTCACGTGGCCGCGCTTGGCATGGCGAAAGTCGGGGACAGTGCGTTTCCCCTCTCGAGTCCCGTTGCCGTGATAAAAATAACTAACGACCATGCCGACCACCGAGACCGCTCCCGCTCTCGACCTAACCTACATCCGTTCCCAATTCCCCGCGCTCGCGCAAACCGTCAACGGACATCCCGCCGCATTCCTCGACGGCCCCGGCGGAACGCAAGTCCCGCAGTGCGTGATCGACGCCATTGCCGGCTATCTGCGCCGCGACAACGCCAATACCGGCGGGTCTTACGCCACCAGCCGCCGCACCGATGCCATGATCGCCGAGGCTCGCGCCGCCATGGCTGATTTTCTAAATTGCGGCGCTGATGAAATCGTGTTCGGACCGAACATGACGACGCTGACCTATGCCATGTCCCGCGCGATTGGTCGTGAGTTGGAGATCGGGGACGAAGTCGTGGTTACGCGCCTCGACCATGACGCCAACGTCTCCCCCTGGCTGCAAAGGGCCGGAGATCGGGGTGCGACTGTCCGCTGGGCGGGGATCCACGACAACGACTGCACGCTCGACCTAGCTGACCTCGCCTCGAAAATAAACTCCAAGACAAAGCTGGTCGCTGTCGGCTACGCCTCCAACGCCGTCGGTACGATCAATCCAGTCAAAGAAATCGTGCAACTCGCCCACAGCGTGGGCGCCCTCGCCTACATCGATGCGGTGCACTACGGCCCGCATGGGTTGATCGACGTGAAGGCGCTCGATTGCGATTTTCTGGTCTGCTCGACCTACAAATTCTTTGGTCCGCACATGGGCGTACTCTTCGGAAAGAGCGAACACCTTCAGCGCCTGCGTCCGTACAAAGTTCGGCCGAACACGAACGCGATTCCCAATCGATGGGAGTGGGGGACACTCAACCACGAAGGCATCGCAGGCATCGCCGCCTGTGTGGAATATATCGCAGACATTGGCCGCAGCGCCCGCCCTGAAATAAACTCACCTGACGCGGGGACAAGTGGGGTTAGTAAAAGAAGACGCGCCATTGAAGCGGCCTACGAAGTCATCCACGAGCATGAGCGCGCCCTGCTGGAGAGGATGATGGTCGGCCTGGAAGAAATTCCGGGGATTAAGATTTATGGAATCACCGATCCGGCGCGCTTCCCCGAGCGTTGCGCGACACTCGCGGTAAGAATCAAGAATCACACTCCGCTTGAACTGGCCACGAAACTCGGCGAGCGCGGATTCTTCACCTGGGACGGCAACTACTATGCCCTCAACCTGACCGAACATCTCGACATCGAAAAATCCGGTGGGTTCCTACGCATCGGCCTGGTGCACTACAACACGGCGGAAGAGGTAGACCGCCTGCTGGCTGCGCTGCACGAAATCGTAGGAAGGTAGGCAATGCTTTCTAACTGGAAAGACAGCAGGTCTCTCCGCTACGCTGCCCTCCTGTTGGGAAGGTCAGCTTCGGTCGAGAGGACAGGCTTCGATCGAGCGAATTGCAAATTGCTAAAACTCGCCGGCACACACGACTTCGCCGGAAAACATAACAGCCCGGGACGAATCCCAGGCTGTAAAACCTCAAACACAAGAATTAAACGCTCACGCCGCCGGGCGTGGGCATCGGCGCCAAATCTGCTTTCCGCGGTTACGGCCAGCGCTTCGATGTGTCTTCCCAGCCAGCGGCGCGAACCGGTTGCGGCGGGGGAATTGAGGGCGTCGACGGGACCGGAATGCGGGGCGCAGCCTGGGGTCCATTGACGGCCGTGGCCAAGGCGGGCTTCGCCATTTCCGACGCCAATTCCTTTTCCTCGGAAAGCAGCGGGGCTACGAGCCGCAAAGCCTCCACTTCTTTTTCGAGACGGGTCAGTTCCATCTCTTTCTGACGCAGTACTTCATAGACATTCTTCATGACCAAGGCACCTGGTTGTTTTGTAGTAGTGAGCAAGCTTCTTCGCACTGTACCAGACCTGCCTGTGTTGTCAAGGGCTTCCCAACCTCGCGGGCGGCGAAGTTGGCACAAAATCGGCCTTTTGGAGCTCGATGGCTAGCGCAACAGTAAGAAAGCCGCGACCACGATGCACACCACTACGAGCACTCCAAGCACATACTTATTTGCCGAGAGCCAAGATTCGGAGGGCTCAAGACCGGAGCTCAAAACGAAGGTCGAGGACGATGTTTCCAAGGGCCCGGGCGCGGATTTCGTTTCCTCTGCGGTCAGGGTTCCGTTCGAGGGAGTCGGGAGCGATCGATCGGCGAAGCCTTTTGATTTCGTTACCGAAGTAGTGGTTAGTTGAGTTGAGGAGGCAGGAACGCGAGCCGCAACCGATTGGGCTGCAGCTGCGAGCGCGCGAGGCTCGGCTGCAGTCGGCGCAGGCTGAGGCTCCGTCGCGGTGGGAATAATCGCGGTCGGAACAACAGCGGTTACTGTCAGCCGAGAAGCGCCGGCAGGCTTCAGTTGCCCACGCCACTTCTTTTCCTCACATTCGACACAGAGAGCGCGGTCGGCGGAAACAGGAAAGCCGCAAGCCTCGCACTTGCGCAAGTTTCGCAGCACAGGAGGAACGTGACTGCGATCTGCTTTTTCTGCCTTCGCGGCATCAGCGGTCGGATTGATCTCAGCCGTCCAAAATAGCGGCTTCCGGGGCAAGGCGGGTTCTGTAGAACGGCCCGGAGACGATTGAGCTGCGGCTGCAACTTTCTCGGAAGCGACTGTTTTCAGGTCTGGAGCCGCTGCAGCGGCCGTTTCCACGACCATCGGCGGAACGTCCTTCAGCGGCGCTGCTGAGAGAATGGGAGCCGTTGCGTCTGCCGTCTTTGCGTGTGCCGTTTTTGCGTCTGTTGTTTTTTCGTCTGCTGTCAGCGCAGTTTCGGTCTCGGCATCCAGTATTCTTGCATCAACTGCTTTTGGATCTGCGGTCGTTGCTTCCTGCGTCTTTGCATCTGGCAACGCAGCCACTGCGCCTTCAATTTTCGTGATGCCAGCATCCTTTCGGGAATCTTCTAACTTCTCCGCAGTCGCGGCATTCACTTCCAGCACCGGCTTCGATTCTTTAGGAACAATATCTCCCAGAACCAGTCCATCATCTTCCAGAACGTCCGGGATCTCTTCGGAATCCGCCTGTTTGGAAACGAGAACGCCCAGGCCTAATTCATCGAGAACGTGCGCCTCCAGAACTTTGTCTTCTTCTATCTCATTCCCAGCGGCTGGCGCGGAAGTCTCGCTGACATTCAGTTGTTCGGGCAATTTTTCCGCAGCCTCGGCCAAGCGAACCGCAGTTTCCACTAACTCGCTCAGCCGCTGTACCGCGGAGAGATCGCGTTCGCCGAAGGCATTCACCTTGCCGGAAAAAAGTTCAAAGACGCCGAGCACTCCATCGTCGTTCACCACCGGCATCACCACCACGGAAGCGATTCCCAACTGGCGGCAAACTTCGCGATTTACGCGGATATCGCGCTCAGCATCGTCACAGCGTAGCGGCTGGCGGGTTCGCACACTCTCTCCTGAGAGTCCGTATTCGGTGGAAAGCAACGCTCCCAGCTCTGGGGCATTCGATCCCGAACTGGCACGGCACAGCATGTCATTCTTGCCATTACGACGCAGGGCGATCGCGGCTCCGCTGGCGCCTGTAATGTATTGCGCCCGATCGGCCAGCAACTGCAAGGCGGCATCCAAGTCGCGGCGGGCCATCTCAGCTAGAGAACGTCCTCCGTCCTCGCCGGGAAAGCCCACGGTGGAAGCGGACTGAGTCAAGGCTGGATTGGGCGGGGACGGGTGGTTCGCCGATGACGCGTGATATCGACTAGGGGGAGTTGCCATGGCCCATGCCAACACCCTTGAAATCAGATGGACTGGGACGAAGCGTCCGCCTCAATTCACTTAAGTTGCCAGGGTGCAGTAATTGGAGTCTCGCTCGGAGCGGGCAAGGTGTCAAGGAATTCTCCGCCCGGAGGTACTAAGCCACAAGTGCGGAAATTCTATCGCAGAAAGTTCTCCGCAATGCCTTTAGACTCTTATCTTCTGGCGCAAGGCCGACTGCGCCAAGCCATTCGCCTCCGCATTATTTTCGCGCGGGACGTGGGAAATTGAGAACGTCAGCGCACGCGCCAGTTTGCGGCAAGTCCAATGCAAAGAGTAGAGGCGCGGGCTGCGGCAAACATACTGCCCGGTCATTTGCCTCACCATCACTTCGGAATCGGAATAGACGTGTAGTTTCTGTGCTTTGAGGGCAATGGCGTATTGCAGAGCTTCCATCAGCGCGACATATTCGGCGACGTTGTTATCCTGATGGCCGATCCATTTCGCGATGCGTACCGGGCCACTGCCGCAGCCGTTGATGACGACTCCAATGCCGGATGGCCCGGGATTTCCCAGGCAGCCGCCATCCACGTAAGCCACGAGCTCGGGCATCACGACTTTTGCTTCTGTTTGCACGATGCTCTCATCCGGGTTCGGCGTCAAGACGATTATTTGATTCCGTATCATCATTTTGCGGTTGACCCTAAGCTTGTGCATTTTAATGTGCAAAATTGGGACGAATTTCCCCTAGTGCCGTGTAAGGGTCTACCTGACAGCCACTTGCATTCTGTTTTTTTCACAGCTCGTGGAGAAGGGGTTGCACCAAAACTTTGCGTTGACGTTTTTTAATTCTCTGTTAGTGTTGCTTGCGTCGACAGTCGAAAGGGTTGGCACAGTAAAATGAGCCAGCGCGAAATAGACTGAGTGATCAGCAAGGCGAGGCGACTCGCCGGGTGACCAGACCTGAAAAAACCGACGGCTCTGCGAGGGGCAGTTGGGGTTTGGAACTGCGAAAGCAGTGATCGCATCAAGGGGTCGTGACGGTACATGCCTCCACGCTGTTAGCTCCCTCGCAGGAGCTGGCGGCTAGAGCATAACCAATGTCACGGCCCTTTCAATTTTTTCTCCGCCTGTTCTCTTCGTTTCCCCTTCTCCTGGGTCCAAATTTCACTTCTGGCGTCCCCTTGCTCAGCTCTTCTCCTTTTAACAAAGACGACTACTGCTACGTCGTGCATTTCGGCGAGACTCGTCTGGTCCAACTCGAAATCTCCGCAAGAAAATCGATTTACCTATAAACCCTTTCCTGTGGCATAATTCATCGCCGTAACTATCCGCGCCGGCACCCGCGCTGTCACGGACGCACTTAAATCCAAAGTGGAGAATTTCATGGCTAAGAATCCCCTGACTCGTCGTCAGTTCATCCACATCGGTACTGGCGCCATTGCCGCCACCACGGTCGCTAAGACCGTCCTGCAGCCTCATCTGCTTTCTGCGGCCGCGCGTCCCGTGGCTCCCAGCGACACCATTCGCTTCGCCTCCATCGGCACCGGCATTCGCGGATGCGAACATCTTCAGGCTTCGCTCGATGTTCCCGGCATTCAATGCGTCGCTGTGTGCGATCTTTATGACAGCCGTCACGCGGCCGGGCAGGAAGCGGTCAAGAATCCCAGCGTGCCAGCCACGCGGGACTATCGGTCCATTCTCGATCGCAAAGATGTTGACACCGTTCTGATCGCCACTATGGATCACCAGCATCGGCACATTTTCGAAGACGCCTGCGCCGCCGGCAAAGACGTCTATTGCGAAAAGCCTTTATCGCACACGGTGGAAGATGGATTCGCCATGGTAGAAGCGGCGCACAAACACAATCGCATGGTCGCGGTCGGCAGCCAGCGTGTCAGTTCCATCCTCTATGCGAAGGCGAAAGAAATTTACGACTCGGGCAAACTGGGCGAAGTCTTCTCCATCAACGCTTACTGGGACCGCAATTCTCCCAGTGGCGCCTGGGTGTATCCCATTCCGCCCGATGCCAGCGAACAAACCATCGACTGGAATACTTTCCTCGGCAACGCTCCCAAGCGGCCCTTTGATCCCGTTCGCTTCTTCCGCTGGCGCTGCTTCACTGATTACGGCGAGGGGCTGGGCGGAGATCTTTTCGTCCACCTGATCTCCGGCATCCACTTCATTACCGGCACGACCGAACCCGCCCAGCGTGGACAATCGAGTGGGGGTCTCTACCACTTCAAAGATGGCCGCGAGTTCCCTGACTTGATCGAAACTCTCTACGATTATCCGAACTTCCGCGTCACTGTGCGCTGCAACCTGAACAATGACGGCGGCGAGTTCATCGGCTTCTACGGCACCAAGGGCACGATGATCATCAAAGACTCGACGCTGACTTACACGCCGCAGGACACACGTCCCGAGCCCGAAGGCTACTCGATTTACGGTTGGCCAAAGGCGTTGCGCGATCAGTATCTACAGAAATGGCATGAAGACCATCCCGAACCGAAGGCCCTGCAGTGGGGTGTTGACAACGAAGGCGAATCATACTCAACGCCTGCCGGATATAGCGACACGGTCGATCACCAGGCAAACTTCTACAATGCCGTTCGCACCCGCAAGCCGGTGGTGGAGAATGAAGTCTTTGGCAACAACGCCGCCATCGGCTGCCACCTGGCGAACTTTTCCTATTTCAACAAAACCGTTGCAGTCTGGGATCCGTCCTCCAAGAAGATCGTAAAGGGCTAGTGAGGAAAGTATGAAAGTGCCCATCCTAACCGCGTTCCTTGCGGTCAGGATGGGAGCTTTTTGACATTCCTTAAAAGGAACTTCGGCTGGCGAAGAGCGCGGCACTTACTCAGACCAGTAAGGCCTTTAATTGGCTGAATTTACCAGAAAACGTCTTGACGAGTGGTGAGATAATGCGCAGATAGTGGGAGGTACTCATGCTTGAGGGACTATTCCAACCTATGCACTTGATCGTCTTCGTGATCCTACTGGTTGGTGCGTTTCTCGTGTTTCGAGTACTTTGGCGTCTTGGTTCAAAGCCAAGGTAGAAAAAGCCCGGATGCCAGTCCGGGTCGTTAAGGATCTCGAGTTCCACAGTGGCAAGGTGACAACGCTAAAACTTCAGAATTGAAATTCGGCCACCGCCCTTTACTCGTCTTTACTTGACAGTCAAAGTCGTCCGTAGTCCACTAAGCCAGTAAGTTAATACCGTAGGTGTGAGATGTTCCTTCGTCGGCGAAGTTTTACTGTGCTGGCCTTGCTAAGCTTTAGTTGGAACTTTTCGCCGGCACAATCCAGTTCTCAGCAATCCCCTTCAACTGGCGATATCACGTTCCGCACGACTGTGCGCCGTGTGATTGTCGATGTCGTCGTGCGCGATTCCAATAATCAGCCCGTGCATGGACTCACCGCCCGCGATTTTACTGTGTATGAAGACGGCCGTCCGCAGACCGTTCTTTCCTTCGACGTTCATGATTTCAATTCGCCGTCGATCTCGATCCCGCCCAACACTCCGCATTTGCCGCCCAACAGTTTCGTCAATATCCCGGCTACGCCTGAGCGCGGACCGCTTTATGTGATTCTTTACGACCTGGTTAACACGCAAGTCGATGATCAGATCGACGCGCGCAGGCAGATCCTGAAGTTCATCAATAACAAGCCCTCGGGCACGCGCTTCGCGATTTTTGTGCGTACCGACAGTCTTTATATGGTGCAGGGATTTACCGAAGATAAAAATCTTCTGTTCGCCGCCATGGATCCTCAGAATCCCAAGCCGCATATTCCCAGAGTGTTTCTGATGTCTCGCAACGCCGGATACGGTGATCCGGTTTCCGCGCTGGACGTGCTGACAAAACTTGGAGAATTTCTGGAGGGCATTCCGGAGCGCAAGAATTTGATCTGGATGGCGGGAACCTTCCCTCTGGCTCTTTTCCCGCGCAAAGAAGACCCTCGGGATTATCGGGGCGAAATCCAAAGCGAGATCAATTCGATGACGCGAGCGCAGGTGGCAGTTTATCCCGTGAACGTTCGCGGAGTAATCGTGAATCCTGAAGGTGCTTTGACAGGAGCAGGTCCGCACATGGGGGTTGGTGGCGCGAGCGTGGGCACTTCAGCGAGCAATCCGGCGACCTCCGCTACTGACCCGGATAATGGTGGGATGATGCAATCGGTACGAATGGAGGGTTTGGGCGATTCCGTTGCAAACGATTACATGGTTCAGACACAGCTCGCTAAGTCAACCGGCGGACGCGCAACATTCAGCACTAACGATGTAACCGCAGCGCTGGAGGAGACTACAGAGACGGATGGTAATTACTATTCGCTAAGCTATTCGCCGACAAACGAAAAGAACGAAGCGAATCGCCGCAGCATTGCTGTGAAACTCGATCGTCCCGGCTATCAGCTTTCCTATCGCCGCTACTATTACACCGGCGCACTCTTGTCGCAGACATCCATTGCGAAAGCCTCGGATACTCCCGGCCCGTCGCCTGAGGCCGGGAATAGCGAGGAAGACGCGCTCCAGGCCAACATGAAACATGGAGCGCCGATGCTGCATGATCTTCTTTTTTCCGCGCATCTTCGGGCGGATGGCCGTCCGCTGCGCGCCACTGCAGAGCAGATGTCTCAGCTGGCTGACCAGCCAGCGTACTTTCAAACGCGTCACAAGGATAAGCCGCTCAAGCCGCTCGCTCCCGTCGACCTGCAGCGCTATGCAATCGATTACCGTGTCACCGATCTTGCGCTCAAGTCAAAGTCGCAGGGCGACAAGTCTCTCGCATTCGAGTTTGCGGCGGCCGCCTTCGATGCCGAGAATCGTATGGTCAATGGCGTTGTGAATGATGCCGTGGCGGACAACTCTTCTGGAAATGAAAGCAGCAAATCAGGCGTCTTTCGCGTGCGCCAGCAGATCGACGTACCGGTGAATGCGGCGTGGATTCGCATCGGCGTAAGGGACAAACTGACCAACCGCATCGGCACCCTGGAAGTGCAACTGCCGCTGGTTCCGGAGTCGCCATCCCCGGCGGTGACATCGGCCCGCTGAATCGGGGAGTGAACAACAAGACGAACGACGGCGGCATTTTGACTTTCCTACCGAATCCTGTCCCGTCAATTAGGTGGCGTCATCCCGAACGAAGCCGTTCTTCAGGCGTAGTGAGGGATCTCCCATGCACCACCGACACAGATCGACGCCGACCTGACCGGAGGTGCACATCCCAGGGTAGTCCGCTACGGACTTTTCTTCGCCGGCAAATACTTCTTCTCAATCGAAGCCACCACCACATAATTCGGATCGACCATCTCGTTCAAATGAATCTTCGCCACCTTCGACAGCAACTCGTAAGCATCCAGCTCCGACAAGCCGTAGTCCTTGTGAATCCAGTGCACCAGCTCCGTGAATGCGATGCGCACCGCGTCGTCCACCGGACGATACGCACCTACGGTCATGATCGCGTCATCGTTCTCAAACTGCGGCCAGGAAATCGTGCGGCCCTTGATGACGCTGAGTTGCACGCGCGCTTTGAGCGGAACTTCGATCGCCGTGCCCGCAACCTCGCCATCGCCCATCGCCGCGTGACCATCGCCGATGTAGAAGAGTCCTCCCTTCACATTCACCGGGAAATAAACTGTGTTGCCCACGCTCGCCTCGGGCGAATCCATATTCCCGCCAAACTCCGCTGGCACCGCCGAACTGCGCGCCTCGCCATTGGCCGGAGCCACGCCAATACATCCAAAAAACGGATGCATGGGAATCTTCACCGAAAAATCAGAGTCCAGCGCCTTGAACGTAGCCGTATTCGCCGCGTGATCGATGTGATAAAACCACACGCGCTCCGGCAGTGGCGCATGCAACATCGGCGTGTAGTTGGTCTCGTTGATTGCGCCAAATCCAGGAGCGAACGCACCCACGCCGGTATCTCCATCCACCTGCAAATCTAGAATCTTTACCGCCAGCGTGTCGCCGGGCTCTGCGCCTTCCACATAGAATGGCCCCGCCAGCGGATTGTCCCCGGTCGCCATGCTCAGCGTGTCACCCGGCTTCTTCAGCCCGTTGCCGAAGCAATCCAGCGTATTGGTGTCCAGAATGTCTCCCGACTTCAAACGTAAGACCGGTTCGGCCGTAGCGAAAAGATACTTCACGTTGGCAGTAGTGGTCGTGTAGTGCACCACGTTCTGCGCAAAAGCCGAACCTGTCAGCAGCACAACCGCAAGCATGCGAGCGAGCACAAATCCCTCCAGAAAATTCCGTCGGTCGGATATCAGACAGGCGATTGTAATAGGCGCCGGGTGCCCTACCCTTGTTGCGTACTCGAAATAGAATCGCAGTGGACGGCGCAAGCGCGAACGGTTGAATGTCGAGCCTTCTATTGCTCCTCAAAGTCAAAGTCCCCACCCGGTCGCAAAAAACGCGAAAGGGATGGAGCACCCCAAAAAGAAGTTCCCGTCATCAGATCGTAGTCGTCGTTGCTTATCCTCTGCTATTATCCCCAGTGCTATTATCCCCAGCCGGGCCCCCATCTGCTTCCAACCAGGAGTATGACAATGTCAAAGTTCTCTTTTGGCCCTACGCCCTTCACAATGCGCCTGCACATTCTACTGACCTCGTTTGTTCTCGGGGCATTCCTGATGCCGTCAGCATTACAAGCGCAATCCGGTCCGCCCGCCACCGAGCGCCACGACGTAACCGAAGTCTACTTCGGCCAGACTGTGACCGATCCCTATCGCTGGCTCGAAGACTGGCGCGAAGGAAAGGGCGCCGACTGGCTCAAGGCGCAGGACACCTACACCCGTTCCATCCTCGCCGGTATCCCCGGCCGCGAGAAGTTTCTTGTCCGCGTCAAGGCCCTCGATACCGCCAGCACGCGCGTGCGCTTTGCGCAAGTATGGGGTGGAAAGCTGTTCTACCTCAAAACCGACCCCAATGCCGACAATCTGAAGCTGTATGTAAAAGAGGGCAATTCCGCCGAGCGTTTGCTGCTCGATCCCGAGCTTCTCACCAAAGACGGGGTCCACTTCTCGATCGACTATTTCCAACCTTCGCTCGACGGCGCTCTGGTGGCCTACGGAATTTCTCCCGGCGGCTCGGAGAACAGCGTCATTCACGTGCTTGAGACTGCGACGGGAAAAGTTATGCCGGATGCCATCGATCGCACCCGCTTTGGTGGCGTCGCGTGGCTGCCCGGCAACAAATCTTTCGTGTACAACCGCCTGCAGAAACTCACACCCGACATGCCACGCACTGCGTTCGAACAACGCAGCCGCGTCTACGTCCATGAACTCGGACAGGACACTGAGCAGGATCGATTCGTTTTCGGTTACGGGTATTCATCCGACGTGAAGATCGACGATAACGATCTCAGCTTCGTTACATACACTCCAGGATCGCACTTTGTTCTCGGACTTCTGGCACACGGTACGCAAAACGAGGCCACCGTCTATTACTCGTCGATCAATGAGCTCAAATCCCAGCACATCGGCTGGAAAAAACTCTTCGACGTGGATGCCGCCATCACCAATCTTTCGCTTCACAACGACGACATTTATCTGCTGACTCACAAAAACAAGTCGCGCTATGAAGTCATCCGGACCAGCCTCAAGAATCCTGATGTGACTCACGCAACCGTCGTGGTGCCAGCCAGCGAGGTAGTAATTCAGGAAGCGGATGTCGCCAGCGACGGCATCTATATCCGCGATCTCGACGGTGGCATCGGCCGCATGCGCCGTCTTTCTTTCGACGGCAAAATCGAGCCGGTTCTTGTCGGAAAAGGCCTTTCAGTTTCTGAGATTTCCGTTACTCCTACCGAACCTGGGGCCCTGGTTCATGTCGTCTCCTGGACCAGTTCGCCTCGTTTCCTGCGCTACGATCAGAAATCAAAAACCGCCACGGATACAGGAATTCAGCCACCACTCCCTATTGACACGTCGGCCTATGAATCCGAAGAGGTGAAAGCGAAAAGCGCCGACGGAACCATGATTCCGCTTTCCATCATCCATGCCAAGAATTTTACGGCGGATGGTAACCATCCTACGCACCTGATCGGTTATGGCGCGTACGGAATTTCTTATGACACGTTTTTCGATCCGGTGTGGCTGGCGTGGCTGGAGCGCGGAGGCGTGATCGCCTTCGCCCACGTGCGCGGCGGCGGAGAATACGGAGAAGATTGGTATCGAGCCGGCTACAAACTTACCAAGCAGCACACCATCGATGATTTCATCGCCAGCGCCCAATATCTCATTGAGCATAAATACACCAGCGCTCAGCGGCTCTCCGGCGAAGGCACCAGCGCCGGCGGCATCCTGATTGGCGGCGCCATCACGCAGCGTCCCGACTTGTTCGCGGGAGCGCTGATTCGCGTGGGCTGCTCCAACGCGACCCGCATGGAATTCACGCCCAACGGTCCGCCCAATATCGCCGAGTTCGGCTCGGTCACCGATCCCGACGGCTTCAAGGGATTGTTTGCCATGGACGCGTATCAGCACGTCAAAGACGGCACCGCCTATCCTGGCATTCTTCTGACGGCGGGTATCAACGACCCGCGCGTCGATCCTTCACAGCCGGCGAAGATGACGGCGCGCCTGCAAGCCGCAACGTCCAGCAAGAAACCAGTGCTGCTCCGCGTGGATTACGATGCCGGCCACGGCATGGGCTCGACCCGCGCCCAACACGATTTGGAATATTCCGACGAAATGTCATTCCTGCTCTGGCAGTTTGGCGACCCAGACTTCCAGCCCCGCGAGATGGCCAAAGAAAACGCCGCAAAATAATTCAAGTGAAGTAATCGACGCGAAGCAACTAACAAATCACAGAAGGGTGCCCCACACCAACCGCGGCTCTTCGCGGTTAGTGTGGGGATTTCGATGCGTCCTAAAGCGTGAGGGCGTCGCCCGCACTCATGCCGATCCGGATGCGCCTGCATGAAAAGATTCGCAAGCCGAGTACAAATTGACGGAAACAGATCGCGCGAAAATGGGCCGAGAACCCCGTCGTGTACTTCCCTTTGCGGCGAATTGCTTCGATTATCGGAGCAATTCGTCGTGTGCCTTGCGAGGACGGATAAGAACTCCGAGAGAGCATTTCGTTCGAGAAGATGCCCGGCACACGAAGCGAAAAAGAGCGGGTGACCTGAAGGATGATTACAGAAAGACGCAGTTGTGTGCGCCATAAGGTAAACGGACCGGTATTTGCCAGCTTTGATGGCGTGACGGGAGGGATGATTCTGGATCTGAGCGAACAGGGAGTTTCCATGCAAACGATCGTCCCGCTGGAAGCCGAGCGGCGGGTGCGTTTGCGCCTCGATCTGCCCGATTGTAACGATCACTTGGAAACTACGGGCTATATCGCATGGGCGGATGCGCTCGGGCGGGCCGGAGTGAGATTTTCGGAACTTCCGCTGGAGGCGCGGCGGCGGCTGGACGAGTGGCTGGTGGTCAATGAAACAGCGCCCAGCCGTAAAGCTCCAAAGCTCACTTTTGATCGCGTGACGGGACCGATCGCAGGCAGCAAATTCGCGGGAGATGGAGCCGCCAAGCCCCGATCCGTGAGTTGGAAGCCGAAGCCGCGAAGTTTGACGGGCAGAGCGGGAGTGCGATTTCAACCACAATTCAGTACGAGTTCAACTCGCTGGGACCGGACTTAAATAGCGCGTTGCGGGTTATTTGCGAACGTGCGCGAACGCTTTTGCGCGGTGCTGGAGCGGCCATTGCCCTAGTGGACGGAGGTCCGATGATGTGCCGCGCGAGCGTAGGAAGCGGCGGTCCGCCGCTCGGAACTCGAGTGGAGATTGATGTGGGGTTTTCCGGCGAATGCATACGTACGGGAAAGTCGCTGCGCTGCGATGATACGGAAGCCGATCCACGGGTGGAAGCTGTGATTTGCCGGCGGCTTGGAGTGCGTTCGATCGTAGCGGCGCCGATCCGGTATGAGCGGGACGTAGTGGGTTTGGCGGAAGTTTTTGCGCCGCAGAGTTTTGCCTTCGATGAGGGTGACGTTTCTGTGCTGGAGCGACTAGCACAGACGGCACTGCTGGTGTTGAGTCAGGCACAACTCTTCAAACGCAGTTAACACTGATCACCGAACAAGGATTAACGAACACGGGTTGGCAAACACGGTTTGGCAAAAGTGGGTTGCAAACATGCATCAGGAAGCACGGCAAATTTTTCCCGCGTCGAGACCGAGTTTGCCCAAGCTTAAGCAGCTGCCGAATGGCCAGCAATCGTCGGAGCCGGAAATTAAAGTTCGATCACGCCCATTCAGACAGAGTTTCGCTCTGACCTTCTGAATCGGTTTCTAATTTTTGCGTGCCGCTGCTGTCCTGACCCTGCTGATTTTTCTGTTTCGCTTGCCCTTCGGATTCTTCGCGGGAACCAAGCCTCACCACGCAGTCCTCGTCGTCATCGGCTTCTCCGCCCAATCTGGAGGCTGACTCCATCAACTTTTTTCTGGTTTTTGCAGCTTCCTTTTTGGCGGCGGCTCGCTCCGCTGCGTGAAGCGTATCCAGTTGAATGTAGCGATTGGGTTGGTTGGCATGCACGTGCATCGTCACTCCTTTGTCGGCGGAGACCGCAAAGTGCTGGAATTCAGAAAAGAGAAACCGGTAATTCATCTCCGCCAGACGCTATCGTTCAGTTCACCCAGCAATTGGAATTCCCATTGCTTGCAATGGCAGCGACCAGTCTCGATTGGAAAGTTCGCGAATCGCTCGCACCTACGAAAACCAAGCTGGACCGATTCCCGAATATTCCTAGGGCGTCTTTAATTTGTAGCCGGGTGGAATCTCGAATACGGAGGGATGAGGTTCTGCGACCGAAGTGGGCTTGCAGTAAGTCGTTTGTTCGCCAGCCGGGCTGCTGACCTTGGTCAGCACAGGCGTCTTCAGCTTTACGCTGGTCCAAACTTCGGTGATGGTGGGCTGCGGCGGTTTCGGCAATTGCGGCGGCTTGGGCGGCGCGGCCAAGGACGGAAGTCCGGGCATCTTGGGTATTTGTGATTTTTGTGGCGTTGCTGGAGCTTGCGGCGGAGCTGGTGCCTGTGGCGGCGAAAAAGTGTAGCGCTTTCCCTCGACTTCATGGCCGTCAATGGTGCTCTTGCCCAGTTCTTGCACTTGCAGAGGCGGGGCGGACGGCGGCGCTCCGGCTGCGCTTGGAACTCCCGACGGGCTGGCTGCGGTGGACGAAGGCGGCGTCGGCAAGACGATTGCCTCCTTTTTCAAGTGGTTGAGCAGAACAGTTTTCTGGGCGGCGGGATTGGAAATAATGCTGGTCGTAGGCGTATCGATGCGCATACTCCCATTGCTCGAGCGCCACATACGCGATGCCGATTGGGTGGGCGGGCTGCCTCCAGGGGCCTTGTGGCACAGTCGGAACAGGACGGAGGGGTTGGCGGAGGTGCTGGCTGATCCATGCTGTCTGACCCTCGGTGCGAAAGTTTATCACGCCTTGTTGAAGTCAGACTTAGAGAATTCATCGATGTGACATTGTTCTTTGCGAACGTGTGCAGTATTGAGCATTCGCGGCATGTTTGGTGTGGTGCAATCAAGTTGTGCGCGCATGAAGCTGAGTAACTCATGGCCAAGCGAACAAGTGTGTTCAACACAAAAAACTTTCTCACAACGGCCGGTCCCGGACGGACGATGATGTCGTTTCGGAAGCGAGCAACAATCTTTGCGCAAGGAGATGCGGCGGACGCTTTGTTCGTGATTCAACAAGGAAGAGTGCAGCTCAGCGTACGATCCTCGGCTGGCAAGGAAACGACTCTCGACATCTTGAGTGAGGGAGATTTTGTGGGAAAAGATTGCATCGCCGGCCAGGACTGCCGCACCGCCTCCGGCACCGCAATGACTGACTGCAGGCTTTTGCGAATCGAGAAAAAGGTTATGCTGCTCGCGCTAACCCGCCAGGCGAAGTTGGCGAACTTGTTCTGCGGATTTGTGCTCGCCGAGAATCTTAAATACCAGCAGGACATAGTGGATCAACACTGCAACCGCAGCGAAAAGAGATTGGCACGGATTCTGGTGTTGCTCGCCCATTTTGAAGCTCATGGGGCGCCCGAGGCCACGATTTCGCGGATCAGTCATGAGACGCTGGCGGAAATGGTGGGAACAACACGGTCGCGGGTCTGCTTCTTCATGCAGAAGTTCAAAGCCTCGGGATTTATCGACTACGGATCCAAAGGCAAGCTGTTCCAAGTGCATCGCAGGCTGCTTGGTTATTGTGAGCAATAGAATGCCGGCCCTGCCCTCGTGACTGGCACTCCTTGACTGGCTGTCTTGAGAAGAACAAATTTCGAGCTACGGATGCAAAGCTGTCCAGACCGCACAACTTCGGCCGTGATCAGGCCTGTGCAGCCTCCATCGGTGCGCTGCGATCTTCGAACTGGACCGGTCGAGCCACGGCATAGAGAGGAACCGTGGCCCGCAGGCTGGTTCCGTGACCATCCGATTCGATTTCCAGATGGCCGTTCAGCTCGTGCAAGCGCTCGCGCATCCCAGCCAAACCCACTCCGGCTTCCGCGCTGACTCGACGAAGCAGACGCAACCGTTCCGCAGATATACCTTTACCGAAATCTCTTATTTCGAGGACCACAGTTTCGGCTTCACGCTTAAAATAGACGATCGCATCCGAGGCTCCAGAGTGGCGATGCACATTGGTCAGGCTCTCCTGCAGGACGCGGAATAGAGCGACTTCCATGCTCTTGGGAAGACGGTCCCGCAAAGTTGCAATCTCGGCCTTGACGTTGATTCCGCTGCGCTTGGAGAAGCCCTCGATATACCATTCGGCGGCACAGGCAAATCCCACTTCATCCAGCAAGGGCGGGTGCAGCAAGTAGGATATCGTTCTAATCTCCTCCAGAGCCTGGTCTGCCAGAGCTTCCACGTCAGAAATAAGGGCCAGCTTCGCTGGATCTTCCTTGCAACTTTGCCGCATGAACAGAATGCTCATCTTGAGAGCCGACAGGGTCTGGCCCGTGCTGTCGTGCAAGTCGCGGGCGAATCTCCGCCGTTCCTCATCTTGCACCTTGAGCAGGCGCTGAGAAAGCTTTTGCAGCTCTGCGGTACGAGCGAGGACCAGCGATTCAAGTTCCTGATGTTCGAGAGCCAATTGCTTAGACTGTTTGGAACGGATCCACATAATTTCTCCTGGGAGCGGTGGGGGAGATTTGAGGGGCCTTATTCCCGTATCTGCATTCTCCCGTTTTGGGAGTTATAAGTCTGATCACTATTGCTCATGCCCGCTTGTTCGAGGCCAGCGAGAGGCGTGGCTCAGGCACGATCCAGGCGCAGAAGAGAATAACGATTTAGTGACGGGGAATTTGTTTCTTGCCACTGCGGAGGCGTTCACGAGTACGGTTTTCGCTTGACTGGTTCAAAAAGCTTTTACGGCTTGCTGAGGCTTTAGCGGAGCGAATTCTGATTCTGCCTGCTACTCGCGGGCGACGCGCCCGCGCCACAATTCAGCGATGGTGATCGCGGCGTCGAAGGTAGTCGATAAACATCTGCTCAACGGGTTTGTCGTGGGCGATGGAGACATGGCGGACAGGGCGTCCGCTGACGAAGTGACAGACTTCTTCGGCGAGATTCTTGGCGTGATCGCCGGCGCGTTCGAGTGACTGGGTCATGAAAATCACTTGCAGACTAGCCTGGCGGTGGATGTTTTCCGGATTCTCAATGTGGCGCAGGAACATCAGATTGCGCAGGCGGTCCATTTCGGCGTCGGCGCGCAAAACGTCGATGGCCTTGCTGACATCGCGACCGGAAAATGCGGATGCTCCGTCGGTCAGCATTTTTTCCAAAAGCGTCGCCATCTGCGTGAGGTCGCGAGTATCTTCCGGATCGATGCGTCCAGCAACCGAAAGCGCGCTGTTCGCAAAGCTGAGCAGAAGGTCGCCGATGCGCTCGAGAGCAATCATGACCTTCATGCAAGCAAGCAATTCGCGGGCTTGAGCGGGGTCGACTTCGGTAATTGCAGTGGTGACGCCACTGTCGATTTCAAGGTCGAAAGTATCCAGTTCGCGCTCGCGCTGACGCAGCGAGTTGAGCAACGCGCTGGAACCAATGGCAATGCCTTCGGCCGCCGCCGCGGCGGCTTCCTTCGCCTTGTGGCAGGCTTCCCCGGTTCGGCGCACGAGGTACTGGTGAGCCGGTTCCGCATCGAGAATCTTCGTCGCGGTACTCAAGTGTGTGTGTCCTGCGTACGAGAATGCTGGCGAGGAGTGTATGTCTAGGACTCGCCGTCGCAATTTTGCGGGGTCGTCGAATACGATCGCCGGCTAAAGCATAGGATTTGCGACATAACTTGTGGTTAATACCCTGTGAATTTTAAGTCATTTCTTGTCAGATCAGTTTACGCGGCGGGGAGGGTGAAAGCGAAAGTGCTGCCATGGTTGAGTTCGCTTTCGGCGCGGATGGAGCCGCCGTGGGCCAGCATGATGTGTTTGGCGATGGCCAGGCCGAGGCCAGTACCGCCGGATTCGCGGGAGCGGGCTTTGTCGACGCGATAGAAGCGTTCGAACAGTCGAGGCAAGTGCTCGGAGGCGATGCCGGCGCCGAAATCCTGAACAAAGAATTCAACACCGCGAACTGCGGGACGCGCGCCCAGAACAATGCGCCCGCCGGAACGGCCGTATTTCATGGCGTTGTCAATGAGATTGGAAAACACCTGATGAATTGCTTCGCGGTCGGCACGCACGGCAGGTAGAGATTCGACGGAGGTGTTCTTTTCGGAGGTCTCGATGATTTTCAACTCTACCCCCTGACTTCGAGCAATCTCGCGGAAACTTTCTTCGGCATCGTGCAGGAGTTCGATGGGCGGGACGGGCTCGGTATCGAAGCGCGTCTCGCCCGACTCAACGCGTGCCAGCGTCAGCAAATCTTCGGTGAGGCGCGCCATGCGTGCTGCATTCTTGCGGATGATTTCCAGAAACTCGCGGTTAGATCCGAGATTATCGGCGCTGTCAAGAAGGGTTTCCGAGTATCCCTGAATCGAAGTCAGCGGAGTGCGAAGTTCATGGGAAACGTTGGCAATAAAATCGCGGCGAGTTTTTTCGACGCGCTCGGTCTCAGTAAGATCGCGGAGAACCGCGACGGCGCCGCCATCGGGCAAGGGCGCCGCGGTGACATCGAAAGCGCGGCCGGAGACGATGGACGTAGCGCGCGTTGTCTTCACCTGTTTGGTTGCCGTCGCAGCTTTGACGGCAGCAAGAAAATCCGGATCGCGAATGGTTTCGACCACCGGAGCATTGAGGCGGGTGCGCTGCGGTACAAGCCGATCCATGGCCTGGTTCGCCCATTGCACCAGTCCGTCGGAGCTTATCGCGATGACGGCATCCTGCATGCTGTTGAGCAAAGTTTCTAATTGACGCTGGCTGGAGCGCACTGCCGCAAAACTACGTTCGACCTGGCCAGCGGTTCTGTCGATCGCAGCGGCGACGCGGCCAATCTCATCGATAGGCCGGTCTTGCACACGCGCCTGCAGATCCCCCCGCTCGATGCGGACAGCGACATCAACGATGCGCTCCAGGCGGCGCGAGGTCCACACCGATGCGGAGGCGGCGATGATGAGTGCGATGATGAGAGCAACGGACGAACCCCAAAGCAGACGACGGTGCACCTGGGACTGGACTGCCTCAACGTCGGAAAGTGGGTAAGCAAGACGAACTGCGCCTCCGGAGACGGGCGCCGCCACGTAGAGAAACGGGATGCCAAGCGTGTCACTGCGACGCACGTTCTCTCCGGTCTGGCCCGCGAGCGCGGCAGCAAATTCCTTGCGGGTCGCGTGGTTCTCCATGTTGCTAGGATTCGATTCTGAGTCGGCGAGAACTTTTCCAGAAGCGTCGATGATGGTAGCGCGAGCTCCGGCAGCGAGCCCTTCCTGCGCGGCAATTTCGTTGAGGCTGTGGGCGCGGTCAGTTTCCACGCGGTGGGCGAAGAGCAGAGTCTTCTGGGTGAGGTTGCGCTCGATCTCGGTGAGCAAAGAGGCTTCCCAAGCGCTGCCCAGCATAACGTCAAGAATGGCGGCAGTGGCGGCGATGACGATCAGAAAAACGGCAAGGAGTTTGAAGAAGATGCGGTTCTTCACGTTCTCGGCCTTCTTCTTGTGCTGCGCGGGAACGCTGTCATTTGGGAGATTCGAAGCGGTAACCGGCGCCGCGCACGGTTTTCAGATAGCGGGGATTCTCCGGATCGGGCTCGATCTTTTCGCGGATGCGGCGAACATAAACGTCGACCGATCGCGGAGTGACGTAGGCGGTGTCGCGCCAGACAGAATCGAGAAGATGGTCGCGACTAAACACGCGTCCCTTGTGGCGCGCGAAATAATCGAGCAGGCGGAATTCAGTCGCCGTTGTGGGAACTGGATTCCCGCCTACCGTCAGGGTCATGGCCGAAGGATCAATTTCAATGTCGCCGACCTTCATGAGGCTCGGCGGCAAGGGGCGCTCAAAGCGCCGCAGCACGGCCTTGACGCGGGCCACGAGTTCGCGCGGGCTGAAGGGCTTGGCGATGTAATCGTCAGCGCCGAGCTCGAGGCCAAGAACGCGATCCGCTTCACTGCTTTTCGCGGTGAGAAAAATTACCGGCACCGAAGCGAGACCGGACGTCTGACGAATGGTACGGCAGATTTCCAGGCCGTCCTTTCCAGGAACCATGATGTCGAGGATGAAGAGAGCGGGACGCTGACGTTCGGCGTCGGTAAGGACGTTAGTGCCGCTGGAATATACGCGCACGTTGAAGCCTTCATTTTCGAGATGGTGGCGGACGAGGCGAGAAATATCGGGATCGTCTTCGACGACGAAAAGACTGGGTTTCACGGGATTATTGTAACGAAGGCAGGGGCGAGTACCTAGCGCTGAGTGGCGGGTTTGGTGTTTGAAGGGCAGAAACGCGTGGATTTTTACCGAATATTCACAATCACGTTCGAGGCACGGTCGAGATGGTTGAATCCTGCGGGAGGACGTTACAGGTTCGGCAACGTTGACTTCAAGCGCGTGGAGTGATTTGATGACTGTTATTGTAGTGCTGCAGTCCTGAGAGGAACTCCGACATGTCGTTCGAAGAAGCATTGAATGTGGCATCGCGGGACGAAGGCTTCAAGGCTACTATTTACGCGATGAATACTCTGCTCATTCATAAGGGTATCTACACAAAAGAAGAGTTTCAGGCGCTGTTCGTCGAATGGGTGGAGAAGGAACAAAGGCGCAAGGTCGCTGAACCGAGGCGAACCGAAGCGTCTAATGCGTACTCTGCTTAGTTCGGTAGGGCGGATGCTCGCAACCTGACTTCTTGTTTCCGCAGTGAATTCCTTTGTCGCAAGCCCAACAATCGCATTGACAGGATGGGGCAGGCTGGATTTCTCTCGGCGGCCTCTTCTTTGCCATACTCGCTTAACTCCTCGCTGTCCGATTCCGGTGCAATCTTAAGAGATCTATAACGGAGCATCATCCTGCGACTGGCGAAGTATTGCCGGGCCACTCCGTCACCCTTGAACTTGGTTGGCATCACGAACAGGGCACGGCCTTACTTTGACATAGAAACACTGCGTTGGGGAACATAGCGGGTCCCACGTTGTTGCGGAAGAACTGTGGAGATCGAGAGATTCCAGTTGATCGGATCAGGAAAATAAACGGCGAAGCTTCATCAGGCTTCTCGAACAGAAATAGCCAGATTCCTAGCTTTGTCGAGATTGAAACGTTTGCCAGGCGGGATCACAGTGGTGGCGCTGTATTCGGTAATGATGGCCGGTCCGGAGTATTGCTGGCCGGGTTCGAGTTGGTCTCGCTGGTAGATTTTTGTGGCGAGTTTCTTGCCGTCGAATTGGACCGGAACTTTGGGCGGGGACAGCCTGCCGAGCCTTGCTCGGCCTGGATCCCTCGGCTTCGCTCGGGACAGGCTCTCGGGGGCGGCCGTCCCCACATGGGCTGTGGTGGTTCGCAACGTGGCGCGGAGGCGGAGGGTTACTAGCTCGATTTCTCGGTTGGGATGGGTATAACCGTAGCGGCGGCGGTGTTCTTGTTCAAAGTCGCGTAGCAGATTTTTTGTGAGCGGGATATTGAGTTCGTATCCCTGACCGTGGTAACGCACGTCGACGCTGCCGATGAAATGTGGCTTTCCCTGCCATGCCTCCTGGCGAAAATCTTTCGCTGCGTTTTGTTTGAGTGCCGCGAATTCGCGATTCAATTTCTGCATGGGCAATTCGCCGGAGATGCGCCACAGAACCGTGCGCGAATATTCCTTGACGACATCGCTGGCGAGGATTCCGAGCGCGGAAAGCGCGCCGGGAAGCGCAGGAACGATGACCTGCGGAATGCTGAGCGCTTCGGCGAGGGCGCAGGCGTGCAAGCCTCCCGCTCCGCCGAAGGCGACGAGCGCGAAGTGGCGGGGATCGCGGCCGCGCTCGATCGAGACCACGCGGATTGCTTTTTCCATGGTGGCGTTGACGACGCGGACGACTCCAGCGGCAAATTGATTCAGCGTGAGTTTGGCGGGCTGTTTGTGTAACCACTCTTGCGTGAGGCGCCGGGTGCGTTCGAGATCGAGGGTGAAGTCTCCGCCGAGAAAGCGTGTGGGCTGCAGACGTCCGAGAAGGAGATTTGCGTCGGTGACGGTGGGCTGTGTGCCTCGTCCGTAACAAATAGGACCGGGATCGGCTCCGGCGGATTCGGGGCCGACTCGGAGAACGCCAGCGGCATCGAAGCGGGCAAGCGAACCTCCACCGGCGCCGACCGTGTGAATATCGAGCATGGGGACGCTGATGGGAAGACCAGCGATCTGAGCATCGGTAGCGGTAGTGATGGCGCCGTCGACCAGGGAAACGTCGGTGGAAGTGCCACCCATGTCGAAGGCGATGATGCGATCGAATCCGCTGGCGCGAGCCGTTGCCGCGGCGCCGACCACGCCTCCGGCCGGGCCAGAGAGAACCGTACGGACGGGTTCACGGGCGGCGGTGTTGAGGGCGGTGATGCCGCCGTTGGATTGCATGACAAAGATGCGCGCGGGGGCTGAAGCCCCATTTTTGCGGGCGGTTTTCGCGGCGCTGAAGCGCCGCTCTTCCACACGCTCCCCCACAAGCTCTTCCACAAGATGCGTTGACCCAAACTGCGCACCTGTCGAATGTCCCTTCCCAGAGCGCGAGTCCGCCGCGGCCACACGGGTCGCCAGGTTTTCCAGGTAGCGCTGCATGATCGGCTGCAGGTAAGCGTTGATGACGACGGTGGAGGTGCGCTCGTATTCGCGGAATTCGGGAAGGATCTGGTGGGAGATAGAGAGTGGGACGGAGAGGCGCTTGAGCGCCGCGGCGACGGCTAATTCATTAGTCGGATTTGCAAACGAGAACAAGAGCGAGATTGCGATCGATTGCGGCTTGGCGGTCTCGATCTGATTGGCGAGGGATCGCAATTCTCCAGGCTTCGGTGAAGTCAGAATTTCGCCGTTGCTGGCCGTGCGCTCGTTGACGCCAAAGCGAAGATCTTTGGGAACGAGAGGCTCGATCCGGTCGAAGAAAAAGTCGTAGAGTTTGGGACGGGCCTGGCGTCCGATTTCGATCGCGTCTTCGAATCCTGCGGTGGTGACTAAGGCGGTGCGCGCGCCTTTACGCTCGAGCAATGTGTTGGTGCCGACGGTGGTGCCGTGCAGGAGGATTAATTCGCCATCGTGTCCGATTTTACGGATCGCTTCGACGATGGCTTGCGAGGGATCGGCCGGCGTGGAAAAAACTTTGAGCAAGCGCAACCGACCGCGGTCTTGCCAGACGCAGTCGGTGAAGGTGCCGCCGGTGTCGATGGCGATGCGCAGGGGTTGGGGGCGGCTGGGCATGGTTGGACGGAGAATTAGGGTAACATCTTCCGCAATTCCCACGTCTCGCAAAGACGGCGGGACGTAGGGCGCCCCGGCGTCCGCGACAGAAAGTTCGGCGCTCGCTTCTCTCGCGGAACAGCCGAAGGCGGCTGTCCCCACATGAAGCGCGCGAGCTTACAAGTTTTATCCCTTGGTGGTGAAGGCTAACGTCAGCAGCGTTTTCTGTTCCACTTCGTGCGCTTTGGAGCTGCCGGTTGCGGGACTGGCGCCTGAAGAACGCTTAACCGAGAGAACTGGACGGTCGCCGGCGATTCGTTTCAGGCGTGGCAGCATGTTGAAGAGTGCGCCCATGTTTGCGGGCTCTTCCTGCACCCATACGATGTCACCCTCGGTTCCGTGGCGCTCCAGTTCGGCGACAAGTTCTTGCTCGGGGAACGGATAGAGTTGCTCCAGAAAAACGATCGCGGTGCTGCTGTCTTTTCTTTTTTTTCTTTCGGCTTGCAGTTCGTGGCCGATTTTTCCGGTGCAGATCAGGATGCGATCGGCGTGGCCGACCTCGGTGTCCGGGATGACGTTAAGAAAATTCTTGTGGGTGAAGTCTTCGATGGGCGAACTGGCGTCGGCGTGGCGCAGCATGCTCTTTGGAGTGAAGACCACCAGCGGCTTGCGCCAATGGCGCAACGCCTGGCGGCGCAGCAGATGAAAATACTGCACAGCGTTGGACGGTTGCGCGATCTGAATGTTGTGCTTGGCGGCGAGCTGGATGAAGCGCTCGATGCGCGCGCTGGAATGTTCCGGCCCCTGGCCCTCGTAGCCGTGGGGGAGCAGCAGTACGAGACCGGAGAGCAGGTTCCACTTGGCTTCGCCGGCGCTGATGAACTGGTCAATGATGGCCTGCGCGACATTGACGAAGTCGCCGAACTGAGCCTCCCAGAGGACCAGCGATTCCGGGTAGTCGCGGCTGTAGCCGTATTCGAAGCCGAGGACTCCGGCTTCGGAGAGCGTGGAGTTGTAGATTTCGCAGCGAGCCTGGCCGGGCGCAATGTTTTCCAGAGGAACGTATTCGTCTTCGTTTTCGATGTCGATGAGAACAGAGTGGCGCTGGTTGAAGGTGCCGCGGCGAGTGTCCTGACCGGACATGCGGACATGAGTGCCGTCTTTCACCAGACTCGCGAAGGCCAGGGCCTCGGCCATGCCGTAATCGACGGCACGCGCGCCAGCGCCCATCTCCGCGCGCTGTTCGAGAAGCTTTTTTACTTTGGGATGAATGTGGAATCCATCGGGATAAGCGGTGAGGCGCGCAGTGAGTGCGGATAGTTCTTCGGGCGCGAGCCCGGTTTCGACTTCGAACTCCGGTTTGTAGAGTCCACCGAAATAGTTGTCCCAGTATTTCGGCAATTCGCGCATCAACGGTTTTTGCTTGATGCTGCTGGCTTGTTTTTGCGCGGATTCGAACTCGGCGCGGATGGCCGCGGCCTGCGCTGGCGCGTCAGTGGCGCCGATATCGTCGGCGTAGATTTCCCAGAGTGGTGGATGTTCTTTGATCTTTTTATAAAGAAGAGGTTGGGTGATGGTGGGGTCGTCGACTTCGCTGTGACCGTGACGGCGATAGCCGATGAGATCGATGACCACGTCGGTTCCGAATTTGTAACGGTACTCGGTGGCGATGCGAGCGACGCGGACAACGGCGTCGACGTCTTCGCCATTGACGTGGAAGATGGGAATCGATTGGCGGCGCGCGATGCAGGCGGCGAAACGAGTCGAGTGCTCTTCGGTGTAGCTGGTGGTGAAGCCGAGGAGATTGTTCACGACCACGTGAATCGTGCCGCCGACTGTGTATCCGGGAAGATCGGCATAGTTCATGGTCTCGGCGAGAATGCCTTGTCCGGCGAATGCGGCATCGCCGTGAACTAACAGCGGAAGATATTTTTCGCGTCCGCCTTCGCCAGTGCGGTCTTGTTTTGCGCGCGTGCGGCCGACGGTCACGGGGTCGACCGCTTCCAGATGGCTGGGGTTTGAGACCAAATGGATGTGAACCTTACCGCCGCTGCGGGTTTTGTATTCGCCGGTAGCGCCCATGTGATATTTCACGTCGCCGGAGCCGAGCACGCTGCGCGGATCCACATCTTCGAATCCAGCGAAGATTTCCTGAGGAGGACGCTGGGCCACATGGGCGATGACGTTGAGGCGGCCGCGATGGCTCATGCCCATGACGAGTTCGATTGCGCCGAACTGGGAGCTGGTATCGAGAACTTCATCGACGAGCGGGATCAGAGCGGTGACGCCTTCGAGCGAGAAGCGCTTGCTGCCGAGATATCGTTGCTGCATTACCTGTTCGAAAATATCGGCGCGGATGAGCAAATCGAGAATGCGCTGCTGGTCTTTTTCCGTAATCTCGAAACCCTGGGACGGCGATTCCATGCGGTCGAAAATCCATTGGCGGCGCTCGGGACGATAGATGTGATTGATTTCGACGCCGATGGTGCTGGAATAAATTGCGCGGGCCTCGCGGGCGTATTCGCCTTCGCGCTCCAGTTCGGGAGTTTCACGGGGTCGGAGAAAACCGAGAGGATCGAGATCGCCTTCGAGATATCCAAACTGACGGTAGGCGTTGAAGACACGTTCCCGTTCGAGGTTGGAGCCGTTGCTGGGTTCGATGACGGCGACGCCGGAGCCGCCATTAGAAGTTTTTGATTTTCCGGTCATGATTTCGAGAGCCACAAGAATGCAAGTACTAGGATAAAGGATGCGCGGGCACGCGTGCAGGATTCGATTGGAAACGAAAGATCATAACCACAGAGGACACTGAGGAACACGGAGGAGAGCCCTGGCACGGCGTACTCGGAGCGGGTAGGGATCCTTCGACTGCGTCACTGCTTCGCTTGCGAAGCACTCACTTCGCTCAGGACGACGACGCAACCTGCGACAACAACGCAAGCCTATGCGACGACTTTGTAGGGGCGCATCATTTCGTTGTCTTCGTGTTCGAGGACGTGGCAATGCCAGACGTAGAGGAATTCCTGGCCGGGCGTGGTGGCAGTTCCGGTGGGAAGATCGAACTTTGCGATCACACGGGTAACGTATCCGGCGTAAGTCTTGATCGTATCTTTCCAGGCCGGCCGCTCGTTCGATTCCGGCGGCATCGGCATGCCGACGAAGTTCATCTTGCCAGTTTCCATGTAGGTCTTCACGTCGAAGGGTTGGCGATTGAGGACCTGGAACTGCACCAGATGAAGATGCATGGGGTGGACATCGCCGGTAGCGTTGGCGAAGGACCAGATTTCCATGGTGCCCGCCTTGGGATCTTCGGTGATGGGATCGTCCCAGTGCTTTTGACCGAGCAGTCCGATCATGGTGTAGCCGTCGGAGGGGCGGTCCATTTCGGTAAGAGCCAGGATTCGTTCGCGAACCGCGTGGGCAGGGTTGAGCGGGTTCCAGGGTGCAAGCGTTTCCGGAAGTGAACTCGCATCCTTGCCGGCGGGTGGCTTGGTGACTTTGAAGAGCATTACATCAGAAGGCACAATTTCGCCGCCGCGGGCGTAAGGCGCGGGAGCGTCATTGATGAGGGCGAAGTTTTCGCCTTTGTATTCGGAGAAGTCGAGGACTAGGTCGAAACGCTCACCGGGCGCGAAGATCAGGTAATGAGTTTGCAAGGGCGCGGGAAGCAAGCCGCCATCACTGCCAATCTGGCGAAAAGGCGGAGCGTCCGCCGGTCGGCCGTTGGGCTTGCCGTTGGCGTCGGCGGGAACGAGCCTGAGGTGATAGAAGCGTGAGTTAGAGCCGTTGACCAGGCGGAAGCGATATTTGCGCGGCTCGACTTCAAAGAATGGCGCAGCCTTGCCATTGACGCAGATCGTGTCGCCGAAAAATTCCTGCATCCACATGGGATGCGTGCCGTTCTGAGGCGGAGGATAGAGCAGCGAGCCATCGACGCCGAACTTTCGATCCTGAATCATGAGTGGGATTTCATAGGGGCCGCTGGGCAAGTTGAGTGTATCTTCTTCGTCGTCGCGAATCAGGTAAAAGCCAGCCAGGCCGGCGTAGACATTGAGACGAGTGATGCCCAGGGCGTGATCGTGATACCAAAGCGTGGTCGCGGCCTGATCGTTGGGATAGTGGCAAGGGTCAGCTGCCGCGACGCTTCCCGCTTTTCCGTCAGAGGTGACCCAGGCATCGGGATAGCCGTCACTGTCGGGCCAAACTTGAGCACCATGGACATGCGTGACCGTGCGAACTTCCGGCACTCCCTCTCCGGCGCCGTGAATGGTTGTATCTACGGGAAGAAAGTGCGTGGTGGGAAGATGGTTTAACCATTTCACAAAAAGCGGCTCGCCTCGCCGGACTTCGAAGGTTGGGCCCGGCCACATGCCGTTGTATCCCCAGATGGTGGCGGGAGGAAGATCGCGATGGGCTTTGTGTTTAAACGGGACGAGGCGGACTTCAATTGGATTATTCGGCCCAGAGCTGGCCTTTGGGCGAATCACGGGCGGGATCGACAACGGTGTCACGTAGCTGGCGAGGGGGCTGGAGGGTTTTGCCTGCGGAAACGCCCTGAGCATGGCGCGAGCGCTGCCCGGGCCCATTTTCATGGCCGGGTTCAGGGCGGCGTGGGTGGTGCTGGCTTGCTGCGCGCTGACTTGCTGCGCGAGAAAACGGCGCGGAGCGGCCAATAGACCGGTGCCGGCGCAGAATCCCAATCGTAACCAATCGCGTCTGGTGAACTTCAAAGGACTTTCCCTTGTGGTCTCAAATCCGCAGGAGGAGCTTTTCTCTTCGCTTTGAACTTATTGATTTTCGCGGAGCGGACACTCGCGCGGTGTGAATATCCGGTTAAAAATCGATTGCCCGACGGCCAGCGAAAACAGAAGTGAAAGCCGATCTGGGATGTTGTCCCTGACCGGCTGTTCACGACTACCTACTGGACTGGCGATTGCGCTGAAGCGGCTAATTCTTCGCCACGTCCCAAGAATGAAAATCGAACGCGTCAAACAGGTCGTCAATCGCCGGAGTATTCAAGGGAACGTAAGGATTGTTCCTGGATACTTTCGGGTTTGGCAGATTATCGCGGCTGCGTGCGGTCAAAGGACCCAGGCCGAAATTCCGTTCGATGAACTTCGTGATGGAGACATGGTCAGAGTAGGAGTGGCTGATGTGGCCACCTCGGCTGAACGGAGAAACGATCAACAGCGGAATACGGGTTCCGTCGCCGAAGAAATCGACGGGCTGAATGTAGCCGGAGTCGTAGTAACCTCCGCCTTCGTCCTCGGTGATAAAGATCGCGGTCGTAGCCCAGATTTCGGGATTGGCCTGCACGGCGTTGACCACGTTTTTCACAAAGCCTTCGAACAATTCGAGTTTCGAAGATGCGGGATGACCGTCCGAAGGCCAGCCCGGCTTCACGATGGAAACCGAGGGAAGGTTGTTCGCCTTGATGTCGGCGTAGAGGTTCTGGGAATCCTGAATGTGTTCGGTACGGAGTATCGCGTTGGTCATGATATCGGTGGCGTAGTTAAACGGGTTGCAGATGTTGCAGTAAGTGTTGAGTGGATTGGCAAAGGTTGGATCAGTCACAAAAATGTTCCAGCCATCTCCGTAATACTTCCACGAAACATTCTTCTCAAGAAGCGCATCGCCGATGTGACGAACTGAACTTCCCGGAACAGTGAAAGGAGAAAGCGAAAGTGAGGAAGATCCGTCGCCGTTGAAGCCCGGGTTGTAGTTGTTCAGAATGTAGTAGTGTCCGGCCTGGCAGTTGGGATCGACGGGACGAGGCAGAAACTCGAGGTAGTTGACAATGGCGGGGACGCCGGGCTGGCCTAGATCGGAGCAATTGACGTAGCTTCCGCCGCCGCTGGTGCCGACACCGTATCCGTCGGCGTCGTACCAGTTGTTGGTGCCGGGTTGCGGATTCGGGTTCTCGATCTGATTCGCTGGCGGAGTCTTCGCATGTCCCTTGCCGTCGCTGTACCAGATGGAATCGGCGAAGCCGAACTCGATGTGGTTCGGCATGGTTCCGCCCATCACCGATTGATGGAAGTTGTCGCTCAGCGTGTAGTGGTCGGCAAGGTACTTCATATAAGGGGCGTCGCCGTTGAGCATGTTAAAGAATTCCATGGATGTGGAACCTTCACCGGTAGAGAGGTAGTTGGTGGGCGGAGCGGTTGAGCCGCTGGAACCGTCACTGCCCGCGCCGATCGTGGTTTCAACCCAGGGGAAGAGGTCATTCAAGCAGCCGCTGGGATTCTCTTTGGTGGCGTATGCCACGTCGCAGTCGGTCTGCTGCCACATCTGGAAGAAACGGTGTACTGGGCTGTTAGCGTAATCGTTATAGGTAAGCGTAGGCGAAGTCAGTTGGAAAGCACCTTCGGGGAGATGGAACACGTCCGGGATACGAGTATCCGCGACTACGTAAGGGGCCAGGCCTGTACCGCCGATCGTCAGGTCAACATAGTAGGTGGGCCACAATTGGCCGGGTTCAATTTCCTCGGCTTCGGCGAGGGTGGGGACATACGGGTCCGTCGGTCCCCCGGCGACCACCGGTGGATCGTTGGTATAAACGGTCTTCTCCGCAGGATGAATGGAGTAGGTTCCTTTTCCCACAGTGGTGCTATCGACTGCACTGTATTGTGCCGCCAACGAGTAATTGGGGCCGGGAGTTCCATCCTCCTTAATAATTCCTTTGGAGAGCAGATTGGAGACGGTTTCCCCATTTCTGGGCTTGTACGTGGCGAAGATGTGATCGAAGCTTCGGTTTTCACCGATGATCACGATGACGTGCTTAATGGGAGAGGCGGTCGGTGTGTGCTCCGCAGATTTTTGCGCGGCAACGGGAAACGGTGCGCCGAGATTGACGACGATCGCGACTAGGCTCGCGCCAACGGCTAGGTGCTGCCTGGCTTGTGCCAGAAAACCTGGTGCAGTCATAAGTTTCCTCCTCGGAATTACCGAGGTGTAAAGGTAGCGGCTGAGCAGTTACGGGCAGGTGACGCGGAGATGAATTCCAGATTAAAAGTAATCCACAGGCTGGGTGCGCCTTTCCGTGCGGCCATCCACGAATGAAATTGTGTTTTGCTTTTCTGACGCTGTGCTAGCTATTGTCGTGCTGAACTTCGATCGGGCTGGCGAATGGTGGTCCAGGAATAATCAGTAGGATGAGCATTTTCACCGTGGCTGTCGTAGCCGTCACCGACGCCCTGGACTTCGAATCTTCCTGTCATTTTGTCGCCTTCGACTGTTCCGGTGAAAACGAGACTGAATGGAGTGGCACCCTGAAAATCGAGAGTGAGGCTTACGTGCGTGCCTTGAATGCTCCCCGAAACCTTGGGCGAACCCAGCCTTCCCTGGAAGGTACCGGTAAGTTTCGAGTCTATTTGTTCGATCTGCACAGTGCCGCGCTCGGTTCCGAGGCGAGCTTCCCAGGATAATTGCCATTTCCCCGTAACGTTCACAGGCCGGTTCGAATTATCTGAAGCAAAGCTAGGGACGAGCATTAAGAGTGAGAGCAAGAGGCATGGCAGAACTATTGTGGTAAGCGCTGTAGTTCTCGAAGTTGTCCTATTAAAGATTTTCATACGTCCTCGGCAATCTCGATTTCAAACCAGGCGAAGCGTTAATCGATGCACCGGCCAGGAATCGAGCGACTCCTGGCCGGGCATGTTGAAGCGCGAATATCTTACTTTGACCCGAAATCGAAGAGATCAAACAGATCGTCAAGTGCAGGGCTGTTGGTCGGCACATACGGATTGCTTTTCTTGACCTTCGGATTCGGGAAGTTATCGCGGCTGGTGGCTGTGATGGGTTTGAGTCCCCAGTTTCGCTCAATGAACTTGATGAGCGAAACATGGTCGCCGTAGCTGTGGTTTACTTTACCGCCAGTCGTGTACTGGGAGATGACGACCAGCGGAATTCGCGTGCCGTCACCGAAGAAATCCACTGGCTGGATGTAGCCCGAGTCGTAATAACCACCACCTTCGTCGAAGGTGACGAACACGGCTGTGCTGGCCCAGAGAGTTGGGTTCTTCTGCAGTTGGTCTACGATTTTCTTTACGAAGCCTTCAAACAGATCCAGCTTCGACGAAGAGGGATGGCCATCCGTGAATCCGCTGGGCTTCACGATTGAAACTGCCGGCAAATTCCCGTCGATCAGGTCTTCATACAGGGCGGTCGTGTCCTGGATGTGGGCTTCGCGCTCGGCTGAAACGGTCATGATGTCGGTCGCGTATTGGAACGGGTTGCAGATATTGCAATAGCGGTCATACGGGTTGGCGCCAGTCGGATCGCTGGTGTAAAGATCCCAGCCTTCGCCAAAATAGGTGTACGAAACGCCCGCCGCTGACAAGGAGTCTCCGATGTGCTTCTGGGCGGTGGGAGGGATTGTGAACTGCGTGTAGACGCTGTCCAGAGTTCCGTCACCGACGAATCCCGGGTTGTAGTTATTGAGTAGATAATAAGCTTTGGAAGCGCAACGGGGTTCGATGGGAGGATTCAACGATTGGAGGTAATTCACGACCGCAGGCACGCCGGGCTGACCGATGTCACTGCAATTACTGTAACTGCCGCCCGAGTAGCCGTCCTGGTCGTAGTAGTTGTTGGTTCCGGATTGGGGATTGGGATTTTCAATCTGATTGGTCGGAGGAGTGGTGAAGTGTCCTTTTCCATCGCTGTAGGCAATTGCATCGGCGTAGCCGAACATGATGTGATTGGCGCCGGTTCCGCCCATTACGGATTGATGGAAGTTGTCACTGATGGTGTAATTTTCTGCGAGTTCCTCAAAGTAGGAAGCGTCCCCTTTAGTGACGTTAAAGAACTCCATTGAGGTCGAGCCCTCGCCAGTGTTCAGGGTTGCGGGCCGTGCGGCTCCATTGCTTCCCGCCCCGATCGTTACTTCAACCCACGGGAACAAATCGTTCAGGCAACCGCTGGGATTTTCTGCGATCACATTGTCCACGCTGCAATCGGTCTGCTGCCACATTTGGTAGAAGCGGTGCACGGGGCTGGCCGCATAGGCATCGTAGGGAAGAGTTTTCGAAGTGAGTTGGAACGCACCGGAGCCCAAGGTCTCGACATGGGGAATGCGCGTGTCCGGCACGTTGTGCGGCAGGCCTGTTGCTCCAGTGAGGAGATATTTATTGTAGGCGGGGGCTAGACCCGGCTCGGCAAGCTTCGCTAAAGACAAAGTCACAAAGGGGGCCGGATCGGTGTCGCTCGCGGCGGTGGGAGCGCTAGAGGTTTCAGGCGCGGGAATGTTCCAGTAAGACGCCTTGCTTCCTGGAGAGATTTCATAAAGTCCGCTGTCGACAGCACTGTACTGGGTAGAAAGCTCATAGTTGATACCCGGCTTACCGTCAGCTTTGACGATGCCTTTGGAGAGCAAGTTATCAACTGTTTGTCCCTGCTTCGGTTTGAAGGTTCCGTAGACGTGATCGAAGCTCCGGTTTTCGCCGATGATCACAATCACGTGTTTGATGGGAGTGACGGGAGTGCTCTGTGCGGCGACCGGAAGTGGCGCGCCGAGATTCGCGATGAGCGCGACAAGGCTGGTGGCAACGGCTGCGTGCTGCCTGGCTTTCACCAGGAAACCTGATGCGGACATACGGTGTTCCTCCTGTGAGAGAACTTCAGAGGTGCAAAGGTAGCCGGAGAGCAGTTACAGGCAGGTGACGCCGGGATGAATTGCAGATGAAAAATAATCCACAGCAGAAGGTCGCGAATTCGGAATCTACAAGGGTGTTAAAACCCGAATTCTCCAAGCCAGTTGCGGCTGTGCTAGTCTGCCTTTTATGGCTGATCGCACTTTGACCAAGCAACAGAAAGCCGTGAGATCTTCGGCCCCTGCGAAGAAAACTTCTCGTCTCGATGATTCCCAATTCCCATCTCCCGCAAAGAGCAAGAGAAATGAGGCGACCACAGTTTCAGGAGCGGTGTCTCCCGCTTCGGTATTGGGCAAGCAGTTTTTGAGCGACAAAGTTGGACACTTTACTGAATCCGTGATTCGCGAGATGACGCGGCAGGCGATGCTGCACGGCGCGGTGAATCTGGCGCAGGGGTTCCCCGATTTTTCTGCCCCGGCTGAGATCAAGCAGGCCGCGCAACAAGCGGTTGCGGGGGACGTGAATCAGTATGCGATCACCTGGGGCGCGAAGAGCCTGCGCAATGCGATTGCTCGGCAGATGGGCGTGTGGCAGGGGATTACGGTCGATCCAGAGAAAGAAATCACGGTGTGCTGCGGGTCGACCGAGGCCATGATCTCGACTCTGCTGGCGGTGTGCAACACGGGTGATGAAGTTGTGATCTTCGAGCCGTTTTACGAAAATTACGGGCCGGACTCGGTGTTGAGCGGGGCAAAACCGAAGTTCGTGAAGTTGCGTCCGCCGACGGTTGACGGCGGCGAGTGGACGTTCGATGAGAAGGAATTACGGCGGGCTCTCGACAAACATACGAAAGCGATCATCGTTAATACGCCGAACAACCCGACGGGCAAGGTTTTCACGCGACAAGAACTGGAGTTGATTCGCGACCTGTGCGTTGAGTTCGATGTGCTGGCGATTACGGATGAAATTTACGAACACATTCTTTACGACGGGACCAAGCATATTTCCATGGTCACACTCGAGGGAATGCGCGAGCGGACGGTCACGATCAACGGCATGTCGAAGACCTACAGCGTGACGGGATGGCGCGTGGGATGGGCGGTCGCACCTGAGAAGATTACGAACGCGATCCGTAAGGTGCATGATTTCTTGACGGTGGGAGCGCCCGCGCCGCTGCAGGAGGCTGGCGCTGCGGCGTTAAGTTTGCCTGCGGAGTACTATGCAAAACTGGCCGAGGGATATCGGGTGCGGCGCGATCATTTGATGCCGGCGCTGAAGGCAGCAGGGTTCAAATGTTTCCGTCCGCGTGGCGCCTATTACGTGATGACGGATATTTCGGCGTTCGGATTTGAGGATGATGTTTCATTCGCCAAATATCTGGTGCAGGAAATTGGCGTGGCGTGCGTTCCGGGATCGAGTTTCTATCGCGACCCGCGCGATGGGGCGCGGCAGGTGCGGTTTGCATTCTGCAAGAAGCCGGAAACACTGGATGCGGCTGCGGAGAAGTTGGTGCGGCTGCGGGCGCGATGATGCTCGCGCTTGCCCGTCACGGCACAGTGGCTAAAGCCGGCGCACTCTCCTTGCTCTTGCGGCACGCCTGAAGGCATGCCCCGATACGCGTCGCCCTTCAAACCGCACCACGACCGACCTGGTGATCAAGTGCCTTGTCCACAAAGATGTGGAGTATACTGCGAAGAAGTTTCAAAAATCCTGGCGGGGAAGAGTGCAATCATGGCTTTGAATGCGGTAGAACAGGTGGCAGAGCAGGTTCCGACGGACGATTTTCAGCTGCTGGAAGAGAAAATTTATCGCACCATAGAACTATACAAAGCGGCACGAGCGGCGCAAGCCACGGCCGAACGCGATGCGCAACGCCTGCGTCAGCAAATGGAAGATCGCGAAGAGGAACTGGTCACCCTGCGTCGGGAAACAGTGCGGCTAAAGAAAGAGCGGGAGGAAATCCGCGGACGCGTTGAGAAAATGCTCGAACAGATCGAAAGCATTGCTGAGGCCAGCTAAGGGCAAGTGACTGCGCACGAGGAGAGGTAGCAAACTGCCTCTCTACACGGTACGGTACGACCCCACGGAGAAACAGATTATGGCTACGGCGACCAAAGATCAGATGGTGAGAGACCCGCAGAACTCCAGCGTGCGGGTAGAGATATTTGACCAGGCATATAACCTGCGCGGGTCCGATGCCGAGTACATTCTCAAACTGGCGGAGTATGTGGACGCCAAGATGCGCGCCGTGGCCGAGGCGACCAATACGATCGATACCGTGCGGCTGGCCGTTCTGGCAGCTTTGAATATTGCCGATGAATATCACCTGCTCAAGAAAAAGCAGGACCACGGGGCAACCGATTATCAGAAGCGCGCGCATCTATTAGCCAATGCGCTGGATGAAGTCCTGGGCGAAAATCGCAAGGCGGGTTAGGCTGCGGCGCTCTGGGACAAGCTTTTTCTTTTTCGACTTTTTCTTCTTACGTTCCGCTTCTTTCGTTTTTGTTCTGCTCCTTCTTCCGCTGCTCGGCGGCATCGCCCGCCCGCAAGAAACTACTCTCCGTTCCCAATCGAACGTAGTGCTGGTTCCGACCCTGGTGAAAGATCAGGAGGGCGGAATTGTGTATGGACTGCAAGCCAACGATTTTATCGTCGAGGACGATGGCGTCGAACAAATGGCCCGGCTGGACGAAGCGCCGGAGGGGCAGCCCATCTCGCTGGTCGTGGCGATTCAGCGCGGACGCAGGGCCGCTTATGAGTTCCCCCGAATGCAGGGTTTGCGCACGATGCTGGATCCGCTGTTTGTGCAAGGCACAGCCCGGGTGGCAGTGTTGGAATTCGACAGCCAGGTTGAGCAAACGCGGGGTTTCACGAAGGATGCCAGCCTGGTCGAAGACGATTTGCAAAATCTACAACCGGGGGATGACGGCGCGGCAATTCTGGATGCAGTCGACGCTGCCGTGAAGCTGCTGAAACAGGAACCGGAAGGACGACTGCGAGTATTGCTGCTGATCAGTGAGACTCGCGACCATGGTAGCCACGTAAAGATTGAGAATGCCGTAGCCGCGATCGGCCAGAGCAATGCCGTAATGTACGCGCTGGCATTTTCGCCCGCACTCTCGAACATACTGGACACGGGGCGCGGCAATAACATGAACGAGATGCATCCCGGCATCAACTTCCTCGATCTTCTCTACCAGACATCGCAGGCGATGAGAAAAAATGTCCCGCACACGATTGCGTCGATGACTGGCGGAGAGTATGAACTGTTCGCGACGCGAAAAAAATTCGAGGTGCGGATGAACGACTTCACCAACCATCTGCATAGCCGCTATCTGTTGAGTTTCGCCCCGAAGGATCCGCATGCCGGGTTGCACCAGATCCGCGTACGATTACGTACGCCGTCGGGGGACGTCGTTCTGGCTCGAAGCAGCTATTGGGCTGAAGGGATTAAGTAATTAATAAGAACTTGGCAAGCCCCTTTCTGAACTCCGCGTTACTTTGGTAGCAAGCGGCCTGCCAACTTTTTGCGATCTTCCCCTTGCCAAGCACGCCGGATTTGCCTAGCATCCAGAGTGAAAGCCGGCCTGCCGGGTTGGTGATGACGGTAACCGATTTTTGAACCAATGCTGAATGAACGGGGACTCGACTCGAACTAGGATCCGGTGAGCGACGCTCCGCCATGCGGAGATGCCTAAAGGGTCTCGGCGGGTTCCCAACGTCTACCGACGGGTTCATTCTCGGCCCGTCACACGGCACAGTGGGTCGGCTTGCTTTCTTGATTTTGTGGCGCGGGCGCCTCGCCCGCGAGCTTGACGCGCGGCATTGGTCGCGAGCCTCGTCTAATCCGCTACATTCCCTGTTAAACTGGATCGGTTAGCGAATCCCTGCTTTCCCGCATCTAATAAAACTGTGTATCCGCAACTCTTTCATCTTGGAAAGTTTTTCCTGCCGACGTATGGATTCCTGGTTTCTCTCGGCGTCCTGATCGGATTGTGGATTAGTGTGCGCAATTCCGAGCGAATGGGAATTAACGGCGACAAGGCATGGAACCTGGGGATTCTAGTTGTACTGTGCGGCATCATCGGGGCCAAGGTGCTTTACGTCATCAATGAGTGGAGCTATTACTCGGCTCATCCGGGCGAGATTTTCAGCATCAACACCCTGCAGGCGGGCGGAGTTTTTTCCGGAGGTTTGCTGGCCGCGTTCGTGGCAGCGGCCTGGTATGTATGGAAACATAAGATGCCTCCGCTGGGAACCTGCGACGCATTTGCCCCGGGCCTCGCGCTGGGGCACTCGATTGGCCGCATCGGATGCTTTGCCGCGGGATGCTGCTACGGCAAAGAAACGCATCACTGGTGGGGCGTGGTCTTTCACAATCCGCTGGCCAACTCGATTACTGGAACGCCGCTCGGCGTGCCTCTCGAACCAACTCAACTGTTCGAGTCGGCAGTAGAGCTGGCGAATTTCTTCTTCCTGATGTGGTTGCTCAAGCATAGAAAATTTGATGGCCAGGTAATTGGCGCATTCATGTTCATCTATGGCGTCGCGAGATTTTTCCTCGAATATTTGCGCGACGATCCCGGCCGCGGTTCTGTGTTTGGCGGGGCGATGACCGGCACGCAGCTGATCGCCATCGGATTAGTACTCGGCGGCGGCCTGATCTGGTGGTTGCGGTCTGGCTCCCGTCCGATGCCGGCGCACACTGTGAGCACGACCCGGTAAAATTCCAGCAGCGGTGTTCAATAAAGACGAATTGCGCGAATAGAACATTCGCGTCGCACAGTTCCCCACCATTATCCAACACAGCCTAACGTCGAATGCCATCAGTCCCATCAATCGGTGGGACGTAAGGTATGCTGAAAGCTGATGGCTGATAGCTGACAGCGCTCCCATGGTTTCTGACTCAATCATTCTCAAACACATTGCACGCCAGCCGAAGCGAACGGCGGGATTCAAGCAACTGGTGCGCGAACTCGGATTGCGTGGCGAAGAGCGCCGCGAACTCGATGAGCGATTGCGGAAATTGGTGGCTAGCGGCGCGCTGACTCGAGAAGACTCAGATCGTTACGCACTGCCGCAGCCCGTTGCCGACAAGAATCTGGTTGCGGGACGGTTGAGCATGCACCGTGACGGATTCGGGTTCGTGATTCCAGACGCCAAGTCTTTGAGTCCGGCGCTCAAGGCGCGGCTTACCGGAGACATTTTTATTCCGCCGCATCTCATTGGGAACGCAATGCATGGAGATCTCGTACTAGCCGACGTGAGCAATGTTCGCCCGGATGGGCGTGCGGAAGGACGAATTGTGCGCCCGGTGATGCGCGCTCATCCGTCGGTCGTAGGCATCTTTCATTATGGAAGCCGCGGCGCCTATGTAAAACCAATCGACAGCAAGATTACGCAAGAGATCCTGATTCCGCCGGGAATGGAACGGCCTGAGAATTCTGCGGTATCCCCAGGCGAAAAGACAAGAACTGAACCACGGAGGACACAGGGGTCACAGAGGAAGAAAAAATCTGTGGATCGCGTGCTGGGCGAAGAAGCCGCGCGCCGCGCACAGCCGGACGACATGGAGGGCTTAGTGGTTGACGTCGAGATCACCGATTGGCCTTCGCCAACGCAAAATCCGCGGGGGCGCGTGATTGAGATTCTAGGGCGCGAGGATGATTTCGGCGTCGATGTCGAGATCACAATACGTAAGTTTCATCTGCCCCATCATTTTCCCGCGGCGGCCCTCGAGGAAGCACAAAATACTCCGACCACAATCCCGGCGCAAGAACTACACCGGCGTCGCGATTTTCGCGAGTTGCCGATTGTGACCATCGATGGCGAGACGGCACGCGACTTTGACGATGCAGTTTACGTGCGCATGCTTCCGAACCGCAATTTCGAATTGCAAGTGCACATTGCCGACGTGGCGCAGTACGTAACGCCTGGATCAGCTCTCGACCAGGAGGCGCGGCTGCGCGGAACCAGCGTTTATTTTCCGGACCGCGCCGTGCCTATGCTGCCGCTGGAACTTTCGACGGACATTTGCAGCTTGCGGCCGCAGGTCGAACGGCTGGTGCTCTCGTGCGTGATGGAGATGGATCATCGCGGCGAGATTGTGAGCTATGAGTTGAGTGAGGGCGTGATCCGCTCGGCGGAGCGCATGACGTACACCGCAGTCAACGCCGTGCTCGAGGGCGACACCGTAGCGCGCGAGCGCTATGCACCATTGGTTGCGACGTTTGAGCTGATGCGCGACCTGGCACTGATTTTGAATCGCAAACGGCAGCGGCGCGGATCGATTGACTTCGATTTACCCGAACCAGTGATCGAGTTCGACGAGTTCGGATTAATGAAGAGCATCTCGCGTTCAGAGCGCAACATTGCGCATCGGCTGATCGAAGAGTTCATGCTCTCGGCCAATGAATGCGTGGCGCAGCATTTGGAATCGAAACGCATTGCGTCGCTGTATCGGGTTCACGAGAAGCCAGACGCAAAACGGGTTTACGACTTTGAAGTCATCGCGGCAACATTTGGATATTCGCTGGGTGTGGGGCCACTGCCGATTCATCGCGTGCAGATGAAGGCAGATCGGCGCGCGGCTTACGGCACCGGCAAACGCGTGCGCGAAATCGAAGTGCCGAAAGAAGTGCACATCACGCCGCGAATGTATCAAAAATTGACCGAGAAGATTGCCGGAAAACCAGAAGAGCGGATTCTGAGCTACCTGATGCTGCGTTCGCTGAAGCAGGCGCGCTATTCGGAGGAAAACCTGGGACATTTCGCGCTCGCTGCAACCAGCTATACGCACTTCACGTCGCCGATCCGGCGATATCCGGATTTGATTGTGCATCGGATTTTGAAGAGTGTTCTGAAGGAAGATCCCCACTTCTCGCAAAAGAGGCGAGAAATGGGGCACCCAGCCGGACAACCGGGGGCGGCTGTCCCCACACGAGTTTCTGACGAGGGACCGTCGCCGTGGTCCAAGCGGCGCGATCCTGCGGAGCATCGTAAATCGCTCGAACCGTTGAGCGGGCCTATTTCTGTGGAGGAACTCCGTGAGATCGCGGAAGAGTCGAGCCAGACGGAGCGGCGGGCCGACGATGCCGAGCGCGACCTGATGGAGTGGAAGAAAGTGAAGTTCATGCAGGATCGTGTAGGCGAGGACTTCCAAGGACTCGTCACCAGCGTCACTAAGTTTGGGCTTTTCGTAGAGCTTACTGATTTATTCATCGAAGGCCTGGTTCCGCTGAATACGTTGACTGATGATCGCTATACTTTCCACGAAAACACCCGCGAGATCATCGGAGCACGATCACGCAAGCGATATCATCTGGGGCAGAAGATTCGCGTGCTGGTTGATCGAATCGATCCAGTGGAGAAGAAGATTCAGTTTGCGGTGGTAGAGGAGCAACCAGTGAGAGTGACAGGCAAGCGGCGCAAAGCTCGCTAGAGCAACAAATCGCGACGGGCTTCGCCCGTCTGGACAGCCGAGGGCGGCTGTCCCCACATAATGCCTTTACACTCCTAGCGCTTTTTGAATTGCCGCCGCAATTTCGGCGGCCAGTGATTGCATTTTCTCTGCCGATTCGGCTTCAACCATGACACGTGCCAGCGCTTCGGTGCCGGAGTAGCGGACGACTATGCGGCCGTTGCCGTTGAGTTCGCGCTCGGCTGCATCAATGGCGGACTGAATCGCGGGGATCTGAGCAAATGGAATCTTCTCGCGCACCCGCACGTTCTGAATTTTTTGTGGAAACACTTTCAGATCGCCGACTAACTCCGCCAACGGCTTGCCTGCGCGAACGATAATATCCATCAGCCGGAGTGCGGTCAGCAAGCCATCCCCTGTTGTCGCGTCGCCATCGCGGAAAATGATGTGGCCCGATTGCTCTCCGCCGAGAGTGGCGCCAGTCTTGAGCATTTCTTCCAGCACATATTTGTCGCCCACGTTGGCGCGCAGCATACGGATCCCGGATTTCTTCAGGGCGACTTCCAGGCCCATGTTCGACATGGTAGTAGAGACGACGGTATCGGCCTTTAACTTCCCATGCGCGTGCAGGTCACGAGCCGCCGCCAGCAGCACACCGTCGCCATTGACCACACGACCGGCCGCGTCGCAAAACAAAGCGCGGTCGGCGTCGCCGTCAAAGGTGACGCCGAGATCAAACTTGCCGGCGGATTCTGCCACGGCTTTTCCCAAAATTTCCGGGTGCAGCGCTCCGCAGCCTTCGTTGATATTCTTGCCGTCCGGCGAAACGTGAATGAAAGTTGCCTGAATCCCAAGGCTGCGAAACAACTCCGGCGCCTCCGCGGTGGCCGCACCGTTGGCGCAATCCACAAGCACGCGGAGCTTGCTCAAATCGGAGCTCACATCCTTCTGCAGCGCCTGAACGTAGGCGTGGCGCAACCCGGCTTCGCCGGGCAGAGAGGATTTTGGAAGTTTGATGACAGCGTCGTCAGTGGCTGGCGCATTTTGCAGCAGCGCGAAAATTTCTTTTTCAATCGCCAGTTCACGTTCGTCGGTCAGTTTGAAACCATCGCCGGAGAAGACTTTGATGCCATTATCGGTCCAGGGATTGTGCGAGGCCGAAATCACCACGCCCGCGTCCAAAGCTCGCGAACGCGCAAGATAGGCGACACCCGGAGTAGTAATCACGCCAGCGCTGTGGACGGCGACGCCCACGGACGCCAGACCTTCGGAGACGCGGTCCGCAATCCATCCGCTGGATTCACGCGTATCCTGGCCGATCACGGCATGCGGATCGTTATTTGTCCGAAGCAGATCGTGGCCCAACGCGCGTCCAATCAGGTAGGTACTTTGCCGGGTCAGAGGAAATTCTCCCGCCAGACCACGAATGCCGTCAGTGCCAAACAACTGCCTTTGCTCGCCCATAAGAAACTAAAAGAGAATAGAAGATGATAAATGAGAGAGCGCAAGAAGGACGGTTCTAAGACACACGCAGGCAATCTTTAGTGCGCTGCCGTACTACCCACTTTCTGCACCAGCACACGCACTCGAATGGAGCTTGATTGCACCACTTGCACCAACGGATCGGCGACATACACATTAATAGTGAAAACCGCGCTGCCGCGGGTGCCCGTGGCGTCGATAGGGTCGGTTGTCGCCGCTTCGACCTTCTCCACATGCCCCCGCGGGCCGGTGATCGTGATGTGAGAAGGGTCGGCATCGACTTTCACAATCTGATCGCCGTCGGCAAAGGTGCCGGTCACGCGCGGATGGATTTCGATATCACGAGTCAGGCGCGTATCGAAGGCGAGCCGTAACTGGCTGGGAACGATCTGCACGACAGTGACATCGCGCGGATGGCGCACCTGCAACGAGGTGAGTTCAAAGGTGCGCTCGCCTGGCTTGGCACCTGCCAGTTCAATCTCAGCATGAATTTCATTTGCCTGTAATTGGCGGATGACCCGCTCCGGACCGCGTACGCGAATCTGCGCGTCAGGAATGAGCTCGGAACTGATCTCGAGATGAGGTGGCACGTGTTGAAAGACGATAGGCGCGCGAATTGCGACCTCCGCAAGCTGTTCGTCCGGTGAAATCAGCAACCAGAGCCCGGCAGCCAGGAGTAGTGAAAGCAATTTCAGCCCGATGTTGTGTAGCACATATCGCTGGAAGAATCCGGTCATGGCTGCGACTCCGGCTCCTCGTCCGGTTCCGATTTCCGATGCGGCACAGGCTCACGCAGAGGAGAATCCAAAAGCGCATCCGAGTCGTCTTCACCGTGCGCGATGGGTGTGGGCAGGGTTACGGGAGCCATAAAGCGACGGAGTTCGCTGCTGAGGCGCTCGCGCAGTTGTTCGACTGTGAGATCACGTTCGATTTTCCCTCCGATTGCAAGGCTGATCGCGCCGCTTTCCTCCGAACAAATGACGGCAATGGCGTCGGTCTCTTCGGTTATGCCGATGCCCGCACGATGGCGCGTACCCAGTTGAGTGGAGAGCAAGGGATTCATCGACAGCGGCAGGAAACATGCGGCGGCGGCGATGCGATCTTTTTGCACGATAACGGCTCCGTCGTGCAGAGGCGCGCTGGGACGAAAAATAGTGGCCAGCAGATCATAGGACAGGCGAGCGTCTAAAGGCACGCCGCTCTCGATGTGAGTGCGCAATCCAATTTCGCGTTCGATCACGATCAATGCTCCCGTCTGATGCTGAGAAAAAAGATTTGCCGCCAAAACGATGTCGTCATAGGAATCGCTTTCCGAGGACGAACCGCCAAAAAACGTCAAGCGGCGTCCTAAGTCGGCTAGCACGTGGCGGATTTCGGACTGAAAAACCACGATGAGCGCGAACACCAGATAAGGAAGCACGTGGCCAACCACCCAGTTCAGGGTGGTGAGTTCGCCGATGCGCGCCAGATAGAAGATTACTGAAACGACGACCAAGCCCACCAGCATTGGCGCCGCGCGCGTGCCGCGGATCATCACCAGCACCTGGTAGATGATGAGGGCCACGAGGAAAATATCGAGAGCCACCCAAGCGCCCTGCGTCCATGACGTGATGACTGGCACCACTCGAATCGCTCCTGTGGCTAATCTCGCTACAACAATCCATTGTAATGCAGCAGATTTACTCAATTGCCGTGGTTACGAACTTTTACAGGGCCGCTTGCAAAGGAGAACAGTACCCGCAGCTTTGCGTTCGCGATGGATCGACTCCGATGGATTATTCCTGCTTCTTAGTCACGGCGGCACGAAGTTCCCCATGCGCCAGCCGGGCAGAGATCTCGTCTCCGACGTTTATGCCACGAAGGTCTTTCAACAGCCGGCCTCGAGCATCGAACACGAGCGCGTATCCCCGCTCGAGAATGGCCAGAGGAGACAACGACTCGAGTGCGGTTTGCAGGCGCTCGCTCCGCACTCTGTGCTGGAGCAGGACGTTGCGCATCACGGCGACCAGGGCGCTGGTTCCACTTTCCATTTCTTTTCGAATGCCGGAAAGAACCAGGCGCAAGTCGTAATGCCGAATGGCGGCGGAGAAAATCTCCCAGCGGCGGCGGTTTTGCTCCAACAACTGGCGCTCGGCCAGCTCGATGCGGTGAGTGAGATCGTCAAGCGTCTGCTGGCGCTGACGAATCGCTTCCATCATGCGGGCGAAAGCTCCGTGTTGTGCCAGCTCCGTTAGAGACTGGCGACCGATCAGAAGGCGATAGCGCATGGCGCGACTGAGGCGCTCGCGCAAAGTTCCTAGCTGATCCTCCACCTCTTGCCGCGAGCGGATCACTAATTCCGCAGCTGCCGATGGCGTGGGAGCGCGCAGGTCGGCCACAAAATCAACGATGGTGAAATCGGTTTCGTGGCCAACCGCGGAAATAACGGGAATCTCGGATGCCGCAATCGTTCGTGCCAGCGCTTCGTTGTTGAACGGCGCCAGATCTTCAGTCGAGCCTCCGCCGCGAGCGGCGATAATCACATCCACATTACCGCGCTGATTAAAAAAAAGCACGCCTGCCGCGACCTCGTGCGATGCCGTCTCGCCCTGCACCTGCGCCGGATAAATCAGCACATTCACGGAACGATGGCGGCGTTCCAGCACGTTGAGTATGTCGCGGAGAGCCGCGGCCTGCGCCGAGGTAACAATGCCAATGCGCGACGGCAGAGGCGGAATCGGCTTCTTGCGCTCAGGCGAAAATAATCCCTCGGCTTCAAGTTTCGCCTTGAGTTGCTCGAACGCTAACTGTAAAGACCCGGCGCCCTTGGGTTCGATATATTCCGCCGAAATCTGTAATTCGCCGCGGTCTTCGTACACGGTGACTCGGCCGCGCACAACCACTTGCAAACCGTCCGCCGGACGAAAGCGCAGCAGCCGTGCCGCTGACCGAAACATTACGGCGCGAATCTGCGCATTGCCATCTTTGAGCGTGAAATAAAGATGGCCGGAATCGGGAGCGCGAAAATTTGAGATCTCGCCTTCCACCCAGGCATCCGTGTATTCGCGCTCAATATGCGAACGAACCGACGCCACCAACTCGCGAACCTTCCACACCCGGCGCTCCGGCGGCCGGAAGTTGAATCCCATTTGATCGGCGAGAGAAGACATTGTGGGCAGTGTATCGCACGAGGACGATTGGCGGGATGGAGCCTGGCGGGATGGACTCCGTGTGCACTTCCCCATCAACGCGGCCTTTGAGCCGCTATAATTCTCCCGCCATGGATCTCGAACAGAAAGTCGCCGAACTGAAGAAACGGAACGAGCTCGCCGAGGATGGTGGCGGCGCCAAGCGCCGCGAACGCCAGCATAAAGAAGGCAAGATGTCGGCCCGCGAACGCATCGAATTCCTGCTCGATGAGGGAACATTCGAAGAGACCGACAAGCTCGTCACTCACCGGTGTAACGACTTCGGCATGGCCGAACAGAAAATCTACGGCGACGGATTCATTACTGGCTATGGCCGCATTGAGGGACGGCTAGTTTATGTTTTCGCTCAGGACTTTACCGTCTTCGGTGGCTCGCTGTCAGAAACCAACGCGGCAAAGATTGTGAAGATCATGGACCTGGCGGCGAAAATGGGCACTCCCGTGATTGGGCTGAACGATTCCGGCGGTGCGCGGATTCAGGAAGGCGTGATGTCGCTGGCGGGTTATGCGGATATTTTCTTGCGCAACACGTTGTATAGCGGCGTGGTGCCACAGATCTCAGCAATCATGGGACCGTGCGCCGGAGGAGCTGTCTACTCGCCCGCCATCACTGACTTCGTGCTGATGGTCGACAAGACTTCTTACATGTTTATCACCGGGCCCGATGTAATTAAAACGGTGACGCTCGAAGAAGTCAGCAAAGAACAGCTGGGTGGCGCCATGACGCACAACGAGACCTCTGGCGTGGCGCACTTTCTGGCGCACGACGATGCGGAATGCCTTTCGATGGTGCGCGAGCTTATGAGCTTTGTGCCCTCGAACAATTTGGAGGATCCTCCGCGCAAGGCGTGCAACGATCCGATCGACCGGGCCGACGCCGCGCTCGACACAATCGTTCCTGCGCAGTCAAACCTCCCGTATGACATTAAGGACGTGATCCACGCGGTGATCGATGATGCTTATTTTTTCGAGGTGCAGGAGCATTACGCTAGGAATATCGTCGTGGGATTCGCTCGGCTCGACGGACGCCCGGTCGGCATCGTCGCCAACCAGCCGTCGGTGCTGGCCGGAACGCTCGACATCAACGCTTCGGTGAAAGGAGCGCGCTTCGTCCGCTTCTGCGATTGTTTCAACATTCCGCTGGTGACGTTTGAAGACGTTCCCGGATTTTTGCCCGGCACTGCACAAGAGTACGGCGGAATCATCAAGCACGGGGCGAAGTTGCTGTACGCCTTTGCCGAAGCCACCGTGCCCAAAGTTACAGTGATCACTCGCAAAGCCTATGGAGGGGCGTATTGCGTAATGGCGTCGAAACATATTCGCACGGACGTGAATTACGCGTGGCCGACAGCGGAGATTGCAGTGATGGGGCCGGAGGGCGCGGTCGACATTGTTTACAAGCGCGAACTCGACGCCGCGGGAAACCGGGAACAGCTGCGCCGCGAAAAAATCGACGAATTCCGCGATCGATTTGCCAACCCCTACGTGGCGGCCGATCGCGGATTTGTCGATGCAGTGATTCAGCCGCGCGAAACGCGGAAGAAATTAATCCAGGCGTTAGCGATGCTGGAAACGAAGCGTGATAAGAATCCGCCAAAGAAGCATGGGAATATCCCGCTGTGAGCTGGTTTGCGAGCCTCTGAGATGATTCTTGTTGAAATCGAGGACCCCGGGCTATGAGTGCCGACCATCGGATAAGGGCATTTATGCGGACGAGACTATAGGCGAGTGGGGCGGTCTTGAGCAGGTTTTCCCGGTTCTCCGCTACGCTCCCGCTAAAGCCAAGTGCCAAAAGCCCAAAAACCAAGAGCGATTTCAGCTTACTTTCGTTCCATTCCCCTCAGTGACCCACAGGCACCTCGCACCCAACTCACTCGCTTAATAGACTGTGCATGGAGGTACGTGTGACCACTGACGAGGAACTGAATGTTCTCGACTCGCAACTGCGTCGTCTGAAGATCGAGTACGAGATTTTTTTCAGCAATCCGACCAAGAGGCCGCCGACCGACATTGAATGGAAGGTTTTAAGTCTTCTGCGTAAATTTTCCGACGGTGGCCGTATGAATTTCTCCCAACGCTACCGCTATAACGAGATGGCGCAACGTTACGCGGTCTACAGTGACCTGTGGCGCAAGAAATCCCGTATCCGCGAAGAAGGCTATCGTCGCCCACAAGACGCCTTACTTTCCGTCCAGGGAGTTCGCACCAGCGAAGAAGATCACAAGCAGCATCATCCCGTATATGGCGTCAGCCAGGCCGCCGCGGCGGCTGCCGCTGGGGCAACTTCGTCCCCGCACTTCACCTTGCACAGCGTCGATCAAGCGGAACGCGAACAAGTCGAACGCCTCTACAATGTGCTGGTCGCCGCAAAAAAGAAGGCTGGCGAAAAAGTGTCAGGCGACTTCGATTCCTTCACGACCTTCGTGCAGAAAAAAACCCAGCAGATTCGCAAGCAATACAACTGCGCCGACGTAGAGTATTCCGTCGAACTCGCCAACGGCCAGGTCAAACTCAAAGCCAAAGCCAAAACCTAGAAACCGTCGCTGGTTGCTCGTCAGGAGTCGTTAGCGAAGTCGAAACGATCGTCGGTCGTCATCCCGAGCGGAGCCGTTTTTCAGGCGTAGCGAGGGATCTCCCCTCTAACGCTCCGCAAATATCTCGCCAATTGCTGATAGAATTTCCGGTCGCTTTATAGATTTTGATTCGAGGCCCCCGCATGTCTCCCCGCATCCAGCGCGCCATCCTCAGCGTCACCGATAAAACCGGACTCCCCGAATTCGCCCGCAAACTCGCCGCACTCGGCGTCGAAATCGTCTCCACCGGAGGCACCGCAAAACTTCTGCGCGACTCGGGAATAAAAGTCAAAGACGTCTCCGAACTCACTGGCTTCCCGGAGATGCTCGACGGCCGCGTTAAGACGCTGCATCCCAAAGTCCACGGCGGCATCCTGCACCGCCGCGACGATCCAAAGCACGCCGCCGCCATAGCCGAGCATGGCATCGCTCCCATCGATATGGTCGTTGTGAATCTCTACGCCTTCGAAAAAACCGCTGTCAAGCCCGGCGTCAAGTTCGAAGAATTAATCGAGAATATCGACATCGGCGGCCCATCCATGATCCGCTCCGCCGCCAAGAATTTTCACGACGTCACCGTCGTAACTTCGCCCGAGGACTACGATGCCATCGCGGAAGAAATGTCACGCTCCGGTGGCGCGCTCTCGCACGAAACCAAATGGCATCTCGCGCAAAAAGCCTTCGCCACAACCGCCGCTTATGATTCCGCCATCGCGTCCACGCTGGAACGCATCAGCGCAGACTCTTTTCAGTTGCAGCCGGAAACCACCGCGTTTCCTCCCAGTCTGCGTTTCACCTTCCAGAAAAAACTCGACCTGCGCTACGGCGAAAATCCGCACCAAAAGGCCGCTATGTACTCCGACGGCTCCAGTGCAGGAGTGGCCAACGCCACTCAACTCCAGGGCAAGGAGCTTTCCTACAACAACATCGTCGACTTGCAAGCCGCCTGGGATCTGGCGCAAGAATTTGACGAGCCTGGCTTCAATGATTCCTTCTGCGCCATCATCAAACACACCAACCCCTGTGGCGCCGCCACCGGCAAGACTCTCGCCGAAGCCTACAAGCGTGCTCTCGAGTGCGATCCGGTCTCAGCCTTCGGCGGCGTGATTGGAGTGAATCGTCCCATCGATGCCGAAGCCGCCGAAGAAATGCACAAGCTTTTCCTCGAAGTCATCGCCGCTCCGGGCTTTGACGAAGCCGCCAAAGCCAAATTCGCCACAAAGAAAAATCTCCGCCTAGTGGAAGTAACCGACCCACGTAGCCCCGGACGCATTCGTCCGGGGGCAGCCGAAACTGCCTGGCCCAATTGGGTTCTAAAAAATATTTCCGGCGGAATCCTGGTGCAGGACGCCGACATTCGCCCCCTGCAGGACGCAGATCTGAAAGTAGTGACCAAACGCGCCCCCACGCCCGAAGAAACCCGAGCCCTGCTCTTTGCGTGGAAAATTTGCAAGCACGTCAAATCCAACGCCATCGTCTACGCGCGCGACGGACAAACCGTCGGCGTTGGCGCCGGCCAAATGAGCCGCGTCGACGCCGCGAAGCTTGGCGCCATGAAAGCCCAACTCCCGCTCACAGGCACCGTCGCCGCGTCCGACGCTTTCTTTCCGTTTCCCGACGGTGTCGAAGAAATCGCCAAAGCCGGAGCGACCGCCATCATTCAGCCCGGCGGTTCGCAACGCGATCCTGAAGTCATCGCCGCCGCCGATCATCTTGGCCTCGCCATGCTCTTTACCGGCGTTCGTCATTTCCGCCACTAAAGAAATTCTGATTCTGATTGTTGATTGCTGATGATAAAAATCGATTGTAAAGATATTTTCCTGGAGCACATGGTCTTTGGGTTTTCAATCAGTAATCAAAAAATCAACACTCAACAATTTCCACCCGTCCCTGACCTTCCGGTTCCTCACCACCTACGCACTGTTTTTCATCTCGCGCTCGACAGGTTAGAATAAAAGTACCTTTTCCCCGGCGGCTTTGCATCCAAATAAGCTGAGGTTTCGGATACGCGCTTCCAGCGCAGTCAGGTCAAGCATGAATCGAATTGTTCGCACTTTTTTATTCCTAACCATCTCGGTGGCCGCAACTGCCGCTTTAGGCCAAACCACCCCGGCTGCGCCATCGCAATCCGATACTCAGGCCCAATCGCCGCAATCTTCTCCTTCGCAATCTTCTCCGCGCAAGGCCGACCACGCCGCCGCTTATTACCACTACACGCTCGCGCACATGTATGAGGAAATGGTCACAGCCTACGGTCGCAGCGACCTCGCCGCGAAAGCGACCGAGGAATATCGCCTCGCCATCGACGCCGACCCCTCGTCCGAATTCCTGACTTCCGCCTTGGCCGAGCTCTATGTCAAGACCGGCCGCATCGCCGACGCCGTCAAAGAAGCCCAGGACATCATCAAGCGCGATCCCAAAAATCTGGAAGCTCATAAACTTCTCGGCCGCATTTATCTGCGCTCGCTCGGCGATATGCCCGGCGGTTCCGGCTCTGACAACATCTTGAAGCTGGCCATCGATCAGTATGAGCAGATCGTGAAGCTCGATCCTGACAGTGTTGACGATCATCTCCTTCTTGGCCGCCTCTACCGCCTGAGCAATGACATGCAGAAGGCGGAAGCCGAACTGAAAGCCGCTATCAAAATCGATCCCAGCTCCGAAGAAGCCGTTACCACCCTCGCCATGCTCTACACCGACGAAGGTGACACGGCACACGCTCTGAAAGTTCTGGCCTCCATCCCTGATTCCGCGCGCTCCGCCAAGCTCTACGCCGCTCTCGGCGCAGCCTACGAACAGCGCAAGGATTTCAAGGCCGCAATCGACGCTTACCGCCACGCCATTGTTCTTGATCGCGACAATCTCGATGCCATTCGCGGGCTCGCTGAAAACCTCGCCAACGATGGCCAGCTCGACTCGGCCCTCGAACAGTACAAAGTCATTGCCGACTCCAATCCCGAAGACGCGCAAACCTACGTTCGCATGGCCGAGATTTATCGTCGACAGGCCAAGTACGACCTCGCTCTCGAAGCGTTGAAGCGCGCCGATACGCTTGTGCCCGATACCATGGACGTCCCCTACAGCATGGCCGCCGTTTACCAGGCCCAGGGGCGCTACGACGACGCCATTCAGCTCTTGCAGGATCTGCTGAAGAAAACCGAAAAAAGCGAGATCGGATCGAGCAATGCCGACCGCAACAATCGCGCCATCTTTATCGAGCGTCTTGGCATGGTCTATCGCGAACAGCAGAACTATCCAGCGGCTGTCGAAACATTTCGCAAAATGTTGTCGCTCGGTGATGAAAACGCCCGCAGCGGCTATCAGGAAATCATCGACACTTACCGGGAGGCCAAACAGTGGCCGCAAGCCACAGCCGTCGCCAAAGAAGCCGTGCAGAAAATGCCGGATGATCGCGACCTGCGCATGGTGCTCGACGCCCAACTGGCCGACACCGGCGAGTACGACAAAGCAGTCACCGACATTAAGTCCATGCTCAAGGGCGGTCCCGAGGATCGCGAGGTCTATCTCCGTCTTGGCATCATCTACACTCGCGCCAAGCGCTGGGACGACGCCATGGCAGCTCTCGCCAAAGCCGAGCAGCTCTCCACCAAGCCTGACGACAAAGCTTACGTCGATTTCCTTCGCGGCGATCTCTACCAGCGCCAGAAAATGTTTGATCAGGCCGAAGGCGAGTTCAAAAAAGTTCTCGCCGTAACCGCGCCCACCGATCCTCAGGCTGCCGCCACGCTCAACTATCTCGGCTACATGAACGCCGACCGCGGCGTGAAGCTCGACGAGTCTCTCAATTTCATCAAGCAAGCGGTTGCCTTGGAGCCCACCAACGGCGCCTACCTCGACTCGCTCGGCTGGGTCTATTTCAAGCTGGGCAAATACGATCTGGCGGAAGAAAATCTGACCAAGGCCGAAGCTCACATGGGCTCCGATCCCACCGTGCAGGAGCATCTCGGCGACCTTTATCAGAAAACCGGACGCCTGAAGCTCGCCGCCGCCCATTGGGATCGCGCCGTGCAGGAATGGAGTAAAACCGTTCCCGCCGAACAGGACACCGACGCCTACGCCAAAGTCCAGCAAAAACTCGACGCCGCAAAAGTAAAGCTGGCCAAAGAAGAATCGAACAAGCAGTAACGAGTTGCGAGCACCGAGTCGCGAGCGCGAGCTCTGGGCAACCAGCCCGAGCGGTTTGTTACCCCAGGCACGGCACGGGAAGGGCACGACTTCAGTCGTGCCGATACGTCGCAGGAAAAGGAATCGACTTTAGCCGCTGACGTCTCCCCGACCCCAATCAGCAATCAACAATGCTAGACTCTCCCCATGCTCGCCGCCTACGCGGTGCACGTCGAACATTCCCGCGGACGCCGCTATCCCGAACCGCCTCACCCCTACCGCAACGATTTTCAACGCGACCGCGACCGCGTCATTCACGCCCGCGCCTTCCGCCGCCTCGAAGCGAAGACGCAGGTCTTCACCCGCCGCTACTCTGACCACTTTCGCAACCGCCTTACCCACACTCTCGAAGTTTCCCAGGTCTCGCGCACCATCGCTGGAGCGCTGGACCTCAACGTCGATCTCACCGAAGCGCTGGCCCTGGTCCACGACATCGGCCACCCACCATTCGGCCACGCCGGAGAGAAAGCGCTCAACGCCGCCATGCGCGAGCATGGCTTCATCTTCGATCACAATCTTCACGCCCTGCGCATCGTCGAAGATTTCGAACAGCGCTACGCCGCCTTTCGCGGCCTCAACCTGACCTTCGAAGTTTGCGAAGGCATCATCAAGCACTCGCATGATTACGACGCGAAACAACATCCGGGCCTGGCGGAATATCTTCTCGATCAGCGCCCACCCCTCGAAGCCCAGCTGATCGACCTGACCGACGAAATCGCCTACAACACCGCCGATCTTGACGACGGCTACGAAGCGCATCTGCTCTCGCTCGATCAAATTCGGGAGGGCATCCCCATGTTCGAGCGCTTCTACAAAGAAGTAGAGCATCTCTATTCCGACGCTCCCGCCAAACTAAAATTCAACGAAGCCCTGAAGCGCGTGCTCAACCTCTTCGTCGACGATCTCATCACCAACACGCGCGCCCGCCTGAATCAAGCGAAAATCCACACACTCGAAGACGTCCGCAACCACTCCCAGCGCCTCGCCGCATTCAGCCCCGCCATCGAAGCCGACCGCAGGCAGAACAAAGATTTCCTCTATCAAAATCTTTATTACAGTCCGTCATTAGCCGGAGAGAAAGACGACGCGGAACGCGTCGTCAACGATCTCTTCGCCTTCTGGATGGCCCATCCCGAAACTCTTCCGCATAACTATCAGCAGAAAGCGAAGGAAGATTCCCTCCCACGCGTAGTCTGCGACTACATCGCCGGCATGACCGACAACTTCATCTTCGAGCAACACGAAAAGCACTGCGGTAGAGTGTGATCCATGTCGGTTAGTGGGCCATTTGGACAGCGGGTTCATATGGTTAGTGAGTTCATGTGGGCAGTGGGTTCATGGGGGGACAGCCGCCCCCGGCTGTCCGCCGGGCGCAGCCCGGCTTCGGCTCGCTCTCCTTCACTGCCCTGCCACCGCAACTACCACATCAAATAAAATTCTCGGCCCTCGCCGCACTTCTTCCACACGAATCCGCTCATCATTCCCATGCTCTGTGTTCCCCTCATCCGCAGTCGCGGTATAAGGATTGAATCCATACGCATTAATCCCCAGCGGCCGGTATCGCTGATTCTCCGTGTACCCACTCGTAATGTGCGGCACCACCGGCGTTCCCGGAAAATACTTCCCCGCTACTTCCCGAATCGCCGCAAACAACGCATTGTCCGTCCCCGAATAATTCGCCACGTTGAACTCATCCCTCATCGGTTCCACGCTCACGTTTGGATCATTCACCACTCGCCGCACCGCCTCCAGCACCGCCTTTGGATCTCCTCCCGGCAAAATCCTCACGTCCAGATTCGCCCACGCCTCCGGCGGAATCACGTTCGTCTGCCCCGATCCTCCCATCATGGTCAGCGAGATCGTGTCGCGCAGCAGAAAGTTCAGCGACTCATCCCGCTCCACCTCTTCCTGGAATTTCTTATCTTCAATCGCCTTCCGAATATCGCGATACTCCGCCGCCCGCTCCGGAGGTTCGTACTGCGCCATGTCGCGCAAAAACTCTTCCACCACCGGCAACACCCGCAGCGGAGTCTGGTACGCAATAATCCGGTTCAAAGCCCGCACCAACCGGTCCGGCGCCGAATCCGGGTTCGGCCGCGATCCATGGCCCGGCCGTCCATGTGCCACTACTTTCAACCAGTATGTAGTTTTCTCGCCCACATCCACGCCCACATACTTCACCTTGCTGCCTTCGAGCAGATTCTCTCCGCCTTCATTGATCAAAAATTCCGCATTCCCCAGCAAGTCGCGCTGATGCGCGATGAACCAGTCAGTCCCCGTATCGTCGACTTCCTCATCCGACACGGCGAGAAAAATCACATCGCGATCCAGCGCCACTTTTTCGCGCTTCAGCATCACCATCACCACCAGCTGCGCCAGCCCTTCGTCCTTCATGTCCTGCGCGCCACGCCCCCACAAATAACCATCCTTCAGTTCGCCGCTGAATGGCGGCACCTTCCAGTGGGACGCATCGCTGGTCACCACATCCATATGGTTCAGCAAAACAATCGGTCGAGGGTGCCCCGCTTCTCCCTGTTGTTCAGAAACGTGGGTATTCGCAGGAATCCGCGCCCAAAGATCTCCCCGCCCCGGCGTATACTCGAACACCCGATTCTCGATTCCTTCCTGATCGAGAATTCTCTTGTAAAACGCAACTGCCCGCATCTCGTTCCCCGGAGGATTCGTCGTATCGACGCGCAAATACTCCTGCATCCACTGCACAGCCAGGTCAGAATACTTCTGCAAATGCTCCGCCGGAATACGCGAAGAAGCCAGCCCCTGTTCCTCAGCGAGCATCTGTGCGCACATTACAGGCGCCGTGACCAACGCGACAATCCAAACCAATCTTCCGATTTTCTTCACTAGGAATCTCCCCAACGAACTGAAGTCCGTGCGCTTAGCTGCCAAGTTGCCTCCGATAGATTGTCTTTGCTGATTTTGCATGTCGGACTCAGTAATGTTCGGCAAACGACCAACCATCACTGTGAAAAGGCCCGTCCACGCAGTTTTTATATCAGGTTCGCCAAAATTACCCTGCCCGCCGCCGCAACCCTGTTTTTCGTGGCCCCAGGAGACTATAATGTCTAGAGATATCAAGCGCTTAGCCTTTCAACCTTAATGGCCGATTTGGCATCCCACATGTAGTAGAGATATAGGCGCCCTCCAGGCGCCCGCTGGGTAGGGCAAGCGTCCGCGTCAACGCCGGCCTTCGCAGCGAGACCTTTTTGCTGTCGTTCATTAGCAGTCGTAGATCATAGAAAGACGCCATCGAATCGAAGCACGCAAGAGCGTGCCGGAGGGAGCTCAGCTCCCCCAACTTGGAGGAAGTCCTTTATGAACAACCGCCTACTTTTCGCCCTGCCATTGGCTGCCGTTCTTGCTTTCCCGGCCCTCGCGCAGACCACCTCGTCTACTTCGGACCAGACTCAGCCTGCCGCTACTCAGCAGACTCAGTCCAGCTCGACCGACAATAGCTCCGCAAGCGGCAAAGCTCCTCTGGCCGCCCCGTCCCGTGAAGGTTTCTGGGGCCGCGTGAATCCCTTTGCCCGCAAGAAATATGTCCAGCGGCAGACCGAGCCCATTCGTGACCGCGTCAACGAACTCGATGAGCTGACCTCTTCCAATAGCAAGGCCATCCGCGACACCGACGCCCGCGCCCAGCAAGGCATCAAGCTCGCCTCTGATAAGGCGAACGAAGCGGATCAGCACGCCGTCGACGCCGGCAACAAAGCCACCGCCGCGCAGCAGTCGGCGCAGCAAGTCACCGCCCGCGTCCAGACCGTCGAAAACGTGGTTGGCAACATCGACCAGTACAAGGCCTCAAACCAGACTGAGATTCGCTTCCGTCCCGGCCAGACCATGCTGAGCAAGAACGCCAAGGACGCTCTCGATACCATGGCCAGCGGCGTCAAAGGCCAGCGCGGTTACATCATCGAAGTCCAGGGATTCTCGGCAGGTCGAGCCCAGACTGCAATCACCAACTCGCAGAAGATGGCCGAGTCGGTCGTGCGCTATCTGGTTCTCACCCATGACATCCCGGTCTATCGCATCTACCTCGTAGGCATGGGCAATGCCCCAGCTCCCAACACCGATGAGGCAGCAAACGGAAAGACCAAGCGCATGAGTGGGGGCCGTGTAGAAATCAGCCTGTTGAAGAACGACCTTGAGCAGCTCTCCAGCAACTCCGGAGCCCCTGCAACCAGCGTCGATCAACAGCAGCAACCGAAATAGGCCGCGATGGCCGCGTTCAACTAAGCTTGGGACCACGGGTGCCTCGCCCGCAAGTCCCTCCCCCGGAAAAAGCCTCTCGCGCAAGCGAGAGGCTTTTTCTTCTTCCTAAAGCTTGCGTCATCTCGAACGGAGCCGCCTTTCAGGCGAAGTGAGAGATCTCCCGTGGCACGAACCCAGCCACAAACGCGAGCGCCTTTGCTCACACTTCCGCTATCTTCCCGTCCATACGCTGGGGGATTCCGATGTACGACCTCAAACTCGCTCTCCGTCAATTTCGAAAGTCACCCGGCTTCGCCGCCACGGTAATCCTCACCATCTCCCTCGGCATCGGTGCCAACACTGCCATATTCACTCTGGTTCACGCGATTCTGCTGAAGTCGCTCCCAGTGGCCAATCCAGCCACTCTCTATCGTATTGGGGACCTCGACGACTGCTGCGTCAACGGCGGCTTCGTCAACGACAACGGTGACTTCGACCTCTTCTCCTACGATCTGTATCGTCACTTCCAGGAGTCCGCGCCCGAGTTCGAACAACTTGCTGCTTTCCAGTCCGGACACAGCACCATGAATGTCCGCAGAGGAGCCGAGACGGCGAAGTCCGAAACCGCCGAATACGTCTCCGGAAACTACTTTTCAACTTTCGGCCTGGGAGCCTTTGTCGGCCGCACGATTCTACCGTCAGACGATAACCCGGGCGCAGCTCCAGTGGTAGTCCTGAGTTATCAGGCCTGGCAAGCAGCCTACGGGGCCGATCCGAGCTTGATTGGTTCCACGGTTTATATTCAAAATCAGCCCTTCACCATCATTGGCGTCTCGCCTCCCGGCTTCTTCGGCGACCGCATCGAAAGCAACCCTCCCGCCCTCTGGATTCCACTCAACAACGAACCATACGTGGAGGGCGAGACCAGCATCCTGAAACAGCCCGACACCAATTGGCTCTATGTTCTGGGCCGCGTCAAACCTGGCGTCAGTCCGGGCAGCCTGCAGGCTAAACTCTCGAATGTCCTACGGCAGTGGCTGGCCACGCAAACCGCCTACACCATCAACGGAAATCAAACTCAAATTCCCAAGCAATATGTTGTGTTAACTCCGGGCGGCGCCGGCATCCAGAACTTGCAGCAGGAAGCAGGCAGCGGTCTCCGCTTGTTGATGGCGATCTCTGGCCTGGTTCTGCTCGTGGCCTGCGCCAACATCGCAAATCTTCTCTTGGCCAAAGGCGCGATGCGTCGCTCGCAGACTTCCATCAGCATGGCCTTGGGCGCAGCCCGGTCCCGTCTCATTCGACAAATGCTGGTCGAGAGTCTGCTGCTCGGCTGCGCCGGTGGCGTCGTCGGCATCGCCCTCGCCTATGCTGGGGCCCGCATGATTCTCACTCTCGCTTTTCCCGATTCTCCCCACCTGCCGATTCAAGCCAGTCCGTCATTACTCGTGCTCGGCTTCGCCTTCGCCCTATCGCTGATCACCGGGATTCTCTTCGGAATTGCGCCCGCCTGGATCACTTCCCACTCCGATCCCGCCGAAGCCCTGCGCGGCGTGAACCGCTCCACCAAAGACCGGGCTTCGCTCCCGCAGAAGTCGCTCATCGTGTGTCAGGCCGCTCTGTCGCTGGTGCTGCTGGTCTGCGCCGGCTTGCTCACCCAGAGCTTGCGCAACCTGGAGCACCAGAATTTCGGCATCGCCACCGCGAACCGCTACGTCTTCCACTTCGATCCCGCAGGCGCTGGCTATACCATCGCTACCGTTCGCGCGGCCAATGAGCAACTGGAGCGCGAATTTTCCGCTCTTCCCGGCGTTCAGAGCATGGGCTTGGCTCTCTACAGCCCGCTGGAAGGTAATAACTGGGGCGAAGCGGTGTATGTGGAAGGCCGACCGACCCCGGCGCCGGATGCGAACAACAACTCTTCGTGGGATCGCGTGAGTCCGCGCTTCTTTGAGACCATCGGTCAGCCAGTGCTTCGTGGCCGTGGCATCACTGACCGAGACACGGCCACTTCCCGCATGGTTGCAGTCGTTAACCAGGCTTTCGTCAAAAAGTTCTTCCCCAACGAAGATCCCATTGGCCGCCACTTCGGCACCTTCGAGCAAAAATATGCGGCCGACTACGAAATCGTCGGCATCGTCGCCGACGCCAAATACACTAACCCGCGTGAACCGGCGCGTCCCATGTACTTCCGCCCCATGACGCAATTGAATACAACAGTCACCGAGCGCAGCTTTAAGACGGCTGAGACGCGCTCGTTGTTCCCCAACTCCGTAACCCTGCGCTTCGCCGGAGACGCCGCCAGCCTGCAATCGCTGGTTCGCCGCACTCTGGCGAACATCAATCCCAATCTCACCGTGATCGACTTCAAGTCGCTCGACTATCAAGTCGCCGGAAACTTCAACGAAGAAAGGCTCATCAGTCGCCTCACCGCACTGTTCGGATTCCTCGCGCTCATCCTCGCCTCGGTCGGCCTGTATGGCATCACTGCCTACTCCGCAGCTAGCCGCACCAGCGAAATCGGCTTGCGGATGGCCCTAGGCGCCAACCGCGGCGACGTGGTCGTTCTCGTGCTCCGCGCCGCATCCTGGCAGGTAGGTCTCGGCCTCGCCATCGGGATTCCGATCGCCTTGCTGGGCGGCCATTTGATGGCCACTCAACTCTATGGCGTGCGCACGTATGATCCCTTCACACTCGCCGCAGCAGTCCTGATTCTTTCCGCGTTCGCAACCATCGCCGGTTTCATCCCCGCCCGACGCGCCGCCAGCATCGAACCCATGAACGCCCTGCGGACGGAATAGACCACCAAACGCAATAGGACCAGACGGAACAGGCTCTGTGATTCCGACCCGCGAGCGAATGCGAGCGCGGAGGGATCTCTGCCCGTTCGTCCCCGCGTGATCGATTCCATTTTCGATTCAACGTCCCCAATCGCCAGCCGCGAAGCGGCGAAAGAATGCAGCCCTGGGCGCAAGCCCTGGGTAATCAGCGCATAAGGAACAAAGCCCCGGAGGGGCGGAAGAAAACCGCTTTTCCACAGGCACCCTTGTGACGAGCAACCTTTACTCAAAATTTCAGAAAGCGCAAACTCGACGGTATGCAACAAAGCAGAAAACCTGGACGGGCTAACCCCTTTACCCGCAATATTTTGCCGACAAGTCCTTGCGATTCAAGATTTTGCAGACTGAGCCCCATACCCCAGGCCAGTAACCTCAATCACCGCAATAGTTTAACCAAAACCCCAAAAAAATTATGTGCCGCGTTGACCCTCCTACCTCACATGACTAGAATCCAGACGACATTACAGGTGGGTCAGTCATGAAACATGTAGCGTGCCTTCTGCTTCTGCTCTCACTGCTCGTTTTCGCCGACGACGAGAAAGACAAAGACCATCATCACCACGAAGATCTCACCGAGACTCAACTAGGAACGGTTCACTTCCCCGTCTCCTGCGCCGCATCGGTGCAAAAGCCTTTCGCCCGCGGAGTCGCGTTGCTGCACTCGTTCTGGTACGAAGAAGCGGAAAAAGAATTTGTGCAAATCGCCAAAGACGATCCCAACTGCGCCATGGCCCATTGGGGCATCGCCATGAGCATCTGGCATCAACTCTGGGACCAGCCTGAGGAGAAGATAATCGCGCGCGGCCAGGAAGAAGTGAACGCAGCCAGAAAGCTCGAGCAGAAAGCCACGCCTCGGGAAAATGCTTACATCGCCGCCATCGCTGCCTTCTATACCGACTCACAACAGAGCGACTCACAAAAGCTGGACCACGAAGCCCGCGCCAAAGCCTACTCCGAGGCGATGAAGAAAGTGTACGAGTCCTATCCCGACGATCACGAGGCGGCCGCGTTCTACGCGCTTTCGTTGCTTGCTTCCGGGCCGCACGATGATGCGACCTTTGCCAACCGCAAAGCGGCAGCCGCGATCCTCGAGAAACTCTTCGCCAGCGAGCCCGACCATCCCGGCGTGGCGCACTATCTGATTCATGCTTACGACAAGCCACAACTGGCGCAGCTCGGCATTCCCGCGGCGCGCCGCTATGCGCAAGTTGCGCCCGCCGCGCCGCACGCTCTGCACATGCCCTCGCACATTTTCGCCCGGGTCGGTCTCTGGCAGGACGACATCAAGTCGAACCTGGCTTCCGTCGCCGCCACGCGCAAGACTGCCGCTATGGGAATGGGCGGCGAGGGCCACCAGTTCCACGCCATGGATTTTCTTTTCTACGCTTACCTGCAGAGCGGCCGCGAAGCCGACGCCCGCGCGCTGATGGATGAAGTCAACGCCATGCCGGAGATGCACGACATGTATGGCGTCGGATTCGATCCGCACCTGGCCACGGAGGCGAACTTTGCCGCGTTGTATCCGCTCGAAATGCGGGATTGGGCTGCCGCGGCGTCGCTCACCCCGGTTGCGGTTCCGGGCACTGCGGAAGATTCGACGGGCTATTGGGCAAAGGCGATCGGCGCCGCGCATCTGCATCAACCGGAGGAAGTGAAGAAAGATGTCGCCGCGATCGAGGCCATCCATCAGAAATTCGTCTCCGAGAAAAAGAAAGACTTTGCCGAAGGCACGGAGAACGATCTGAAGCAGGCGCAAGCGTGGCTGGCCTTCGCCGAAGGCAAGTATGACGATGCCGTCGAAACTCTGCGCCCCATGGCCGACAAAGAAGATGCGCTGGGCGACGAACCCCAGGGCATTCCCACCCGCGAGATGATTGCGGAGATACTGCTGGAAGCAAAACGCCCGCAGCAAGCCCTGGCGGAATATCAGACGGATTTGAAATACAATCCCAACCGCTTCAACGGGCTCTATGGTGCGGCGCGCGCGGCCGAAGCTGCCGGCAAGCAGAGCGAGGCGAATGAATATTACGCGCTCTTGCTGAAAGATTGCGACGGCTCAAACTCGTCGCGACCGGAGTTGAACCGGGCGAGGAAGTTGCTGGCTAAGAAGTAGATCGAAATGAAAACCTATCACGAATTCCATGATGGCCTGTTTGAAGGACTATGGATCGATGACAAACGCGTCCATGTCTTCCTTAGCACGACTGACCAGGAACGTTTCACCATGGTTGCCGAAGGGCTCGCGGGGCTATACGTAGATGATCTCAAGACGGGCAATATCATTTTCGAGGTAGTAACAAAAGCGAACGACGAATGGAGTGAGGACGACGTTGCGGCTCTACCAGAGCTCCAAATGATAGACAAAAGCAAAACAAGTGTGCGGTTGGTAAGGGCGCGTGAACAGAAATTAAGCCTCTTGGAAATCAATCCCTCTTACGGGGGATCGTGCCTTGTCCTGGCGCAGTCATTCGACTTGCTGACTCGAAAGGAATGGTTGGAGCGACATCTTCTCGCTGCCCGATGATCCGATCCTTGACGCTAACTCGGAAACAGCGTGATCTTTACCGCAAGTGCGACCACCAAGCCCAGCGCTCCCAGCAGCGCGTTGTATTCGCGATGCTTCAAGTACAGATCGAGCGAGAAACCCGCGGTGTTGTCTCCGCCATTCGAATTTGGCAGCAGCCTTGGAAACATCCGCGGAACGCGTTGAGCGTACTCCTCGAACTCCGGAAATTTCTGCCGCAGGAACGCCTCTTCATCGCGAATCACGGGAAGATAGATTGCGAAGAACATTACGACGAGCGCGACGCCGACCCACCAGCTCCTCGCAGCCACCGCGAAGCCAATGCCGATCAGCAGCGACCCTAGATAAAGCGGATTCCGCGTGTAAGCATAAGGGCCGGAAGTCGCAAGTGCCTCGTTCTTGCGCACGTGCCCCGAAGCCAACGCGCGAATCAGAAGTCCCGGCACAATCAGAATCGCGCCCAGGGCGATGAAGCGCCACGTGGGCCGCGCCAGCCAGAAATACAGCACCGCAAACACAAATCCGAGCGGCACGCGAATGCGGCGCGCGATGCGAGACCACTCAGCCATGCGCACCTTCTGTTGGGGCATCCGACAGCAGTGTGCGCGCTGCGTCCACGACCGCATCGACAGTGATCTCCAACATTCCTTCGTCGGGCGCCGATCGACGCGCGTGCGTGGTTGGACTTTCCGGATTGCGCAACACAATGCTGCGTGTAGCGTTGCCCATCGGATATGGCCCGTTGCGCGCGGGATCCGTCGGTCCGAAAATCGCCACCACCGGAACTCTGAGTGCCGCCGCCAGGTGGAGCGGCCCGGTGTCTCCTCCAACAAATATCTTTGCGCGCCGTGTCAGCGCGATCAATTCCGTGATTGAACATTTCAATGGCATGGCCGCACCGTCACTCGCAGATTCCGCAGCGTTCGCAAGCTGCTCTTCGCTTGGCCCGCAGTTCAAAATTGTTCGGACGCCGTCGCGAGCCAGTGCCTTCGCCACTTGGCCAAAGCGTTCCGCTGGCCATCGTTTCGCTCCCCAGCCCGCACCGGGAGTCGCAATCGCAAACTCGCCAATGCCTGCCGCCATCAATTGCTGAGCAATACGCTGCTCTGCCTCGATGCAGCGGGGAAACTGCACTACCGGCACCTTCATCCTTGTCTGAGTGATTGCCTCAACCAGGGAAAGATTCTGTTCGATCACGTGCGTTCCCCGCGCAATCACCGCACGCGTGTACCACAAACTGGCCGGCGATTCACGCGGTTCTGCGGCGCCATAAATTACACTCGCGCCCGACCAGCGCGCCAGTACCGCCGACCGAATCGCTCCCTGCAAATCGACGGCCACGTCATAGTGCGCAGCGCGAACATCGTTCCATGTTTTTGCGATCTGCTGCAATGTCGAAATCGTCCACAGCGACTTCCGCCAGCCAGCCAGATTCACCATGTGCACCCAATCGACCAGAGGCCTCTGCGCAGATCGTGGTCCGCGCCGCCGGGTTCCGGGAGCGCATAAAAGTTCCGCCCATCGCTCCTCGATCAGCCATCCAATTGTCGCCTGCGGAAATGCATCGCGCAGAGCCTGTGCGGCAGGCAACGTATGGATCACGTCGCCCATGGCGCTCAGGCGCACAATGAGCAATCTTTCGATTCTCGCGCCCTCCGCTGCCACGCTCAAGATTTCCTCGGCGAAAGCCGCGCGCGGATGATCGCGCTGGTGGAGTGGTGTTTTGCGTCTCCGACAATCTCGACTCGCCCGCCACACTCCATCATCGCGTCGCGCTCGGGAACGGAGTCGGCCGTGTAGTCCGTGCCTTTAGCCTGAATGTCTGGGCGAATCTCGCGAATGATCGCGCGCACGTCGAGTTCAGAAAAGATGACGACTGCATCCACGTCGGCGAGCGCAGCCACAATCTCGGCGCGCTCTTCCGCTGGCATGATTGGACGGCCTTCACCCTTCAGTTTCTGCACCGATTCGTCGGAGTTGATGGCGACGACCAATCTACCGCCAATCGCCTTGGCTCCGTGCAAGTAGCGCACGTGGCCCACATGCAGCAGATCGAAGGCGCCATTGGCCAGCGTGATGCGTTCGCCGGCGCGGCGCCATCCCTGTACGCGCTGGCGCAGTTCTTCGCGGCTCAGAATTTTAGTTTGCAACGTCGCTTTCCCGAGAAAGTTCAATGAGTTCTTGTGGCCGGCGGCGTCTGCTCAAGGGCGTGCAACAATTCCTCGCGCGAGACGGTTGCTGTGCCGCGCTTCATCACCACAATGCCACCCGCATAGTTCGCCACTTGTGCCGCTTCTTCCGTGGTTGCCCCGGCGGCTAACGCTGCACTGAATGCCGCGATCACGGTGTCGCCCGCGCCGGTCACGTCCGCAACCTGGTCAGAGCCGACAATCGGAATGTCAACCGGCTTGTGCTTATGATCGAAGGCGATCATTCCGTCGCGCCCGCGAGTGATGAGCAGTGACTGCAGCTTCATGCGGGTGATGATCTCTTGCCCGGCGGAAACAGCCCGGTCCCAATCTTGCCCGATGCGAAGCCCGAGCGCCTCTTCCACTTCAGGCTCGTTGGGAGTGGCGGCGGTTGCGCCGGAATATTGCAACAGGCGATAGCGCGAATCAACCACGATTGGGGTCGATCCCAGCTTTCCTTTTTCCCGCAATGCAGTCACGATCGCCGGAGTAGCGGCGCCGTAACCATAATCGGAAACCAGCAGCGCATCCGATGCACGCGCATAATTCCGCGCAGCCAGATACAGTTCACGGGTCAGATGAGCATTGGGCGCTTGCTGCGGCTCGCGGTCGACGCGCACTACCTGCTGACGCGCAGTGTGCGTCATCCCTGCCAGAATGCGGGTCTTCGTCACCGTGGTATAGGTTTTGTCCTTCAGCACGCCACTGACGGGGATGCGCTTGTGGCGAAAATATTTCAGCAATAGCCGGCCAGGCTCATCGTCGCCGACAATGCCGACCGGAAGAACGTTGACTCCCAGATCGGCAAGATTATTCGCAGCGTTCGCCGCGCCGCCGGGAACCACGGCGCGCTCGCGGTGTTTCAGAATCAGAACCGGGGCCTCGCGTGAAACGCGCGAAATTTCCCCGAACACAAATTCGTCAGCGACCAGATCTCCCAATACAGTGATGGTGAGATTGGGGAACGCTTCGACGATTTTCTTCAGCCGTTCGGTTTCTTTGAAATGTTTGGTCATCGCTGCGCGTCAGACATTGGTACATCGCGACGAAGACAAATTCTCTCACGCCGGGCGTCTTCGTTCGGCGATCTTCTGCAGCATGGTATCGACTGCGTTAGCCGCGTCCTGCAATTCCATTTTTACCGGCACCACCGCGAGAGGTTCGAGCGCAGAGAGATATCCTCCCAGATTCACAGCGTCTTTCTCAGTAGTCACGAAGCCGCCAGCCTGGCTGCGCTGCTTTAGATCCAGCAACTCGCGAATGTCTTTTTCGCCGTAAGCATGATGATCGCGATAGAATGCCTGGCCGACCGGCTCGATATTGGCCGCACGAAGTTGCAAGACAAAATTCTGCGGCCGGGCGATGCCGCAGAAGACGATCGGTTGTGGCGGAATATTGGTCGGCACAATACCACGCCGCACCCGCCACACGGTTTTTCCCTCGAGCGGAAATGAATCCGCCGCAGCACCGCTGGCGAGCACGACAGCATCGGCCCGCCGCAACGAACTCAACGGCTCGCGCAGCCGGCCGCCGGGAAGCAATTGGTCACTCGAATCCTGCGGAGTGACCAGAACAATATCGAAGTTGCGGGCCAGGGCTCGGTGCTGAAACCCGTCGTCGAGCAGGTGAAGTTGCGGACCGAATTTCGATTCGGCGAAGCGGCCAGCCTGGTAGCGATCTTCTCCGACAATTACGGGCGTCTGTAACTTGCGCGCCAGCAAAAGCGGCTCATCGCCGAACTCCTGGGGCAGGCCTGCGGGATCGACCAGGCGGACTCCTTTCGATTTGCGCCCGTAGCCGCGCGACAGAATATCAAAACGAATTCCGCGTGCCTCGAGCAGATCGCCTAAGAGCAGCACGAACGGAGTCTTTCCGGACCCTCCCGCAGAAAGATTGCCCACGCTTACCACCGGGCCTTGCAACTGGCGGCAGCGGATAAGGTTTCGATCATAGAACGCATTGCGCGTCCGCACTACGCCGCCGTAAATGGTTGAGAGAGGATTCAATCGGGATGCGCGGCTTGCGCCGAAGCCGCCAGAGGATGCTCGTGCTCAGCCATCAACGTCTTCAGCGCTTGCAATGTACGCACTGTAGCGCCCCTTTGCGACCGGATGGTCTCTTGTGCACGCTGGCCAAGAGCCATCCTTTCGGCGTCATCGGCGAGCAGTTGCATCAGTGTTAAAGGCAGCTCGGCCAAAGTTACGATCCGAACGGCGTCACGGCTGCGAAACAACTCCACGATGTCGCGGAAATTTTCCGTGTGAGTTCCGGTCACAATGGCGACACCGTGCTGCGCCGGCTCGATAATATTGTGTCCGCCGCGCGGCACCAGGCTACCGCCTACAAAGGCCACGTCGGCCAAAGCATAGAGTGCTGCTAGTTCGCCGATGGAATCCAGCAGAAGCACGGTTCCCGGCAGCGCTTCCCCCTGCCACTGAGAGCGTCGGAGAAATGGGATGCCCAACTGCCGCACAAGAATGGCAACCTCATCGAAGCGCTCAGGATGCCGCGGCGCCAGAATCATCACCGCGCGCGGATGCCCGACGCGCAAATTCTCAAAAGCCTTGAGCAGCGGCGGTTCCTCATCTTCTACGGTGCTGCCACACACCAATACGGGCCCGGCACTCTGCTGGTCCAGAGATCGGCGAAGGCTCTCCACGATGGGCAGGGAAGCGGGCAAGCTCAGGTCGAACTTGAGATTTCCCGTGACCTGCACGCGCTGGGCTGCGGCGCCGATCGCCTGCAGACGAGCGCTATCATCTTCCGTCTGTGCCAGGAACAGGTCGACGTGCATGAGCATTTTTCGAAGAGCCCATTGGAAGCGGCGATAGTTCGGCCAGGACCGGTCGGAGATACGCGCATTGACGACTGCGATGCGCGCTCCGCTGGCGTGGGCCAGGCGCAGAAAATTTGGCCAGAACTCAGTTTCGGCGAGCACGACTAACTCTGGTTGCAAAGCTCGAAGGTATGGCCGAATCGCGAAGGCAAAGTCCATGGGAAAGTAAAACACATTTTCTTCGCCAAAGCGTTTGCGCGCGAGCATCTGCCCCGTATCGGTGGTTGTCGAAACCAGCACTCGATGCTGCGGGAAACTTCGCCGCATCTGCTCCACCAATCCGCTGACGGCGAGCACTTCGCCGAGAGAAACCGCATGGATCCAGAGGACGCGGGGCAACGGCTCCGACCTGGCGCGGATCTTTCCTGGTCGCGGCCCTAATCGCGGCGGAACTTTGCCCATTCGCTCGGCGAGTCCACTGCGATACTTGCCGCGCCGCAAAATCTGATAGAGCCAGTAAGGCAGGCTCAATACCATTGCCAGCGCCAGCACCAGACTGTAGAGGAAGTAGCTCAAGCTGAGCCATTCTAAACCGACTGGTTGGCACTGCGTGTCCACTCTTCTTCTTTGCAAATGAGGAATGTCTTGATTGGCGGAGGCTTCTATAATTGCGGAAATGCCATTCCTGGCCTCACGATTCCTCCGCCGCTCGGTCCTTCGTTCAGCGCGCCATTCTGTGCTTGCGACTCTGTGCCTGGGATTATTTTTTTCGACAGTGGTCGTGGCTAGCAAGAACTTCGTGAAGCCGGTGGCGAAGGCAGCGATTAATTATCCCGCGCACGACTTTCATCGCGACTCACAAGTTGCCATTGCCGCCGACCCCTACGACACGGCGGAAAAGGCAAAGATCTTTTCGGTGGACTTTGCGGCGCACGGCTTTCTTCCTATCTTTTTCGTCGTGACCAATGATGGCGATCAGCCCGTTTCCATTGCCAATATGGAAATCACGTTCATCACCGCCAATCATTCCAAGCTCACTCCCGTTCCTGCGAACGACTTATACCGGAGGCTCTCGAATCCGCAAGCCAGCACGCGGCCGAACCCGCTTCCGCTGCCCCGTAAAGTAAAAGGCACGGTCAGTCAAAAAGAAATGGAAGAGATCGAGTCCTCGCAATTCGCTGCCAAGGCAGTCGAGCCCCATGGAACGCAATCGGGTTTCCTGTTTTTTGACGTGGGCGGCATTACGTCGCCTTTAGCTGGGGCGAACATCGATATTACTGGCGTAAACGACGCCAAGGGCAACGAACTGATGTATTTCGAAATCCCAGTCGATCAGTATCTGAATGCGGCGCAGAAGACGCATTAGAGGCGGACGTCAGACTTCGGACTTCAGACCTCAGACTTCAGGCCTCGGCCCCTGACATCTGCCTACTAGAATCCGAGGTCCACAGTCTGAGGTCTGCGGTCCGAGGTCCGAAGTCCGGTTCTGGTCGTGGATTCCGGCAGACATTAGCGTTATTGTAGAGGCGTTCAGAATTCGGAGGTCTTTATGAGCAAACCTAAATCGCACTCGCCATCTGGCAGCGATCGCCGAAGTTTTCTTAAAGCAGGTGGACTAGCAACTGCGGCCATTCTAGGCTCGGCCGCTGTTCCGAATGTGGCGCACGCCCAGTCCAATGCGTCTCCTCACGCGGCGCCCGCAAACTCGGTAACGCCGAGCGCCATGCCTACGCGAAACCTCGGCAAGACCGGATACAAGGTAGGCATATTCAGCCTGGGAGGTCAGGCTGCGCTCGAGAAGGCGAACAACGAGGCCGTCGCTGTGCCGATCATCGAAAAAGCTCTCGACCTGGGCGTGAACTATATCGACACGTCTTCGATTTATGGCGGCCCCGAGCGCTGGAGCGAGCAATACGTTGGCAATGTGATGCAGCACCGGCGCCGCGACGCGTTTCTCGCGACCAAAACGAAAGAGCGCACGCGCGACGGTTCGATGCGGATGATCGAAACCTCGCTCAAGCTTTTGCAGACCGATCACGTCGACTTATGGCAATTGCACGACATCGGCACGATGACGGATATCAACGAGATTTTCGCCAAGGGTGGAGCGATGGAAGCATTGCTCGAAGCTCGCGACCAGAAGATTGTGCGCTATCTCGGCATCACCGGACACTACCGGCCCGACGCGCTGATCGAAGCGATTCATCGGCATCCGTTCGACACGATTCTGATGGCGGTGAATGCCGCCGATCCGCATCACTACAGCTTTTCCGAGCAACTGCTGCCGCTGGCTGTGGAGAAACAGATGGGCATCATTGGAATGAAAGTTCCAGCGCGTGGACGCATTCTTTCGTCCTGGACACCTCCGCCCATCGAACAGCAGAAACACATGTGGGAAGGGATGGTGCTGGCGCCGACCGCGGGCACGCTGGATATGAGGCAGGCGATGTATTACTCGCTGTCGCTGCCAGTGAGCACGGTCATCATCGGATGCGATTCCATTCTGCAGCTGGAACAGAACGTTCAGCTGGCGCGGGAATTCACTCCACTCAATCAGCAGCAAATGGCGGCGCTCACCGAGAAGGCGCAGCCAGTGGCGAAGCAGTCGCTCTTCTTCCGGTTTTACGAGCGGGCGTAGTTCAGAAAATCTCACTCCTCTCATGAAGCGGGTTTTTCCTGAAAAGGAAAAGCCCCTTAAGAGGTGCTTCTCTTAAGAGGCCAGTGAAATTCGTGGTGGTTGCGAGGTATCGTCTCGCCGACGGTTAGTGTTTCTTCTTTTTTGCCTTCTTCTTCGTTGCCATGAAGGTTCCTCCGTGAACGATTTTCCCTTGCAAAGGTTCTCGACTACGGGCCCTTGTACTTGGAGGATCAACCCTACTTGTAGTATGGGAAGATCCTATGTCACAAGATATTGCGGCAGTATTAACAAAGTGTCAACATAATTTTGCATTTTGGTGCGAATAAATTTCTGAGAGACGGCGGCGGACTCGTCGTTTGTCGTTGGTCTTCGGTCGTCGTGAGGCGTTCGCTCTTCTTGCTAGTTGTTCTTGTTCGTTCTTCCCGCCTTCCTCATTGTTCGCGAAAGATTCAGTGCTGCGAGGCCCCCGCGAACGGCGAACG
>Ga0182024_10000408_pt1 | contig 111514 bp, 170 predicted proteins | sample P32metaG_FD_120480 | JGI IMG/M metagenome (GOLD analysis project Ga0182024, IMG submission 120480) | Permafrost microbial communities from Stordalen Mire, Sweden - P3-2 metaG (Illumina Assembly) | ecosystem: Environmental > Terrestrial > Soil > Wetlands > Permafrost | place: Sweden: Stordalen... | reverse complement strand
ATGGTTAGGGTTAGGGTTTAATGCACTATACTATATAATGCTGATGGTTAGGGTTAGGGTTTAATGCACTATACTATATAATGCTGATGGTTAGGGTTAGGGTTTAATGCACTATACTATATAGTGCTGATGGACTTAAGGAGGCAGAACGATGGAACGTAATGAAGAATGGCTTAGGGAACAGTTGCAGAATGGCGCCGTCCGCGTCGAAGACTTACAGCGCTTGGACAGCGACCGTCTTACAGTTGTTGAATGGCGAACGATGCAACGTGCGCTACGCAATATCAACGGATGGACGCTATACGATGGAAAGAACTATTACTGGTCCCTTTCAGCACACGTTCAATTAGCCGGGCGCGAGCCACAAGAAGCGGCTAAGCCGCAAGAGCAAATCGGCCTATCATCTGATGACTCAACTAAAGCATTTTCAAAGGGTTACAACGATTTTAAACAAGGTATTAGCTTAGGTAATTCAATCCTTTCGACCGCGAACGAAACATCGGAGTATTTGAATCGGGTTAGATTCGGATGGAAGGAGGCACAGCGAATTGGCGACAGCATCTAGCTATTCTGTCACCAATCCTATTTGGTGACACTATTTGCACAATGCTGTCACCAATTCACGGGCTCCGAATAAACCACGTCCCGGACGCCCGGCATGGTTAGGTATGGTTAAGGTATGGAAAGTTTTCCCACAACCGGCATCATGCATCCGGTTCAAGGGGTACTAAGGCATAATCGGTACAATTGTACCATTGACGGGAAACGAGACTAAGGCATATCATGGGCACAGTAACAGGAGATATCAAAATGAAACGCACCTTAGCAATGCGAGCCATCTTCGAAAAACTGTTATCCTTACTGTTCCCTGTCTCACTTCCGAGCATGCATCACGTCACGGTGCAACGATTCGGAACTGAGGAGCCTGATCCGCAGTCGAGCATCGGCCGCGTACAGCGTAAGCAGTACCGCGATGCTATCCAGCGTTTCAACGAAGGAGGTAACTAGCCATGAAACTAATCAACGAAGGAAATGGGTTTTATGGTGTGGAACATAATGGATGCCGCGTACTGACCGGCGAGAGTTATCAAGTAGCATCCAACGTGGTAGAGAGTAACGGCGGAACAAGCGAGACGGACGAAGTGTATCAGTCTATCAAAGGAGGCAACTAGCCATGTACCAAGTAATTGTAGGTAACATCGGTACAGTGTACGAAGGAAACAACCAACACACTGCGCGCATGAAGTACGGCGCGTACGTTCGCCTGTCCAAAGAAATGCGAAGCCGCGCATCGTGCGAGTCTGTAACCCTGTTCTTTAACGATGATATCGAACGCGAGTATGTTGGTCTGGTTGATCGGGTATGGGACAAATAACGTACTAAGTAACATTCGGTACCAACGTACTATAGACATTAAACTATTCATATCGTAGCATGGGCACAGTAACACAAAGGAGAAACAAATGGACATCATCCAAGGCATCTATAACGACAGCATCGTTACACAAGTCAACGAAGACGGCGCGCAGTATGTCGTCGAGTCACTGTTCGAATCCGATGATTTTCAATCTGACATTGCCATGCCCGTCCTAGGCGAAGCATTCTATGCGTTCAAGTCTATTGCAGAGGGTACTAAGTAATATTCAGTACCTTTGTACCATTGACGATAAACTATCCATAGGATAGACTGCATACATCATGGTAATGCACAACAAACCGACACACGCGGCTTTCGTAGCTATCCAACTCGCCACGGGCAAGCTTAAGCTAGACAGAACTGGCGAGCCCGTAGTGATACTCAAGTTCAAACGGAGGAAAGCATCATGAGCGGGAAAATCGAAATAGGTAGCCGTGTAGCATATTCTGTTAAATTCTTGCGGAGCATATCGGCCTACACTGGTCCGCTTCCGTTCGCACGCGGCATCGTAACGGGTATTTCCTCATTATCCGATACGTTCGCGTTAGCGGATATTACATGGGATAAGGACCGCGACGAAACACCAAGCCGCGTCAATATCGCAAACTTGGTTCTGGAGTCACGCATACACTTACAGGTTTAGTACTGTGAAATTCAGTACGGAAGTACTATTGACGCGCGGACAGATTACAGGCATAATCGAGCCATGATAACGATAACAGTTAATCCACTAGACGCGGTACAGGTAATAGGATTCTTGATAACTTTCATTATGGGAGTTATCATCTGGAACGGAGCCAACTAACATGACAACTGTTTACGCGATGGCACAGTAGGCAAACGAAAACGTATCCTTGCCACGTTCGCAGTAAACTGCGACGCATGGCCGTACATTAACAGTATGCGCGACGCACACCCCACGTGGATTATCACGTATAAAGAACGCGTCCATAAGTATCTCACGATACATGGAGGAAACTAGCCATGATATCTCTAGTCATTCTCGGTTGCATGCTGATCCTGTCCGCGCGAATACTTCGATTCGTGGTAGTCCCACAAAATGAGAGTACTAAGGTATAATCAGTACTAACGTACCATTGACGTTTCGCAAGCCGCATCGTATCCTGTAACTGTCAGACGGCACTAGGAAGCCTAGAATTCACTAGCAAAGGTAAAACGGAGACAATCACATGACGAACTACCGCAATGAAATGAGCATCGAAGATATCAGACACTTTGCGCCGTCCGCGTTCGCAACTGAACCGTACCACGCGCAAAGCGGTCGGTACACGTTTATCCCCACGTCCGACGTGATTTCAGGTTTACGGGAAGCGGGTTTCGTGCCCGTATCCGCGTCGCAGTCTCGCACACGTATCGCGGATAAGAAGGATTTCACGAAACACATGCTTCGCTTCCGTTCGCTTCAAAGCTTCAATACGCTTGCCGTCGTCGGCGAGTCAATCGTCGAAGTGGTATTGATTAACGCGCATGACGGAACAAGCCGCTATAAGCTTATGGGTGGTGTGTTTCGCTTCGTGTGCTCAAACGGAATGGTTGTGGCAGATAGCTTGCTCGCGGCCGTTTCAATCCGTCACACTGGAAATATCATTGACGAAGTGATTGCCGGTACACAGCACGTTTTCGAACAAGCGCCGAAGATATTGGATGTCATCGGCAAATGGCAGAGCGTCGAATTGAGCACCAATGAACAATTGGCGCTTGCCACGTCCGCGCATCGTCTCCGGTTCGAAGAAAAGGAAGGAGAGAAGCAAACGGGTATCACTCCCGAAATGTTGCTCGCACCACGTCGGCGAGACGATGCGGGTAATAGCTTGTGGAATACCTTTAACCGCATCCAAGAGAACACCACGAAGGGCATCCGGACGTTTTCGAATGGCGAACGCGTTACTTCACGCGCCGTCAAGTCTATTTCGAATGACGTCCGCTTGAACCGTGCACTATGGACGCGCGCCGAAGCAATGGCGGAACTGAAAGGTTTACTCTAACCCTAAACCGGCGAATGCATCATGCACGCGTTAGCGTGTGACAGTAAGCTAGACAATCGAACGAAAGCGGAGGCAAGAAACCGATGAAGCTTCTTACAGTACAGAACGCGAAAACTAGCAAGGGCGAGTCACTTGGATACCTTACGGGCATTCTGTATCTTGCTCCATCGAAGGAAAGCGGGCGTAACGTGTGTCCGTTCGCATCGGCGGGTTGTATCAAGGGATGTCTTGACGATGCCGGGCGAGCAATGGTGTTTCCCGAAATGATTCACGGAGCCCGTATTCGCAAGACACAGTGGTACACACGGGATAAAGCCGGGTTTATGGTGCAACTGCGAAAGGACGTGCATGCATTGGTCCGACGCGCGGCAAAGCTTCATATGATACCCGCCGTCCGAATCAATGGCACATCTGATCTAGCAGAACTGTCGGCCGCGATATGTGCCGAATTCCCGCACGTGCAATTCTATGATTACACGAAGATACCTAGGCCACAACTACGCGTGCGGCCGAATTACCACATTACATTTTCGCTACATGAGTCTAACCGGGCACATGCAATCGACGCGTTAAATCATGGCATCAATGTGGCCGTAGTCTTTAACACGAAACGCGGAGCCCCGTTACCGGAGACGTTTTTAGGCGCGCGAGTGATTGACGGAGACTTGCACGATTTGCGTTTCTTGGATGGGTACAAAGGATCAGTCATCGGGTTACGTGCGAAGGGACCAGCTAAGAAGGATGCATCGGGTTTCGTACAGATAGCGGGTACTTCGCTCGCACTAATTGCCTAGGAGGCATAGCGATGAACAGATTTAGCCGCGCAATCCCTCCGTTTACGGTGGGTAAGCGGCGTCTCTAGCTGAGTGATTTACCTTGGTTCTCAACGTACTGTTTGAGGATTTCGAGAGTCGCACCACCGACGGAGCAGAGAAAGAAACCACTGCTCCAAACAGTACGAAGATGTTTACCCCAGAAGAAGGAGCCGAACTTGTCAAGTAACGCCTTAGCAGATTTGCTCTTGAGAGTGCCAATAATCGCACTCAGTTCCACCGTTGGTGGATACCTGAGCAAAAAGTGTACGTGGTCTTCCTCTGCGCCAAACTCGATAATTTCGCACTTGACAGATTCAGCAATTGCGCGTAGAGTGATATTAGTAAAGTCTCTCCGCTCTGCGGTGAGTATATGACGCCTAAACTTAACACAAAACACGACGTGGACAGCCAAGTGGTAAACACAGTGGCTTGCACGGTCAAAGTCAAGGTTCCCGATTCGTTTACGGGACCTCTCAACGACCTGCGAGACCGTTGCCGTGTTGCTGTTCACGAGATGCTCGCCCATCGGGATAAATCCTCTAGCAAGTATTATAACACGATACCTTGTGTCGTAAGCAAGAGTTTAATTACTAAATATCAACGTAACAAAAAATGTAAGTCTGTCTCGAACATCGTCATTCCTATTTGTGGGGACAAGGGTAAGGTAGTTAAACTGGAAGGCAACGGCATTCGCATACCCGCCATCTTTAAGAAGTTTGTCCTACCTGTTGTGTTCATGCGTCCTGTCGCTGGATTCATTCGCAGCATCGAGTTCATTCAACGCAAAGGCGTCTGGTACACCCACATTAGTTACAACACACCAGCGCAGTCTTCGCTCAAGCCAACGGGTACAGTGGGCGTTGACCGCAACTCAGTCGGCGCGGTGGCAACGTTAGCCGACCCGCAGACGGGGAAAGTGTTGCACCTAGGTTTTAATCCAGCGTACACCAAGGAAGTGTGGCGTCGTAGAAAATCGAGTTTACAGCGTCTTGGGAAGCGGCGTCTGCTTCACAAGATTCGCAACAAACAGTCTAGACGCACCAAGTATGAGAATCACGTCGTGTCCAAACAGATAGTGGACTACGCCGCATCACATCGTCGGTGCATTGTGCTGGAAAAATTGGATACAGTTCGCAAGGGAAAGATTCGCCGCTACTCCGAAAAGAGCCAGTGGAGTTTCTATCAATTGCTCCAATACATCCTGTACAAAGCCGCTTTGCGCGGAGTAATGGTAATCGAAGTCGACCCTGCGTACACATCGCAGGAGTGCTCTCGCTGCCATCAGTTAACCAAGCCCAACGGAAAGTTCTACCGCTGCGCTCATTGCGGACACAATGACCACCGAGATGCTAACGCGGCTTTCTCGCTATCACAGCGAGTCCAGCCTATCGGTGGATTAGCGCGGGACTCAGTGCGACCGCGTTCGGTGCTATTGACGGCACCGTTTACGGGAACGGAGGCACAGCAATGTGCTTAAGCAAACGTAACCCTGATGTTAGGGAGAATCCCAGAGTTCACTCTGGGAGCATCAAAGGAAAGCTTCGTGTGTGGATGTTACAGGTTCTAGAGTCATGGTTTGAGCGTCTAGAGCGTTATGCGGGCTCGGCGCGCGAAAGTGTGGCCGTATGTCCGGATTGCGGACGCAATCGCTACACGGGCGCGCCATGCGTAAACAAAGGAGCATTATGAAAACCTATTCAGTCTATTGGAGCCCGGAAGGGCGATGCATTGCCGTAGTACAGGCTAGAACGGCGCGCGCGGCAATACGCAAGGCGCCGATGCCCTACCGCAAGTACCTAGGCGAATTGTACGCGGTAGAGGCATAAAGGAGGCACAGCCATGAATATTAAGCGTAGGGTACTGACTGAAGACAGCATATTAGCCGTACGCGTGCCTAAAAGCGGATTGATTGTCGAAGTACCGACACAATCGGCACGGCCGACGTGCAACCCGCCGCAACCGACGTGCAACCCGGCATCGGAGTATCGAGCGGAGGCACTACGGGAGGCAGAAGGATTCGAATCCTTAAGCCGGTAATAGAACTTGACAAGCATCGGGAAAGGCTATAAACTTGCAAAGGGAATAAACCCTTTGTTTCGCGTTCGCCGGTACTTTCGTCCTGGTACCAGCGGCGCAAGCCGGTCTCGCGCGAAAACTTTTTCGTACCCGGATACATTTTATGGATTCAGGGATTTATCTCCGGGCGTTTCATACTTCGCAGAATCAGAGGAGGCAAGCATGGATTTGTTCGAACACAAACGACAGGAATTCTTTTCAAGCGCGACACCACTTCCCGTGTCGATTTCAGATAATGAATTGGCGCTTACACGCGCGTGGCTCACGGCCGAAAACATCGGTCGGTTTGCACCCGTACAAATTCCGCGCGTTGCTTTGTTGCACCCGGTTGAATCGAACTTCGCGGAAACTAAATGAGCGTTAAGACGCTGCAAGATTTAGAGTCAGACATTCGGCAAGCGCTGGTCTGGTTAGGCATCCAGCGTCGTCCGGTGCAGGTTCCGGTAGTCCCGCCGGATGTGAATGTGGTAGACTCTAGGGATGCGAAAGAAAAAGCTTGACAAGCATCGTTGCATTGGTTAAGATTGCACATGGAGGAAATTATGAAAACGATTAAGAAATTCAAACAGTATCGTGACGAAGACTTTAAAGGTGACAATCGCACGAGAGAGAAGGAAAGCAATCAGGCACGCAAGGTCAAGGCGGAATTCTTTCGTGACCGTGACGCAAAGGTGCCAGCGTCGTATCGTGACCGCTGAGGCAGTAGTTGCGCTAGCAATCACCGTAGTTGCATGTTGGTCGCTGGCTGACCAAATCTTAAGGAGGAAATGATGACCGTACACGTTTTCACAAACAATGGGGAGTTGAATCACACGGTCCGTGGTGTGACCGAAGTCAAAATTGACAACGGGGTATTGACGATCGACACGAGAGATAGCACGTTCAATTATCCGCTCGTCAATGTTCAATGTTGGCGGACGATGAAAACACCCAGGTGAATCGTACTTCGCAAATCCAGGCGGAACAAGGAGGAACAATGAAGAGTCACAATGTTGAGGATGGAATCGAAGTATCGATTTTCAAAGCTATTCAAGTACTTTGGAATATTGACGCCCATCGTTTTCACTATATGTGTGCAGCAAATTGCAAAGTGAGCGCCATAGACCTACAAAATCAGGCGCGTGTTGTGTTGCGGGAGTTGTATTCACCCAAGGAATCACGATGAAACACCTAATTTTCTTGTTTGTAGTTCTCACGGTAGCATTATCCTTCGGTGCAGACCTCGCCTACCATGCTTCGCGGTTTACAGCGCGCAACGACGCGCCCACGGCGCCCGACATCCAGAAGTCAACTCCAGAGTCGGATATCTTCGGGCACGAGTTGGTCCCAGGTGGCATCCACAACGACACGGAGCTAAGTCTGCATCGCTACCTGTACCCGACGCTCGGCCCGAAAGCCATCTTCACGAATACGCAGCGATCCGGCTTCGCGTACGTCTCGTACATGAAGAATGGGGTTATGTATTGGACAAAGAAACAGCGGTTTATTCATGCCGGAGAGCCCGTCATCACGGACGGCACCACGGTCATACTCGTGAAATGTGGCAATCTGTTGCGGTTCGATGCTCCGCTAGCTATCGAAACATCGGGTACCGAACCATCGGATATCTATCCAGTGTCGGCCCCGCCGGATAATATTGTGTCCGCGCCGAATGCTCCGGAGATTCCGTACGCGGCCAATGACACGGTGCAAGACTTGCTCGGCTCGCCGGTGATCGCACCGCCTGTCGCGAGCAATGTTCCACAGTATATCGTCCCGTGCTGCTTGTTCGTGCCACCCGACACGCGGCCACCAACCGTGCCAACTCCAGTACCTGAATCTTCATCGCTTTCGTTGCTCGGTATAGGTTTAATATGTCTGATACTTCTTGGGGCATTCGCAGGAAAAAGGCGCTAATAATTTATCTTGACAAACGTACCCAAATTTGGTACGATTCAAACAAGGAGGTAACATGAAATTAAAAACAGAGATAAAGGCATCTACGGGATGGAGTCAAGTCGCTAAATACGCGGCAGAATTACAACCTGGATGCATTACAGATGGGGAGAAAGATGGGTGGTGGGCCACTAAAGCGGATGTTCGTGCTGCTTTGAATGCCACATTCGGGAGAGATTCAAGATATGGGAAACAAGAGTCTCCAAGTACTCCATACAATTACGTATATTTTACGTCGATTCTCAAGATACGAACTACCGCCGTGGGCCGCCCGGTGCGGATGTATGTTTGTTTAGGTCGCGGTAAAAACGGCAGACTGCGCCTCGGCTGCAAGTTCTTCGGGCCAAAGAATTCCGCAATCATTAAGAAATGGGCAGGGGCACACTAATGTTCAAACCAATGCTTGCGGGGAAGTGCACCGACGTCACCAAGCTGAAGTACCCGGTGCTCGTGTCGCTGAAGCTAGACGGCGTACGCTGCCTTGTGATCGGAGGCAGACTAATGAGCCGCACGCTTAAGCCGATTCCGAATCATCTGGTTCAGGAAATGTTCGCCGGTCTTCCGGAAGGTTATGATGGTGAGTTGATTGTTGGCGATCCCACAGCGAGTGATGCGTACCGCAAGACTGTTAGTGCCGTAATGGGTGATGGTAACGACGTTACAGGATTGCGATATTGGGTATTCGATAACTATCTCGCACCCGGAGGATTTAAAGAACGGTGGGAGAGAATCATGCAAAAGAAAACTTCGGTACGGATTCTTGAGCACGTACTTTGTAACGACGCGGACAAATTAAATGAACTAGAAGAACAAGCGGTTGATGCCGGACACGAAGGTATCATGGCTCGCAGCGTTGACGGCCCGTACAAACAAGGCCGCAGCACCGAGAAGGAAGGCTATCTCCTCAAGGTCAAGCGGTTCGAAGATGCCGAAGCGCAGATCATCGGGTACGAAGAACGGATGCACAATAGTAACGAAGCTAAGAAGAACGCGGTCGGCCGTACGGAACGCAGTACCGCGCAGGCCGGGCTCACCGGTCGAGGCGACCTAGGCGCGCTGATCGTGAACGGCGTCAATGGCACGTATAAGGGTGTCGAGTTTAAGATCGGCAGTGGTTTCGATGATGTAGAGCGCGCCGACATATGGAAGAACCGCAAGAAGCTAATGGGGCAGATTGTCAAGTTCCGGTACTTTCCTTTGGGTAGCAAGGACAAGCCGCGTTTCCCGACGTGGGAAGGCTTGCGTGCCGCCGAAGACATGTCAGAGTAACATAGGAGGGACAATGAAGAAATTCTTGTTGTGTGCTGTGATAGCATTCGCATTCGCGTACCTTTGCACGATTAGCGCGTACTGGTACATCATAAGCATTATGGGGGCTGTAAAGTGAGCATCAAATTCACTCGTGCACCCGACGGTACGTTCGTGGAGTCCGGTGACCTACCGGTAGGCACGCGCACCGTGCTTGTGTACATCGATGGTGTGCGTCCGGCTGCATCCGCACCTCGCCAGGCAAAAGATCACGTTAAGATGATACGTGAACTTGTCCAGATGTCCCCGCAGCATATGCCCGGACAGGTTTATGAATTACGCGAGCTAGACATTACTCCACCGGCGATCTTAGCTTCGCGCACTGCGCAACTGATAAAGGCGCGCAAGGCTAAGAAGGATGAAGGAGAGGCACTCTAATGCTTTCGCTCTTTTGGCTGATGCTGGCGGTGCCACTGACTGTGCAGGGAATTCGCTTTGCTGTGATTCTATGGGTAAAGTTCATTAACCCAAAGGACACGGGCATAGCGAAGGACTACACCTTCACCCCGACCGTGAGCGTCATCATCCCCTGCTACAACGAGGGGAAGGCGGTCTACACGACCATCCGAAGCGTTTGTGAGAGCGACTACCCCGCAGGACAGATTCAGATTTGCTGTCAGGACGACGGTTCGACCGACGACAGCTTTGAGTGGATGCAGACAGCACAACAGGATTTCGGCGCCATCGTTGAGCCGGTGCAGAATGAAAAGAACATTGGCAAGAGCCATACTTATCTTCGAGCCATCGACCGCTGCATTAACGAGATTGTGCTGATCGTCGATTCTGACATCGTGCTCGGGAAGAATTGCATTCGGGAACTAATGTCATCCCTTGGGGACAAGCGCATCGGCGCATGCGGCGGCCCCGTGGGCGTTCGTAACCCGAACGACAATAGCTTGACCGTGTTTCAGGTGTACTTTTATTTCCTGTGGTTCAAGCTGGCAAAAGTCACGGAGTCATACACTCGCAACGTGGGCTGCATCGGTGGGTATATGCTGGCGATTCGCCGAACCCTGCTACAGGAGATTCGACCACAGATTCAAAATCGTAACTGGTGGGGCGTCCCGATCAAGTCTGGAGAAGATCGTTTCTTGACGCACCAAGTTCTGTTGCGCGGTTACGGGACGTTCATGGATGATAAAGCAATGTGCTGGACAATTGCGCCGAACAGTTTTGAGAAGTTTTGGGCACAGCAACTCCGGTGGCGGCGTAGTGGTATTCGGGATTTCTTTTTCACAATTAGAATGCTGCCCAAACATATTTGGGACTTAGATGCGGGCTCGTTGTATTCGAATTTTTTCGTGCCCATCACGACGGTTGTATGTCTCGTGAAAATCTTGACGTGGTTTCTTAATGCGGACCCGACGGCTTGGGTGAATGTGTTTGGTGTCACACTAATGATTGCCATGTCTTTCGTGCTGATCTTAATTGTGAACCATTACCATCCCGAACAGAAGGTTCGTAACCCGCTGAAGCTGGCAGTCTTCGGGTTGTGGTGGATCGCGAGCGGGTTGTTTATCACGACACTAGCGCTGTTCACATTAGACAGCGACTCTTGGGGTAATCGGTAAAGGAGGCAACAATGAATGACACCAATTTCGTTCCTGTAGCTGTACGCAAATCGTTTATCTGGTCGTACCGGATCACGGCGGTCCTCACGCTGTACGGAGTACTGCTTGGATTTTTCAGTTACATCTTTCTGCTGGGATTCTACGCGGTTGACTCATCGTGGGTCGCTCCTCTGATCATTTCACCGTCTGATGACAAGGCGCTCGATCTTACGATCAAAATAGTTCAGACCGAGGCGGCATCGCAGGTTCTCGAACTGGATGTGAAGAAACTGCAAGAGAGTTTGCCAGAATTTGCACACCATCGTGCGCAGTTGGCTGCGTTGGAACCACAGTTGGTCTCAGCGCTTCGACGTGAGGGGCAGAATAGTCACGTGACCGGGCAGGAACTTATGTCACTCTCCCACCAAAAGCGATTCGACAATATCAAAACAGGTGCGGTGATCGGTCAGGTTCAGGAAGTTGAGGATGAAATCGATCAGGACGTTCTGGCCGGGCTGATTACGAAGGGAGACGCGGCCATTCAGAAGACGGCACTCAATCAGGCGCAGAGCACGTTCACCGACAGCAAGATTGCAGAAGTCGTGGTGAACGATTCGATTCTGCAGAAGAGTACGGTGAACACGTTGCTTCTCGACACCTTGAATAAACAAGCAGAGTTGACGTCTGAAGTGCTTCAACTCGACATCGGTACATCGACCGCCCAACGGCAGATTCGAACCGAACAGGCTCAGATAGACACAATGCATCGAGCGGTGGAAACGGCACAGCAGACTCCGTACTTCATCGCGATGACCCGCGGTCGCAATGTGAACTTCGTGTTTGTCCCTTATGGGAACCGAGGCTCCGCGCGAATCGGTGCACCCGTGTATGATTGCTACCTGAACATGATCGTGTGCCGTCAAGTCGGCACGGTCAAGAAAATCTTTTCAGAAGAGGAACACGCCGTGCATCCGCTGTTTCGCTCAGACATCCGTGGATTCCTAGCTCAAGTTGAGTTGACGCGTCCGCAGTCCGCTGAGTCTATGACTCTGATGATTAATCACAAGCCACTGTTGTTCTAAAGGAGGAATATGAAAGCACTCATTATAGCTGTCGCATTATTCGCCACCGTTGCAGGAGCTCAGAGCAACCAAGATACAAGTGCTTATTGCCGGTACGTGGAAGAACAAGGCAAGGCACAAGAAATTGTGTCCGTATCACCGGTGCTAACGTCCGGCATCACCCCGGCACAAGGCACGGCGCCCCAACAGTTCGTCGGCGTGACCGATTCGATCAACAACATACGCAAAGGGCGGCTCGATTTAAAAATCGGACACGAAGCGTGCGTGCAGTATATCGATACAGTGACCGTACAAGAGCGGATTCAGTACGACATGCTAAGCCTTGACCGGGCTGCGTTGAGTAACAGGCTGTCCTTGATCGCGCAGGCCACGCAAGCAGTGAACGCGCTAATCGTGGACAATCAAAAACTTTTGGATTCGCACAATCTTCCAAAGCAGTCGGTGTACTTGCTGGACAAACAACGGTTGGCGCTCGAATTGGACAGACAGGCCACGGCCGTCGCCGTCGCAGATATCTATGTTCCAGAGTTGTCCGATGCATCACTGACAAACCTAGCTGAGTTTGAGTACCAGAGTGCAGGCCGCAGTCAAGTGAGTCAATATCGTCTTGCCAAGATGAACGAGTGGGACGTCGCGGTGTCAACGGGAATAGAGAAACCCATGACTCCGTTCCTGTCCGCCGCTAGTCCGTACGCCGGGGTCACTGTGACGTACGATTTGGGAAGACGTGCAGCGAACAAGCACTATGACGCATCGCTTGAAGCATACGCAACGTGGAAGCGAGCGCAAGTCGGCGATGTGATACAGAACGTACAGGCTCAGCATGGTGTCGTGATTAAAATCTTGAAAGTTCAGCAGGATGAACTGAAAGCACTAACTGTTCAAGATGTCAAAATCGTGGATACGATGGCGTCGATCGCGGACTCCAGCACAACGGCCGCGCTCGTGTTTCGAAACCAGTTGCGGGCCGATGAATTTCTACTTCGGGTACAGATTCTGGACACTACTTTTCGTGTTGCATCGCTTCAACGTTATCTGTATAATAACTTTGATGTGAAATAATTCACCGGGAGAGCCTGGGTTCGAATCCCAGGGGTAATACTCGTCTAGCGGAAGGACACCCGGCTATTTTAAGGAGGTAATAAAAATGGCTCAACGATGCACATATTGTGGAAGAACACAGAAACAACATGGCGGTAAAGCATGTGTCGATGTTGCGGGTTTCCGTCAAGTCTTAGGTAAACCAAAGCCGGTAGAAGTGCGTATTCAATTGGACCACAGCGATGTTGGACACATCTATGTTTCTCAAGATCGATTCGCCTTGGAGGCGCGCTCGGAACAGATTGTCTTGACGCATAGACAGATTCAAGAGATCGTGGACTACGCGCGCGAACACGGGGCGGTCATCCGATGAGGCCGGATTTCAGCGAGTACGGATTCAAGAACCCGGACAGTCTAATCATGGCCTACATCGGCGGCATCGTCGCGCACGGCGCACGTGTCGCGGAAACCGCAGACCTGGATTGGTACGGCGTGTTCGTCGAATCGGCATCGCAGGCGCTCGGGCTCGACCCTGTAACCCACTTTGTCAAGACCACAGGTGACGGAGAGACGGGTAACAAGCCGGGTGACGTCGATGTGTGTCTTTATTCGTTGCGTCGTTGGGCAGGGCTCGCCGCGCAAGGAAACCCATCGTCACTGCATTTCCTATTCGCGAAGACCGAATGGGAAGATCGGGTATGGAAGATCATTCAGTATCAGTCTGAGGCATTCTTATCTGCACAACACATCAAGCCTTTCATTGGCTTCGCGGACGCGCAGCTTAAGCGACTGTTCGGGGAGAAAGGTCAGAAGAATTGTAAGCGCGCCGATCTGGAACACAAGTACGGTTACGATACCAAGTATGCGATGCACGTGATACGGTTATTCGGTGAAGCGAAGGAACTTATGGAAACCGGGCGGATCACACTTCCTCGCCCGAATGTCGCGGAGTTAATTAATATTCGACTTGGAAAGTTCACCCTTCATGAAATTCGAGAGTGGGGAACGGAACTTCAAAGCGAAGCGCTGCATGCGAGCGAGCATTCCGTTCTACCGGAGACGGTTGACAGACGGAGAGTCTCAGAAGTCATCTCCGATGTGTATCAGGAGTTTTGGAAGTTCGGGCAAACTCAGATTTGGGAAACAGTATAAGGAGGAAACATGTGTCAAGCATTCAAGCGTCATAACTTCGAAGCACTTGTCTGCAAGCGATGCGGAGAGGCTCAGAAACCGCATGTCCGAATCGAACCCGGACGCAGGCGACGGCGCCTTGCGGCCCGCTATGCACGTAAGGAGGAAACATGTTCAATTACAAACGCATCAAGAGATTAGAAGAGGAATTGGGGGTACAGAAGCAAGAGAACAAAACACGTGAAGAAACGATTGTAGAACTTCGACAAAATATACGTCGATTCTTTGAGGTAATCGGTAGAGGCGATGCTTTCTTAAGCGTCTATTCGGGGCAGTATATATTTTCTTTCTTCAAATCTCATGTGGAGACTTTAGAGCGACAAGCGGCCGCTGCGCGTGACCGCGAGAAGATTGTGGCTATATGCCGCGCCGTTATTAGGGACAATACTCTCACGGCACCCTATAATCTGGGCGTGCCACAGTGCACATGCGGCCCGCACACCGCTTTCGATGCCGATGTGCGTTTTAATTCTGCCGTTGCCGAGGTCGTGAAGGAACGTGATACTGTAAGCCCAAAGGATTTATGAGAGACTTTATGAGAGACTTTATAACTCTTTTGGGGGCGGTCGCCGCCGGAATCCTCTCATGGCAGAAGTGGCATAGTCTTGGATGGTTGATATTTCATGTGCTTTTAGGGTGGGGTTATGTAGCGTATTATTTCGCTTTCCGAGTGGGTAAACACGCCTAAAAGCGTGCCTAGATCGGAACCCATATTAGGAGAGGGATATGGAGAACATAAAAGCACGCGCGAAGCGCCTAGCCGACTGCTTCAATCTAACTATTGAAGAGTGGGAGACAATCGATCGATTCCAGAACAGTCTATGCGCCATTTGTCAGACGCGCCAGAAGTCCGGGAAGCGTCTCTCGACGGACCATTGTCACGACACCGGCCTGATTCGCGGCCTTTTGTGCAATCACTGCAATCATTTACTGGGGAAGATCGAGAATGCAATCAAGAGGCACCCCGCGAGGCCGCCAATCGATACGTATTGGACAGGAGAGATATTAGAGCGACTGATCGAATTCATTACCCATCCACCGGCCGTCGAGGCTCTAGGAAAAGCCGTGCTCGGGTACCCCGGTCGAGTAGGCACAAAAGAACATCGCAAAGCACTTAAACGGGCCGCAAAAGCCGCATTAAAGCGTGCCTAGATCGGAACCCATATTAGGAGAGAATGATGACGACGACAAGCACAGCACCCCCGGCCACGATAGGCGCTCTCAGTACCCAGGTAAAAATTGCACTGCCAACCTGGGTGACGAACTGGGAAACCATAATCAAGGCCCATGAGAAGATCATCATTGTGGGTATCCTGGCGATCACCGGGTTCTTTACCTACTCTAAGGGCATCTCCGCATGGGACAGGCACGATTCACGTACCGCGCAGGCAGCCGCCGCGGTCGTAAAAACGGATGACGCTACAACTAAAGCGACCGCCGCACAACTCGCGGCATTACAGGAGACGGTCGCAACACAAACCGCGATGATCAATAAGCAGATCGCGCAGCGCACGGTAACCACCATCGCGCAACAGAAAATAGACCGGACCCTCCCGCCGTCTGCGCTTGCATCGCGTTGGGAGACGATTCTCGGGCTCTCGAACGGCGCTGTGACGCCGAATGGTGTGATCGACCCGGTGACCGGCCAGCAATTTGCCGTGACCGAGGCCGCGGCCGTAGCGACCGTGGTGCAGCTAGAAGTGATTCCGGAACTGACCGCCGACAAGGCCGCGCTACAAATCGAGTTAAGCAACGATGCGTCAATCATCACGACGCAGACTACGCTGATTGGAAACTTGAACACGGAGCTCAAAGATGAGAAAAAGAGTCACGTCAAAGACGTCAACGTCGAGAAAGCCAAGACTAAACATGCGTTCATCCGCGGTCTCGAATACGGATTCGTTGCCGGATTCGCCGCAGGCGCTTACGTCGGCCATTTGTTCTAGGATACCAGAACCGTACGCGCGGATGTGTAAATATCATGCGCGGCCGATCAAGCCGTCGAAGTGGCGAAGTGGAAATCGGACGCAGGGATGTAGCCGGTGTGAGAAGGTAAAACTGAACGGCAAACTGAGGCCACACAGAATTAAACGTGATTTGAAGCAAGCGTACAAAGCAATAATCGTGAGTCGATCTAAATTTTACGGCAATAGCATGCGTGGGATTGAGTTGTTTAATCGAAGCATCGGTTACAAACTGATCAGCCCAACTGGGCATATCTTAGGAGAATAAAATGGTACGACCGCTGAATAGACGATTTTAAAAGAATCCGGGCACAGTAGATCCCAGAAATGGGCACATTACATCCCGGATTAAATTTTAAGGAGCGCCAATGTTAATTTTGGGTTTTGGAAACAAAGCTCGCCACGGGAAGGATACCGCCGGTGAAGCGGTCGTCGAATACTATCAGAAGCAGAACGCTCGCCTCGCCGGGCTCTACGGTAGGCACAAACCACTCAATGTCAAGTTGTATAAGTTCGCTGACGCGCTGTATCGCGAATGCCGCGAGCAACATGGTATGACCGAAAAAGATCCGGCCCTGTTACAAAACGTCGGCATGAAACGACGTGGTGAAGACGCGGATTATTGGGTGAAGCAAATCGACGCGCAACTGGAAATCGAAAAGCCAGATATAGCTGTAATCACTGATGTTCGTTTCCTGAACGAAGTTCGGTATGTCAGGCAACGGCGCGGCGTGTCTGTGAATGTCTCTCGTCTGAACGAAGACGGCACTCCATACGTTTCTACGGATCGCGACCGCTATCACCCGTCAGAGACCGAACTTGACGACTATGCGTGGAGTTACTTCATCAAAGCATACACCGGTGAGGTCTCCTTGGTTGAGCAACAAGCTGTACTCATCACGGAATTCGAAAGGGCACGCCGATGACGCCGGTTGCAGGAGTTGACGTCTCGAAGGCATGGATTCAAACGGTGTCGGGCGGCATGTTTCATATCTTGGACCCGAGACAACATGAAATCCTGGTTACGGACATCGCGCATTCCCTAAGTCTTATGTGCCGGTTCACCGGACACGTTCGCAGATTTTATTCCGTCGCGGAACACTCATGGCATGCAAGCTACTTAGTACCAGAAATAGATGCATTGTGGGCGCTCTTGCACGATGCGAGCGAGAGCTACATAGCCGATCTGAACCGACCGCTCAAGCATTTTACAGACGTCGGTCCCGCGTATATGCAAGTCGAAGAAAAGATAATGGCCGCGATCTGTCGGAAGTTCCGCATAGATTCAACGCAACCGGAAAGCGTTACGATCGCAGATACTGCAATGTTGTACGCGGAGAAAAATCAATTAATGCCGCCGATGGAGTGGGATCAAAAATGGGGAGCCGATCAAACGGCAGCGGACGTCAAGATTCGGTGCTGGTTGCCGGATGTAGCGAAGGCGATGTTTTTAAGTAGATTTTACGAACTAACGAATCAACTTTAAAGGAGAACTACCTTGAGCATTATTGACATATCTGTACGTACAATCACGTGCAACACTTGCGACAAGACCGCGACGTTCAACATGAAGGAACATCAGCAAGCCCTTAAGGACAACGTGTGGCTCGGAGCAAGCCGCGTCGTTCAAACTGGCGATGGTCGTAACTTCGTGTATTGTTCGGATGAATGTGAAGTCGCGGGTATTTCCGGTGGAAAACACAATCTCATCGTGCCAAAGAAGATCGTCGAAGTCGAATCAGGCGATTCCCAGGCCGTGAAGATTGCCGCGAACGCCGCGAAACAAGCGGAGGAAGCTACGAAGGCCATCAAGAGTGGTAAGCCCACAAAGCTTCAGGTGGTCAAGGGCTAGTATGTCGATGACATTAAAGCAGGCGCGGGCTCTTTTCCGGGCAACTATACTTATCAAGAGCCCCGCCCTACGTGCGATGATTAATGAACTGGGTTACGATATCGATGAAGCAGAGTTGTATCATCTTGAGAATGTGTCTTCGTACGTTATCGCGATGTCGACAATCCGCGACCCAGCATTTAAAAGGATATTGAAAAAGAAACTCGCCTAGGAGGCAGCATGACTTTGAACACACGGTACGAACCGTTTGAGTCTGAGTGGCAGTCAGAAATTGATGCGTTGCAAAAAACATTTCGCCCAAAGGCGTTCCGTCGTTTCAAGCCTGTTAGCGATTTTCCAGAATTGGACATCACTATTCCGGACGATATTGAGTCTCCCGAATTGGCGCCTCTGTTCGACGTACACATAGGTAGCCCGCAACACGATGGGGAACTTCTCGATCGGCACCTGAATTGGATCGCGGATACACCGAACGTTTTCTCGTGGGATGGTGGCGATGTAACCGAGAACATCACCGATTTCAAGATGGGCCATACGCCCATGTCGAATGAGGAACAGGTTTACGCGGCGTCGAAAAAGCTCGCGATCGTGCAGCACAAGCTTTGGTTCAAACTCGCGGGCAACCATGAAGACCGGACCTATAAGCATACGCAAACGTCGACTAGTCGGCGGATCGCGGATATTCTTAAGGTTCCTCACTTTGGAGATTACGTTCTCGCAAATTTGAGATGGAGAGGTAATAATTTCCGTCTATTAACTCACCACGGCGCGGGTGGTGCGCAGACTCCTGGTGCGCAACGGAACGCGGCCCGTAAAGAGCTATCTTGGGCTCCTCGTATCGATATTTTGTGGACGGGGCATTTACACGCGGCTCTTGCCGACGTAGTGTACACAATGGACGTAGACCAGAAGACGGGGCGGTCTTTTGAGCGGTCTTGTGTAGTCTTGATTTCGCCCTCTTATTTAAAATACCACGGAGGATATGCGGCTAAAATGAGGATGACCCCAGGCGTCCGCGGTCTATCCGTTTGTAAGTTGCAAGAGGACGGGCGTATAGATATTACGGTGCATGCTCGTGGGAAGAGGCTTTAAATGGCGCGCGGGATGGATTTGAAGCCCAGAAAGAAGAAGGAATTGAAGGAGCCCGATCTTTGTCCGAAGCACGGAATTTTAAAAGTGCGGCGACCAAGCATGCCGTCATGCCCGTCAGGAGATCTTAGGTGTAGGGCTTGCTATAACGAAAAGTCTGTTCGATACCGGGCCGCTGATCCGGTTCGCTACAGTAAAATTCAACGTCAGCAGTATTTACGAGATCCAAGATGTTTTATGCTCTCTAGAGCTAGGACTCGATCGTTAAAGCATAACGTACCATTCAATATTACGAAAGAGGATATTGTCATTCCTACATTTTGTCCGGTGTTAGGAATTCCTCTTCAAATAGGAACTGGAGATAAGACCGATAATTCTCCATCACTCGACCGAATAGTACCCAGTAAAGGCTACGTGATTGGAAATATTGAAGTGATGTCTGATAAAGCAAATAGAATCAAAACTAATGCGTCCTTAGAAGAGATTGAAAAAGTCGTCATATATCTTAGGAAGAGACTCTAATGGACTATATCGTACGGTTCACCGGGCATATCGTGCCGCTCATGAGGCCGCCCGATTTCCCGGCGGAAGTAATCGACGAGTACGTTATACACGTCGATAACTTGGATGGCCTCAAGTTACAAACTGATCAGAAGATGGGGTTTTATTGCCGCGGTATTCACGGCATGTTTATCTACAAAGATAAGGAGCGAATCGACGACTCAAAATTTGTCCCTGATACGCAGTACTTTGTTCCAATGTCTATGATCTCACACATAACTACCGAGACTATAGCACTGACCGGAGACGTTAATAAAGCCGTGGTTGAGAAGACAAACGTAAGCTAGGAGCCATTATGATTTTGCTTGGATTCGACATGGAAACAACCGGCTTGGATATCCAGAATGACCGGCCGATCGAAATCGGTGCGATCCTTTACACCACCGGTCAAAAGAAATGTCTTGAGTCGTCAGGCTTCTTGGTCAAGTCGGACGTTCCTGTGTGCCCATACATCACGACCCTCACAGGGATAACACAGTCCGCAGTGGATAAGTACGGGTATGATTCGAAGGACGCATTGGAGACAGTAATCGATATGATGGGCCAGGCGGACGCTGTTGTAGGACAAAATGTGATTCGGTTCGATAAGCGCATGCTAGGATCGTGGGCATCACGTCACGGCATAATTATTCCCGAGAAGCTGTGGATCGACTCCCGTACGGATTTACCCGGTGTGGAGTCCAAGACGCTGACGTACATGGCAGCCGACCACGGCTTCTTGAACCTTTTCCCTCACTCAGCGCTAGCTGACGTTCAGACCACGTTGAAAATAGTCACAATGTACGACATCGACGTCGTTGTCGCGCGCGCAAAGGAGCCGACGGTCATACTCAAGGCTCACGTGGGCTTCGAGAACAACGGGCTCGCGAAGACTCGAAAGTACGGTTGGTACGATGATAAGAAGGGCACGAAGTTCTGGTACAAGGTCGTGAAGAAGTCCGACGTCAAACTCGAGACCAGCCATAACGAGTTCGATGTGTCGTTTGTCGAAGATGTTCCAGTTGAGAAGCTTTGGTACTCATAGGAGGAATTATGGATTATTCAGATTTTCAATCGCGAACTTTAAGACAAGAGCAATTAAATCGTGTCAGTGAACTTGCAGATAAATATGCTTCTCTCGCGATCGACATTGTGCGATTCGTTGAAGACACGGATTTTCGAGATTCTGCTTTGAAGTTGTTGTTGCAGTCCAAGATGTTTGCGGTACACGCAATAAGCCGCGAATCGTAGTAGCCTTAAACTCAGAAACGGGCATAGCCCAAGGAGAAACAAATGGCGTTAATAGTCAATGACAACAAGAAGGAATTTGAGAAGCCAGCATCTGGAGCCTACAACGGCGTCCTAGTCGACACGGCCGACCTCGGCTTGATTAAGACGCAGTTCGGCGACAAAATGAAGGTCCGGTTCGTGTGGGTTCTCGGCAAGCTTGACGGCACCGGTTACGCGACTGACTCCGAAGGAAAGCCGTTCCGCGTGATGTCGGAAATGAACCAAACCACTAACGAGAAGTCAGACCTATACAAAGCTATCCGGGGCATTCTCGGCACACCGCCACCCGCCGGTCCGTACGACGTTGAACAGTTGATCGGTCGCAATAATCAACTTTTCATCGTCCTGGAACCGAGTAAGGACGGCACGAAGATGTACGCGAACGTGAAGGGCATCCTGCCGTACCCGGCTACACTGACACCCCTTGCGATCCCGGCAGACTTCGTCCGGCTCAAGGACAAGAAGGACAACCGCGGTCAAATGAGCACTCCGGCCAGCCCGCAAGGCCAGGCTGTTCTCGCGGCTGGGATTCAGGGACAAGCACAGGTTGCGCCACCCGTGGCGCCTGCGCCTGATGTCGTCCTTGACAAATCGTTCTAGAACAATACGCCGTCCGTTTAAGCGCGGCGATCAGAGTGGCCCGGCGTCGGACAGGGCCACTTTCTTTATCTGGAGGCCACTATGAAACGGCTAGTTCGTATTCTGTGTTATGTCATGATGACCAAGAGTGAGCGCAAGCCCCTCCCTTCAGGGATGGGGTAAGCGATTAGTAGTCCGCTCAAAGAAAACTATTGCATTAGACAGCGGGCTATGGTCTAATGTGTCATGCTCCAAGGATACAAGTCGAATAACAACGTGGTTTACAGCAGCAAGTACCACGTTGTGTGGTGTCCGAAGTATCGCCGCAAGGTTCTGGAAGGTGCTATAGCGAAGCGACTGGTAATCAAGCAGTATGTGGAGAATCAAAAGAACGTCTGATGATAAAGACATTCAAGTATCGGTTGGTGCCAACTCGCAAGCAGCAGGCTGCGTTGCAGACCCTGCTGGATTCCTGCCGATTTTTGTACAACTGCGCTCTTGAACAACGCAAGATGCGGCGTATCGGTCAGTTTGCACAAATGCGAGAAGTCACCGAAGTACGAGCGGCTTTCCCTGAGTACCAAGGCGTCCACGTTCACATTTTGCAGAACGTGATTAAGAAATTAGACCGAGCGTTTCAAGGATTCTTCCGTCGCATCAAGCACGGGCAAAAAGCAGGATTCCCACGATTCAAAGGCAAAGACCGATTTGATTCCTTTGCCTTCAACAACACTGGATTCAAACTCGCGGGACGGTATTTGCAAATCTCCAAGATTGGTGCTGTGAAGTTGCGGCTCTCCCGTCCCTTGCCCGAAGGCTCGGCTGTCAAGTCGCTGGTAGTCAAACGCAGCGGGCAGAATTGGTACGCATGCCTTGCTGTAGAGTTTTCTCCTGTGCATTTGCCGCACAGTGATGCGCGGGTTGGCATTGATGTTGGCGTGGTTCAGTACGCCACATTCAGCGACGGTAGCTCGCCTATCAAGAACCCCCGCTTCTACGAGAATGCTCAAGCCGAGTTGCGACGTTCACAGCGCAGAGTCGCCCGCCGCAAGCGCGGTTCGCATCGCAGACGGAAGGCAGTTGCGCTGCTTCGGAAACTGCACGAGCGTATTGCGAACAAGCGGAATGATTTTCTTCACAAGCAAACTACGGCGTTGATTCGGAAGTACGGCACCATCGGCGTGGAGAATCTAAACATCGCCGGAATGGTTCAGGGCAACTGTAGCAAACAGATTCTGGATGCATCATGGGGAACGTGGCTGCGAATGCTCGTCTTCAAAGCGGAAGAGGCTGGAAGACGTATCGTCGCGGTAGACCCGAGGTTCACAAGTCAAACGTGCCCGTGCTGCGGATACAAAGATGCAAAGAACAGACCAACGCAAGCGGAGTTCAAATGCTTGGATTGCGGTTTTGAAGCCAACGCAGACTTCATAGCGTCGGTAAATATTTCGGCTCGGATAGAGCCGTCAGGCGTCAACGTAGGGAGATTAAGCCCATGCGTAGCCTGAAGAATCCCCCGCCTTCAGGCGTGGGGAGTATCAATCTCCCACTATGGGTGCCAGCGCTCGGCTTGTTTGCTGGGTTTTATATGATTCTTGCATGGGCTTTTAATTGGGACGCACTATGAAAATCTTGCACTGTGCGAAATGCGAACGGGAAACATTAGCGCATGATTGGGCGGATTACGTAGTCTGCGAAAGCTGTACCACTGGAGAACATTATGATCTTGCGACGGTACCTAGCGATAATCAAAACCCAATTTCGAATACTTCTTCGCAGGCTTAGGGAAGATCATAAGTACCAACTCCTTCTAGCCTCGATCAAGAACTATGTTCCGAAATATTATAAACGTAGTGGGCTTGAGCACCAGGCCATCCGCGACCATATTATTAAAAGACAAGATCGGTGCACGCATTTGAAGGGCGGGGCATACTGTGGCTTTAAAGATTACAACGTCATGCAGCACACTTACATCGATAAAAGTGTGAGGATACGTTGTGGTAACTGTGGCAAGATATGGACTCCAGAATCCGCAGACTGGCTCGAAGCGATTAAGATGCATGATTTATCGTCGAACCGCCCGTCGTCATCTGAAACTCCTCCGTACGTCGGAGAACTTTCCGTTCTTCGGGCAGAATTGGCGTCGTGGGATGAAACTCAGGGATATTCGTCACCGAGTAAGACGTAAATGAGACTGATTCTCAGTTACATGTGGTACGGTCTGTGGACCGGCTTCGGCTTTGAGGCGTCGTTCTTTATTTTATGGTTGACATGGCGAGTCACGCATAGTAAGCTGTTGAGTGGTTTGCATGCGGACCATTGGATTCACGAAATTCATAAATACTTTGAGTAAAAGGCGGCCTCGGTGAAAATCGGAATTGTATACGACGTTGTGAATCTATCAACTGGAGAATGTGTTAAAGGCGGTAGCACGACGCAAAAATTATCAGAAAGATGGGCGCAAAAACACTACCTGAATGGCAAGGGAAAATATTCGGGCTACGGCCTTATTGAGGCGTTTAGAATCGGGCAGCAAGCTAATGAGCCCGACGATCTTTTTAGATGGCATCTGTATGTAAAAGAACAGCAGCACATATTGCAGAGTGGGTACAAAGAATCTAAGCATCCGCTGAGAAATATTCAATTGCCTCTGAACGGCGTACCTGATGCGGGGTCTTTAGCATCTCTCGGAGGTTTTAGAACTCAAGAGTTGTACCCCAATCTGAGTAAAGAAAATGGGCGCAAGGGAGGACGTAAAAATGTAGAGTCCGGCCACCTTACTAAAATTTCCGCATCTGGAGGCAGAGTTGCGGGCCGCATATCTGGGCCTATTCAGGGTCGTAAAAATGTGGAAAGCGGACTTCTAGCTCGTGCGCGACTTTTATGCATCGGAGTCGGAGGAAGAACAAATGCCAAAAGCGGGCATTGCGCAAGAATATCAGGATTAGGAGTGCACGCTAATCATCATGTTAAACCAGGTATTTTGAAACTCGGTTGTAAATATTGCGATTTGTTGAGGGTACCCAAATGAATTTTCTTGAGCGGGCCACGGCGACTATCGCAAAAGGTGCGCCAGTTATTCGGCTGAAACCGCGTTCGAAGATTGCGTTGGACTCAGACTGGCCGACCCTGGCTACGACCGATATGGAAACTATTTCGCGATGGAGCATTGAGACACCCGATGCCGGTTGCGCGGCGGTCGCGAAAGCACAGATCGGTGGAACATGGTTTTTTGAAATCGACGATCCGTCGGTTGTGTCGCGCATCGAAGTAGAAACCGGCCAAAAGATTCCTCTCACGTATCGCGTCCGCAGTTCGCCGGGGCGCGGGCACTATTACTGGAAACAAACCCCTGAGTCTATAGCCTTGGGCAACGTCGCGCAGCCGTTCGTTAAGAATGGAGACTTCTCTGTTCGCGTCCATCACGAGTACGTAGTTGCCGCAGGATCGATTCACCAAAAAACGGGAGTACCGTACGAAGTCGTATGCACTGCTCCTATCACGGACGCTCCGGCGTTTCTGATTGAGTGGATCAAAACGCAGCGCGTCGAGAAAAAGAAGGCCGTTGAAGATGATGGCGGTCCAATCCCCGATGGCAAGCGGAATAGCACGTTGGCGAGCATCGCGGGTAGGCTTCGGAATGCAGGCCTTCGCCGCGAAGACATTGAGGAACATCTGCACGAAATCAATGCCGCGCGCTGTGTTCCGCCTATGACGGACAACGACGTCCGGGTGATCGCGGCGTCCATTAGCCGGTACCCCGTCGGGAAGGACGAATCCGTGCTGTTCGGTGGCGTTCCGGGCGGTTTACAGCCCGTTAGCACCCCATATGCGGTGCAACCATCAAAACCGATCCAAGAGACCGTCACGGAGCCTCTAGAGGCGCCTGTAATCACCCTGCCGCCCTATCCCACCTTCCCTAAGTGGGTTATGGCTGGCACGTCCATTTACAAGGGCCTCGTCAAACCATTCTGCGACGTAAACAGTCGCCAGGAAGAGTTCATGTTCATGCCCGCGCTTGCGATACTGCTGAATTGCGTCGCTATGCGCGTCCAAGTTAAAGGCAAGATGCTCATCCCGTCAATATTCATGGTCATGATCGGAAAGCGCGGCGAAATGATGAAATCAGCGTCCGCTGAATCGGCCATTGAGTATTTTCAAAATGTTGGCATGGTCGCGCACGCGAACGACGCGATGGATAACGCGAACGGAAAGTCATTGGTGTGGGAAATCGGTTCGCCGGAAGGCTTCGGTATGCAGATGTCCCGGCTGCAATGTAAGAACGGAATTCTATATTATGATGAATTGTCGACGCTGACGAACAAGGCGGGCATTGACGGCAGCACGTTAAACTCCCGGTTGTTGGCAATGTACGAATCCGGTAAATTCCAGAATGTGATCAAGTCGCGCAAGGAAAGTTTCTCGTTCGAGCCGAACACGTATTGCGTAACGCTGATCGCATGCTGCACGGATAAAAACTTCCTGCCGCATTGGGCAAAGCTGTCCGGAAAATCATCCGGCCTTGACGATCGATTTTTCTTCTTGTTCCAGCCTAGGACGTTGAAAGAACGTTCACCATACATTCATGTCAATACGCTTGAGGGAGCGAGGGAGACTCAAAAGCTGATCGATAAGGCCATTCTTCAAGGAACATTTGAGATTGAAAATAGTTCCCCGTTAAACGCGCGCGGCGATCTTGGTAACCGTGAAGAAATTCGCGCGGAGAAATTCGCGTTAGGTATCGCGATCGACATGGGGCTCGAAGAGATTGATTTGGAATGCATCGAACGTGGCCTCGCTCTGGTCGACTACGAACGTGCGGTCAAGAAATGGTTGTGCACGTACGAAGCGACGACGAAGGAGGGCGGCATTCAGATGGAGTTGAAGAATCTTCTCGCGCGTCATGAGGGCATTCTTCTGGAGCGCGATCTTAAGCGTGAAATGCACGCGGATCGACACGGCACGACGTTGTGGAGTCAGGCGTATTTCGGTATGGTAAAGAATGGTGTGATCCGGATCGAAGGCGCGGGCACAAAGGGCGATCCGAAGATTGTACGGTTACTTGAATCGATCGATGAGGACAACGACTAATGCGCCGACGTCGACGATTGTACATAGACTTTGAAACCCGCTGCGAAGTGGAGCTCGGCGGACCGAATGGTGTAGGTATCTACATCTACGCCACACATCTATCTACGCGTGCGCTCATGCTTGGGTGGGCGATAGACGAAGGAAAGATTCAGATGTGGTTTCCGATGTGGGAAGAGATGCCCGCGGAACTGCGCGAGTATCTGAACGACCCGGAGATTGATATCGTCGCGTTCAACAGCGCGTTTGAGCGATACATCTTCATGTACGTGTTAGGCGTGACGATCCCGGCGCATCGCTTCCAAGACCCACAAGCCAGCGCGCGGTACCTGTCTCTACCTGCAAACCTGGATGAAGTTTCAGATATTCTTGGGCTCCCGCACGATTTTGCAAAAGACAAAGAAGGCAAAGAACTGATTAAAACGTTCTGCAAGCCGACGCCCATGAAGAAAAAGAAGGGGCAGGAGCGAACCTACTTCTGGCGCGATCATACCACCGATATGCCCTTGTGGGAGAAGTTTTGCGCGTATTGCGGACAGGACGTGGTTGCAGAACGAGAGGTTCTCCGGCGCCTCGAATTGTTAGGCGTTGCGCCGCTTCCGCCGCGCGAGCGGGCGATCTGGATCATGGACCAGACGATCAACGACCGCGGCATTCCCGTGGACTTGGGGTTTGTGCAGAAAGCGTACAAGCTTGCATCGATCGCGAAAGCTAAGGCTATCGAAATTCAAAATGAACTGACCGGGCTCGAGAATGCAAACTCAAACTCGCAGATGCTTGCTTGGGCGAATGACCGCGGGTATGAGCCGACGTCGCTCGCGAAAGAGCACGTCGCCGCAGAACTGAAGTACAATACTGAACTTACGCCGTTGTGCATCGAAGTTTTATCGAACCGAAAGATGGCGTCGTCCACTTCGTACAAGAAGATGGAGACCATTTTACGTCAACTCGGGCCGGATCAACGGCTGCGTAATCTGTTCAACTACATGGGCAGCCCCCGTTGCGGCCGGTGGTCGAGCAACTCGCTGCAGTTTCATAACATGGCCCGCCCGGAAGAACGGTTCGAAGACGAGGAAAACGTCGCATGGGCTCGCGCGATAATCTACGCGGAAGATTACGATTCGCTTGAGGCATGGTTCCGCGATCCCGCGGGAGACATGAGTCTGCCGTCGCCCGGCACGGTGTTGTCCGTCGTGAAGTCGATAATCCGTACGGTGTTCGTTGCGACGGACAGTAAGGAATTTTGCGTATCGGACTTAAACGCGATCGAAACACGAGTCGCCGCGTGGGTCGCGAATTGCGGGCCGTTGCTCGACGTATTCCACAAAGGTCGCGACCCGTATTTGGACTTCGCGGTCAAGATGACGCAAATCCCGTACGAGACGTTGGCGCGCGACATCAAATCAAAAGACCCGGCGATCAAGGCCGCAGCGAAGCGTCATCGACAGGTTGCGAAGCCTGGGGTGCTCGGCGCTGTTTACAGGCTCGGCGGCGGCGATATGGGTACGAAGGACGGGGTACCCACGAAGTTCGGGTTGTGGGGTTATAGCGAATCGATGGGGGTTGACATGGAGCGTGAGACAGCGCACGAAGTGGTGCGTGTGTTTCGTGAGAGCTATAAAGAAGTAGTTGAAATGTGGTTTCTATTAGAAAAATTGATTGCTGAAGTTATGGAAGAAGGAACTTCAAGAGTTGTTCGTTATTGTGGTCCCAATGATTGTATTAAGATTGATAAGATAACGATTCAGGGTCGCGATCCTATTCTTAGAATTCAGCTTCCGAGCGGTCGTTTTCTGCATTATCTTGATTCGAGCATCCAGCCGACAATGATGCCCTGGAAGACAAGAGATGAGGCAGGCGAAAATACTGTTGATGTTTATAAACCGACTCTAGTTTATTCTGGACAAGATCAAAAAACGAAGCAATGGGGGCCGATTACTTCACACGGAGGTAAGGTATTCGAGAACATTGTTCAGGGCATAGCTCGCGATGTTCTTGCACACATTCTTCTTATTTTAGAAAATGAGCGTGGATTAAAACTTGTCGCTCATGTTCACGACGAGGGGATTGCTGAAAAGGATGACGACTCATTTGTTCCCGGCGTTCGAGTTATGGAGTGGGTTATGAAACAAAATATAGATTGGGCTCCCGGTCTTCCTTTAAAGGGCGACGGATTTGAGTCTAAATTTTATAAAAAAGGGTGAATAATGAGTAATGCAAAATATAAACGAAAGAGAATCATAGCGGCGAAGAGAACAGGGAGATGTATTCGGCATTGGAGAAATAAAGCGCTACTTGGAAGAACCGAATGCCAGAATTGTGTAGATTACACAAAGGTAACCAGGGCGAGAGCGCGCAAAAACAATATGTGTCTAAATCATTTGATCGTTTCGGCTCGCCCCGGTAAAACTACGTGCGCTGCTTGCGGTCTTAAAAGAAAACTAGATAGACTGCGAAAACTTGGGGTTTCTGAGTTCGAAATAAAACGGGCCTCCGACGCGCTAGACAAATTTGATGGGACATGCGAGTCATGTGGTGGCACCGATCCGGGAAGTTCATACGGAGAGTTTTGCGTAGACCACAAGGATAATAAATTTAGAGGAATCATTTGTCACAGTTGTAATTTGTGCCTCGGATACGTTAAAGATAACCCAGAAAAGTTGGAAGCGATAGCGGCATACGCCAGAAATAAAGTTTGACAAGTACTAGTACTTTTGATACTATCCAATTGGAGGCAATATGCCGGATAAGAAAAAGTTTTCCCCGATGCACGGGTTAGACCTCATGACAGAAGACGAGAAGCGCCGATATTACTACGATGCTTGTGAGCATTACGGCGTTCCTCCTGAACTGAATTTGCTGCAGTTTATTTGGTTGGAGAATTCTGAAGGTAACGGTAAGAATCTTGTTCTTTATGCTCGCCGTGGCTTTACTGACGTCATGCGCTCAAACCACGGCATCAGTGTGGATGAAATGAAGGAGACCGTTGGCGACGGATTTATCATGTTTACGGCCAAGGGGCATGATAAGTCCGGTCGAACTGACGTCGCCGTGGGTTCCGCGTTCACGCGGGACAAGCATGGCCGCGCGATTTCCGATGCGATAATGACCGCACAGACACGCGCATCCCGGCGCCTCACGTTGCAGTTCGTGGGCGGCGGCTTGCTCGACGAATCCGAAGTTACCGGCGGGAGCCAAACAGTCAGTACGGTGTCCGAGCCGTTGAAGAACATCATCCACATCCCGACTGCACATCCGAACGAAGCGCCGGGCAGGGATATCACAGAGCAAGTCATGGGAGCAATTACCCAAACTCAAATTGCTGCCCCAATCGATGCGCTAGAAGCAAAAGCTGCCGCCTTCTTTGCCGCCGAAGCTGCCGCGAAAGCTGCACCGGTTGTCGAAGAACACGTTCCCGCGACCTTTGCGCCCGTCATTACCCGAATCGAGGAGAAGATTGCCGACCTCCATAGTGAAGAACCCGTCAAGAAGAAACGGCGTCGCCGCAGTACAGCGGTTGTTCTTGAAACACCGGGTTTGAAGATCGAAGAGTCGGATAATGTTCCATGCGATATGACTCCCGCCCTGAACGTCGGAAAGGTTGATTTCACTCCTGCACAACTTGAGGCGTGTGAAGCATTGAAACGTAGTTTGCCGAAGCTGAAAGAAGTTTCTGCAGAGGACGACGAAATCATTCAAATGGAAGCTGCGCTTGCGGCTGCAAAAGCAAAGAAACGCACGGACGCACTCAAGGCCAAGAAAGCGGCGGCGCCGACTGAGCCGGTGTTTTATCCCGAAGTGGCAACCTTCACCCTCCCGACAGTGGTTGCCCCAGCCGCATCTGTTACAATGGTGGCGGGTGGACCACCCCTAGTGATCAAAGATTTACCGAAAGATGTGCAGATGAAGGAATTCAAGAATCGACTGTTCGCGTACACCAACGATATTCTGCCTAAAGGCGGCATGAAGGGCAGCGAAGGCATCGGCGGCGTAGAGTACAAAATCAAAGCGTTCGTGAGTCTGATGTTCCCGCAGACGCAAGAAGTTAAGCATCTGACCGTGAACCAGTGGGAGATTTTCCTGGGCTACATGGATGAGAAGCTTGCGGAGCTAGGTCAACCGGGCCTTGTAGCACTGATCGACCAGAAGTTAGGGGTTAAAGCGTGAAGTTCAACGATGAACAACAGGCATGCCTGGACGCCGTCGAAGGAGTCCATGTTGTCATCGCCGGTCCAGGCTCGGGGAAGACCTCTACGCTGGTGCAGCGGTACCTTGGGATGCTCACTAAGGGCATACAGTCGAAGGACATCCTGAACCTGACGTTCACTTCTGCGGCGGCGGAAACAATGGCGCGCAAAGTCGGCTTGCTGGACGCGGACGCTGTGTTCCGCACATTCCATAGCTTCGCCATGGAGCTACTGAAAAAGGAGCGAGATCAACTGCCATTTAAGCTGTGCGACACCGTGATCCCGGTCGGGATGGAGGATTACACTTTGGTGTTCGACCTGGTCAAGCGGTACCCAGCCATCAGTAACTTTCGTACTTTGATGGAGAAAATCTCAACCTGGAAACGTACGAACGTGGAGCCCCATCAGGCTAAGGCTCAAGCGAGCAATCAAGAATTTTTCTACGCGCTCGCGTACGAAGACTACGAGAAGGAGTGCCGCGAACAAGGCTGGCTGGATTTCGATAGTGTGATTCGAGAGACCGTGCTTCTGTTAGAATTCAACGAGGACGTGCGTGACCGGTGGAAGCGAAAGTACATTTCGGTAGATGAGTGCCAGGATACAGACGTCGTTCAGTTCCGTCTTTTGCAACTGATCTTCGACGGCAATATCTTCGTCGTAGGAGACGAAAATCAATGTCAGCCGCCCGAGACTGAAGTGAGTGTTTTAGTTAAGGAAAAATGTGGTCGGAGCCCCGCAATTGTAAAAAGTGTTCCTATTGAAGACATATGTTCGTGTACCGATAGGCTTGTCTCTTGGGACTCAAAAGGTAAAAGAATTCGTCTTGGATCAGGCCGCAGATTTAAACGGGCGGTTAGGTATTATAGAGGATGGATGTTGCGGATTCACTCTGGAAAGAAGACGACGAGGGTCACACCCAATCATTTTATGTGGGTGAAATTTGATAAAGATGCATTAAATAAAGGAAGAAACTATTTTGTGTATCTCATGTGGAAGAAAGATGTAGGTTTTAGATTGGGCACTAGTAGATTTCGAAGAGTTAGCGGATCAAATCAGTTGTCTCATAGAGGATATCAAGAAGGGGCAAATAAGATGTGGATTCTTCGTGTCCTTTCATCCCAAGCCGAAGCAGAATTTTGGGAAGAGGTTTACTCTTTGAGGTACGGCATCCCTGAATGCTCTTTTCATAATAAATATAATAATTCTAAAAAAACTCAAGAACAGATTAATCAGATTTTCAGAGAAGCAAACCCCGATGGGGGCCGCTATTGCTTATCGCACCATCGTTTGTTATTCGAACACCCATTGGTATCATGGCCGCATAAGAAGCACTTAACAAAATTTCACGGTTACTTTAAAACAGTCGCTGCAAATATTATACCAGCGCTGATGCGTGTACCAACTGAAATTTCTTACGATAGCGCGATTATTAATGATGTAAGTAGAGAAATGTATTCTGGGCTTGTTTATTCTTTAGATGTAGAAAAGGATCATACTTACGTAGCGGACGGCATCCCGGTCGGGAATTGTATTTACGAATGGCGCAGTGCTCAGCCAGGGAATATGTCCGGATTTTCTAAGAAGTTCAGTGGCGCGAAATCTTTGTACCTTGGGCAGAACTACCGCAGCACGAAGCGCCTTGTGGAATTCTTTAAGAAGATTCTGCCGGTGGACAACGGCATCGCGTCGCACATGATTACCGATAATGAGGAGGGCGTCGATCCGGTGTTCAAGAAGTACAGCGATTCACACGAGGAAGCGTATTGGGTGCTCGCGCAGATCAGCGACCCAGCCAACAGCGCTGTGATCGCTCGGACCAATCGACAGCTGTTCGAATTCCAGAAAGTTTGCGCTATGAAAGGCATCAAATATAAGATCCTGGGGAAGAAGGACTATTTCGAGTTGAATGAGGTTCGTAAGCTGCTGGCATTAGCGAAAGACTCAGGGAGTCAGTTGCCTGCGAATGTCGTGTTGCAGAATCTAATCGACCAGCACAACCTAGTCTATTTGTATCGCAACTCCGCTACCAAGGATTCAAACCCGATTGAGAACCTAAATGACCTGGTTCGCATGGCGGCGGGTAAGGGAACAATTCACGAGTTTACGAATTATCTTAGAAAAAGAACCCATGGCCGGAAGTCGGCCAAGGGGTTGACGCTCAGTACGGTGCACGGCTCAAAAGGTCGCGAATTTTCCAACGTATTTTTAATAGGATGCGATCAGGGTATGATGCCCCATAAAGAGGGAGAATTGATGGAGGAAGAAAGAATATTTTTTGTCGGGTGTACGAGAGCGGCGGATTTTCTTCACATATCGTACACTAACCAACCGTCGCAGTTCATTTTGGAGTTTTTAAATGATGAAATGCTATAAGTGCAAGAAGGCTCTCACAAGGAGCAATACTACACCTTCCGTTCTTAAAAAGCGGAAAGGATGGTGTAAAGTGTGCGAAGGAAAGTATCGTATTCAACATCGAGACGACTTACGTTTGTATTCTAAAAACTATTACATCACTCACGCATCTTATCGATCTAATCTTCAAAAGACTATTTCTTTTAGGCACGGGAGATTAAAATTCTTTTTAAAGAAAGCGTGTACGCCTAAATCAGACCCGCTGTGGAGTTTAAATTTTTATTCTAACCTTATCGGGCTCAATAGCTGCCATTATTGTTTAGGACCACTGGGATTAAAGGGATATTCTCTCGATAAAGTAGATCCCCGCACTCCTTATGCGGCTCACAACGTCGTGCCCAGTTGCATTAGGTGCAACAGAGTAAAATTAGACCATCTTTCATATGACGAAATGATGGAGTTTATAGGCCCGGCTCTAAGAAAACTCAAAGAATCAAAGGAGAAACCATGAACCGCTGCGATATCTGTAATTTCTTTTTGGATGAAACCGCCTTCGCTGATTATGTCGAGGACGGGTACAACATCTGCGTCAGTTGTCAAGAAGAATTGGACGAGGCGAACCGGATTGCAGATGGGTTCCACATCAGTGATTTTGAAGAAGAGTGGATGCACGACGGATTCGGTATTGCGGAGGAGAACGATGAAGACGAAGACTAACGAGCCGCAACGCTACGCAATTCACAGCGACAACAGTGGGCACGACTACTTCATCCTGGTTGACATCGACATGACCGATTTGTTTTACGAGTGGGTCGCGGCTACAGATGGCGACAAAGAGACTGACCTGGATTTTGAGAAGTATAGAATTGACGGCACGTTCACATTCACTGACCCGAGGTGTGAATAATGGGGCGTCCATTAATACCCATTATCGGGAGAAAGTTTGGGAAACTAACTGTTGTCTCCCGGGCGAAAGATCGAATCTCTGGCGGTCATTCGGAGGTGTGGTATAGAGTGTTGTGCGATTGTGGGATGACCGTGAGCAATCGCGGCTATATGATTCGATCCGGCCGAGTCTCAGCATGCAAATATTGCAAACCGAAAGGTTTCAAACACGGTTTGTGGGGCACGAAAGCTTGGATGTTGTGGGACTCAGCTAGGAATCGAGCGAAGGAGCTAGGAATCGACTTCTCTCTTCATCCGATAGATTTAATTGTGCCGAAAAACTGTCCTTTATTAGGAATCAAAATTCGGGTTACGAACAAGAAAACCAGCTTTAACAGTCCGTCTGTCGACAGAATTGATTCAACGAAAGGGTACAACAAAGAAAACTGTTGGGTAATAAGTCATAGAGCTAATACGATCAAAAATAATGCTACTCTGCGTGAATTGAAAATGCTGGTAGCAAACTTGGAGAGATCATGCCCTTCCTTTACATAACAACCCGCGGAATTCCGTGGCGGAAACACTCGTACAGCGCGGGTAATGACTTCGACCAGTCGCCGTCGAAATATTATCTCCGACGTGTGCTAGGCTGGCGCGAGAAGGATAATAAAGCCGCGTTCAAGTTCGGCCGCGCGCTTGAAGAGGCCATTCAGTTCTACCACGAGAACAACGGCACACGAGGCCTAGAGACGTTCATCGCGAAGTGGGCCGTGCATAAAGACGACAAGGAGTTGAAGTTCACCAAGACTGAGAAGACTTGGGAGAACTTGGACCGCTGCGGTCGCGATATGATGCGGCTATACATGATCAAGCAGCCGGTGTTCCCGATCCCCATGGGCGCCCAATCGATTTTTCAGCGCGAGTATGCGAAGGAAGTTTACCCCGGCGACCAGACGTACGGTGAAATTGAAGACGCGGGGAAGCTGGACATCGTGTGCTACGTGCAACCGAATCATCCGATGCTTCCGAAGATGGAATGGAAGCCGGAGTTCGGGATTTTTCGCCCGTTGATTGTCGACATCAAGACCGGCGCCAAAGATTTCCATGAGGCGCAGGGGATGTCGCGGTACGACATGCAGTTGCGTCGGTACTCGTGGCTCTCGAACATTCGCACGGTCGCGTTTTTGTGGTTCAAGAAAGCGAACAGCAACTTCTCCAAGGGCAAGAGCGTGATGCTTCTGGAGGATGCGGGCGTGTTTAAGGCGGGATCGGAGGCCGTCGTAGCTGCAGAAGGCGACGACTTCATTTACCTCGTCGTGAATGACTATTTCATCACGGAGATGGATAAGGCACAAGGCCGCAACGCCAAAGGTGCGTTAGAGAACACAAAGTTGTCCCAGGCGCGTAAGTTCGAGTGGTTAGAGACCAACGCCGTCAAGGTACAAGAATCATCGCTGACGTGTTGCCGTGTGCAGTTCAATGCCGCGCTCATCACAGCCGAAGAGGCAGCGGTCGCGGGCCGCGTTGCCGGGCGGCAGATTCAAGGGATCGTGAATGCGTGGGCCACGAATACGTGGGACGATACGTTCGGGGTAAAGTACCCGCATGACGACACACGTGATCCGTACTTCCAAGCATTCGTGTTGAACGATAAGAATTACAGAGATTTAAATTTTAAAAAGTCTGACAGTAGCGAATTGGACGAGCTATTCGCAGACGATGATGGACCGGAGGAAGAGTAATGAAAATACAATGTGAAGTCGAGAAGTGCCCTAATTTTATCGAGATCGACGGGGCGGTCTCACCGAATTTTCGCTATATTTGCAGCGGACGTTCGGCGTACGGTGATGATACACTGATTCACGAACGGCAGGATCAATTGAAGACGATCGGTCGCCGGTACAATCCAACAACGGACGAAGCCGATAAGCTAGTTCATTTCCAGAGCCATCAGTTTGACCGAGAACTTGATCATTCACGTGGTGACGGTCGCGCCGGTGTCAACACAGAATTAGACGATACATCGGACGTGTGTCAGGATATCGAAGAACTTAAACCCGGAGTATAAATGAATAATAGCCCGCGAGGGATCGCTGGAAGATTGCGTCGGAAAATCGATCACAATGACGTATTCACTTCAGGGCATCAGATCATCATCGTTCGTCAAAGCGAACGTGAAGATCCGGAGTGGACGAAGAGTGATACGAGCATTCGTGAAATACTGCTCAAATCGTTTCCGAAGCTGGCGCATAATCCTAAGCAACGGGCTCGCGCAGGTCGGTGGATGCGCGTGATTCAACTTTATTACCGCAAACATTACACAGAAGGCCAGATCGCGGAGGATTTACCGCTTTCCATTGTTGCGGTTCGGTCCCTGATCCGTTCTATAAAAAGGGTTTCGCAAGGGCAGCGCGCCAACGGTTCCGGCCCACTTGGAAAGCCTAAAGGGCGCCCGAAAAGCGTGCCTAGATCAGAACCTATATTAGGAGAGGAAGATAGCTCCGAAAGGTAGGACTCCGATGGGCCATGTCGTATATTTTTCGGTCAAGGTTCACACTTGCAACCCGTTACGGAACCGCGGTCAAGTGCTCGAAGACGATATGATGCCAAACGAGCGCTACATTTGCGTCAAGAACGCGCGCAAAGATGAGAAGGAGGAGAAACCCTATCTCGAAGAACTGAAGAAAATTCCGGAGTACTATCGGATGCCGGTGCACTGTAAGTGCAGGAAATGGACCACTTACCATGAGGCTGTAGAACTGACGAAGATCGGGCAAGCTTTATGGGCGTTCAAAAAGAAGAAAGGCATCGTCGCGCGGTGCGAGCCCGGCTTTCCCGCGTCGGACAACCTAGGGCATATATGGCGCCCCGTGGTACGCGAGAAGGTGCCCCGCATTGATTTGATCAGCAAGGCCGATGTGCAGCGCGCGTACGGGTTAAAGCACGAGAAGATCAGCGCTCGGCAGAAAGAATTCATCGATTACATCGAATTAGTTAACTTGATTACGCTGGAAGAACGTGGTAAGATGGTTGTGCCATTCGAACCTGATCCGCAACAAGGTCGCGTTTTGTTCTTGACAACCGGGTATGATTCGTTGAATAATGGTCGATCGCCATCCGCGGACATTAGCGGGTGTTATGAGGGTGGCCTCAGACTGAGCGATATATTTCACGGAATTCGGCCGAAAGAATAGGAGGGCAAATGGCGTTCAGTCATGTGTACGGCATTACGTCTAGCGCAATAAGCGCGATTAAGGACATGCAAGAGTTTCTAGAATTAGGGGCGGCGACACTCGCGCCGCCAGCGTCCGACCCAGGTTTTCTTTCGGTAATTTTCATTAAGTGTCCGCACGGGTCGGTTAGTAAGGTGCCGATACCACTTACCAGCAACACTTATATTTTCCGAGAAACAGCCATCACGGAAATCAAGAAGTGTCGAGATTGTGCAACGAAGCTGCGGCGTCATGGTTTTGAACGTCATCCGCTCGACCCAGCATACGAGAAATAAAAGGAGGATACATGGGAAATCATGAATTTTGTGAGTTCTGTCATGAGAACGATTTTCACCGAGGCTCGCCGTGCAATCCAGTAAAGAAAGCCGCCGTCGATGCCCATAAGGCTGAGCTAGCACGAGAGAAACGAGTCGGAATGATCGAATTGAAAAAGTTACAGGATCGTTTGGCAGTCGAGGGTTACCCATCACATTTTGATTTTGATGGGAATTTGGTCTTGTGGCCGTTCGCCGTTGCTAGAGAAAGGCATCTTTAATTGTAAACAAAGGAGGATACATGGGACATAATGTAGGAAAGGCCGCCGAGAACGCGGTTAACAAGAGCAACAAGCAGAAGCTAGCGGACCGGACTCCGGAGCAAATCATTTCCGGGATTCGCAACAACCTAAACAGTAAGCTGGCGGTCACAGGCGACGATACACGCTTCTTGCTCGCGCAGTACGACGCGTTGTTATATCAGGTTGCGCAGGAAGAAAAAGCACGCGTCAATGCTGTTTGAACCGTCCCCGTTCGTTTGTTTTCATTGCCGGGCAGAATACACCGGTCGCCCATCGGATCATGTGTGTGCAGACGGAACAACCTACTACGAACGGGTTAATAAACTTGCTGGGAGCGCGTTCAAACAAACCGTGTACGATGATGTGAATGTTCTCCGGTTAAACGAGTACGACCGTAAAATGTTGAAGGGCATGCTGATCAAACCATAAGGAGGCATATGATTAAAATAAACATGCTGGATAGTGTCGATCCGAAACAGAAAGCGTTACAGGCTCAGATCGCGAAATTTATCAACGACCGTCGCGCGAAGTCTTACACCGACCGCAATCCACAACTCGGCAAGATGTATAAGTGCGCCATCTGTGGCGACCGACATTACTCGACGAAGATTTGCACACCAGTCTATGCAACGCATGACAAGGAAGGCGACCCGTACTTCGAAGACGAATCTCCGGTGCTAGCATCGCAGACCACACGCAAGGGCGTGTTAGGCGCCGCATCCGTTGCAAAACAGAGGTTTCGGCCGCATCGTCATCCTCTGACCTTGGAATTGCTGCATCTAACGAACCTGTTCTTTGACCTCGTCAGCTTGCGAGCAGAGATTAAGGGTGACAAGAACCAACCCGACATCACTCGATGCGTCGATAAGGCCGCGGACATTATACGCTTTAGATTTCACGCGAAGCGTAGGCATGCGCAACGTCAAACCGATGTGAGCCGTCGCATCAACGCCGGACTCGTTCAACCCGGTACCCGGCCGTGAATCCAGTGAGCACAGAGATAATGTTTTGGGCCGCGATATTATGGCTGGTTATTGTGGAAATTGCGCGACGTTTGAGTAAATGGTGGAGGGAGAGAATTCATGGCACGAAAAGTAAATAAACACTGGAGAATCTGAACATGGAAAAAGAACTTAAGGATTTTACGGAACAAGAATTACAAGAAGAGTTGAATCGGCGTAACGCAATGAAGAAACATTGTCCGTTTTGCGGCGAAACCGAAGAATATTGTGAAAGAACAGGTGGGGTGTATGGACAGCCCTGCGGGAGGTTTTAACATGGCAAGAATAGTAGTGATCGGTGACGTTCACGGTAAGACTCAGCAGTATCAGAAGATGCTGCGGCAGAAGTATGAGGGTGTACGCACATTTCAAGTTGGGGATATGGGAATTGGTTTCCCCGGCGTGGGATTACATGAAATGACGCAAAATCATCATTGGTTCCGCGGCAATCACGACAATCCAGAAAAGTGTCGTGCGAATCCGAATTATCTCGGAGATTACGGATACTTGCCCGCCGACCGATTGTTCTATCTCGCGGGGGCCTGGTCTATCGACCGTGCGATTCGTGTCGAAGGCGTAAGCTGGTGGAATGATGAGGAATTGAGCTACGCAGAACTAGACAAGGCGATTCAACTCTACACCTCGACCAAACCAGATTATGTGCTGAGTCACGAGGCGCCATCGAAAGCGGCCGCGGTGCTTCTACACGGCCTTGATGGCACGTACTTCGCGGCAAAAGGCGATTGCCAGTACAGCCGGACCGCGCAAGCGCTGCAGTGTATGTTGGATGCGCACCAACCGAAGGAATGGGTGTTCGGGCACTACCATATAAACCATTCATTCGCAACACCGTTTTACGATACGAAGTTCACGTGCGTCGCAGAATTATCGACGTACGAACTAAACACAGGAGAGTAACATGGCCGATCCGAAAATAGCGATAGCTTTAACACTCGTGCACGAAGGCGGGTACGTTAATAACCCCAATGATCCGGGCGGCGTCACGAATATGGGTATCACGCAAGCGGACATGCCCGGCCAAGACATGCGCGCGTTGACCGTGGAACAGGCCGAGAATTATTACGTTCAAAGTTACTGGAAACCATTTTATAGCCAAATTGAAAGCCAATCCATCGCGTCGAAGCTTTTCGATTTGGGCGTCCTGTTTGGTGTCCGTACCGCGATCGAAGCGATCCAAACCGCTCTTGACATAACTGCGGACGGAGTTTTCGGTGAGGAGACTCTCGCGGCGGTCAACAGCGCAGAGCCTGTTACTTTATTGCTCAAGTATAGGACTGAATTTGTTCGTCGCGCATTTGCGATCGGAGCAGAGAAGCCATCAGAGCGGGGATTCGTTATCGGATGGGTTAACCGGATAAATTCATGAACGTTGGATTCACCGGTACACAGCGCGGCACGACCGCGAAACAAACCGAGGGTGTGCGTAACCTTCTGTTCAAGTTTTATACAGCGTGGACGCCGAATTGGTTCTTGCACGGAGATTGCATCGGTGCAGACCAGACCGCGGCAATAATGTCGACGAAGATCGGATACAAGCAGTGGGTGTTCCCCGGAAAAATTCCCCGGCTCCGCGCGTACGCGTTGTGGGATCGCGTCGAGCCGGAAGACGATTTCCTGGTACGCAACCGGAAGATCGTGAATCAGTCCCAAGTTCTGATCGCGGCGCCCGCACTACCGTATGAAGTGATTCGGTCCGGAACCTGGTCCACCGTACGGTTCGCAAGAACACAGGTTGACAAACGTATCCTGATCGTGTATCCTAAACCGTAGCTTACCATTTGGGATACTTGACCGATAAAGTATTTAAATTCGTTTGTGGAGGAAAGAAATGACCGAAAAGACATTCATCAAATTCACGGACGCGGGCACTAGCCCGTCCGGGAAAACAAAGCGCTGGACCGTCCAGGCGTCACCCGGCGGTGCAGACCTCGGTGGAGTCTATTGGTACGCGCCGTGGCGTAAGTATACATTCCAGGCGTCGCAAGCTATATTCGACGAAGGTTGCCTCCGGCAGATCGCCGATTTTCTTGAGGCTCAAACTACGACACACAAGGAATAACTTGACACGCGACGACCAAATTGTTATCCTAATTGTGCTGGGCGCGGCGTTATCCGCGTGGCGGATCATAGACACCGTACTGACGTCCATCGAACCGGCGAAGCATAATCACCGCGAATTAGACTCGGACCATTTCTTTCGAAGCTGCCCGGCGTGCGTCGAGGATATGGAAAATCGAATAAACAGAAGGAGGTAAACATGGCTTTGATCAAATGGCTTAGTATACTTTACGTGATCCTGACTGTGGTGATTGTGGCGACGCTAGCCATCTTTTTCACGATACATCCACCCGTATTCGATTGGGGTCCGCTGCAGCCGGGTGTGACTAAGATCGTGAATTTCTGGACGCGGCCGTGAAGCTTTACGACCTCTTGGACACCGATCTCCTTGTGAAGCACGCGCACAATCATCTTGTGGGCGCGCAACGACACCCAACGCTCCCTTTGAGAATCTACAACTACACACAGCATGCTCAATTCGAAGGAGACTGGCGTGACGGCACTCTTGCATATTGCCGCGGACTAATTGTCGACGATGATGACAATATCATTTCACGCCCTTTTCCTAAATTTCATAACCTGAACACCTTAAGCGTTCCGGATACGCTTGAAATAAATCTCCCGAAGACGACGCCAACAATCCTTGAGAAGCTTGACGGTAGTCTCGGCATTCTGTGGCAGTTCGACGACCAGTACGGCGTTGCCACGCGCGGCAGCTTCACGAGTCCGCAAGCTGTATGGGCGACGAAGTGGCTGACCGACCGCGTGCAAGGTCGCGTAGGAGGGGCAGAATACGCATTCTTGCCTCGCGGAGACGATTACACGTGGCTGTTCGAAATCATCTACAACGAGAATCGGATCGTCGTGCAGTATCCGTACGAAGGCCTGGTCCTGATCGGAATGATCGACCGCGCGACCGGGCAGGAGCGGCCGCACCACATCGTGAAGCATATCGGAGAGCGCGATGGTTTCCGCGTGGCCCAGCGAATCGAGGGTCGCAACATCCACGACTGCATGCAGGACAACATCCCGAATGAGGAGGGTTACGTCGTAACGTACAACCTTCCGCTATGTCCGCCGCTCAAGGTCAAAATTAAGATGGCCGACTACGTCCGGCTGCACAAGATCGTGACCGGCATGAACGCGCGCAGCGTGTGGGAGTTGCTGTCCGAAGGAAAGAGTTTAGATGAGTTTGTCACGGCGCCGGAGAATTTCAAACGATGGTTATCATCATGGGCAAACAAGCTTACTCAAGAGCACGACGATATTTTACAGCGGTCCATTAATGCCTACGACAAACGCCCGTACCGCTGGGTCACGAATTTGCCGACGGAGGAATTGCAAGATCGAGAGTACCGAGCTAAATTCGCGAAATTCGTGTCCGAACAGCCGGTCGAATTGCGATCAGTTCTTTTCGCAATGCTTGACAAGAAAGATCCGTCTGTGCTAATCTGGAAAAGCATTAAGCCGCGAGGCGATGACCAAACCTTTCGGACGGAGGGTGAATGACAGATGAGACGCTTATTGCGGATTTGTACGTCGATAATTTAGGTTGGTTTCGGTTTACGACGAAATCTGTTTATAGGATGACAAAGATTCAGGACGAACTAACGCTTGAGGAAATCGGTTACGATACGGCGATGTTGATCGCTAGGGAACTCGACGGGCTCATGGAAGTCATGAAGAAGCTTTCGAATGGATGGATGTGCTAATGAATCAACTTTTCGAATTTTTTCTGTGTCCTCAGCACGGTATTTTGAGGACGGACAACTGGCCGATGATCGCTGCGTCCTGGCAAGGATTGGTTATGCAGGCGCAACTCACGTGGATGTGGATAAGGAATAAGATATGCTAAATTTTTTCTACGAAGTCTATATGACAACAAACCTTATAACCGACGAGTTTTATTACGGGGTCCACAAAACTTCTCAGGTGGATGACAATTATTTAGGGTCCGGTTCAGCGCTACGTAAAGCGATTCGCCGGTATGGCGCTCAGGCGTTTAAGAAAAGTACGGTTAAAACTTATCAGCTTAAAGAAGAGGCATACGAACACGAAAGAAAAATCATCAAAGATACTCTGGGCAACGAGAAATGCTATAATCTGAGGCAGGGCGGGATTGGGGGAAATCCTAGAATGGGTCCAAGGGCGCCTCTTCCAATTCCTGTTCAGCGTGCTTTACGCCTAGTTGGAGAGCAAATTGGAAACGCTAGAAAACGTCGGGGCATTCCTATGAAGTTATTATCTGAACGAGCCGGAATAACTAGACAGACGTTAACAAAGATTGAGGCCGGTGAGAATGTATCGTTCGGCTCGTTATCATCCGTCATGTTCAGTCTCGGAATGATCGATGAGATTACCAATTTAGCGGCATCAGACGAAGTAGGAAACGGTTTGCAAGATGAGAGATTGCCGAAGCGTATTCGGCTTAGGAGAAGCATATGATCCCCGACCCATTTATTTGCGAAGACTGTGACGCAATAGAGTCTGAACGCCAGCGAGAACTGGATTTAGATTGTAGTTGCGGCGGCAATTGGATTGTTCAACCGTATCGGTTCACAGAAAAGGATGTTGCGAAATCGAGCACAAGTACGATGATAGACACGCCTGGCAAGATCGCCTGCCAAAACTGCGGATGCAGAGACCGCAAGAGGATGGGATGTGAATGTAGTTGTCACGAGGAGGCCTAAATGAACGCTGCGCGACGTCGAAGAGACCTGATCAAGAAACGCGCATTGGAGTCCAAGAAGAGAGGATTGGAGGCGGACAAAAAACAAGTTCATGCCGAGATTGTGATGTACGAGGCGCACGCGCTAGTTTGTAAAGGACAGAAGTGCGCCCGGAACTGTCCTACCCGAAAGTTAAGCTCGCGGATGGAGGCCTTAATCCTGGCACATAGGCCCAAGCGGGTCCGGGCGATTGTATATCTGCGCGACCACTACGACGACGGGTTCCCGGTCAGCATTCCCGTGGACCTACCCATCGACCATACCGCGAGCACCGTGAAGAGCATGCGCAAACACGGGTTCTGGGTCGACCAAGGCGCGAGTGCGGCGGTCACATTCATTCCGTCGAGTGACATCGCCCGGATAACCATATGGGCCGAAGATAATGAACGCTAGACAAAGCTGCGGATGTCTGATAGAGTATCAGTGTACTCGATGTGGCTTGTGTTACCGATGTCGCCACGCGCTGAAGTATTTAGAGGCACAGGGCGTGTACGTCTGGAAAAACCGGAAGGGAAAATTCGAACCGGCGATCCAAGATGTGTTTCGCGGATACTCTCAGGAGGTAAAATAATGGCCAACTACACTGCACGATTCGAAGTTGTGAACAATCTTTATTACGCACGTCATCGGAGACTGCGACCGGGGAAGTCCGAGGCTGTCGAGCTAGGCCGCGATTCTGGAAGCCATGAGAACCGCACTCTTTTCGAGAACTGGTACACGACTGAGGCATTCATGCAGGCGATCGATAAAATCGTCGAGCTTGAGGAACTTCTTGAGAAAGCTAAACAGGAAGCTTGGGGTCCGCAGGCATGAGCGAGACTCGCGAGCAAGCAATCACGAAACTGCACAACGACCTGAACCACTCGGGCGAAGCGAAGGACTGCACCCAATGCGCGAATCTCGCGACTACGCTAGGCTGGCTATGAAACTAACTGAACTGCAACAATACATCCTAGACCGTGGCCGCATCTTCCTGATCGAAAGCACGTGGACTGATGCCGTGATTGGCGAATGGCATGACTACTTAAGCTTCACCGACCCGGTGCTTCATAGAGCGATACAGAAATTCAGGAAGAGAAAACGCCGTTGATTCGTTTGAAGCACATCCGCGGCCTCGCCGCTGCTCGCCGCGATCCAAGTCGCGCGCTCACCTCTGACCTTGTTGTTCCTTGCCCGTCCGGGCTCTCGTACGACCCATATCAAATAGCCGGAATTGAATACTCTTCGCTGCGTCAAAACTCCCTCAACGGCGATGACCCAGGCTCCGGGAAAACGATCCAGGCGATCGGCCTATGCAACCTGCTCCTAGACATTCGTCGCGTCCTGATCATCTGCCCCGGCTTCCTAAAACCGCACTGGCGTCGCGAATTTCTCAAGTGGGACATCAAAGGCCTCAGTGTCGGTATAGCGGAAGGCATTCACGGAACGTTTCCTGGGACCGACGTATGTATAGTAAATTATGAAATTTTGAAGGCCTACCGAGCCCCGTTGCGCGCGCAGCCGTGGGACTTGATGATTATCGACGAAGTGCACAAGCTGAAGTCCAAGAAAGCGGATCGCACGCGCGAGACGTGGGGCGGCATCCGCCGAGACAGTTCCACCAAGAAGATCGTAGAGCGCGTGTCGCCAATCCCCTGCAAGCGACAACTCTGCCTTACCGGCACGCCTACGCTGAACGGCAAGCCAAAGGAATTGTGGAACCTGATTCAGGTCATGGACCCGACCGGCCTAGGCGCGGACTGGTTCACTTACGCGAAGCGTTATTGCAGCCTGCAGGAAATCACCGGTTTCGAATTTGTCAACGGGCAGCGCAAAGAGACGCACGTCGGATGGATGTGGGATGGCTGTGAAAACGAGCAAGAGTTGCAGGAGTACATGCGCGCAAAGTTCATGATCCGGCGCCTCAAGGCCGATATCATGCCGCAGCTTAAGCCGAAGCGGCGGATGATCGTGCCCATCCAACCGGGCAAGGCGCTGCGCAAGGTTCTGGACAAGCAGATGAAGGAGTACGACGCGTACGCCAAGGGCCGCGAGGAATTACTTCTGGAGACCGATTTCGGTGGATTCAGCACGAAGATGTTGGAAGTCGGGCTAGTGATGGTCGACCCGTGCATAGAAATAGCGGAATCGGATTTGGAAGAATATAACAAGATTGTTATAGCCTGCTACCACAAAGAAGTTGCGCAGAAAATCGCCGACGCGTTCGGAAGCAAGTCTCTGCTGATCACCGGCGAGGTTCCCGCGAAAACCAGGCAGGCGATTGTTGATTGGTTTCAAACCGATCCGGGATTCACGGTCCTGGTTTGTACGATCGGCGCGGGAGGCGTAGGATTCACCATGACGGCTAGCAAATTAATGATCTTCCCGGAGCGATCTTTTGTCCCCGGTGACGTAACGCAAATGGAAGATCGCATTCACCGGCGCGGTCAGACTGAGCAAGTCATGTACAAGCATCTAGTCATGGAGGGTTCGCTGTCCGAGCGACAAGTTCAGATGCTCGTAGCGAAGCAGGAGCGCGCCGATAATTTGCTTGACAAGAAGAAAGAAATTTGAGACTATTCAGTTGTGGGAGTCGCCGAGTAGCACTCGGACGGGCGAAGACGCCGCTGTAGATTCATTGGGCCTTTAGACCCAATTGGACCTGTTACGGGCACAACCTTCGCCACCACAAAATTCTAGGAGGACACCTAATGGATCTTAAAAATATATTTGGAGACGTACTATTCTCAGCTGCAGTCAGCACAGTAAAAGAATTAGTATTAGAAGCGATTAAGGCAAAAATAGACTTGCGATCCGCCGACTTGCGATCCGCCGACTTGCGATCCGCCGACTTGCGATCCGCCGACTTGCGATCCGCCGACTTGCGATTCGCCAACTTGCGATCCGCCGACTTGCAATTCGCCAACTTGCAATTCGCCGACTTGCAATTCGCCAACTTGCAATTCGCCAACTTGCAATTCGCCAACTTGCAATTCGCCAAAAACTTTGAATACGCGGCAGCCGTTACAACTCTGCTTCCAGAGGGCAACTTGGTGGGATGGAAGAAATGTCGGAATGATATCATCGTGAAAGTTTTAGTTCCTCAAAAGGCTCGAAGGTCTAATTCTACAAGTCGAAAATGCCGGGCTGAATACGTTCAGGTACTTCAGGTCTTCGGTGGAGAAGTCGGAATCTCTAAACATGACGGATTTACTGAATATCGAAAGGGACAGATTGTAAAGTGCGGTCAGTGGGATGAGAATCGCTGGGAAGAATGCGGCGGAGGCATTCATTTCTTCATTACTCGTCTTGAGGCAGAGAGATACTAATGACAACCGATATCAGAGTAGGGAAGTCCAAGGATCACACCAAGCGCAAGAATCCACGCGCGAACGAGTTGTGGATGGCCGCAAAGAAAGTCGGTCGTCCGAAGCAACATTACGTGGAAATCATCGACCAGCAGAGCGGTGAGATTCGTGGTGGCTGGGACAAAACGGGATCGTCGTACCACATACCCACCACGTATGTCGACCTGGAAAGCCGCCAATGAACCAGGGCTGCGCACGCTGTACCAAAATCATCGAAGGCGAGAAGGTTAAGTACGGCCGTTTCGTGTACTGCAAACCGTGCCTTACAATCGTGAAGGCCCGCGACAAGGAGATTAAATAATGCTTGATCACGCACAGTTCTTACTCACGAAGCTTGCCGAAGAGTGCACCGAAGTTGCACAGCGTGCCCTGAAACAGATTCAATTCGGCGCCGAGGAATCCCAGGCGACGAACGTAATCAATGCGGGCCGAGCGATGACGGATGAAATGAGGAAGACCAATGCGCAGCGGCTGCGTGGCGAAATCAACGATCTTCTCGCGATAATCGATTTTCTAACATTTTGCGGAGAGATCCCGTCTGTGAGCCCTATAGAATTGGTGAAGATTAAGAACGCTAAGTGGGATAAGATCGAAAAATATAAAGAGTATTCCCGGACACTCGGAAAGGTGGAATAATGACTGGAGAACTTAGATTCGAAAGTCCGTGCGCGCGTAAACTAACGTATACCGCGGACGGTAAGAAGATCACGACGTACAGGCATTCGCTGTCCGACAATGTGTGCACCCGTTGCTTACGCACGTGGTATGACATCGAAGAATCAGGAAACAAATTCGAAGTGATCGAAGTGGAGGAATTATGACGTTCCAAATTTACAAAGCGGGTCCAGAATTGAATGACTGGCAGTGCACGTATACATACTCTCCCGAAAGTAACAACACGGTTACTGTCAAGGTCACCGAAGAAATCGCGGTGCTTCTCGACCGAGCTATGGAAGCCGGTCGTGCTGAGCTCTTAAAGGAACTTCATGCTCTTTTGCGCGTGAGGAAATACTGATGGTCACGCGACCGATTGTGAAGCTGTATGCGCAATGCCCGAACTGCAAGGATGGAGAATTCCAGATCGACCAGATACCGGCCAACTCCGCTTTCGGTCCCTGGGCCTGCAATCAATGTCACGTGTACGTCCGAGGAAAACGGTTGGGCGCGTTCGTAGAAATGACAGTGTCTCCGAGCGGCGAAGTAGAGACACCAGTCACGGTGGTTCTTATGTCTGATACGGTTCCAAGAATCCGACTCACACTGAACGCGTGGAAATACAGGCATTGCCAGAAAGATAGCCTAGAAGAGTATGCCGAACATCAACGATACCACTATAATGAACACACGTGCCCGACGAACTACCTCGGCCAGGTTGAGGAAATCGCCGTGGAATACTTAAATCGCGGTGGATGGGATACGGACCCGCACGGCATATTCAAGTTTGTGTCGACCACAGATGGAAAATGGGTTGATCCGGACGGCATGTCGTATGATGAGATTGAAGCGCGAACAGAAGCTGCGGTCGCCGGGAGCGTAGAATATTTGTCTTCGACGACTGAAATCGGCGGCAGGTATGTCGGGGCCGAAATAACGAGAGATGAAGAAAAAGCTTGACAAGGGTTCGAAATTAACATAGACTCGGTGATGGAGGGCACATGAAAATTTATCGGTTCAAGAGAGCGAAGGATGCCAAATCGGGGATCGTGCTTTACGCGGAGACCGAATCCCGATCGAATCCCCTAAGCCGTCATCTAGTGACGGCCAGCCGTCGGGGTACTGGGCTCACGTTCCGGTGCGACTGTACGCACAAGATGTTTCATCCACGCATGAAATGTGAACACATTAAGGAAGTACAACGACGCGTGGAAAAGGAAGGGCTATGACCGTGACTACTCACGAAGTAAAACAGCTTAAGTTGGCGCCGGGAGATATCCTGGTAGTCAAGACGTCCGAAGCCGCCGAGAGACTAAAGAAGGCAGGTAAGATACTGAACATGACATTCAGTGTGCCGATAATCATCGCTCCGGACGGCATAGAATTGGTTGACAAGGACTACCTGTCCAAGTTGATCGGCTACCGGCAACTCACCATGACCGAACTGAAAGAGTCTATGCCGAATTTGTCAACGATGCACGACGCACCATCTTACATGTTGACTTTTCTCGGGAACTTGAATAAAATTCTATCGAAACCAAAGGAGGAATACATGGCACCCAAGAAACTCACAATCATCGAGGCGTACAAGCGGCTGGATAAAATCCTGGCCGATTTTCGGAACAACGACGTTACCAGCGAGCCCACGGCCGAACTGATCTATGCGCTCAACCGGGACGCTCTCGCGGCCGGACTTCCGTTCAACATCAATATCGACGAGGAAGACCTTAAGGAGTCCGAAATCGGGACGGCGACGGAATATTCGTACAATTCGTCGTACAAGCCGAGCTATTAATGCTCGTAATCGGTAGCACCGCTCTGGCGCAGGTTATGTTCAGTCTAAGGCAACCGTTTCGGGTGCCCGCCGACCTAGACGTAATCTGCACCGAGGCGGAAATGAACGACTACGCGGACGGCAACGGGCTCGCGCTAAAACAAATCGCCGAGTACAAATGGCAAGGATTCGAGCATGCCAATAATGTGACTGTTGAATTTGAAATGCTTCACCAGTCTGAATCCGGCAGAATGTACATGAGTTACGTCGCGGAAACAAACCCATTCACACGCTATTTGTTCAGAGCGCATGGTGCCCCGATCAAAATGATCTACGCGCCGTTGGAAGTGCTGTATTCGATCAAGAAAGCGCACCGGCATTACCCGCGCGCGTGGAAGAAACACATTCAAGACCTGATGCTCATGCACGAACACCTTGGTGGATATCCCGGTGCCCGCCCATATCAACTTGTGGACCGCCTCCCGTTAATCACCAAAATCCGAGAAGGTGAGACTGAATTGTGCGAAGGGAAGTTGAAGACTCCGAGTCTCAATAAAGTGGCCGGTGAATTCTTCAACGACAATGTGTCCAACAAGACTTTCGTGCACGATGAAATCCATCAGGTCATGGCGTACCGAACCCGCCCAATGTTCACGTATTACAAGAAGGACGGCGAGCCCGAGGGCTCAGTTAAATGTTCGAAGGAAAAGTTCTTCGCGTTACCGATCGATGACCAATGCCGAGGCGTGCTCGAAGAGGCGTACGTGATTGCTCTTGAACGGTGCATCATCCCGATGCTTTTCGCGGGCGGGAAGATTTCCAACTCGCAAGATGCATTCGATTGGGCGCTTATGCGTATATGTACGAATCTGTGTAGCGGTTGGTTCCGGGAGTTCGCGACGATGAACTACACCCGGATATTCGATATCAAGAATACGAGCTACGTGGAGAAATTTTTAAAGGCAGTGGAAGACGGTGGGATCAAGCAAATCAAGGAACCAACGACACTTTTCAAATTAGGAGACAGTGCGGCCTTTAGCGTATATCAAGATTACGAGAAAGTGGCACTGCTCGCACTGCTCGACACAAATATTTAAAGGAGGCATCATGGACAACATCGGCGACAGAATGAAAGAGCGGTACGGAGACAATTGGGACGCGTATCCAGAGCGGTTCAAGCGCGGCGGCATGATCCTGAAAGAGAACGTGTACGCGGCGCCGCTACTCACAAGTGACGACGGCCGAGACATTACGCGGCTCCTGATTCCCCAAATCTGGCCCGAAGACAAGGAGGAACATGGTCAAACCACGGAAGCGAGTACGCCGAGTAACAGTTAAGGATGTGCAACGGCGGTACGCACAGATCAATCGGATGTGCTTCTCGGACTCGCTACCGAAGAACGTAACCTTCGGAGTGGATCGAATGGGTTACGGCCAGTCCGGAGAGTGTGCACGCATGGCTGATCAGGCGCACGCGTTGCTGTACTATAAGATCACGTTCAGCAAGGCGGTATGGAACTGCGGCCGGAGGATCGTGTTCATCGTCCTGCAGCATGAAATGCTCCATCTGGCGGCCGGGTTGCATGTGCATCATGATGAGACTTTCGAAGCGAACAAACGTCGGTTGATTCGAATCGGCGCGTACGACAATTTACTCTAAGGAGGAACCATGAGAGACAATGGAGCAATCAAGCAATTTGCGTTAATTATTTACGATCCGAACAACGAAATTTTGTGCAATAGATTCCGCACCCTAGGAAATTTTAGGTCCGCAGTCGAGGCTCGGGAGCACTTAGAATCCTATCCGTGCAAATACACGAATGCGTTCATTTTAAACCGGCATGAGGAATACGGGGTATTTAGCGTCGCGGAATCCGTGGCGGTTCCGGTTCCTGTGATCAAGTACAACTGGTCCGTATGAAGATGCTTCGGATGCTCGCGATACTGTCCGTTCTCATGGGCGCCGCACTGTACGCCCGCCCGGAACGCCTGGCGCTGCAACCGTGGTACGCTTGGTACAATATCCGGTACTTCGGGGACAGTCTGCCACAGAACACAATCGTTAAGTGGGACGATTTAACGTCGCGGAAAGCAATGGGGCTGACCAGCGTCATAGACCAGCGCTATGTAATTCAGATCGACACGGTGACGAATCTCGCGACGGTTACGACGCAGGAGAGCCTGATCCACGAAATGTGCCACGTGTGGGTCGAAGAGAACGTAGAGCAACCGTTGCCCGATGGTGATCACGGCGTAGCTTTTCAGGATTGCATGATGGATAAAGCTAAACAAGGAGCGTTCCATGACCTCTGGTAAATACGAAGTTCAGCATGAACATCTAGGTTGTCCGAATTGCGGGGAAGGCAGCACGTGGGTGGTGATCGGATCAGGTGGATTTGTGAGTAGCATAAAATACGGTTTAAAGGACGACGCACAAAATCACGCCGATGCCTTGAATCGTCTTTTTACTGCAATTCGGAAAACTCTGTGAAGTTCGACGTCCGGTTCCACACGGAAGAATGCGTCGGTGAGCCGTGGACCTCGACTTTTGACGAACCGAAGGTGCACAACATGTACGAGGCAAATAAACACATGAAAAAATGGCTTGACATCTTCAACGCGCTCGTGGATAATGAATCTCGTAGACGAATCCTGACGATTCACATGGAGGAAAACGATGAAACTTTGGTTGGATGACATCCGTGACCCGGTGGATTTTGGCAGACCGGATTGGTACTGGGCCAAGACCGCGGAGGAAGCGGTCTCCATATTCCGTACCGGAGTGGTGACTGTGGCGTCGCTAGACCACGACCTGTCCGAAGGTCAGATGACCCTAGGCGGCTACCTAGGTAAGATTTACGAAGACGGCCAACTGTCCGGCTACGATGTCGTCCTGTTCCTGAAGCAACATCCGCAATTCTGGCCGAGCGGCGGCGTGCGTGTACATTCCGCGAATCCAGCAGGCAAAGCGCGCATGGAACAAGTCATCATCAAGTTTTACGGGAGGAAATTCGTATGACGATTCATCTTACGCAACCGACTGTAACAGGCGCACCATATCGTACATACGTGGTTGGACGCGAGGCAATGCTGTTTGAGATACCGGATATTCAAATGGGGCACATCTATCGGTCAAACTGGCGCGTGTTACACATCGATGGCTTCGAGCCCATGCTAATCCAACATGTGCCGGTGCGATATATCTACATAGATGCCAGCGTGTTGAGGAGCGATCTATGATTCGATTCAAGACTCGTACAGGAAGCATTTACGAAATCGACTCCGAGCATCTTCGGTGGGCGCGCGTCACGGAGACCGAAAAGTCCGGATACGTGCGCGGCGACAACGGAGCGCTGCTTGAGATACCGGAGATTCAACTGGGTTACCCAGCGATCCTGAACTGCGAGCCCTATCACGACAAAGCCGACGGCCGGTTAATTATAACCAGCGCCGTAATGGAGGTGGAAAATTATGAGTGAATTAAAAAGAAACGATTGCGACTCCGTGAAACCTCCGGACCCAGTACATTCACATCCCGACAGTACATGGTGGTTTTATGAAGAGACGTGGGCGGATGAAAACGGACCTTACAGTACTGAAGAGGAATGCCGAACGATGCTTCTGAAGTATTGTAGAGAAGTTTTAGGCGTGCACACATTGGAGAAACCATGACTAAGGTGATTCGATACAAAGATATGGTTATCCAAAACGGCCCGATCACTTTTCCGAAAGACACGAGCAACGCAGAAAAGCTATTGCGGCGAGGCTTAAAGTTCTTGCCTGATTACATCGGCTATATGTGCGGCAACTGCGAGGGCACACCGTGCGATGATATGCAACCCTCATATGTTTGCGCTGCACACTATTGGCTGGCCGACGTGAGGCGTGAACTGAATGCACCGATGGAGGCCGAATGACCGGGACACGAACCGTGGAGGTGGCGTTCTTTCAAGGACTGCCGGTGTGTATACTGGCGTCGGGCGCGATCCTGTCCCGCATCAAGGACAGTCGAGGCAACGAATTCTCGGTCCGGAACAGCGATATCAAGATTAAGGTCCGAAAGGTTCATACGAATTTACCTGGGTAAACTGGTGATGCTTCATCGAGGGCTCAGGATAAAAGGGCACGACGTTGGCTATGCGAGGTGTCGACCGGGTAATGCCGCCCGCACCACATAGGCTGATCAACGTAAAGGCCCGCGTCGAGTACCGGTCAGACGTTAAACCGGTTGGGCGGCGCCGAGTGTAGGGCCGCCCTAAAATTTCTACCACAAAGGAGAACAAATGAAAGCAATCGTACTATTTGTACTAACATTGGCATTGCTGGCCGCGCCAGTTTATGCGCAACGCCAGGAACACGGAGGCGGGAATCGACGAGGGGGTCAGCACGCACAACAGCAGCACAGAGGCGACGATCGCGCATTTCGCGGAGACCATGATCGTGAACGAGGTCATTTCGATGGGCGTCATTTTGACGCCGACTATCGCGGACGCTATTTCGGTCGAGGCCATGTGTTCGTATGTTCACCGTTCGGCATTGACGGCGGATGGGGATTCTACTATGGTGGATTTCAGTTCGACTTCGAGGAATGGCCCGTAGGTTGGGCATATTCTGACGGCGTTTACGTGGATGAAGGCCCAGATGGGGCGTACTACATGTACAATCCGTTCTATCCTGGCGCTCATGTCGGACTCACAATAGTATTCTAAACAGTTGTCTAGGGCGGCGACCCACCGCCCTAAAATTTCTAGATGTAGTTAGGAGGGAACATGACAAACACAATTGATTACTGCGGTCTGAAGTGGTTCGCGTGCGGGAATGAACTAGGGTACGTAACTCTCGACGATTGGAACGCCGGTCGAACGAAGTTGTGGAACGAGCACACGTTTTCTTTCCCAGAGGACGTGCGCCGACTTTCAATCTCATCTTCCGGTATTCTCGATGTCCTGCGTGTGCATACTGATGCTGGAGTGTTCCTGATCCTCGGTTCCGAGCCTGTGGGGTTTTACTCCATTTGTATCTAAAAGAACTTGACATTGCACCTTGACTGAGTTATTCTATCTATGATGGAAGGAGGTCACATTTTGTGAAATCGAAGAAACTACTGGTCGTGTTCTACCTGTTCAAGACTCTGATTAGCTGGGGATTTGTCTTCGTGGGAGTGCTCCGATGACCCGAGAACAGATTAACTCGATTCACCGCATTCAAAAGGCGGTCCTGGATCTACGAGAAGCTGGTTTGTGGCATACGGCCAAGACTCTCGACGACCTAGTCAAGAAGGCGATGTATAAGGCGATGTATAAGGAGAAGTCATGATTGATGATTTTGGCGTGCGACGACGCCCGTACTGCGCGTTCAAGCCGCGAAGCATAAGAAACCAATTAAGCCATCCATGTGGATACAGAGGCATCGAACTTCGGGGTGTTCTGCATGCGGTAATGAGCGCTATCACGGTTCGAAAGCAAGACAACGCCGCGCTGATAAATGGGGCCGCGAAATCATCTTTTGCAAGAAGCACCCTGACCGACGCAACCTGGTCAGTCCGACCGGGCACGTTAATCTCTAGGAGGCGTCATGGACCAAAAGAAGCGGAGGAAATTGAACGAGTTGGAAAAGAGGTATATGGAGTGTTGCGAAGAATGTGCAAAGCTATACAAAAAATACGACGAAGAATACCAGAGGGGCGACATCTATCCATCCGGGTTAGTACCGGCTACAGCTGCCGTCGTATGGCTCGAAATAATTAAACAGAAACAAGAGTTGTGTCCGAATCCGAACATCAAAATAAATTAGCTTGACCCGCCTGTGAATCAATGCTACCTTCGTTTACAGGAGGATACAATGACCATCCAAGAACAATCGGTCGCATTCATCAAAGCCTTAGAGTCTCGGCGCCGGAAGCCGCCCAAGCCGGGAACCCTGCAAAGATACCAGAGTTACCTCCGGACATGGATCGTTCCCCTCTGCGGCGCCGAAGACTTGGCGAACTTCGATAACGGAAGCATGAAGAAGTTTGTGTCTTCGATCGCCGGGGAACTAAAACCGGCGTCGGTGTGTGGTATCGTGAACTGTTTAAAGGGGGTTATAGCCTCCGCGACGGACGCGAATGGCAACGAATTGTACCCGCGTACGTGGAATGCAGACTTTATCGACCTTCCGGAAGTGAATCCATCGGATCAATCATCGCCTAGCATAGGCCGGGAAGCCCTCCAGGAGGCGATTTCCGAGGCGGAAGGGCTGTTTAAGCCTCTGTATATCACTCTGGCTGGTACTGGGCTTAGAATCAGCGAATGCTTGGCGCTACGGGCGGGCCTGGACGACGGCAAAGGGTCGTTCTGGCTCCCAGAGCAAGGCAAGCTGATTATCCGGGATCAGGTACAGGACGGACGAAGCGCGACGCCGAAGACGGCCGCAGGCACGCGCGAGGTGGATATCATCCCAGAGATCAGTGATACGCTGCGCGCGATAAGTGGCCCGACAGGCAAACTATTCAACATGAAACGTGATAATACGTACCGGACGCTGAAAGCGGACGGCGTGCCTGGACATCACAGCCTTCGCCGGTTTCGCACCACGCGGCTCCGGGAAGTCGGGACACCCGAGGACATCCTGAAGTTCTGGATCGGCCACTCGGCCAACCGAGATATCACCGATCGGTATTCTAAGCTTGCACAGAACACTACGCTGCGCAAGGAATGGGCCAAAAAGGCCGGGCTGGGGTTTGATATTCTGGGATCGAGTGTGCCCGTTCTTTAAAATTGTGGTGCGGGATGACACGTGCCCATTTCTGGGATCTACTGTGCCCGCACCCTAAGCTTAATAAATGTAACCTTCGTCTCTCCGACGCCTCTCTTCTTGTTCGTCTCGCTGTCGATTTTCTTCTTGCAGAGTTGGATTCAATAGACTGTTTCCGTACGCGGTCGCGTCCGACCATGCGTTCTCGCCGGTGAACGTCTCCATAATCTCCCCGTTCTTGTACACGATCCACCCGCCATACGCGAAATTGGACGGCAGCACTTTCACGATCATGTTTTTCCCGAAGGCTGTGGTGAGCAATTTCTGTTCCTGGACAGGATGTTCCAAGAGCCATGCTTCGAGCCGTGTTTCAATATCCTGTTTGAAATCCGCGAACGCCTTGTGGCGCTCATCGTAATTCACTGCCAATAAACTTGACATCTGAGCCTCCTCAGTTCAAGGGATTGTGCCGGGCCTGCGGGACAGTTACCCGGCACCAGATACGATCATTTTAGGTTAGCTCTTGCGGTTTTTGCGAGGCGCTTTCTTCGTGGAGATATCCCAAATCTTATCCCACTTCTTTTGCGAGACTTTCGAACCGGCTGGCTGAAATGTGCACCGCACATTCCCGCGAGCTAGAACGTCCCCGCCCTTATTCTCACTCATTGGTCCTCCTTTCTTTAGCTACCGAGAAATGGTGGAGCCGAAATTACAAAACTGATGTCAAGACTTTTGTTTTATCGATCGGACCGCATGTGCCTTGGATTCGATCACGTACACAATCTCTTGACCGGTGAGCGCACGAATATCTTCTGCGGCCGCATATATCCGATTCTCAAGTTCTCCACCCTGATCGAACACATCGATTACAATCGATGCTTCAGGTACGCCGCGCCAGTAACCCTCTTGCTTAATCAGCGAGAACGACCGAATGCCGCGGCCGCATAAAATGACCGCCACATCATCAAATAAAATATTTGCTGCATAGATTCTGTAGAGCATAAGCCTCCTTTATTCGTAAAGGGCTTTTCTTCCAGCCTCATCAGAGTCTAGCTTAATCTTCGGCTTCTTGTCAAGCTTTTTCAGTACCACGCCGTACGTCGGCTTCACAACATTGGGCGTACCCTTCATACGCTCGCGCGCCGCCTCTACGTGCTCGTGCAGCTTCGCCGGGGTCCATTCATCCAATCGCACCGCGACGGACGTGCCCGATTTCGGGTCTTGGAACATTGCCACACCGGGATGCAAAACTTTCCCGGTATCATCCAGGATTGGTTTCTGTAAACCGCGGTATTCCACTCCGTTGTACTTCGCAGACTCCGTATACTCGTGCGGGTCGGTAGCCGGGCCGGGTTTAACCTCTTCGGTCACTCCGGAGACACCGCCGTGTGAGTCGAGCCATTTCATTGCATCTTCCGGGCTCATGCTCATTGCATTTTTATAAGCTTGAGACTTCGTGAACTCCATACTGATGTTTTGTGCACGCGGCCCATGCTGAATCGCGTCCGCGATGCGCTTGCGAGTAACAGGGTTGCTGTAGTCGTGTGCTTCGAAATGGAGATTCTCTCCGTTCGTTCCCAGCGTCGCGACACGTACGTGGCCGTTTTTAATCGCAGCTTGCGTATCATTGTCCGGTGCATTCTGTTTGTGATTTGTTCCGTGCGGGTTCTCGACGAATCCCTGGTCCGTGATCCACCCGTCTTTGATCACATCGGGGTGCGGCGTAGGCGGAACGATGGTCTTTCCGCCGATCGCTTCTACCTCTTCGGGGTCCAAACCGGCAACCGGCTTGTACGATTTAGAAATTTCGCCGCCTAGAGGCGACACGTACTTCTGGTACAGGTACCGGGCGCCAGGCTCCAAGGACTCCGGAGACTTTCCACGACCGATCTGGCCGCGCACCGCGTTGATCTGTTGCTCAAGGCCGGGCTCGTTGGGCTCTTTCCGCGCCTCGCTGACCACACCGAAGTCTTCCGGGTGATCGAGAATTTCCTGTCTCTGTCGAGTCAAAGAAGAATGGTCTTCAGGAGTTATACCAGGCTTGGCGATTTGTGCATCTACGTTCTTGATCGCGCGACTCTGCGCATCTGAATATGTGACTTGCCGACGTGGCCCGAGACGACGCTCGCCTTCCACGGGTAGCTCATCGCCGCCGACGCGGCGATCCGGGCCGCGCTCAATGTTGCCTAATTCACCGCCACCGGGCCTAACTGGTAACGTAGATTTCAGTATCCCGCCTTCCTGTTCGCCGGTCGGCACACCCGCGAGACCCATCGCGCCGCTGACCACTTTACGTACAGGCGCTTCAGCCAATGCCTTCGTGCTTGCGGCCTGATCGTGCATCGCGAGACCGGTGATCGCATTCGACATGAAGTCGTGTGCTTTACGAATTTGGTAATCGATCGGATGCTTGACTTTATACGCCTGGGGATTTGTGCCGTACAGTTCGTTATCTGCCGCGGCATCCGCTTCGTTCTTTTTGAGCGCATCGCCCGCAGAAATTTTCTTCCCACCTAGATCGGAGAAGTCGAATGCGGATTGAGTTTTCGGTTGCGGAAGATCAGCTTTGGCTTGTGCTTGAGTGCTGGCTAGTGCTCGATCGCCCACCAATCGGCTGCTTTCCGGAGCTCCATCTTTAGGCTCTTTCCAATCGTCATAAGTCTCGACGGATGGGTTATACTTCCCGCCGTTCTTGTATGTCTGGAACGCGCCCTGTTTCAAATGAAGCATCGACGCGTACTTATCCGCGTCATCGGGGCTCTTGAACATACCGAGATGCTTTCCGGTTTTATGGTATTCATCTCGAGATTCTTGCTCGGTCATCATGTGGCCGTCGGAGCTCACTTGCGGGACCAGGATTTCGCGGCCGTCCTCATTGAAGCTGGACGAATACAAAGAACTGGACGATCCGTCCGAGTGATGAACGATCGGGCGCGCAGTCAAATCAATGTTCCCCGGTGAAACCATTCCGTCAACTTGCGTGGGGCCGGTGGGCGTCCACGATTGGAAACTTCTGGTATCTTCCGGAGTAGGCGTAAACTCCGCGGACTGTTGATAGTCCTTATCGTCAGCCATTATTTACCGCCCATGATCTTGAGACCTGGATCGCGCTGTTGCGCCGCAGCGATCGCCTGCTCGGGGATGTCGTGGATTCCGCCGCGACTATCCTGCACGCGCACGAATCCTGCCTCGACTGGAGGCGGGGCTTCGGGCTGCTCTTCGTTCTTAGCTTCCGGAGCGGATGGCTTCGCCGCAGTCTTATCTTTCTTCGCAGCCGGTTTCGCTGCGGGAGACTTCGCTGCAGGCTCCGGCTTCGGAGGCGTGGTGATGATCTTCGAGAGCAGCGGATGATCCTTCGCCATATTCAACGTCTCCGCGACTTGCGGATATTTCTTCGCGAGCGCCACAAGCTTCGTGGCCTTGGACAGACCGGCGAGGTCTTCGTCGCCGCCGTGCGCCGCCGCAAACTCCGGCAAATTCTGAACGCCCTTGGCCGCCTGTTCGTCCGTGCCCGGCGAAACTTGATTCTGCGTGAGGTTTGTTCCCTCCGCGCCGGTTTCCTTACGCAGCATATCGGTTGCCGCGCGCAACGTGTTCGCGATGTGGATCAGGATAGGATGCTGCTTGACGTCTTGTTCGGGATACTGAGTGATTTCGCCTACGACGCTATCGAGCGCCTTAGCCACGTCCCCGATCGGATCGGCATTCTTAGGCATAACATTCGTGGATGACATTTATTCTCCCGTCGCCGCTGCGTGCAGAATGTACCTGTCGATACCCGTGCCGATGGCTGCCGCTCCGATACTACCATATTTAAGGATCGCCTTAACAGCTTGCCTTTTAGCTTGTTTCTGTAGCACCGATCGCACCTCTTCGGGGTTAGAGAATCGGGCCGCACGCTCAGCCGGGGACAGTTTATCGAAAGTATTTCTCGCGTTTACCCAATCGGTGTTCGTGCCGTAATAAGTCCCGGCCTTTACATCAAGGATGTCTCGCAACGCGGGCTTCTCTGTGACGGGTACATTAAACTGGTCCAGAGCCTTGTCGACTGCCACGTCTACCGGAGTCTTAGGAACATTCGCCCCGGTGATGGTCGGCTTTATGTCGCTCTCTGACAGCCCGGCGAGGTCGCGGTTCTTCGCAACGATATCATTGTGCGCCTTGTTCTCCAGCTGCGCCTTGCCCTTGAGCAATTCGGACCGCTGTTGTGCGTTCGCTTCCACTGGGTCGCGACTAACTGTGCGTCCAAGCTTCGCGTCGAGGTGCGATTGCAATTCCAGGTTCGGCTGGAAGACTTTATCCAGTTCCGCGGCGCCTGGGACTTCGGTGTGAATCTTATCGCCCAATGCCTTGTAAATTTTTACCTTCGCGACATTCTGCACTTCTCCCGGAGTCTGCGGGTTGCGCGGGATATCGTTCCAATCGATCTGACTGCCGAGCTTCCGACGATACGCGAGCACTTCGTTCGGATCGAACGAAATCATCGCGTCGTTTGCATTCTTCAATTCATCGTCCACATCTAGACTCAGCTTCGCGCGATCGCTCGCGGGTATGTTGTTCTTCAGTTCGTCCATCACATCAACCAACGTGCCGTCGTCCTTCACGGTGGATCGAAACGGAGGTGAATTCTGTATCAGGTCATTCATCTTGATACCCGTATCTTTGATGGTCTGCTGGACAGGCTCGACGGCCTTCATGAGCGTGTTCTTCGGGCTGCTTCCAGCCTCAATCTCCGCGCCAGGTGTGCCGCCGACATGCTGTTTGAGAGTCTCGATGGCATTCGCGCTCAAATCTTTTCCACCGGGGAGTTTATTGATCGTTGCATTATCCAATGGGCTGTCGACCTGTACCGGCGCGCCGTGTTGGGGCACCGGGGAAGGCTCGCGATACACAAACTGAGCCGGGTCCACGGGTTTCACGGTTGCAACCTTCGCAGCCGCTTCCTGTGCCGCGGTTGCAGTGCGCGCGACCCGCGCTGACTTAATCGCTTCCAAACCTTGCGTCAATCTTTGTTCTGCCTCGGCGCCTAGTTCAGCCGCACCTGGAGCCGTCGACATCGCGATAGTCACGGGATTATTGGTCACGCCGCTTGACGTACCGAGAGGTTTACCTGCCGACTGTCCGCCGGTCAACAACTCTTTAGCTTCGCGTGTAGCGTCACCGATGCGGGACAGGATCGGATGTTCTGCACGTCCCTGTTGCGTATAATTCTCGATGGACGACGTCACATGATCCAAAGCTTTGCTCACCGAGCCGATGGGATCGATTACTGCCTGAGCCGCCGTATCTAAAAGACCGCCCGGGGTTGTCTTCGGAGGCGCAGACATCGTGCCGGGATTTACATCGGACACAGGCGTGACCGGCGAAAATGTCGCACCTTGGGGAACGGGAACAGCTTCTGATTCTACCGGCGCAAATGTTGCACCGGTGGGGACGGGGATATTGTTGGTGTCTGCCATAATCATTTCCTATTATTGCGCGACCGGCTTGTAAGTCTTACCACCATCTGTCGTGACTCCTGCAACCTTTCCGTTGATAATGACATTGTGAGGAATTCCCGCAACTGGTTGTGTCGGGGCGGCTGCGGCATTAGGCGCCTGCGTATTCTTCTGCTCTAAATCCTGCGACGCTAGATGTCCATCGTCGTTTCCGAACAAATCGCCCGCGACGTTCATGCGTCCGAGAACCTTTCTCGTAGCCGGGTTGACGTTGAGGTGGTTTGCGGCGTCCACCGAATCCTGATTCAACATTCCGGGAACGTTGCGACCAGAGCTACGCTTGTACTGATCGTTGATCTGGTTCAATCGAACGGCTCCGACGTCGGCTAAGGCTTTCAATGCACCGGAAATCTGTCCAGCAGTAGCGGTAGGCTTTAGTGCTGCGTCGAGAGTTGCTTGTTCTTGTTCAGACGGTTTGTATCCGCCGGACTGCAACAACGCATATTCATCCTTGACCGTACCGAGCGCGATATTCAATTTACCGGCTTCGGCTCCCCAACCCTGTTTCTCGAGTTGGTTCAAAGCGGTGTTCACGAACCGCGGGTTGTTTGCGCGACCGGTCGCTTCGGTGATTGCATCTTGCGCGATGGATGCGTGCTGTAGAACGTTGTTGTACTGTGCGATCTGCTTGGACAACGGACCGCCACCCGTGATGTCCTTGTACATCTTTTGAGTGTTCGCGTACGCAGCCATGCTCCAGTGCGGGTAAACTTGCTTGATGGCGTTTTCCGCGTCTTGTGGCGTGAGACCTTTCTGGCCCTTCGCCATACGTGTGAACACATCGCGGAAGTTTACATCGCCGGGGCTCGTGCCGAGAGATACGATCGCGCCTTGTTCTTCCGGGTTATACTGACCAAGGAACTTCTGTCGATCCGGAGAAAGCTGTGCAATACTCGCTTTCATATCATCTGTCATGAGATTACGAATGTCATCGGCCTTGTCTGCCGCTTTCTTCGCAGCATCTTCCGTAGCCTTAAATCCTGCTTCCTGAGCCTGAGACTCGAGTTTGTCGAATCCAGGGTAAGCTTCGGGAACAAGCTTTGCAACGTCCGGGAATTGCTTCAACGATGCCGGGTCGCTTAGGATCAGGTTACGTGCTTTAATCGGATCAGGCAAACCATCCTTGCCTTTCGCGCGAGGATCGGACAGCGCCTTCGACCATACCGGAGGAAAGTCGACCTTCTCTAATTTATAAGCATCGTCCGCATCGGACAATTTGTTATTGATCAACGTCTTGTTTCGCGCATCTGTCTGAGCCTTGATATCATCGGCCTTCTGATGCAGAGAATTCCATGAACTGAAATCGAATTCCTGACCCGGCTTAATGGGCTGGTCGGTCGCTTTATTGGCGTTTAGGTACTTGATCTCATCTTCGTTCGGCGTGACCTTACCGTGCGCATCCACAAGCGTGTACGTAGTCGCGTACTGCGGCTCACCGTTCGCGTCCGTGCCGATTGCCTTCTTACCAGATGGGAACGGCGTCATATCATGCAGGTTCCACTTACCGTCGACAACACCCTTCTGTAGGTCGGCGTACGTGACATCTCGTGCGAGAACCGGCGTAGGATGTCCGCTATCGGGATCTTCCAACATTTTGAGCGTCTTGTTTCCATCGGCAATCATTGGATCGACGACGCCGATTTGATGGTTCAAATTCTGCGTGTGGATCATGCGCAGATTCGCTTCGGTATTATCCAGCTGTGCCTTCTGATGCGCATCATCTTGTTTTTCCTGTGCGCGTTGATCTTCGGCATTTTCGTGCTGGGCCTTTTGAGCTTGCTCTTTCTGCGCAGCAAGACGCTGATTGCGATTCGCAATCGTGCCCGTGATTCCACTCAGGATTCCGCCGCCGACTGGGGCCTTTCCTTGCGGAGCATCACCGAGACCGGACAACACACCTTGCGCGGCGCCGAGCAACGACTTCGCCCATCCGCCGGGCTGAGGCTTACCATTCGCCTGCAGCGGAATTGAGTTCTCTGGTTTATCTAGAGCGCGGCCTAATTTCTGCGCGAACAACGACTTTGGATTGGACGCGTTGACGGGCTCCTGAGTTGAATCCGGAGCACCGAGGGCGCCTTGTCCTGCATCGGGAGCCGCAGTATCTGGAGCGGCCGCAGCTGGAGGTGTGCCTCCCGGTCCGGCCAACGTGCCCGCGCCGGGTGCAGAACCTTGATTTGCCGCCGTCATCTGCTGCTGGTTAGCCTGTTGTTCAGGGGTAAGAACTAATGCCATTTTATTGCTCCTTATGCTTGACCGGTTAATGCGTTAAGACCGCCTTGAAACCCACCGCCACCCATTGCCCCGGCACCGAATGTAGCCGCATCCATCACCCCGCCGGTGACCGCGCCTGATATAGCTTGATCTTCCTGCGCCTCTTGCTGCGCGATCGTGTTTGCGTCACCGAATGCTTGATTGCTTGCCGTATTTGCGGCGCTACCTGCCGCGTTCGGACTATAGTCGCCTGATAAAGATTGCAACCCACCGGTCGCTTCTTGGAAGTTCTGACGTCCAAGATCGGCATTCCGCTGCGTAATCCCCAACTGTTCGGTTGATAACTGCCCGGCCGCGGTGCTTGCCAAGTTCGCCTGAAGCTGTTGCTCCGGCCCGGATGTTGACCCAGAATCCGATGCATGTCCAGCTATTTGTCCGTTCAGGGCGCGAGCCGCGTTCGCGTAATTGGCTCCCGTAGTATCAAGAGCTTGCGTGTTTTCCGCAGCTAGCTGCTGGGCGCTCATACCGTTCTGGTTTGGCCCAGCTTCAGCGATTGGTGTAAAAATGTTACTTAAGTTTTGATTTACACCTTGCTGTTGCTTAAACAGCGTACCATAATTCTGTTGTACTTGCTGAGAAAATTGCTCCTGCTGCCCAGCAATATTCTGCTCAGCCGTTGTTGGCCCGCAGCATTGTACAACCAGACCTTCATATTCATAAGAGTCCTCGCATACCCACTCCAATGTTTCCATATCGAGGATTGCTCTCGTGATAATCTTCATACTCGCCTCACTAAAAAGCCTTGACAAACAAACCTTTGAAATGCTACTATTTCTTTATGGCAAACCGTTTACAACTCGAAGGTCTAGTATTCGGACGATTAACCGTTCTAGAAGCCGCTGGTTTAGATTCCGGCGGAAACTCCCTATGGCGATGCCGTTGCAAATGTGGCACTACGATTACAACTTGCGGTTCTAAAATGCGAAACGGAAAAATACGAAGTTGCGGGTGCCTAGCTAGAGAGCTTTCGTCTATAAGAAACTCAACTCATGGACACAAAAGAGGAGGAAAACGATCGCCTACGTACTATTCTTGGCTTGCCATGAGAGAACGCTGTTACTACAAGAAACATCCTCGTTACCACGATTACGGAGGAAGGGGCATCAAAGTGTGCACTCGTTGGAGATGGTCTTTCCAAAACTTTCTTTATGACATGGGTGTTCGCCCAAATGACAAAACTATAGATAGGAAAGACAATGATGGAAACTACACACCTGAAAATTGCCAGTGGTCTACTCCGAAAAATCAAGCTCGTAATCGTCGGTCGACAAAACAGGTTTAAATCCCAAATGTTGTTGCAAAAAACTCACCAATTTCACCGATATGCTTTCCGTGATAATTCCCGTCGCGCCATCTAATTTCGCATATGGAATGAAATTCTGGATGCCTTGTATGATTGCAGAAGCCACGCGACGTTCCGAAACTTCGGACAACGGTCCAAACTGGCTATGCAACCGAAGCACATCTTTTTCGCGATCGAATCGGACAAAGATGACCGTGCCCTTATCATCTGCCAATTTGAATGTAAGGTAACCGTGAATCCACCAATCTGTACTGTCCTTTATGGTGTGCCAGGGATCGGCTTGTATCCACCTAGCTAACTGCGGTACGTCTTCGAACGTTGTTGGTACAAAGCTAATCATATTCCCTCTATCCTTGGTCTTTCATGCAGAGTTCACAATTGGGATTTACTATCCCCTTACTTGAATGCCAGCGGGCATGCCCACCGCCAAGTTTCCCATTCGCCTGAGCGGCAATAAGAGCGGCTCCGGTCTTTAGTTTCCCTTTTAGGGCTTCGCTATGATGACGACGGGCTTCTGCTGACAGCGCCCATGTTTTCCCGAGAAGGTGCTGATTACCCATCGCGGCTTTGGAAAGATTTTCACGCCATTCTTTAGAAAATGTCGGACGATTCTTTCCTTGCTTTGACTCTCGTATTTTCTGATTTCGTTCCTCAGAGGAAATGAATCCAGATGCGCCGTCTCCTCCGTCCGTGCGATTATAAAGAATACCTGTGCCCAAATCCTTTCTACCCCAGTTGCGAATCAACTCTATTTCCGTGACGAACGCCTCTGCCTCATTACTACGATTCATGATGACGATACGAGAACGGTTTTTGGGCGGACGATGACCTATGTATGAATTATAAGCGCGACGACCGCGGCCTTTACCCACATAATAGGGCGTCCCGTTTTGTCGTAAATAAAGGTAAGCGTAAAAAGTCATAAGTCCTATTTTATCACCCAAGCCATTCTACGTAAACTGCTAAATCGTACGCGCCCGCTGTTGGGCTGCCCGGCGTGTAACCGAAAGCGTACTGCAAGTTCGTTGAAGCTTTGGCGTAAGCAAGAACCACACCGGAGATTTGTGTCCCCGTTGTGTTACCCGATGACACGTTTGGTGTCGTGGGATTGCTTGTCTTAACCACCGTGTCGCCATTACCGTTCGTGTATATAACTTGAAAGCCGGTCGCTCCACCTAAAACGGAAGTCGTTCCCGCGGTCGTTATAGTAGCGACGTACGAGATGCGGTACAGGCCAACTCCCGCGGCCGGAACTGCGTAAATCGTCGTAGCGGTAATAGCCGCTGCTTGGGCTGTAAGCAAAGAAGACGCTAAGATGGCTGGGATACCACCTCGAACCGTAGCTACGTTATCATACTTAGAAATTTTTCCTGTTAAAGCAAGGGTTGGTGCCGTCACCGTACCCGTGAACGTAGGGGACGCGAGAGGCGCAGCACCCGAGATTTGTGACACAGTTAATTGCGCGACGGTGACCACACCACCGAGTGTGCTTTGCTGCAGCACTTTATTCGTGCCACCGGTTCCGGATAAGTCTGATCCGGTTCCGCCTTGGTTCAAAGCTAGGATGCCCGTGAGACTGCTTAATGCAAGTGTCGCGACTGTGAACGGCGCGCCTGGTGAAGTTTGTTGCACGACTTCGCCCGCACCACCAGTTGCGGACAAATCTGCACCGGTGCCGCCCTGAGTCACGAGGAGCGGAGTGCCGCCGTAGGCCAACGTTAACGTATGATTTGCGATCGAACCCGTGATGAATGAATTCGAATTATTAACCACGAAATTGACCGACGTGCCAGGAAGATCAGACGGTTCTATGGCTCGAAAGGTGGGAATTCCAGATGACGGCCCGCCAGCACTTCCGGTTGTCACAAACGTTACGATACTTGCAGTCCAACCGAAAACATTAGGGCTTGGAATTCCGCTCCACGCATCCGTGTACGTCCCAGCTGGCTCGATAATACCCGCGCCACCAAATGAAGTCGGTGCATTGACCGTGAGGTCCAATGGAGTGATTGCGGCCCAGCCCGGCGGAACCACAAGTGGTTCGCTTCCGGCGCCGTTGTTATCCCATACCCAACTCGTCACCCACTCTCCTTGAGTGATTGTCACGGAGCCCGCTGTAGGATTTCCTGCGGAGCCGGTTGCTTGCACAACCTGATCAACGGCAAGAAGTCCGTTGACGCTGACAAATTCGGCGTCGAATAACTGCGAGAAGGTATCGCTCATCGTGACCGTTATAGTAAACGTGCCGCCGATAGCTACCGCATTGGTAAAAGGAAAATAAAAAACTTGGAAAGAAATGGTTCCGCTAGAGCCAGGGGGAGTTTGGACTGGGAAAAGAGGCAACCACGTTTGCCCTAAATTATCCACGACTGACACAACTATAGCGCCACCGCTTAGGTAACAAGTTAAAAATCCAAAATCACCGATAGAAATGGGACTTGCGGCCGTGACCGGATTCAGGGTTACGACAGCGCCTGTTTGACTTGCGAGTGGTATTTGATCGTTTGAAACGAATGCCTCCGGTATCAAGATCGGCGGTCCCATGAGTGCATAGCCTGCGGGCTCGGGTTTCCACGTGACAATCGAGAAACCTGCGCTCGTTGTGACGTTGTATTGGATAGGCATCTGCAGCCCAACACTCGAACCGACGATCTGCGTTGCGACTGATTGTGCCGCGGCGACGATCTGCGGATTCCCTCCCGCACCAACCGGCATGAGTCGCGCGGACGGAGTGCTACCGCCGCCGTACTGTGTATTAATCTGGTCCGGCTGCAACATGAATGCCGGGGGAATTGATCCACTGAAATACGGCTGCATGGTTGCAGGCGTAGGAGGTGCCCCACCGGTAGGTTGACCGGGAATAATCGGCGGAACATCTATCGGATGAAAATTACCGGGCAGCCCAGCTTCTTGCGCGACGGTTTGTTGCGGCGCGGACTCGAATTTTGGCGCACTTTTCTTTTTAGCCATGGACTAATTTTCCACGAAGACCCGCCCAAAGATGGTGAGGTTATAAAGCTCGTCACCGTTCGGGGTAATTCCGAAATCGACCTTAATCTGAAGGTGACGACAGCGCGCGAGTGTACCCGTTGCAGCGAAATAATACCGATTAGGAGAATATGACGTCGGCGCAATCGTATCTCCGTAAATTGTCGGAGGATCGAACTGAGGCTTAAGCGGCATGTTCACGAACGAACCCGCTATCTCGTTCAGTAAGAAACCAACTTGAGGTTGATACGCAACTCCGGAGAAATCGCCTTCGATAAATCCGAGCACGGCTATCTGTCCTGGGTGCGCGAGCATAATGCTACCCATGACAAAGTAGGCGTCGTACTGCCCGGTAACAGTTGAGCTAGGCGTGGTGATAGTGTTACCCAGCAATGTCACTGCACCGGTTTGAGCCAACAATCTTCCAGTCAGTATCGCTCCGGTATTTACAGAAATAGACGTAAGTGCAAGGATGGTTCCTTGGAACACGGCGCCTACCCCGATCGTAGCGGAACTACCAACTTGCCAGAACACGTTAAGGGATTGCGCTTTATTTATCAAAGATACCGAAGTACCCGTGCCCAACACCAACGTAGTCGCAGTTTTAAAAATCCAGAACGCGTTTGGATTACCTGCAGCATCGAGAGTTAACGTCCCCGTCGTGATACTGAACGTTCCAGACAGACTTGAATAAACTCCGGGTGGAAGAGTCGTCCCACCTAATTCTGTCGGTATCGTAACAGCCCCTGGGAAAGCCGCGGCTTGATTGTATGCCGTGACCAAATCCGTCTGAGCCTGAACCGCTGCTGGGTTATCGATGTTCGTCGCGCCCGTAACTACTGGAGCACCCGTGACAGCGCTTCCCGGGCTCAACCCTAAGTCTCCATTGATGGTAGTTGTCCCGGAATTAGTGATTGTGCTACCTGCCAGGACACCGTATGTAGAAGTTGTTAGCAAGTTAATCGGCGACGGGTTTAACACTACCACCCCATCCGTGTACACAGTCAAATCGCGGAATAATATATTCTCGTTATCACCGACGCCACCCACGAGAAGCTTCTTGATGCCCGGAGTAATTTCGATGCTCTGCACCATCTGACATCCGTTGGTGATATTCGCGAACGGACTCCAAATAGGCTCCGGACCATTTGCGCTTCCGGGAACTTGGTGTGGATTACAACGCCACCACCCAGTACTTCCATCCGCGACGTAAATTGCGTTGTCTACACCGGCCTGTTGAACCGCGACATAAATTTTCGATGTATTCAATACGGCAAGTTGATCTCCGATCGGGAATCCTGCGTTAGAAATGTTAAGAGACGGATTGATTACGCGGAATTGCCCGTCAGATGATACGAAATAAATTTCTCCTGCGTACACATCGAGCGCATTGAATGAGCGAAGTCCGATGCCCGGCCCGAGTGTCACGGAGTAGAACGACGCAGTTAACGGACCCCCGGCCAAGAACTCAATGCTGTCAGTCAAGAACACAACCTGCCCCGTAGACGTTTTTACGATACGTATAACGTCCGCAAGGTATGGGAAAGTATCGGATGGGTTGAACGCGAAGTTCGCGTTTCCGGTGATGACATCAGGACCGCCTGAGAACACCACACTGCTACCGGACGCTCCCCAAATACGTTGGAAGTTATACGTCATCGGCAAGAAATTATTCGGAGGAGGATCATTCTCATCATCAATCGGAGCCGGAATGAGGTTGTTCAAACCTTGGAATACTCCTATAGCTACGTCGGGGAGATAATCTTGGAAGTGCCACACAACGGGTTGTCCGCCGTTCGGAAGAGGGTTCGGAATCTCGGTCAGGAAGAACATGTTGTCCGATCCGCCGCCGTCCGCCGAGCGCCAGATGATGATTGTGTCCACGGCCGGATCAAGTGAACTGATCCCACTAACCGTGTTAATCGCGCCGGTGTTTGGGCCGCCGATTACAGTCGCGGGTGACGCAGTGCTGATCGCACCTGTCTCGGAGCCAGTTGGCTGGCCGAGTCCCGCGGGATATATCAGGTTGAGTCCCGGAGGAGGATTGGTGTCGTAGAAATCTGTGGTCGTTCGACTGTAGTATGAATATGCGTACGAGTAGCCTTGGGTCCACGCGAGTGAGTTGGTCTGCGCGACGCCCGAGTTGTACCACGTAATCGTGTTATCAGTCGTATTGAAACCGATCGCTTGCCACGCCGGAGTTACAGAACCTGACTCACCCGATGAAATCACATACTCAAGATCACCCTGAGTATCAATGACAGACGCGCTGCCGTAAGGTTGGTTCTTGCTTGGAGGAACGAAACCAGCTAGCGGAAGATACCAAATCGTATTCGCAGCCCATGCAATTGCTGCACCAACGCACACCCAAGTAATCTGAGAAGTGCCGGAGCCATCCAAAGTAGTTGCACCATAAGTAGTTCCCCACGCTGCAGGGATAGTAGGACCGCTGATCCCACTCGCCATGCAAACTTGCAAGTTGCCGTTCGTATCTTCAATTACCGAAAAGGTGTTTGCTCCAGAAACCCATGCAGTGTAAGAAGTGAGCGCAGTCCATGTCGCCGAACCGAGCATTGTCCAGGTCAATTGGCCGTCTGTAGTCGTCTGACCGATAGCTGTTTGCCACGGAGGAGGAGTCGCGCCGGTTCCGGTCACGCCGCCGGTAGTCGCACCTTGCAGGTAAACATTCTGCCCGGCAAGTGGAGGAAGAATAAGTGTGGGCTCAATCGTCGCGCAATTCAATACGTTCGGATCGTTTCCAGTACTCGGCTCGACATACGTTCCGTACGTCTCTCCGGCGGTCCACGATCTAAGCAACGTAGGTGTGACGTTCAATTGTCCGAGGCTACCCCAACGCGCGGCGGTTGCGCCGCCTGCGTTCAGTTCACTCGTGCGAGCGCCCGTGGATACAAGGGCTGGGTTCCACTGTGGCGCCGAGGGTCCAGAAGTAGCCGCGAAATTGTGCGTCTGAATAAACACGCACTTAGTTCCCGGATCATAGATGGCTTGACCAGGCTGATATGTCGTCTTAGGAGCCCACGTGCCGATCGGGCCTTGGTTGGTCCATGTGACCGAACCATCCGCAGTTGTTCCGCCGGTCGCTTGGTTCCATGGAGGTTGTCCGTTGCTACTCGTGCCGAATCGCAGTGTCGGGTTAGTTCCGTCTGCGTTGACTCCGGATAATTGCTCAATGTTTCCGTTAGAGTCGACGATCAAACCCATCGTGGTAAAATATGTGTGCGCCTGCCATGCGACCGCACTAGCAGCTGACTCTGTGGTGGTAATCGTCGGCCCATTGACCGGCGCGACCAAACCGAATCCGTATGCGATTGCGTTCGGATTCAGTGGCGTATAGATAAAAGTCTCGACCCCATCGCCCATGTAAAGAATGCCCGCGACGGCAACGAAATAAGTCTGTCCAGCGCCGGTGCCTTTCGCGAATATCAAAGTTTTCGAACCGTTCTGCTGATCCCAATACACGGCGCCTGAAGACACCATACTCGCAGCTGCGGTCTCCGCGGTGGCGTGCGGGTTGTTCAAAGTGATGGTTGTGCCAGTTGAAGCTACGGCGGTGTATATTGAATCGGAACCGGCACCCACGAATCCGGAAACGGTGAACTTCATGCCGACATACGTGTTCCCCACACCTCCGGGGAACGTGCCGGTATATACCGCATTACCGCCGACAGAAGTAGCAACCGATGTGACGCTCAAAGCACCGGTGGATTCGGTGTCAATGATTACGCGAATGGTTCCGTCGAGAAGTTGGAACGAGAAGCCGCGATCTGGAGGCGTCGGATAAGTCACTGTAGAGAATTCCGACAAGCCGGGGCGCCGTTGCAAAGTGAGTCGATTCGTTAGTTCAACGTTCGAACCCTGCCATAAAGCATCTGGACGACCGCCATAAAATCTCGACGTAGCTAAATCAGAAGGATCGTGCAGCACCGAGCGCTGTGTATAAATTCCGGTAAACGCTTTATCAATGAAAAGCGGCGCAAACTTCGGTTGTTTCTGTGGTTGCGCTCCGGATTGCTCGAGTAAATTAGGCATTATACTCCGCGGGCCTGCTGACCCTGTTGCGTACGTGATACATTAGTTTGCGATTGACTCTCACGAGCGAGATACTGAGCAAGGAATGCGTTGCGCTGCATTTCGCTGAGGCCTTCCGCCTTCGACAACAATGCCGCGATGCCACGCATACGATACCGCGCAGCTTGCTGATCATCGTCGACCGACTGAAACGCTTCTGCAAGAAAAAGGTTGTTGTAAATATCGAGGTACTGATCCGGAATGGGCCATGCTTGCGTCAGGAGAGTGAACGGTGTAATAACCTTCTGATACGTTATGGTCGCGGCGTAATTCTGATCCGGAATGCTCAAGAACCTAAGCGCGACACTTACCCCATAAGTAAAAAACTTAACCGCGACCGCTTTGGGTTGCGCCGGTGCGGAGACTGACACACCGAGAATATTCGTGTTGTACACATCCTTCAATTCGTACGAGTACTTACCGTCCACAGTCTTCAAACTAACCACCTCAAGAAAATTGAAATCTGTGATCGGAACTACGTTGTAGTCCTGTATATTGGCGGTCAGTGTCAACCCCGTATATTCCGCGCGGTTCCACGGCCATGTGATCGGCGCGGATGTGACTGTATCCAACACCATGTTCGCAATGGATATCGCGGGTTCGTTTCCTATTCCCGCAGTCAAAGGCGAGTATTGGATGAACGTCCGTGCCCAGTTGATCGTTTGCTGAAGTGTGTACATTGTAATCCTTAGTAGTTGAACGGACGGCCTGGGCCACGGAAGAAGCCGCCCCGTTGGGAACCGCCGGACATAATTCCACGATCCGGGACAAACACATTCTCTTCGAGTTCACGATCTTGCTTCGCGCGAAGTTCGACTAAAGAGGCGAGCCAGAGCGCCCACTCATCTTTAAATTTGCCACGAACCTTCGAGTCCGCAGAGTACCGATAGCATTGTGCGATAAACCCGGCCCGGAAGTTCGACTCGAACTGATCGGGCAAAGGGAACAACGTCTGCGCGAGAGATGTGAAACGAACCGGCTTCGCCTGCCCGGTTAACTGAATTTGAAAAACGCGTCCAGTCTGATAAGGTACCGGTTGGACACGAATACCCTGTCCCCACGGATCGACCACAGTCCATACAGTCGTGGCGCCTACTCCAGAACAGGTTGTGCCAGGGACCGAATTCTCTGGTGCGAGAGGAGCACTTACACCTTCGATACCGTACGTGGTGATCACTAAAAGATTTCCGTTCGCATCCTGAATCTGTGAGATCGGGTTCGACGGCATGCTCTGTGTTCCGAGCGGCTGTGTGTATGCGGAGCCAGGGATAGGATTGTTTCCGATCGACTGCGTTCCGTTGTTCAGCGCGCCCCATGTTCCGTAATATAAAGTGTTGTTCGGGAAAAAGTTGGCGATGCATATTGCGTTGCCGACGCCGTAGTTACCGCCCCCGCTACCATTGCCATAATTCCAATTTGATGCCGTAGCTTGTGGCAACTGCCGACCGACTTCAACGGTGCGGTAAGCTTTCGGAAACGACGTGCTGTTAATATCGATCGCGATGCCACGCTCAAGCCATTCAAGATTGGTCACCGAAGAACCTGATACCGGATAACCCGCGGGTTGACCGGTGGGATAGATAAGCGCGTAGTCTTGCTGAAACGAGTTCGTATAAAACGGAGGGAGGTTGAATTCATTCCACTTGTGCGGGAAAGGAACCCCGCAGATAGCGTTCATGACGTCGGTGGCAATAAACAACGCCGGGTGATCATCGCTCCCAGCCACGTTTAACACCGGCTCGATATCGGCGAATGCTTGCGCAATGTTGACAATTCGTTGAAGCGTAACGGTGCTTTGAGTTTGAATCATGGTTCCTTCTTAATCGTGTATCGCGAAAAAGTTAGCTATCACGTGATGAACGCCAGAAGAAGCGTTACAAACCACGAATGAAAATCCAGTGCCGTTGACTGCCAGTTCTATACTCCCGATACAGATAATCTCTGTTGCGGCTGCTGCCGGAGGAGTCTCAAGTATGACGACACTACCGGTGAGCGTGTAATTGTTATCCGCGAAAGCAACAGGCCAAAGAACCGGAATCACCAAAGACGGTGTTGCGCTTGCGATCACCCCGCAGTCGACTCGTATCGTCTGAACTTGTCTCGTAAAAAGTTGATCCAATACTACAGAAGAAGGACCGAGTATACCTGTGGTTAGATCGTACGCAGCAATAGCTCCTAGCTCTCCTGAAACAGTGAGCAAGGAAGATGGGCCGAGTATGCCTGTGATCGCATCATATGCCGCGACAGCCCCGAGAACTTCCGACACAGTGAGCACGGGAGACGGCTGAATCGTGCCCGTCGTCTCATCGTAAACCATCACTGCTTGATCCTGATAGTTATCTGACATTTTGTCCTATGCCTTTAAAGTAGAGTAAGAGACTGATATATTCAAAGTTCCATTCCCCAACGTCAAAGCATTCGGCGCGCTGAACATCACCGGAGCATTTTCCGCAATCGACAGCGTGATAAGTCCATTACCACACACGCCCTGGAATATGCATGACTGTGTTGCCTCGATGATGCCCGAGGCTGCGTTGGCCCATGCATAGATCACTAATTCATTTGTGGATGCGGCTGGGGGATTACCATACGTGATGAAACAATCGTTGGTGTGTGCGGGCGATGAATAAGCAATCCCGCCGAAAATGTATTCCATCGCATAAGCAATGGGCCAATTATAAAGACCTGGGCCTGGGGCTGGAAGAATCTGCACCGGCGTAGCGTATAGCGCAAGAAGTTGGGCGCTTGTCAAACTCACCGTCGCAACTCGGGCAATATCTAAGATGAGTGGTCCGCCGGGGCCGAGCATCCCGGTTATTTCGTCGTACACGGCAACAGCACCTAGTATAGCACTTTGTGCCAATGAGTTCGACGGAGTAAATGTTCCCGTAGCTCGGTCGTAAATAACCAACGCTTGGTCGACGTATGTATTTGCCATAGCCTACGCCCCGAAATACACTACGAAAATTGCAAGATCATACGCGCCTGTGATCGGACTGCCAGGTGTAAAGCCCATCGCGAATTGCAGGTTAGTTCCACCGGCCGCGTACCCATCATCCTCACCAGAAATTTGAGTACTTGTTAAGTCACCCGCGGACACGTTAGGTGTCGTAGGCAGGCTCGTCTTTACCACCGAGTCGCCGTTGGCGTTGGTATATATAATCTGAAAACCGTTTGTGCCACCGAGAATCGTCCCAGACGTGCCTGGTGTCGTAATGGTCGCGGCGTATTTAAGTTCGTACATCCCACCGGCACCCGCTGGAATGGCGTAAATGGTTGTAGGTGGTATCGCAGCAATCTGTCCGGTCAGGAATGATTTCGCAACGACCTGGGCTCCGGCCGCACTACTGCTGATCATCCGTACGAGCAAATTTCCCCCGCTATCGACTTGGAGCGCGCAGGCTTGTTTGTCCGCAGGGGTTGGGGCCGTCAGATTGAAAACCCCACCAATTATTTGAGACGTTGTTGGCGTCGAACTATTTAAAGGTCCAGACATGTTACCATCCTCACTAAAATTTTGTCACAACTGCGCCGATTACGTCGACGATTCATATGTTCCAGAAATTTGAAGCACGTATCCGTTGACACCAGGATAGGTGCCGTAAAGGTTGCTGTTAGGTGAAGGTGACAAGGACAAAATACTTGCGACCGTAGTGTTGGGGGTTATGATACCAATCAAGGCTAACCCCGTGACTGCCGCCTCTCGCCCTACAAGGAATGTTGACGAAGATGCCCCGGCGGTGAATGGCAGACTGGCTAATACGTTCCCTGCCCCTGAACCAGAGGCTATGATATCCACTGAGATTGCAACGGTAACTGTTTTTCCGATTTTAGTATATCGCCCCGTGGCAGTGGCTGTGGTGATTGTACCCGTGGTCGCCGTAACAGTGGGCGTATAGTTCACCCAAGTACCGAGTGCTGCCCCATTGACGTAGTAACCGCTGGATACGTTGACCGTACCTGCTCCCTCACTGCCGCCCGTCGCAGCACCGACATAAATCCCACCCGCCTGGGCAAAATATAGTTGGTTTCCAGCTGTGATGGAAAAAATCGATAAATCTTGTGTACCTGCGGGACGGTATACGAGGAAATCCGCACCGTTGGTGTTGTCGTTAAAACTGATGGCAGTTTGAAATGCGAGCGGAGCACTGAGAGTCACATAGCCGCTTTGACTTCCCAGTTGCTGAAACGTCGCAATGTTTGCAACGCTCGAAGATGTCAAATCGAAGGTTGCTGTTCCAGTGAATGTCGGCGAAGCAATCGGTGCGGCTCCAGTGACTTGAGCTACCGTGTAATCTCCACTTACCGCAAGCACAGCGCCGGTGCGTCCAAAAACGGAAGTAACGGGGGCCGTCGCCGCCGTAATAAAACTTTGGCCTAACACGAAAGCAGTCGTAGCCAGTTGGGTAGTATTGGTTCCTGCGGCCGCGGTCGGGCCGGTTGGGACGCCGGTGAATGTCGGCGAAGCAATCGGTGCTGCGCCCGTGACCTGTGCCACGGTGTAGTCTCCCGAGACCGCGACAACCGCGCCCGTACGTCCAATGAATGACGTTACACCGCCAGCTGATCCATTAGACGCAGCGGTGATAATGCCCGCGGCATTGACCGTAATGTTCGCATTTGTGTAAGAAGTTGGTGTAACGCCGGATGCTGGGAGGGACAGCACAATATTAGTACCTGCAGGCGTAACAGTGATACCCGTGCCTGTGATGTTCAGGTTACCCGTTAAACCATTGAGCTCTGTGACACCGGCGCCACCGCCGACCACGCGCACAAGCAAATTTCCTTCGCTGTCTAATTGGAACGCGCAGGCTTGGCGATCAGCCGGAGTCGGAGTCGTTGCGTTAAACACGCCACCGACGATTTGGGACGTTGTTGGTGCCGAGCTATTTAAAGGTCCAGACATACTATACCATCCTTAAGATTCGGTCCACGTAATTCGAACCGTCATGAGCGAGCCAGCCGCCGCAACGGCTGAGATTTCAATTCCGATAAAATCTGACGTGCCGTGAAGCGTCAGAGCCTGACAATTGTCGACTCCAAAATCCAATTGAACTGCGACAGGACCAACCAGACCAGCGGAGTTCGTGGTCCACTGCATATACTCAGAACTGATTGAACCCGCATTGTACGGGGTTGCCGTAGTCGGCAGGACAGAGTATTGATCACACACAGCAGTTGCAGTCGGATTATTAATATCGAGGGGCGCCGGAGTCATGAAATTTGGCGTGCCACCGCTAATCACAGTGTACCGCCGAAGTCGAATGACGTTCGGCGCGGCGTTTCCGGTCGTGCATGCCCACGTGACTTTCACGTGACGAATTTTTACAGTTTTGGTTGCTGAGCCTTGCAAGACGACAAACGGAACGCTTGGATCGGCCAATGGTGCGAACGCACTCTGGCAAGCACGATATGTGTACTCACGCCCAGTCGCGTCCACGTACAAAGATCCAAGCGGGTCGCACTGCAGCGCCACAACGTCACCAACGGCCGCAACTTCTGAGACAAGGCCACCAAACACCGAACCCATCTGTACCGGATTTCCGATAAAAGGGGTATTCGATGCGGCGAGACCTTCAACCATTAATGGTCCGGCCACGGGAAGCGGATTTCGCGCATTGACCAGAAGGTTTCCTTCGTTGTCTAATTGGAGCGCGCACGCTTGTTTATCAATGGGAGCCGGAGTAGTTTCATTAAAAACTCCACCAACGATTTGAGACGTTGTTGGAACCGAGCTATTTAACGGTCCGGACATATAGCTCTCATAGAAAAATTCCGCAGCTTAGATTTGTCATGAATTTTAAAAGTGGAATTTGAAGCTTGCGGGTTCACTTAGCCTCTAAGAAAAATGGGGGCGGTAACGCCGCCCCTCGTATTTGAACGATCTACTGCGCTTCTGCAGGCTCGAGATCATCGTCGCTGACGTCTTCAACAGTGTTGAACGTCTGCGGGATTTCCGACATGCTAGGAGTGTTGCTAGATTGACCGAATAATTCGTTCGCTTCGAGCCAACCGATCTTCGTGTGGTTTCGAATCCGGCGACCGGAACGTAACAACGCTTCCTTCGTGTCTCCTGGTTTCCACCGCATCTTGCAAATGAAACAACCGATGGTTTGCGTTTTATCGATATATGTGTGATGAAAAAGGGCATAATCCTTAATGCCGGTCTTCGACTTAACCTTGCCACCCTTCAAATGAGTGCAACGCTGTTGCTTCAGGAACGTCTTCTCGTTGCGATTCTTGGTGTTAAGGGCGCGCTGTTTGCCGCGAGCTAGGATTGCTTCGTCATCCGCGATTTCTTTCTTTGCCAGCCGCGCTTCGCGCTCAAGCAAACTGCGAATTAGTACATCCCTAGAATCCTCATCGGTGTAACGAGGCTTGACAGACTGTTCGTGCGCCGCCTTCCCTGATTCTGTTTCCTTTGGTTCTTGATTGGACATAACATCCTCTTATCAGGGCGTGGACACCTTCCCTGAACGTCTCGCGTGTCGGGTTACAAGTGCGACTAGGCGAGTACTGCTTTTACTTCTGGATCGCGTTTACCACATCTGAAATTCCACAATGACTTCCGATACCGGCTACTCACCGGGCCGCCCTGTGGCCTTCCAAAGATAGCATGCGCTTTCTCTTCGGTCAGAATCTGCTTCACGATCAGCTGCGCGAGTACCGTACGCCAACCACGGAATTTTTCACCGGCGGGGAGATCGTGCTTATCCAATCGAAGTATCGACCATTCGTACATCGCGGGCACCTGTAGGTAGCAGCAGTACAGCATTTCCTGTCCGCGTGCGGCCCACAAAGCGACTGTCCCGACCATCCCGTTGTCAACTGTAAAGCATTTCACGCCATTGTCGCGTAATCGCTTAATGAATTCTCGGGTCTCGATGATGTGAACTTTTCTAGGTTTTTCGTCGGTCAGTAAATCTTGACCGTCCATCTTATAACCTTCGACTTGTGCATTGGACGCTTCTTTTTCTGCAGCGAAGCTTTCCTTGACGAAGTTGCGGTAGTCTTGAGGAAATCGGACCCAATCTGGAGTGCCTCCGGCGAGTAACTGCTTGATGCTCGCGGTGGTGGTCTTCAAATCGTGACGACCTTTTATATTGTCGTCAACCGTTACTAGGCCTGACTTGCTAGTGCTGTATTGAATTGCCATTGCCCTGCCTTTCTCTTTCTCTGCGGCGCGTCTGCGCCTCAGACATTTTTAATCTGACTTCTGTTGATCGAGGTCTTCGGGACTTCTTTGAATTCTTCATCCCTAACCGCGACTTATTCCCCATCTTAGCGATTGAGATTTTCTTTCGATGTTCTTCTGACTTAATGTGTTGAGACATTTTCAACCGAGTTTCTTCTGTATGTCTACGTCCCAAACTAGTGACCCTTTTCTTCTCTTTGGTCTCGGGGGAGTCTTTCCGGCCTAGATGAGCGTCTCTATTCTTTTGATTGGACTCTTCAGAATGCCTTAATCCCAAAACACCGTCGCCGCCTTCGGTAAGATTATATCCGACTGGCTTTCGAGTATTTAGAGCTTTAATCATTCCTTTCTCGTACAGGTCCATCTCCCATTTTGTCGCTACTATGACAAGCGGACTTATATGAAAACTACTAAGGCCATGCTTTCGAACAGCGTTGTATAAATATGGCTTATCACGGCTGCCACGTAAAGCATGCGCAACACAGTGATTCCAATACTTACTCAAATCGCTTCCCGAATGCTGCCCAACATATTGTTTTCCGTTGATATTGTTTGTCGCTAGATAGACGTACATTGAATCCTCCCTTAAAGGATTTGTTCAGGGAGAGTGTTAAGGGCACCCTCCCCAAACAGTTTACTTCAAAACCACATTAACACAAACCGAAGTCTGTGTCAAATCGAACTATTGGATTGCGGGAACCGAATCTATGAACCGAATACGTTGAGTACCGGCTCCGATTGCGGGAGGTAGCGTTACAGTCTGCGTGTTGTTACTCGCCTTTCGACGGGGTTGATCATTTCTGTCAACCTCATACGGTTTGCTTCCCGTATGGTCGGACTATCGCATCGGCCCGAAGGCCGTCCCAGGGTTTAGTCTCTCACGGTGGCTTTCGCCTTCCGCCTTTTTCCCATTGCAGGGTTAAAGTCAATTACCCAGGATTTCCACATCGCGGATTACGCCGCGAGGGCACCAGATCGATGAAACTTGTAAGCACACCAGCCCCCGATTGTTGCAGTCGGGTCAAACGAAGAAGGAGGAGCGTCAGTCACGACTTTGCAGTCGATCGTGCGCCAGTCGCCTTCGTCCAAATCCGTGTCGCCCGGAACTTCGAGCCACACGCCGATCATGGCGTAGTTACCGAAAATATACGTACGGAAAGCGATACTGCCGCCACCGAGGTAATTCGGAGTCTGCGTCACGAAGGGAGTCTGCCGGAACACAACGTTCGTGCCAGGCAGTTCGATTTCCTTGGTCTGGTCACTGCCAGCCATTTCGTCGAACTTACTCATGTTTGCATACTTCCACAAATCAACGCTTCTGTGTTACTCCGTTTATTTGACGGAGGGCTTATGGCCTCTTGTGATTTTCCAGCAATGAGAAACGAAGTCACCGTGTGATCTATCGCTCTTCATTTGATTACAGATACGACAACAAGATACGCTGTTTTCTATCGTGTATCCTACGTTGTTGTCGATTCGATCTATCCCATTACTCAAATAACCGCCATTGGGCGAGTTAGGTTTAAATAATGTATTGGGATCGTCTCCGCAATAAAAACAATTACCTTTTGTCAAATCGCGGAACTGATCTTTGCCTATTTCAAACACTAGATTGCGCTCATTAGCGTGTATTTGATACGTATAAAACATGACATTAAAAGATGCTTCTCCATAAGGAAGAAAATTGCTCTCTCTCGTATGAACGATAGATTTAAGCGCAAGTTCCTTTCGTATACAGCCACAACTTTTGGTCTTTCCTATACGTAGACTGCGACCCAAAACAACTTTTCTCTTGCCGCAATCGCAAACACATAACCACGTTGCTCTATTATGACGAGACTGAGCACGCTCTAAAGCCAACAGACGACCGAATTTTTCACCTGTTAAATCTGGGTTCTTCTCACAAGAACGGATCATTGCATTTCCCTTTCTGGGAATCGTTTCGTTTGATCTCTCAACGTGCCTTAGGGGCTTCGCCCTCGTTCCCATTTCAGGGTTCGAGACAATTAGAAACGATTTAGTCTATCTAGCTTTCGCTAGAAAGTCCACCTAGTTGATGGAATTATTGACTGTGGTAGCATTGTAGATGTCTCCGAGCACGTTCGGGCTGATGGCTCCCACGAACTTGCCTTTCTTGCACGGCAGCACGTCATTGCTGACGAGTTGCTGTTTCATTTCGCGAATCGTTGCCAGGTCGAGCGTGAACGGAGTTGCAAGCAACCCGCTCTGGTTAACCTGTGCGTCGACAGCTGCGGCGGAATCGGCCACAGTGCTGTACAGTTCAGAAATGCTCTGCCCAGCCTGATACCCGAGTTCCACAGCGGAGTTCCCGACGAGTTCGTCAATGGCCGAAGCGATTGCGAAAGACGAGAAGTTGCTGTAGTTATCAATTGTGTTTGGGAATCCTACGTCACCGTAGGGTCGCGCTCATAGTCGCCTATGAGATCAGACTCTATCTTCACTCCCTATTATTGAGGGAGGCTTGACATATTAGTCGTTACGGATTCAGGTTTGTTAAGAGCTTTCATTTTCAAATGCAACTTCATCCTTTCAGTAGGGGCTACTCGCGGTAAACGAATATACTGAAGGGCTGTTTTTGCTTGCTCTTTCTTAATTATTAAATAAGGGAGAATTGCCAAAATGAACACTTCTTGGTTTTCTCTCCTTTCAATTCGCCATTGATAACAAACTTTCTTAGCAAAAGTGTTTGTTCGTTGAGACAATGGGCGGTACTTTTGACCGAAATTTGATACTAGCCACTTCATAAGTTTTTCAGAAGTATTGGCTATACCTATTTGCAAATCAAAAGCCGGATAAATTTCGCCGCTTTCGTAATAAGCATTAGTCTTGCTGATACAGAAAAAACCTTCTCCGTCCAGCATAGCTGCTAAATAAGATAGCTTTGATTTATCTTTAATAATCATCAAACCTGCCTTTCCTCGGTACTGTCTGCAATATAACAGAGTTCCACCGATTTAGTCAAGTGTTTATTTAAGCGAGAGGAATAAACGTTAATTTCTCCACTCGCCGACCTGCGCCGGGGCGCTGATCTGCGTGATTTCCATCGGAGAACCGACGGTTCCATCTGCCGACTGGCTGGTGTCGCCCGACAGGGTATTGTACTGGAAAAACGTACGGTTGATACCCATGTGGAGTGGCTGCACGCGCCGTTCTGCTGCTGCTACGAAAGCGTCGGTCTCGCCTTTCAAGTTCGGGATCAATTCCTTGTCGAACAGAATTGCCTGAGCCGTGAGAACGTTTCCAACGTTTGTTGCTGAGGGGTTAGGTCCGCCCATAAAATTACCTATATCCTATCGAAGCACATTATTTCTTGGCGAATAGAGCATTGACTTTATCGTAGAACTTTGGATCTATTTTGTGTCTACGTTTCATTTCTTCCGCCGACATATCCTTAATGTCCTTCTTCGTGAGTTCCGCGACCTTAACCAACGGCTTGACGCCCGAAAGCGTCTGACCAGGGATAAGACCGGAGTTGACTCCCGCACGTCGTACAGGAACGGCCGCGCTATTAGGCGTTGCCGCGGGTACAACGTTTGCCGCAGGGACGGTAGCTGCCGGGATCGCCGGTGCTACAACCGCTGCAGGCGCCACAGGCACCACTGGTGCTGTGACTGTCGCGGCTGGAGTGGGATTGATCACTTCGCTCGCGACGGAACTTGCTGGGGCCGCCGATCGGGGGACCGGAGCCAATTGTGCTTCTAGGTTTCCAAAAGCGATTTCAAGATTCTCGGCGGTCCAATCGAGGTTATTGTCTCGAATGAACGCGGCCAGAGCCTCGCCATTTGCCTGACAACGATTGTAATCAGACATATGGTTGTTCATAAAAATGTAAGACTGTTCTTTTTGATTCGCGTTAATTTCAGCGAGTCGTACCTTCTGACGCTCTTGTTCTAAATCGTTAGATGCAAGCTTGCGTACTGCGGCTGCTCGCTTCGCCGGATCATCGGATGCGATGTCCACTGCGGCCTCATCTAACTCTTCCTGAGTCGTGACGCGAATAACTTCATCCTTCTTAAATGTCGGTTTCTGTTTCTTCAACCGGTCGATCGCGCGAACGGCGTTGAGGTATGCAACTTCTTTCTTCTTGTCCAACTCTTCCTGCGATGATGCTTCGAGGTGCGTCTTGCTACCAATCGGATGACCCTCTTCATCAGTCGCTTGGAATTCGTACACGTAACGCTTCGACACCTTCTCTGCGTCTTGTGCGGCCTTGACATTCGCTTCCGCGAGAATCCGGGCCTTCTCAGTTTCTTCTGCTACACGAGCTTCCTCGATGACGCGCGCCGCTTCACTAGCCTCTGCGGCCAACTCTTCGGGAGTCTTCTCGACGTCGACTACAACTTCCGTCTCGGCAGTCTCGGTAGTCTCTTCTGCGACCACTTCCTTAGCAGCCGCCTCAGCGATTGCAGCTTCGTCCAATGCGGCCTTACGCTCCGCAATCAACTTATCTATGTGAGCCGCTCCTTCCGGGTGTTTTAACATGGCGCGAAATTCTCCGCGCGGTACAGCTTTGATATCTGCGAACGTCTTAAGGTCTTGCCAATTCATTGTAGTCTCCTATTCTTTATTGGAATTCTGAAGCCGCCGGACAGTATTTATCACCTGTTCTGCTTCGGCTTCCATTTGTGCATCTACTTCGTCTTGATTCGCTTGAAGGACTGCAGCTTCAATGTGAGCATTGACCGATTTGCGCAATGTGGCACAAAATTCATTCATAGCCCGAGCAATGAGCGTTAACTTCATCAACTTAGTAGTGTAATCTTCAGCCGTTGGATCGAGTTTAATAGGCTCACGTGCGGACTGAATGCAACACTCATCCATCAACCTCGTAAGAATTTCGAAGCCGGGATGTTGTGCCAAGTTTGCAAGTATCGATTGCTCCGCGAAGGTTAGATCGCGGCATAACATTCCTATTGCCATTGGTGTACCTTTCTAGATGACGTCTGTCGATCCGAACCCTACACCGCCGGGCTCCCCTTGAACTTCCTCGGGAGTCGTGGCCTGTTCAATAGATTGGCGAAGAACCTCATTGCCTGCCTTGCCAAGCTGTTTCTGATCTTCCAACGTCTCTTCATGCTGGAACTGCTGAGTCTGCGATTGCTGTTTCGCGTTCAACTGCATCTGCATGAGCGCTGCCTTGGTGTTAGCCTTGGCAGTCTGCATCTGCTCATCTGTCATCTTCTTAAGGAAATTCTGCGAGAACTTCCACCCTGCGGCATCCGCGAAGGACTTGAAGATCGCGACTGGATCAAAGATATATCCAGCCTGTGCCAAATCTTGCGTGAACGTCGGGTTATTGAATATCTGCAACATGATCGGCAAGAACTGCGCCATTTCCTTCTTGGCGCCAAGCTTCGTACCGGCCAGGACTTCGAATTCAAATTTCGCGTTACGGAGTTTCAAATGATCGATTTGAAATGTTTCGCCGAGTTTCTCTCCGAGAACAGATTTCATAACCGATGTCGGGAGTAAATCGTTGTTCAAGTCGTCCATCTGTGTGATCCATGGCAAAAAGACTTGACGAACGAATCGACCAGTTGGCCCATCGAGCCGGGACGCGTTGGCTGCTACAACAGCTGCCGCGCCGGTACCTGAACGCATACCAGTTGACTTGTTACCCATACCACCCGCGCCCTGCACAACTTGCTCGTTGGCTCCGGAGGTTGCCGCGGAAGCGGACTGCGCCTGGGATATAAACTGCCATGCGGCAGGAGGAACCGGAGGCATCTCAAGGAACTTGAACGCCCTTTCCACGTCGTCATCTACGTCGATAATACCGCCCTGTTTCCAGCGCTGATTCTGCGTAGGTGTGTTGAAACCCTTTTTACGAACAGCCGTCGGCTGCAGGCCATAAGCCAACAGATCGAGCGCGATGTTCGTGATTCCCTGTTCGACAAGCTGTTCGCTTCCGACCAACTGGCCGAGCCCTTGACCATAAAATGCATCGGGGATGTTGCGCCAGTTTGCGCTATAGAACGGAATCTTCCCGTAAGGATTAGCTTCGTTACGGATCAAGATGTTGTGGCCGTTGTATGACAGCACCACGATGACCTTCTCGTTATCCCAACGCTCGAGAATTTCGATAGACTGCAGCGTCGGATCGGCGGTCGTCTTATAGCTTCGCGGTACGGCGTGCTGCAAATAGCCACGCATACCTTCTGGAAGAGTCAGACTGATGTTATCCGGACCGCTTGAAGGATTACTCAAGAACAGCGCCTGAAGAACAGCCTCTGCCGGGATATCGTAACCCTCTTGGCCGCGCAGATGATCTAAATCGGTGTACGTAGCATAATCACGATAAATGACGTAATTCGCGCGCCGGATATCACCGTAACGGCAAGCCGGGTCTACAAGAACCGTACGAATATCGCAGTAACGAATCCAAGGATGCGAGACAGTTTCATCCTTACGAATGACTTTAAAATTATCGGAGTCCGGGGTATCCAATTGCTTATTGCCGGACGGCAGATTCAGGTTGAGACGCTCGCCGGTTTGAACATACGTCTTGGTTTTCTTTTGGTACTCCAGGTATCCCCACTTGAAAATGCAGGTTCCCAAAAGCGCCATCTGATCAAGGCCGCGCTCGACTTCCTCTTCAAACTTCATCTCTACCAGTTGCTGAGAGAACAACGCAGTCTTCGCAAGGACGGTATCCTGATCTGTCCCAGCAAGCGGCCGCAGTAAAAACGGAGGATCTTCGTAAAAAATTCCCGACATAATCTTCGGAACGATCGAACTGATGTGGTTACTAACCGTAAACTTCGGGACGTTGGCCTGTGCCACGTTCCCGCCGTCAAACGCCGAAGCGGATGCCGGGGATTGATAAATGATGTCGGATAAAGTCCAACCGCTCGCCCACTGGTTCACATTGATGAACGTGTCCACAGTGTTCGAATCGTCGATAATCAACTTGAGCGCGGTACGATCGTCAAACGTGAAAGTTCCCGTTTCTTCATCGTACGTCATGCTCGCTTTGGTTACTTCAGATGCCGGAGTCAAGCTGAGCGCATCCAGTTTCTGTTTTGCTTCTTCGAGCTTGCTATTGACCTGACCCTCACCGATGTTTGGGTTCTTAAGCTGCTTACTCATTCTTAATACCTCAAACCGGGGATGTTATACCTACCCCTCGGGTCGATCTTTGCCGGTGTCACAGGAGCTTCGGGATCGCGAATAATCGATTCTGAACCGAAGATATGACTCTGCATCTGCTTCAGCAACGCTACTGCATTCTGCGCCTCTAGCATTGCTTCCATATCCGCGTTAGGTGCGGTCGAGGGCAGAAAACAGCTAAAAAACTTATCGCGTCGGGGAGATCGTCTTTACGTCCACGACCTTTTCGTTCTCCTGTATATCGTACTAATTGAAGGAATGTTTCTTCGAGCCATGCGCCGGTCACAAACCACAACAAGCCGTTGGTCAACAATACTTCGAGACCTTTAATGCGATTGCGCTTTGCATCCGGGGATAGATCAACCGGCTTCCAGAATACATCCAACGTCACGCCGTACTTCATTGCTTGACGCTGAACCTCAAGCTTGAGGAGGTCGGCACACATCGTCTTTTCAATCAACGTCTTCTTTGGATTCCACTTCTTGTTGAACTGCACGATGTGAAACGCCAACTCGCTAGGCTTCCAACGGCCGTAAATAACTTCCAGGACCGCGATGCCCCATTCACCATCTTCCCGTTTGTAAACTCTGCCCGCGGCTCCCGCGGACATGTCTGAGTACTTACCATCGGTATACGCCCAATCCCAACCGATGTAAATATCTCCTATCTTCGGAGCGGCTGATGCCGCGTAAGAATGCTTAATCAAAACTTCTTTTTCGAACGTAATCTTGAATGCGGCTTCATCGAGAACATCAGTCGGTTCGTTCAACTGCTGGTTTCTGAAGCTGCGCTCGTTGTCGAGCAACTTCTTACGGAGAGATTTAAACGACGCCTTCTCCGGGAAATTCAAGATGACCATGTCTTCGGTCAACTGCCGAAGTGGCACTTGCTCAAAGCCTGGTCTCACGTTCCAACACGCGCGACAATGATACCGCAGAGACGTATCTTGGACTACATCATTATCATCCATGACCGGCAGTATCTTCGTGCCGTACCAGTCATCGGTGTAATAACGTGTCCCGATATGATCCGAGAATCCCCACTCATCGAGTAGGTTCGCGGTGCCGTCGTACTTTTCTTTCAGGTTCTTCCGAGCGGTTTCGTTCTTACTGTTCTCGTCGGTGACAACGTCATCACCCTTTTTAATATCGCAGTGCCATCCAGACAAGTTGGCGTCGATAGAATTGATCCAAAGAGTCGGCGCGACTTGGTTGTGCTTACGCGCGGGACATTGGATAGGTTCTTTAGAGCGCCCGTCTATACCGGACAGGACAAAATCTGGAAACAGGTAATGAAAATCGGTCGCTTCACCGCCGTCGGCTAAGTAAAAATAGCGCTTGATTTCGGACATGAACGCAAGTGCTAGTTTGTACTCTCCCGTGATGATCAGGATGCGAATGTCCGGCGCGTTGATAATCCACTGCACCGAGTCGACGCCATCTATAGTTGACTTATAGAATCCACGCGGGTCGAGAAGAATCATTTCCTTCTCTCGCGGCTGTGCATCGATTGCTTTGTGAAAATCCTTCAGGGTGTAACCTTCTTTGTACACCCCATCAAAATTCTTCTGCACGAATTGATCGCAGATAATCTGGTGAGTAAATGGCGTGAAATCTCTTTTCAGGACTTCTTTTCCGAGCCAGAACAAATCCTTACGGGCCTTGTCTCGGAGCGCGAGCCACTCGTCGAACGTACGCTTCTCACCTAAGATCGTTGCGGTCGCGGGCTTAAGCGCCTTCTTCTTTTTCTTCTTTTTCTTCCTGTCTTCAACGTCTTCGTCGTCGGAATCTTCCACGAGGCCAAAGTACCACTTTGCTAGATCACTGTACGACTTCGTCTCTGATAGATGACGCGCTGCCCCGACTCCATCCGGTGCCAGGAGCGCAGTAGCCTTATCGCGTTCTGCAGCTTTTTCAATTTCATCCTTCTCAACGTTATTCTCGGCGCGCTGTTGTCTGCGTCGCGCGTCGTATTCTGCCTGCCACTTCTTTTTCTCTTCGCCTTCTAACGGCATTGTATTTCTCCGATGGCCTGTCGGCCCATTGATTGTCTTGCGGACTTCTATTGTACAAACGGTGCTTCAAACTACTTCGTCACATCATTTACTGCCTGTGCGTTCTGCTGTCGAGCCTTGATGCCTGCGGCCGCGTCGTTACCAGCGCCCGCTCCGTTGATTTGACTGGACCAGGTCGGTGTATTTTTCTCGGCGGTTGCCATCTTATAAGGCGTCGCTGAGTATTGATTCTTTGGGCCAAACCTCGATGTCTCCGAGCCCTCCACAGATTTAGTTGTGGCTTTTGCCTTATCCACCGCTCCTTGTGCGCCAGCTAAAATACTCGCCATTGAACTCATAATCTTTCCTTTATCGTAAGTGCAACCCAAATTGCCACGGATGGAATGTGCGTGTAGTCGTACGCCCACTCCAGAAAATCCCCAGGACTAGCAACACCACTTTTTAAAATAATCCAATCTGCCAGGAACTTCAAATGAGTGGCGTGAGTCATACACGAATGAAGTGGATCACTGCTACCACCTAAAGATGTAACCATATCCTGAATAGCGCGCATAGCATCGCAGCCGCCGGGCCAAAGAACTGGCATCTGCCCACCGTTAAAAGCCATTACAAGCGCGTTAAGGGTGAACCCCAATGACATCAGAAGATACGGGCCTATTGCCAGGTACCAATATGGGACGTGAGGAAGTTTCATACCATCTCTCAATTACTGCGGTTTGTTCGGCGGTGGAACCACCGGGTTTTGCGAGAACGATTGTGCGGCGCCCGCAACTTTGTTTGCGCCGTACGGACCTACCACAAATGCGGTAATGCCGTCCATGGCGGGCAATGTATGGGTCATGAAAACAAGACGACTGATCCACGCAATACCTGCAACTAAGGCAAACGTAGATGCAGTTCGACCCCAAGACAGTTGGCCGTTAGCATCGCTGTGAATCTCTCGGAGAATTTTCTTAACGTCCACGATACTCATTGAGATTCCTAGTGCTTGAAGTGAGACATTGTGTGTGCGAAATTCGCCATATGGGCCACGTGCGAATTCTTCGAACTCTTAGCCTTAGCGATCTTTGCAGCTGGGATTGTCTCGCCTTCGGGAACACCTAACGCCTTATGCAAACCACCTTTCCTAAAGGTGGTGGAGGGCGCGATATAATGAAACATTATGCTTCTTCGCCATGTCCACTTCTCCTTGATTTATAAACTTTGTCCAACCACAAATCGAACTCACCCAATGGGTTTACATCCCTGCCGGTGCTGCGCCTGCTGCTGCGGGAGCCCCGCCTGCTGCTGCGGGAGCCCCGCCTGCCGGTGCTGCGCCTGCGGCTGCCGCGTCAGAGCCTTCGTTAGCTTCGGCTTCTCCGGGGTTCGGCGTACCAAGGTGATCCTGCATGCTATCGTGCATTCCGTCGAGATCGCTAACGGCGTGCTTGACATCATGCTCGGGTCCATCGGCATGCATATGGTGCACAGTCGCGCTACCATCGCCGTGATGCTCGATGTGTGTAGACTTAAAGCCGTGGCCTGCATGCTTCTTTTTCTTGTGTTCTTTCTTTTCTTCTGCCATGATATCTCCTAGCTTCCTTGCCGATCGTCGTCGTAGTTACCTTTCCCGTCTTTCGGCTTAATCAATGCACTTAAAACATAACCGTTGGGTGTTTTGAACACTCCTAATACGCCGCCCGGATCAACGCCTACTTTGTTCATGTCTCCGGTCAGGAGCCTAGATAATTCCTTGATCACCGACCCGTGAATCCCCGCAATCGTGGGAGATGAAGCTTCTTCTCCCCTTCGAATAATCGCAAGCAGTTCAGAGTCTACTCGATTTCTCCAGTCTTGAACCTTTTCCCCACCGGGAATTTTTTCGTCTGGATGTTTTCGATAATACTTCAGAATCTCGAGATTCTCGTCGCTCTTCGGCTTACCGGCCAAGTCACCGGTATCCAACGAATCTAATCTGTCGGAAGTGACGGAATCCATGCCTTTCGAACTTAGGAGAGGGGCCAGAGTCTGCTTCGTCCTCTTCCGAGTGCTGTTGAACGCAGCGCTAAACTTGCGTCCTTTAAAATATGGAACTAACTCCTTGGCTTGTTCCTGCCCATCTTTATTGATGCCGATGTCCAGGTCGCCCCGGAACACATTGTCATCATTCATGTCCGTGTCGCCATGTCTGACGAAATACGCGACTATTTTCATGACTACTTCTCCAACTTTTGGGACGGCGGTTCTACGAACTCACAACATCCCTTTTCAATATTCACGATCGGGAGACCGTCTTTATCTTTCAAGGTCTCAATATCCGCGATCATAACCGACTGGTTGCAGCGACCCTTTCCGTTCTCGTCTTTAAAAATTTCACCTTTTGTCTTACCCTTCAAGTACTCACAATCTCCACAATGATATGGGCCGCTCTCGGCGTACCCTGCTAGCTTCGTGCTGTCAGGCCAAAGTGGGCCGGTCTCTGCGAGCAGTTTCTTGAGCAGGCCGATCTTCTTCAACCAACTTTTCATTTCGGCCATGACTACTCTTTCTTCCTCGCATCGCGCGCGACCTTATAGGGCGCGTTCGAATGCTCATGTTTCACATGCGTGGGCAGACTGGAGTAATGACCTTTGGTCGCCTCATCCCACTCGTGCAAACCTTTCTTACCGAGAATCTCGGGGTGCGCGTGCATGTACCCTTGTTGCGCGGTTGACTCGAATGGCATTTCGTTTCTTCCTTGACTCGTTCTCAATATGGTTTGTGAACGACTGATGCAGAGTCTCGACTGCCTTATTCGTATTTTCTAAACGTGCTCCGTACTCTACAACACTGGTCTTAATTTCTTTGAGTTGAATTTCTTGTGACGCAAGAGCATTTTGTAAATGCGGGAAATGATTCAACGCTAGTGATGACACGGTGTCATTAATGTTCACTACCTTCTTAACCACTGGAGAAACCAACTTCTTATACAAATATGTTAGCACCGACAGGAACGTGAACGCAGTACCAATTGTCTTGCCGTAGAAATTGAATTCGTGCCAGAACTGAGATACCGCGATCATGGTCGTGTAAGCTTTGGGAGGCCGAATCGGGCCTCCCGCGGCTTGAATGGTTATGCTACGACTTGAAACGCGTACGCGTTTGCGCTGTTTCCAGGCTCGCTAACGCTGAACGTGACCGCCAACACCAAACCGAAAGCAGGTTCGACGTTGGAGAAGTTGACACCGGCGAGGTTAACATCCAGGGTCGTCTTCGAGAAAGCTACGCCGTCAACTTGACCGGTGTAAGAACCCGTCACTGTCCCGGACAAAGTTTCGCCGTACAACAGGACGTCAATGTACCAAGGATAAAACACCGCGTCGAGGTTCTGCGCGGTAAAAGCCGCAGGAGCAACGATCTTCGTAGTGATTGGGGCCGTCCGAGTTCCAGTGTTCGCGAACAGAGCGAGAGAGAAGCTCGGGCACGCGCCGCCGACGCCGACTTCGTAGTTTCCAGAAGCCAGAATGTGGAACACCTGTCCGTTCAACCGGTTTGAGCCGGGAACTTCAAGCTGCCCGACTGCACTCGAAAGAGTGGTCGCATTCAGGAAAGAAGGAGTCGTACGGTTAACCCCGATCGAAGGGCCGGGGAGGTTCGGGAATGCCTTGGGCAGAATTCCGGTTCCACCGACGGTAGACGGAGTTGCGCCGTTGATGCTATAATTCGTGATTACTTGTGCCATGGTTTCTATTTCCTATTAACACCCAGTGACGAGGATCACCCGGCATGGATGCTTTAATGAAAGACTCAGATTTTAGTCTAAGTCCATATGAGTAGATTTGAACGTGCTATCACTCACATGTTTCTACAAAAGTGTTTCGAAGTCTCGAGTGTACCGATCGGTTGGGTCGACCTTCGCTAGCATAACGCGAAGTTGCTCTATCCGTTCTGCAATCGATCCAACTGTCTGATACTGCGCGAACTTCGCAAAATAATGGAACCCTTGGTGTGCTGCTATAGCTGGTACCGCACACTTCGCTCGGGCGCCGATGGACTGCATGACGCGACGAATCAGGCCGTCATCCATAATGCCTGCGTCGTCCATATGCGGAAACTGGCGTTCAAGATACCCCGCTTGGTCCGCGAAATACTTCATGTTGATATGTGGAACAACAAGAGACAGCTTATCGCTTCGGTAACAGGTGCCGGGATTGCTATAGTAACTGTCGTCGCGGTTTCGCAACTTACGACCGCAAGTCACGAAGTAGTCTCCTTCGGACTGCATCCTCAGATGCTCATTAAAGAATTCTGGCTTTATCATAACGTCTTCTTCGATAAAAAAGACGAACTCTGCGCCGGTCTCAAATCCCTGTTTCAAGGAATTCAAGATGTTCCATGTACCGCTCGGGGCAATGACATGAAGACGCGCGCGAAATATATCTGCTGTGGGCATATACGTATCACGGACGTATTCTACTTCATCGAGCCGTGCGTCAGAACAGGTGTCCAGAAATATCCGGATATCTTCCGGAACATCGGATGCCCGCGCAATCTTTTCGAGTGCGAGAGCGAGGAATTCCGGGCGGTTAAACGTGGGGATGCAAACGACTGCCTTCTGTCTCATGGTCGACCATCAGCCTAACCAATTGTTTGAAATTTACTTTCGGCTCCCAGCCTAGAACACGCCGCGCCTTGCTAGCATCGCCCTGCAATAAATCGACTTCTGCGGGACGGAAATACTTCGGGTCGATCTTTACATACGGCTTCCAATCCATGCCTAGGTACCCAAATGTTTCATCTAGGAATTCTCGAACTGAATGTGTGGCGCCGGTCGCTATGACAAAATCATCGGGCACCGGTTGCTGCATCATGAGCCACATCGCTTCAACATAATCCCCGGCGAATCCCCAATCTCTCTTAGCGTCTAGATTACCCAGCGCTAAACTATCCTGCAATCCCGCTTTTATGCGTACGGCGGCTTTGGTTATCTTCCGAGTAACAAACGTCTCGCCGCGGCGCGGACTCTCGTGGTTGAATAATATCCCGTTACACGCGAACATACCGTATGCCTCACGGTAGTTGACTGTGGTCCAATAAGCGAACTGCTTGGCGATGCCGTATGGGCTTCGCGGATAAAATGGCGTGGTCTCCGTTTGTGGTGCTGGGGCTGCGCCAAACATCTCACTTGACGATGCTTGATAAAATCTCGCTTCCGGGCAATTTAACTGCATCGCTTCTAACAAACGTAAAACACCTAAAGCGTCCACATCAGACGTATATTCTGGGCACTCAAACGATACTCTAACGTGCGATTGTGCGCCAAGAGAATAAATCTCATCCGGACGTATTTCATGGAGTATTTTATTTAGCGATCCGGAATCAGAAAGGTCACCATAATGTAGATGTAGTTTGCTAAAAATATGATCAATACGATCCGTACTAACAGAACTATGTCTCCGCACCAATCCATGAACTTCATAACCCTTTTCTAGTAATAGTTCCGCTAAATAAGATCCGTCCTGGCCCGTACAACCAGTTACCAAAGCTTTCATTTCTTACGCCTTTCTCCCGTGTTTACCGCAAACACAAGGTTTCCCACGTTTAATATTCCATCGAAAACAGAGACCTATTCCTGAATTCCCGAGATTTTTCATGTGTCCACTCTCGAAATTCTTGCGTCCAGCTTTACATCTAGCTGCGTTTATATCGAAATCTAAAGCGAATATTCCTGTGTTATTCTCAAAAGCCCTACGCCCATTTATGCGGCCTGTTATGCGACCGCCTTTCGCACAACTCTCAGGCGTCAGTGGGTTGCCGTGCAATTCTATTCTTCTGCGACCGCCGATTCGACCGCCTTTAGCACAGGTTTCCGGAGTAGAAATTCTCTGCATACGCCCATTTTTAGCATTTAGACGACCGGTAATAAGACCCTGACTTTTATAGTCGACCGAACCAGGTAAAGTTATATTCATTCCATTTGGATACCGCCACCACGTATGATATCGAAAAATCCAAATTGTTTCTTCCTCGTTTAAATCTATCGGAGAAGAAACCTCGATTTGTTCTCTTATAGGTTCTGGTAATTCTATATCGGGAAATTTCTCTTTAAAACGTCGCCCAAATGAACTGTGTCCAGAACGATGATGCCTATCTCTATCTGACCCCTGCCCACAATAAAGAAATTGGGCTGAATCGTAAGGATGCGCGTATCTATAAAGCGTTCCGATCATTGGAACCTCTTCTTTAGTTTTTCGTACGCGGACGTATTTGGGTAGACCGCATTCTTGTCGGTCCCAGCCAAGCGCCAAATTTCATTGAACAGATGCACGGAATACGCGTTGCCATAATCATCTGATGTATTCGGACCGATGAATGCGCCGGGCGCCTTCGTGTAAAACACCGGGAAGAATAAGCTACCCGGAACGACGGTGGCTCCAACTGACAAACCGAACTTGTGCACGGCCTCGGTAAACAGCGGCGGGCCAGCTTGGCCCCACGCCATCGTCAGTGGATTCATTTTCTGACACTGTTCCCAACCCCACTTCATAATCTCTGACTGCGCGGGCGCTTTAAACAACCCGCTCGTGATACAATCATCCGAGCCGGGCAAACCTTTTCCACCGATGAACACATGATCTGATATGAAATCCAACGGCCGTAAACACACAGCATCCGTGTCCACCCACCAGTTGCCACGATCTAGCACCAACTTCCAACGAAAGAAATCCGAGAAGCTTGAATACCCTCCGCGAACTAGGAAGATATCCTTCCCGTCTATAATTTCGTTGGCGTCCTTAACAATTACGCCGTCAGGAATGTGCCCTAATTCATCGTATATATAAAGATGGTACTCGTGTCCGTTCTGTAAAAATGAGTTAATGGACAACCGCTCCATGTTTGATAGATCGCCGCCGATCCATAATCCTTGAACGACATCATTGGACATTGTATTTCTCTTTGTACGCCTTGAGTTGGGCTCGAAAACGTTCTCTATCACTCACTCGATAAATTCCGGGAGGTGGCTGCGGGGGCGGCGGGATAGGCTTCGGATTCAACCGCTCTTGCTCTCGCGCGGCCTCTTCAACCGTCCAACCAAACTTAGTTCTGATGCGGGCTCGTGTCACCGGGAACGGGGCCATCGTGGATGACCGGCACATAGAATCCGGATGGACTCTATAATGAAACAGATACTCCGGAACCACCACTACTCTCCATCTACCGCTGCATATGATCGAGCACCACAAACACCAATCCTCGGAACCATTCTTAAAATCTTCTGGATACTGGCCCGCCTGGTCGAGGGCTTCGCGGCGAATCAAAGAGCATATAGCCAAACTATTGCCGGTTAGAATCTGCTCACGCGTGGGCGCGTAGATTGGATAGCACGACCCGAATGCACCGGCCTGCTGAACCTCATGCGAGTTACGTCGAGTGATATCATCGGGCTCGATGTGCATCCACGTTCCGACTATCGCGACTCCGTCGACCATCCGCGCCGTCGTCTTCTGCAGAAAGTCCGGATCGATCCGGTCATCTGAATCCAATGGAAGTATGAAATCCCCTACCGAATGACTTATAGCGATATTTCGTGTGGCGGGTAATCCACGGTTGACAGGATTGTTGACAATCTTTATCTTCTGGAAGTTCTTCGCGTACTCAGTGACAACGGATAAACTATCATCCGTACTGGCGTCGTTCACCACAATCACTTCGAAGTCTTCGTACGTCTGCGCCATGATACTATCCAATGTCTGCGTGACGAACTTGGCTTGATTGTAGAGGGGTACGATAACTGACACCTTAGCCATTATTTACTCTTTTTGAAATAGTCGTGGATTACTTCTGAGATGTATTCAATATCTTCTGTTAAGAGTCCCTGATGCATGCCGATAAAAAATCCGTGCTCAGCGAGGTACTGCGCTATGGGATACTTCTCCGCTTGTCCAGGGAACAACGTCCTGTACACCGGCTGCGTCAGCAACGGGAACAGGTAACGAGTCTCAATACCGTTCTTCTCAAGATACCATAAAAATGGATTGCGCTCGTAGCCTTCGTAGAACACCATTGGGAACATCATGTAAGAGTGTTCGAACCCAACTGGCGTTACTGGCAGCTGCAGTACACCGCTCAAATCTTTTAATAAGTCCGTCAGGCGGGCGGCGGAAAACCTGCGGCGCCCAATATTCTCTTCCCAGCGTTCGAGTTCGCTCAGAGCGACTGCGGCTTCGAGTTCCGTCGCACGGTAAGAGTATCCTACACGCTCGAACGAGTAGCGGCGCTCGATCATCTGTTTAAGCAGTGCGTCGTCCGCGTTGTCGTCCTGGTCTATGTTCGTATAAATGCTATCCCGACCGTGCTGCATCAGGCTCTTGCAAATCTCGTTCAGTTTAGGGTCATTGGTCGTAACGAGTCCGCCCACACCGCCCACAATTAAATGGGCCACATATGTACTAAAGCAGCCGATGTCCCCAAAACTTCCGACTGACTGTCCGTCTAAAGTAGCGAACATAGTCTCACAGGAATCCTCAATAATCTGAAGGCCCCGATGCTTTGCTATATCTCTAATCCACTTCATCTCCGCGGGCAACCCGAACAAATGAACCGGGATAATGCACCGCGTCTTCGATGTAAGCTTCTCTTCGATCTTTCTAGGGTCGATGTTGAACGTAAACGGGTCGACATCTACGAACACCGGCGTAAGGTTGTTCTGGATCACGATGTTACTTGTCGCAATGAATGTCGTGGCCGGGACGATAACTTCGTCTCCGTCCGCGTAACCGTGAACTTCTTTCAACGCGACCAGCGCTACTTGAAGCGCCGACGTGCCGCTGTTCATAAACAGACCGTGCTTGCATCCGTGCAGCCGAGAAAACTCGCTCTCGAATCTATCCGTATACGGGCCTCGCGACAATCGGTTGTGGTCCAGGGCGTCGTTGACGTAGGCCTTACCACGCTCCGAAATGTCCAAATGTCCCAACGTGATTTTTCTCATTGGGATAACCTTTCACGCTCAGCCCGCCACCTTGCTTCCGACCACGGCTTACCTTTTTTAGCGTCGCTCATTTTAATTCGCGTTGCGTAAGAATTTTCGCGACCCTTTCTATACTTACTTATTTTACTGCGGGTTTCTTGTGAAACTGGATGAGACTTATGTGGATGTTTCCTTCCCGCATTAGCACAACTTATCTTACGACGAGTTGATGCGGACGGCGCAACCCCTCTTCTAGCCGCGCCCATCTTATAACGGACTTCTTCTGACGGGTTTGCCGATCCGCCGATGCCTCCTGATGAATAATTTCTAAGGCAGCCCGTTCCTAAATCCTTCCTACCGTAAAGCTCGATTAAAAACTTCTCCATCTCAAACGCTTCTTTCTCGCTAAAACAATCCCGAATTAATACTCGGCCTTCTGGGCATCGCCCAACGCGATGTCTAATGTAAGCCCTATTCCCACTACCCTTACCCACGTAATAAGGAGTGTTGTCTTCTCTAAGCCAGAGATACACATAGAAGTTTTTCATCGCAATTTTTCTTCGAAACACGAAATAGTTTCTTTCAGCCCAGCTTCTAGGGGCGTACCGGATACGAATCCAAACGATAACGCTCGACTCGTGTCGAGAAATCTGCGCGGCTGCCCGTCTGGTTTCGAGTGGTCCCATGACAGCGCGCCTTGAAAACCGGTCAGCTGTTTTATCTTCTCTGCAATCTCGAGTATCGATACTTCCCTACCGGAACCTAAATTGACCGGCGCCGGATTATTCCATAACTCTGTCGAAAGAACTATTCCTGATGCCGCGTCCCGCACAAACAAGAAGTCGCGCGTGGCAGCGCCAGTGCCCCATATCGAAATGCTTGGGGAGCCCGCGTCTCTCGCCGTGACACACTTGTTTATCAGCGCGGAAATAACATGCGACGTTTCAAGATTGAAGTTGTCTCCCGGCCCGTAAAGATTGGTCGAGAGAATGTGTATTACATTCATGCCGTACTGTGTTCTGTAGGCGTCCCCCATGGTCAACAGCGCGCGCTTAGCGATGCCGTACGGAGCGTTGCTGGGCTCGGGGTACCCGTTCCAAACATCTTCCTCTACCAATGGAACCGGCGCGTCTTTCGGATACTCACACGCGCTGCCCATCTGCACAAACTTGTCTATACCGAATTGACAGCCCGCATCCATGAGATGCATGCCCATCATAAGATTGTCGTAAAAGAAACGACCCGGACTCGCGATGTTCGCGCCGAGTCCACCAACAGCCGCGGCTAAGTTAATGACGATAGTCGGGCGAAAATTCTGATACATGCGATCCACATCTGCACGGTTTCGTAAGTCATACTCTACGAGATGCGGAACCGATACTTCTGCACCTTTGCTATGCAGCGCTGCGACGACGTGGTTCCCTAGGAAGCCATTGCCGCCGGTGACTGTGATTCGCTTGTCTTTCCAAAACGGCTTGCGTAACCGACGCGTCTCGATTTCAAGCTTACCAATCTCCCGCTGCAACGCAATCGGGTACGTCTTAAACATAGGGATCATGCCGCGTCCCGCCTTCTCAATCTCGTAACCCGTCTGGTTTGGATGCTGCGCCTTGAACCGATAGTCGCGAACAACTTTTAAACCCATCAGACGCGCGGTGCCGATCGCCGTCAAATCCATACCCCACATGAAACACGTGGCAGGATCGAGGTGTGGCATGTTGTCAATCACATCTTTACGAATCATGAAACACAACGAATCTGTATTCGGAACTTCGTAGATATGTTCCTCGACCCGAGATAGATTCTGCGGGTCATAAATATAGCTTGTCCAGGCAACGTCCGGGGCATACCAACCCACGGGAGCGCGAGACATTAAGCGTACGCCTTCCTCGAACATGGCGCCAAAATCGAGCGGAGGTTTCACATCCGCCATAACCCACAACAAGATATCTCCCGTGAACTGTGCGCGGGCCTTCTCCCACTGCGCGTTAAAGTAATCGTTCGGGTCGTCCAGAATTGTGACCGGGCAGTGCGGCGCGATGATCGCGGCGACTTCCTTAGCGTGTTGCTTCGGGCCGGGCCAATTTGGAACGAATGCTTGGACGATCATATTCTGAGCCATCTTTCCGGGACGATGTCTGACGCGTCCACATTTGCTGCCGGATTAAACCATTGTTTCGGTGCGACGACTATGCGACGCGATTTGCTATCACCCCAATCGCCAAGCCAGGCACCCCACCATGAGAACGATGAATTCGCAATGACCGCATGTTGACACTGAGCCATGAGCCACAAATCTTCATACTTGCTTGTACCTTGAACGACGTCGTACCCCATGAAGTTCTGTAGACACCATTCGCGATCGTCGGAGAACACGAACACTTTAGAGTCCACGTAATACGACTGAATCAGCGCGAGCGCCTCTTTATAATATGCCATATCTGGCATACCATGGAAGTGCTGTAGGCCAACGTAATCTTGACGACGCACGTGAAGAAATATGCTGTTGCAATTATTGATCTGTCTTCGTAAGTCTTGCGCGTGTTCAGAAGGCTCACCGGTCAACGTGAATTCCACTCGTATTAAATTCGCGATATCTTGGAAATACTTCTCAGTCTGAAAGTACCCCACGATTGTGCTCGGGTCCGCGGGATGAAGGTTCTGCCAGTTAAACTGAAGACCCGACTCATAAACAATCGGCCCGACTGGTTCGGAGAATGAAACATCCATGTTAAAGGCGCCGAGTGAATATTCGCGATGTGTCCCTTCTATTAACGCCGACTTATCGAACGCGACATTATAACCGCGATGATGCAACGCGAATCCGTACGCGCGTTGGAACAACTGATTGCCCAACCCGCCGAGAAGTTTAATTACGACCATCTGTTTCCTTTCTGCATTGCCGAGCGTATACGAGACTTCGATCCGGGAACCACGCCTCGACGCGCTGGCATTGCGGGAGTCGGTTGAACTGCTACAAGCGGCTCCGGCACATAATGTGACGGTTCATAATGGCCCGGCTTATTCAGCGCTAGGAGAATTGGACGATGCCCATTTATAGGCCAACCGTACCCACCATCGTATCCTTCAGGATAACAAAACGACGGCGACAAAATTCTAGCCGGTGGATTGTCATACAGATATCGGTTCAGGTGAGACTCATCATGCCAGTGAGCGATGATGCCGCCCGCTGCATCGATGTCAATATTTTCTCGAATCTTCTCGGCCATGCACAAATAACTCTCTGCGCGACCACCGTTAAATCCGCCGCAGAAATACAGACTCTGTGCGGTCTCCGGAATGAACGCTGTACACTCTCTCCGTCTCTCCGGAGTACCGACTTTGCTTACAAAGCCGACGGTCGGATGTATTCTATCCACCGCGAAGCCGGGATGGAGCGTTGCCGTGATCCCATCGGACAGTACGTCCGCTTCCGTAACTGGGTAGACGAATTTCATATCTGCGTCTACGTACCATAATGTTTCGTATCGATCTAGAATACTCCGCTGGTCTAGAAACGTGTGGTACCGTTTTAATGTTGCCTCCGGGTATCCGGCACTAGGTATAACGATCTTGTGCGCGACATCGAACCGCTCTGGACTGTCTGTAAATAAAATCACATCATGCGGAATGAAATATTGCCTAGCAGACACTATCAGGTTTTTCGCAAAACCCCAATACATCGAGCCAGTCGCGATTAAGAGTATTGCGTTCACATGGCTCTCCGGCGAATTAATTCCTTCTTCCACTGGTGGTTGTGGCACAGGGTTTGATATCCCGAAGGGTAATTATGTTTTCTTACATAACCATAAGCGTTGACAGATTCTCCAGATCGTCTAGATTCCGCCCCATCATTTTTGATATGATCTAAAGATAGCATATCTGGATCGACTACTTTACATTTATCCCAAGAACATTGAAGTTTCCCACCCGGTCCATAATGGCTTAAAACTTCCGCTTTATTTTTAGCATTTCTCAATCTCATGCGAAGACGAATCTGGGCTGTATTATTTGCGTAATAACTATTTGCGAGTACCTTAACTTTTTTAAAATTGCGCTTTCTCCAAAGCTTCATCTGGGCGCTATGCCTCTTTCTATTAGCAATATACTTCGCCCTGTTGTATGCCCGTCTTCCCTCTACTGTTTTCAGGTTGAATTTAATTACGCTCATTGTCCGTGTTCTTTCTGCATACGCTCCATCCATCCGCTCGTGTGGTCGTATGCCTTTCCCGTAGCCCGTCTGGGCCAGTGCCAGCTAGTATTGCATTCATAGTCGGGAATGTCAAGCGCTAAAATCACGCCTTTTCGAATATGCTCGCCTAAGACTTGGCCTACATGCATATCCTCGGCCCAAACTTTGATTTCAGCGGCCACAATAATTTCTGCGGCCTTCTTTGATACGAAGTATCCTAAACCTCCGCTCGGCCACGGATGAACCTGCCCTTGGTAGCCTCTGCCGTCCGTATAGTCGAACATCGGACCGCCAACTGGGTGTATCGTACCAAATCGCGCGGCGATGTCGTACTTCTCAAAACCGCACCGCATCAGCAATCTCGGAATAATGAATGTATCTGTATCGCACAAAAAAGTGTAATCGTAATTATGTACCAGCGACCAGCGTAAGATCTCACGCGTTTTAAAAGGCAGGGAGTCGTAATCATCTGGGACATTTAAGAAAACGTCGCCTTGTGATATCTTCTCTGACTCCTGGAGGGCACCGACGAAGAACCGAAGGTTCGCTTCGTGCACGTCCTTACCCCACGTGCTGCGAATAATGTCGTGGCATCCATGATCTAAATCGCGCTGACATGACTTGACAGCAAGCAAGACGTTCATTTCTTGTAATCCGTTCTGCCATCTCCTAGGATGTATTCTGTAATGCCGCGCTTATCAAAACATGGGCGCTCCGGGCTGTTAGCTCTCGCGCGAAACTGCCGGTAACGCGCACTGCTAGGAACTCGTTGCTCAGAAATGCTTACTCCAGGGACATACGCTACTTCGAAACCCGCGCGTTTGCAATCTACAAAAAATGCGCCGTGTTCGCCGCCACCGATCTTAACATCGTCATCCCAACTAACTTTCTGGAATACTTCTTGCCGAATCAAGGAATAGTTCACCGTCAAGTCACACGGACAGTAAGGCATACCTTCGCTATATTCAATGGGGAACTCCTGAACTCGATGTCCCTCATCAGCCAAAGCGAACTCGTACGGCCGGTTACTCACTCGACCGCTGACGATACTAAGCCGCGGCGTATGATCCAATACTTCAGTCAGACGCTCGATGCCCTCTCGAACCGGTGCTGGAGAAAAATCGAAATCATCTGACCCAATTAAAAGATACGGGGTACCACAGCAACCAGCGATGATGTTACTTTTCGCACCGAACCCGCTATCGAACGGCAGGAGAAAAATGTGCATCAAACCTGTTCGGGACTTATAAACTTCCCTCTTCTCTTCAGACATCTCACCGTCGTCCGCGATTATCATGCGCACCTCCGGCATGCTCTGCCGGATCGCTGCGATAGTGTTGAACAGTTGCGCATCGCGTAAAAAGGTTTTTATACCTATGGTGACGCGCGACAAGTCTGTCATGGGTTCCGATCTAAAAATGATCTTCCCTGATTTGAAACGTGCTGAGGAAAGCCTGGTACATATCGGGGCCGGTTAACGCTCCACCGAATTGCACTCCGAGACTTAACTGCACAATAGGCTCTCGGTTAGTCAGTCGACTCGAGAACCCATTACCTACGTACTGAACACCGTCGACATACATAACGCCTGCGCAACTTAGCACCGGGTTTCCAACACCATTCCCCGCCAAGGTTGCACTCAGAGACCAACCGACCATAGTACCGGCCGCTACCGGCACCTGACTAGTCATAGAGAATAAGGTATCTGAAACAACTGCGTAACCGTACGAGGTGTAATTCTGATTCAGGACAATGTTGAACGATGCGTTGACCGCCGACTGTGGAACAAAAACCATTCCATCAGCTTTGACTTTGTAAATCTTACCATTGAGTGAACCGGTCCCAGGCGGACTCATCACCTCGCCGGGCATCTGTACTCGCCCCTGATAGTTAAATGAATCGGGGGTTCCCGGAGTTGACCATCGCGGAGGTGTAACTGTTCCGGGATTGACGTTGGGAATAAAAGTAGTTTGGTGAAACAACTGCAATGCATTACTAGCAGTCGCTAAATATGCGGGAGCGGAATACATCGTACCGAAATCCCGCAGAATGTAATTCTTGACGTGCCCACCTGGATTGCGTGGTGGAAAAAATTCTTTCGTGAATGATGGGAAACCCACCACACTGCCGATTCCTAAGATGTTGCCGAGCATGTTCCCGGTCAGTGTTCCAGAAAGCGCTGCAAGCACTGAGCCTGATCCATGAATCGTGGCAGACACGGGGTTTGCAGTAGAGATCGCTCCTGTTACCGCACCGTGTCCTGCAATGACTGATGCAAGGTTGCCGAGACCGCCCAACGTTCCGGCGACGGCGCCGACTCCTGTAATATGATCGGCGAGTAATCCTTTCCCGCCTAGCGTTCCGGATACTACACCTACACCGGTAATGGCCGCCTGTATCGTCACAGGGTTACGACTCCGTTATCGTTAAAGCACCGATCGCAAATGATGGAGTAATTCCAGCGCTGACAGCGAGAGGGGTGGTAAGCTGTCCGAACCAAAGCAAGTTTCCGGCGAGCGTCGCGAGCGTACCGATCCCAACATAATTTTCTGTTTCTGTACCACCAGTGCAAGCCGGGAAGGTGACCGCAGCCACGTTCGCAATTGTCTCACTACTGATAGACCATCCGCTGACTGTTCTAGCAACCGCCACGCGAGCGTAGCTCGTGTATGCAGCTTCGTTAGACGTCTGGTTCCCCGATGCTCCAGGATTCGCTGTGTACAAGCTGACGTAGAGGTTGGTTAAGGGACTACCCGCATTCGCGAGCAAGCTTGGGACTCCCGTAAACACTGCCTGGAAAATCGCCCCGAGGTAAAGGATGCTGTTGTTATTGCCCTTGCCGGATGCCATGTTGTTCCTTTAGAAAATTGGTTGCGGGAGTTGGATTCGAACCAACGACCACCGTGCTTATGAGGCAGGTATGCTACCGCTGCACTACCCCGCAACCGAGTTAAACGTTTGTCGAACCTTCCGCAGTTTGGTACGTAAGCGATGGAGAGTCATAATATGCGACGCCCAAGTAGTCCAAGTGATAAATCGGAGAATCTCCCTGCCCGATGATATCGAAGATATCGTAGTGCTGGTTATTCTGGCTGAACACATCCGCGAATATTGCGGCGGCCGTCAGAGGTGGCACGGTCGTAGCAGCAACCCGAGTGTAGTACTTTCCGAACAAGCACTGGCTAGAATAGAATCCACCGGTGACAGGTGTACCGCCACCGCCGCCTGGCGAAGTAGCCAGTACAGCCGCTGCGATAGTAATTGCGCCACTTGAAGTAACGATGCCTGCGAGCGCACGACCATTCAGTACGCCGCCACCGAGCGTGATACTCGTGTTCGCGAGAATGTTACCCTGCATGACTGAAGAAATGCCGTTGTAAACTGATGTGAAAGAGCTACCCGGCAACCACACCACGTTGGCTGCTTGTGCACCATTGACAAGTAGGATAGATGCTCCGCTCTCAAGAGTGATCGTCGATGATCCGGCCATGAACACGAACATCGCGTTTGGATTTCCTTGAGCATCCAAAGTAATGCTCGTAGGAATATCCATGCTAGAACCAGACGAATAGTTTCCCGGAAGATAAGTCGATGCAGTCGATCCGTTTCCAAGGACGCTCAGATTGGCCGAAGAACCACTCAATGACGTGAATGTCAAGCCTGTGAAATAGTTGTACGCGACAAGGGCAGCAGACTGAGCCGCGGCAGCGTCGGTATTGTCGACCGTGAAAGGAGGTGTAACGATCCCGGGAGGGAAGCCTGTGATCGACGGAGTGGGGAATGACCCAACATTTCCGCCGGTGACCACCGTGTTACCGGTGTTCGAAATTCCGGCCGCAGCTAACAGTTCATAGTTCCCAGCCAAACCCAACTTACCGGTAACAAATGAGGAGCCGCCGCCGGATGGAGTCTGGTTGTTTGGCAGAAGCTGCACAACGCCCTTGTAGGTCACGTTGAGCAACATGTCGCCGCCCTCGTCGACCACTTGCAACAGGTCGAGCTTCAGGGGGTTGTACAAGCTGAGCAGGGACAAAGGTGACGTGGGATTAAGACGCAGACGCCCCCAATCAGCCACAGTCGCTTTCGTTTGATTTAACGGCATCTTTGTATCTCCTGTTTAGTCTCTAACTACTTGCCGGGATACGCAGATTCTTCCGCGCCGCCGTTTTCTGATCGTTCAATAAACTTACGCGCCTTCGCCAGCGCGGCCTGATCCAACTTGGCATCGGTCACCTTCATCTTGGTGCCCTTCGAACCGCACTCTGCCATCTCTCCGGAATTGGCCGAGAAGTCGGTGTGTTCGCGCGTGCCCATTTGCGGATTAGATTCATCTTTCGGATTGCATCCCATAAAATTCTCCTGTGGGCCGTGGCCCAGTAACTAAAGTATGGCCTTGACTTCGGCCTCGACCTTGGCGACTTCGGATGTCACGGACGCGGGCGCGGCCGGTAGCGCCTTCGTGACTACTGCCACGACTACAGCTTTGGACTTCGCGGTGTACCAAGCTTTGATCTTGCGTTCGATACCCGGTGTGAATGCCCCGGTGACGTAACCTACTACTGTGGCTATAATGACTGTAATCATAATTCTCCTATGGTCGAACGTAAAGTGACACAAATGCCCCAATCAGAATTCCCAGGGACCAGAATATAAAGTCTTTCCAACTACCGCTGATGCCACCGGAGTCTGCAATAGGCTCGAGCCCGTGACAATCCCAGTACTCTTTACCGGCGGCCGCGACGAATGCAATCGGTACGACGATATCTAAAGGGGCATGGAACATGAGACAAAGAAAAGTGACGATCAGGTAGCCCCATGCTACGTGGTCAAGTTGCGCGAGGTCGTCAAGGGTTAGATCAATCATTGTATGTTCTACCTAGACTGAAATCCGGGTGTTTGTCCACACATAATGACCGGATAGTTCGGCATGAAAGGATTCGGTTTGTACGTTGGCACCGTAGGAAGCGTAACCGGCGCGGGCGCCGATACAACGATTATCTGCGGGTGCTGCGCGAGTTGCCATTCCAGTTGTGTGATGCGTTCTTCGAGTTGCTTGATCTTCCGTACTAGGTTCATTGCACGATTCCCTTAGAAAATTGTAGTATTATGGTAGGGGAGGTGGGATTTGAACCCACAGTCTCTCGTATCCGAAACGAGCGCCTTACCAGATTGGGCTACTCCCCTAACGATGGGGCCGGGTCGGTGATGTCCATCATGGGAGTCTCCTTGTAATGTTGTGTAACGAAACCCCTCATTCGAGGGGGTTGTGATGAATATTAAGGTGTGCCGATCAATCCACTTTGATAAGTCTCAGTCTCTCCGTCCTTCAAGCGACTTCCTCCCGGAGGTGCGGCATCGGGCAGCTTAGACTTGTTCGTGCCTTCTTGCAAATCTTGTGCGCGTTTCTTCGCGCCCGCGAACTCTTCTGCTTTCACGACTGCGTTAGTCGTGCTGAACCTGTAATTTCCTGCACCATTGGCAGGAGTGCTTTTCCCCGGCATGGCGGTCGTCCCAGCATGCGGAGTCGAGTCTTCGACATCCTTCGCGGCAATTGCGCCCGGCGCTGTGGAGTCCATCACCTTCTTGAAGGGGAAGTTCTTCACGTCTGACATGTTGTCTGAATTCTTCATCACTACTCCTAGGTACGTTCTTGCGACGCCGCGGGGATCGTGTCCCGGGCCTTCGACAAATCAGCAGATTCATCGTGAATCTCCGGCTTACGTTTCTCATCCGGGGTAGATCCACGCTTCAATTTCTCGAGCTCAGCACTGAACTCTCCGGTCACGCGCTCTTGCCGGGCAGCTGCATAATCATTTTGCTTTGCCATAACTACTCTTTCGAGGAAAACAACTCTTCGTCTGGAACCGGTTCAAGAGTCGCAGGGACAAATCTCCCGACCTTCAGAGTCTCTTTGACGAACCAGATGCATTCAACATCGCTTAACTCAATGCTCTGTACGGTCATCAGCGGGCCGCCAGCTTTAACTTTGACTACGTCTCCAGCCTTGAAAGCCATATGTCTCCTATTTTACAAGCGGACAAGTATTCGGTACCCGCGGGATATCCGGGCGGGCCGGTTGGTCGACCAGCTTGCCGCGCTCGTCGAGCGTACGGCCTGCGGAGTCGTGAATTTGACCGCAATAAAGGCAGACTGAACTTTTGATATCGTTCCACCACGCATTTCGTGGCGCGGCGCCCTTCATCGTGTTCTCTGCGTTCGGTCTGTAACGGATCATATCGGAGGTTCACCTTTTGCATGGCTACCGCGGCGTCAGAATCGGGAACGGATGTTGTTGTGTGCGGGCGAGGCCCGCCAAGCTGCACGCTTGCTAAAGGCGATCTCTTGCATCTCCCAAAACGTTAACGCGTTGGACTCCGAATCTTATATCTTCGGGACCATGCCGCTGAGCGGATGGCCGATGTGTTTGAACGCGGCCACGACTTTGTTCGTGATCAGTTCTAGGTCGCTCTGAAACTTTTCCTCAATCTCATTCAGGCGCTGATTAACATTGAAGTCTTGCACAGCGATCAGCTTCGCGTACGACTTCTTGATGATGTCTAATTCCTTCTTCAGTTCTCGCGCGACGATGCGCTCGACGTCTACTTCGGACGTGGGGCGATACGGTGGCCCATCCTCGAAGGTATGGCTCTTAGTGTGCTCGGGGAACGCGCTAGGCGCCGTCGCTGCAATAACTGCAGGGTCGTCTATACTACCTTCGGTCCAATCGGATGTAATGTTACAGAACTCAGAGAGTTGTTTGACGCATTCTTTATCGTACAAATCTGTCGGCAGAACAGGCGTCGCGGGCTTAGTCCAAACGTCCCATGTCTTTTCGGTGGCTTGTCCGATCGTATTCTCTATTGGCTTACTCATGGACTTTCCTTTCGGTATTAGTCGTCCCACCCATCGAAGAGTGGGTGCTGCGATTTAACTTTGTAGGTCATGAGGCCTCCCTCTTTGCGCCGGGTAACGACGCCTGAACCGCTTACGCGGTGACCATATCTTTCTGAATCAGATTATAGACTTCGACGTCTGTCTCTTGATAGTCTACTGCTGCGCCGGAATTGAACACGACTATGCAGCCCACGTCCTTTTGAATCACACGCTCGATGGTGTCTATGTTTATGCGGTTACGCTTCACGGTGACCAGCGGTGTGCTGGGCGTAATGGGAATTATCTGGTGGAGCAGAATCATGCTCCTACTCGAGAGTTAGTGTGATGTACCATTGCTTCCCTCCTGGGAAGTGGGGTGGATGACGGGAGTCTAACCCGCTCCGGCGAGGACACAACTCGCCATGCTGACGTTACAACACATTCACGACTGGAGATTCACGGAGTCGGTGGTGCAGGGGATCGCACGCTTACAGACTTTATTTACTGGCGCTCGTGATCAAAATTTTGTCGGCTTCGGCCTCGCGGCCAGGTGCCGACGGCACCTCTCGTATTCCCAGCTATGCGCAGAGCATGGGATGACTGTCGACAGAATAGGCAAGGATTTATAAGCCGAAGCTAACCTTGTTGTAGCTGTGCTCGGTTGTCAACCGGACGAGATTAAGAAAGTGTGAGGGCTCTTGTTCTGGTACCGTCGCACCGAGATGCGCTAGATCGTGGCACCCGCCCTCAGAGGCGCATGCACGTCAGTCCAGACAATTTCAGTATGTGCCCCGATATTAACCTCGGGACCAGGGTTTCAGTTACCATGGTGTTATAATCGAACAGTGCGGCGTACTTACCCCACTTCGAATGGGACAGCTTGCGAACACCTTTTCCGATCTTCCGACCTTTACGACCTTTCTTTGGTTCCATGAGTCACCTCTCCTAAAGAGTGATTGTCATGTGAACCTCCTTGTGTGAAAAGAAATTTGCCCGTCGCCTCACGGCCATACGGGGCAGATGGTGGCTTTCCTCGACGCCAGGCGTCTCAGACAATAAAGCCACAAACGGGTTCGTGTCACCCGGAATTTCACCGGGTAATAAAAATTAGCGCTTGGCCGGACGAGGGCTCCCAAACCGGGTGTCTGCCAATTAGACCGACACGTCGGTGCTCCTTCTCGTACGCGGTTACTTCTTCGTGTGAGGTAGGCGTGCGTTGAAACGCCTCGTTATCGTGACAATATTCCGGCCCGGCATAAACCCGAAGGTCTACGCCAGTCGACCGGGCTCGTGTGAGGCTGCTGTGTCACTCCTCAAATTGGCGCGGGTGCCGTTACGAAGAACGGCTATCGGGTCTCGCCAGCCCGTTATAACTCGTGTGTCACTCCTCAAAATAGGTGAGAGTACCGATACGAGATCGGTTAACGGTTCCCTCCAGACCGTGCGCGAAGGATACGAGTCACGTATTCTTCGTCTGTAATTGGTTCCAAGCTAGGCACACATTATACTAAAGTTTTTCGTATCATAGACATACAGCTGCCAACTTCCCGAACACACCCTCCCAGATCATTAGAACACGTCCGGAGCCGGGCGTCAAGCAGTTTCCGAGCATGTAGAATTTACCGGGTCTGCAGAAGGTACGTATCCGCGGTTTGCCATTCGCCAAGCGGGCGGCCGCGGTGGGGTGGCACGGGGCGCCCCGCCCCCGGCATGTGCCTCACAACAAAAGAGATAGCGGCCAAGACTCTAACCCGCGCGAGCTCATCAACATACAGAGCACTCCATATCTATATGATAGCAAACAAGATAAACTCCAATCGGCTCACCATTTCCGGGCTCGATCAGAGCATTGCACTTATTGCATTTCGTTGCTAAACCCTTTGTTATCTAGGCTTGTCAATCAATGTTGTATTGATTCACACGTCCGACGGCCGACATACTGCACTGAAAACAAAGGATTTAGCGAAAATTCGGCTTTTATCGCGGAAATTTCGAAAATTAAACCGGGCCGACGGGAAATTGTGTGATAGAGCGCCGTGCTGTGTCCAATCACTAAAGCCTTTGTGCTCAATAAACTGCCTCGCTTTAGTGAGCCATAGCGATTCAAACGCGCGTTTGTTGGTCTGTTAGCTTGCTCGCCGGGCGCGCGTCGCACTGCAAGCTTGCCGTGCGCGCCGTTCGCTATCGTACGCGTGTGTCCGCTTATTCGACGGCTATTTGCGTATGCCATCGCGGCCGATGCGCGCGACACGCTCGCCGGGCTCGCTTTGATAGTTTGGATCAAATGAACTTGCTCAAGCTTAATGCACTATACTATATAATGCTGATCCGGTTTGTCATGTAGTGCATGACAATGCTGTCACGGTCGAGCAACACAAAGGTACAAATCATAAGATGACACACTCACTCGTAACGTATCGTCTTCGTTTTTATTTAAATATAATAGAATCAACAACTTAGCTTTTTAGCTTTTAACAGAGCATTTTAGCTTGACAATGCATGCTCGACCGTGACAGAATTGTCATGTACTACATGACAAACCTGATCCGGTTAGGTTAGGGTTTAATGCACTATACTATATAATGCTGATGGTTAGGGTTAGGGTTTAATGCACTATACTATATAATGCTGATGGTTAGGGTTAGGGTTTAATGCACTATACTATATAATGCTGAT
>Ga0182024_10000407_pt1 | contig 111577 bp, 92 predicted proteins | sample P32metaG_FD_120480 | JGI IMG/M metagenome (GOLD analysis project Ga0182024, IMG submission 120480) | Permafrost microbial communities from Stordalen Mire, Sweden - P3-2 metaG (Illumina Assembly) | ecosystem: Environmental > Terrestrial > Soil > Wetlands > Permafrost | place: Sweden: Stordalen... | reverse complement strand
GAGCGTCGCGGCTCAACTCCCACCCCGAGTCAGCCAGCTGGCCGACTCGGGGTGGCTTTCCCCATCGAATTTGCATCGTGACACTCTACTCCCAGTGTCACCAATCATTCTGAACGAGAACATAGGGGGAGGGGCTTCAGGTCCGAAGTTAGCGGCCTGGCCTTCAGGGTTTGAATTCTTGAAGAAAATTGCAGCTAGTCGCGAAAAACTAGTCGTCTTCGCCGAGGAGAATCGCGGCGGCAAGAACCGTCGTCCACAGACCGCGTTTATCGCCTACGGCGGACTGGGTGATGTTCATGGTGCGGACAATCTTGTTGGAAATGCGATATACGTCTTTCTTCTCGTCCCAGGAAAGATCGGGATCAAACTCCACGTTGAGCGTGGTGGCGAGCATTTCGGCGGCCAATTCTTCGGTATATTCGCCGGCCACCTCTTCCGTTTCGCCAAAGGAATGATGCTCGGAAAGATAGCCAAACATGGATTTGTCGGCTGGCAGCGCCAAACCCACACCCGCGGCAATCAACCGGTGAGGCTCACGCGTGGAGTTTTCGCTGATCACGGTAAACGCGACCTGCCCCGGCTTGAGCACCTTCAATCCATCGGTGCGTGAAATCAATTTGCAGTGCGGTGGAAAAATCGACGACACACGCACGATATTGCACGCGGCGATTCCGGCGCTGCGCAACGCCAACTCGAAGCTCGAAAGCCTCTCGCGGTGTTTGCCCACGCCCTTGGTCAGGAAAATTCTATTGGCGACGAATGCCATCAGGACTGCCGGGGAGCAGCGCCTCCAGAGGCGGAAAGGGTTGCGTTCATCACGGAATTCATCACGTGTGAAAATTAACAGGAGCGCCCGCGAGTGTCAACGTGTTTCAGCACACTTGTCGTTAGCACAGGAAATGTCCGCTGGCGGAGGACGCGATTGGGGTACACAACAGGGCCGGAGGATCGGCCATGGCGAGGTATCCAGGGAGCGCCCGGGAGCGGGCCATGAAAGCACAGGAAGTGATCTTGCGGGCTCTGAGCAAGCAGATTACTTTTTGGCAGGCGGCCCACATTTTGAGGATCAGTCCGCGGCACCTGCGGCGCAGCTATGAGCGGTACCGGCATGTGGGTTTTGACGAATTGTACGACCGGCGCACTGGCCGGCCCAGCCCCCGGCGGGTTCCGCTGGCGGTGGTCGAGCAGGTGCTGGGTCTGTACCGGGAGAAGTATTTCGATTTCAGTGTGCGCCATTTTCACGAGAAGCTGGGCCAGGAGCATGGCCTGGCGTTGAGCTACAGGTGGGTGAAGCTGGCCTTGCAAGGAGCCGGGTTGGTGGAAAAGGCCCGGCAACGAGGGGTGCATCGGCGGCGGCGGGAACGGCGGCCGATGACCGGGATGATGCTGCACATAGACGGCAGCACCCACCGCTGGCTGGGCGGAGAGCAGGGGCACGACCTGATCGTGGTCCTCGATGACGCCACCAGCGAGATTTATTACGCGCAACTGGTGGAGCAGGAATCCACCGCCACAGTGCTGGCCGCGCTGCGCGAGGTGGTCGAGCAGCAGGGGATTTTCTGCTCGCTGTACAGCGACCGGGCCAGCCATTTCTGGCTGACCCCCAAAGAAGGAAAGCCGGTCGATCGCCAGCGGCTGACCCAGGTGGGGCGAGCGCTGCGGGATTTGGGCATGGAGATGATTCCGACCTACTCGCCGCAGGCTGGCGGGCGCAGCGAGCGGAATTTCCGCACCTGGCAGCGGCGGCTGCCCCAGGAACAGCGGGTGAAAGGGATTACCACGGTGGAAGAAGCCAACCGTTTTCTGCGCCAGGGCTACATCGCGGAAATTTGCGGTGCCGGCGGCGCAACCCCAAAGCGCCTTTGTGCCGGCCAGCGGCAAGGATTTGGATCGCATCTTTTCCGTGCAGCAGGAACGGGTGGTCAACCGGGACAACACGGTGAGCGTGGGAGGGCGGGTGCTGCAAATTGATCGAGTGCGCTGGCGGGGCCACGCTGGCGGGTTGCCGGGTGCTGGTGTGCGAGCATCTGGACGGGCCGGTAAGCGTGTACTACGGCCCCCACCTGGTGGGTCGGTTTCCAGGGGAAGCGCACAACCCAGGGGAAGCCAAAAGCTGTGGAAAAGACGCTTCGAGAAAACCCTCCAAAAGCCGGGTCTCCTCTCCGCTTGGAAATCCCCCACAAACCGCGGGATTCCCACTTTCCCACAGCTTCGGCAGCGGTCTATCTCACAGTTCCAACCGGACAGATCATGTGCTTATAAAACCGGACATCTCGACTTGCTAACAACACGTGTTTCAGCACACTCCGGTAAAATTTCATCTATTGGCAACTCCAGCGTCGAATCTCTGCGGAAGGGCCTGGAGCGGCGCCCCCCCCCCCCCCGCAGGGTAAGCCACGCATTGTCATCCCCGCGAAAGAGGGAACCGTGCATTCGGTTCTCATTATGGAAGAAAAATCTGGAACCCGGATAAACGCTTCGCGTCTTCAGGGTGACGCTGAATGAAGATCGCAAGAAGAGTGCGTGTCTGCCAACTGGCAGAGTGAACGTCCGCCAAGGCGGCGCCGAGCTCAGACGCTGGCCACGGAGCCGCCATCCACGCGAAAATTTGATCCGGTGATAAACGACGCCTGCTCCGACGCGAGGAAAACGACAATTCCGCCGATCTCATCCGGCTGACCTGCGCGGCCAAGGAGAATATTGGGCCGAAACTCACGGAGCATCACTTTCTCAGCTTCATCCAGTGAAATGCCTTTGGCCTTTGCTTGCTCCCCCAGCATTCCGTTCACCAGCGGCGTGCGAACGAACGCGGGCGAAACCGTGTTCACCAGGATGCCATCCTTGCCGTAAGATTTTGACAGGCTCTTGGTGAGGTTATTGATCGCGGCCTTGGACGCGTTGTAATGGGGCATGATGGCATCAGGTTGCACGCCGGATTCCGAGGAAATATTTATAATGCGTCCCCATTTTTGCTTTTGCATGTGGGGTAGCGCGGCACGACTGACGCGCACCGCCGACATTACATTGAGCTGAAATGCGCTCAGCCACTCTTCATCGGTTAATTCCTCGAAGGCGGCAAAGCGGCTCACGCCCCCGGCATTATTGACCACCACATGGATCGTCCCAAAATGCCGGACGGTTTCCTCAATGACCTTTTTCGCGCCCTCCGCTTTGGTCACATCCGCGACAACCGCGTGTACCGTGGCATTTTCCAACCGCATTTCCGCCGCAGTGGCTTCGAGTTCTTTCACGGTGCGCCCATTAATCACCACCTGGCAACCTTCCCGTCCAAACGCGGCGGCAATCGAGTGGCCGATGCCTTTGCTCGATCCCGTAACCAGGACCACTTTACCTTTCAGCCCTAGTTCCATTGATAATTCTCCTCATAAAGTTTGGATCCGTGCGGCCGGCCCATTTCCGTTCAGCCGCTGATGTACATCACTGCCGAAGCCCACGCGGCACAGGGCGGTGGTTGAGTTCGGTTTACGAGCCGAAAAAATTCGCAATGACTGCCTTTGCTTCCGGCGGTCCAGTAATCTCAAGGCCAATCGACTGATTACCGGCCTCAACAACGATCTTGAATGTGAGGAACGGGCAGCACTGCCGCTCCACATCCAAAAGCTGGACAAGCTTCGTTAACACTTCGGATGTCGAATTAAAACGATACGCGTACCCCAGCGGCAAGGGAGTTATCTCAAGAGTGGCGGCGCGAACAGAATCCAGGATTGTTGCGCGCCGCTCGCGCAATTCCGCCTCAGCAAGAGCGCACGCGATTGGTGGCGTTATGCTCATAACGTAACCACGGGGCCGAAGAACATCAAATCAAGCCGCCACGCGGTTGCAAACATTCTTTTGCTCGCCATATACTCAGTTGTTCGATGTCTCGCGTGGCATAACGACTCTCGTTTTGACGGCTAGGAGAGAGAAACGCGCGAACACCAAAGTTTCACGGCCGCAATTCCAAGGAGAGTGCATGTCCGCCAAGGCGGCGACGCCCAGTGCAAGTTACATACTCGACAAGCTCCAATCGTTGAGCGGCATCGTTCCCATTGGCCTTTTTCTTGCCGACCATCTTTTCAATAACAGCTACGCGCTTGTAGGCGTGAAGCAGTACGACACTGTTTCCGCCGCGCTACAAACCATTCCGTGGCGTGTTCCCGTGGAATTTGCGGTGCTCTGGATTCCCATCCTCTTTCACGGCTGCTACGGGCTTTACATCTGGTGGCTGGGCAAATCCAATTCCTTCCAGCATCCCTGGATGGCCAACTGGATTTACACTCTCCAGCGATGGACCGGAGTCGTCGCTTTTGCATTCATCGGCTGGCATCTTTATAGCGAGCGGTATTTGAGCCACGGCAAATCCACCTATGCCTCCGTCGCGCAATCCATGCAGATTCCGTATTACGTTGCGTTCTACATCATCGGCATCACCGCGTCGTCGTTCCATCTGGGCACCGGCATCTGGAATTTCTGCTGCAAGTGGGGATTGGCCGTCACTCCGCGCTCGCAGCGCGCCGTGGGTTACATAGGCGCGGCGATTTTTGTAGTGTTGACCATTGTGGGAATCGCCACTGTCGCTGGCTTCCGTTATAACTGGCGGCCATTCGAGTTCTACACCCAATGAGACAGCCAAGAATCATCGTTGTCGGCGGAGGTCTGGCCGGCCTGATGACCACCATTCGTGTGGCCGAATCGGGCGTGCCGGTGGAGTTGTTTTCCATCGTGCCCGTGAAACGCTCGCATTCCGTGTGCGCCCAGGGCGGCATCAACGCCGCAAAAAATTTGAAGGGCGAAGGCGATTCCACCGACAAGCATTTTGACGACACTATCTACGGCGGCGATTTCCTGGCCGATCAAACGCTGGTGAAGGGCATGTGCGAGACGGCGCCCGCGATTATTGATCTGCTTGATCGCATGGGCGTGATGTTCAACCGCACCTCAGAAGGCCTGCTCGATTTCCGGCGGTTTGGCGGTACTCTGTTTCACCGCACAGCTTTCGCCGGTGCCACCACTGGTCAACAATTGCTTTACGCGCTTGATGAACAAGTCCGGCGTTACGAATCCGAAAACAAGGTGCATAAGTACGAGAACTGGACGTTCCTTTCCATCGTGCTGGATGAGCAAAACATTTGCCGGGGCATTTCCGCGATGGATCTCCGAACCATGGAGGTCCGCACCTTCCCAGCCGATGCGGTGATTTTCTGCACGGGCGGCATCGGCGCGATTTTTGGGCAGTCCACCAATTCGGTCGTATGTACCGGCTCGGCGCAATCGGCGCTGTTTCAGCAGGGCGTGGATTACGCCAATGGCGAATTTATTCAGGTGCATCCCACGGCGATTCCCGGCGAGGATAAATGCCGCCTGATGTCGGAATCGGCGCGTGGTGAAGGCGGTCGCGTCTGGGTGCCGCGCACGCCCGGCGATAAACGCGACCCGCGCACCATTCCCGAAGCGGAGCGGTTTCATTTTCTGGAAGAGTGGTACCCCAAGTACGGCAATCTGGTGCCTCGTGACGTAGCTACTCGCGCCATTTATCGGGTTGTGTACCAGGAAAAGTTGGGTCTGGAGGGGCAGCCCGCGGTCTATCTCGACGTCACCCACATTCCCCGCGAAGTGCTGGACCGGAAGCTCGAAGGCATTCTGGAAATTTACGAAAAGTTCATGGGCTTGGACCCGCGCGAGCACCCCATGCGCGTTTTTCCGGCGATGCACTACACCATGGGTGGCATCTGGATCAATGACAAAGATCAAGCCACCAATGTCCCCGGTGTTTATGCCGCTGGAGAATGTGAGTTCCAATACCATGGCGCAAACCGCCTGGGCGCGAACTCATTGGTCTCCTGTATATATGGTGGAATGTTGGCCGGTCCCGCCGCCGTCAAATACGCCCGCAGCTTGCAAGCTGGATGCGAGGGCACCCCATCCATCGTCTTTGATCGCGAGCGCACCCATCAGCAGGAAATCAACGACGACCTGCTCAATCGCCAGGGCACAGAGAATCCGATTACTATTTGGAAAGAACTAGGCGCGATGATGACCGAACACGTAACGGTGATCCGCTATAACAAGGCTCTTCAGGATGTGCTCGACAAACTTGATCAACTCGAGGAGCGCATGGGCCGGGTCAATCTGGCTGATCGCACCCAGTGGGCCAATCAGACTCTGCAATTCACTCGTGAACTTTCCAACATGATTGTGCTGGCCAAAGTGATTACCATGGGTGCGCTGGTGCGCAATGAATCCCGTGGCGCGCATTACAAGCCCGATTTTCCTGAGCGCGATGATCCCAATTGGCTGAAGACTACTCGCGCCAGCTATAACGGCGGAAAAATCAAGCTGGATTTCGAGGCGGTGGATACGTCGCAAATTCCGCCACGCCCGCGCCGTTACGATATGGCCAGTTAGGGGAGGGAGAGGGAACACACATGGCTGCCAACGGTATATTCATCGTTCGCATTCTGCGTCAGGCTGGGCCGCAGGAAAAACCCCATTGGGAAGAGTTCGAGATTCGGGGACGCACCGGTTTGAACATCATCACCGTGTTTCGCGACATCGCCGAAAACCCTGTCACTCGCGATGGCCGTGGCACCACCCCCATCAGTTACGACGCCAATTGCCTGGAGGAAATCTGCGGCGCGTGCGCCATGCTGATTAACGGCTATCCGCGCCAAGCCTGTTCCGCGCTGGTGGCCAATCTTGAAAAGCCCATTCGGCTGGAACCATTGAAGAAATTTCCCGTGGTGCGCGACCTGAGCGTGGATCGTTCTGTGATGTTCGAGAATTTGAAGCGCACCAAATGCTGGATCCCCATTGACGGCACCTATCCCCTCGGCGAAGGCCCGCGCATGGCGCCCGAGTTGCAGGAGAAGGGATATCCGCTATCGCGCTGCATTACCTGCGGCAATTGCCTGGAAATTTGCCCTCGCGTGAATGAACATTCTCATTTTGTCGGCGCGGCGATTATCAGCCAGGTTCGTCTGTTTAACATGCATCCCACTGGCGCCATGCACGCGGGCGAGCGCCTTGACGCGCTGATGGGCGAAGGCGGCATCGAGGATTGCGACAACGCCCAGAATTGCGTGAAGGTTTGCCCCAAGGGAATCCCCCTTACCGAATCTCTTGCCGCCATCAATGGCCAGGTGCTGAAACACGCCGTCACTGGCTGGCTCCGCGGCTAGCGGCACGCTCTAGCCAAGGCGGCCCAACTAATGTCATTGCGTTTGGCGCTTGTCTTCATAGTCGCGGCTCTCCTTCTTAGCGGCTTTGGGGCCAGCTTCGGGAGAACACTCATCGAAATGCCCGCCTGGCGCTACGTCGGAGTCCAAACCTGGGCGGAGTTCAGCCGGGCTGCGGACCTAGGCAATGGGAAGATTATCTATCCCTTAGAAGGCATCGGTGGGATGCTGTTGACTGCAGCCGCGGCGATTGCTTTTCGCCTGAGTCCAAATCGGCCGCTGATGGTGGCAATTCCGGTCTATGCCGCCGCGCTCATGTATGTCGCTGTCTTGCTTTGCACAACCCAGGCCGCGCCAATCATGTTGAGCTTGCCGCGGCTCGGTGGCGACCCTGTAGCGCTGCGAAAGGCATTTGACGGCTTTAATCGCTGGGGGAATGTGAGAGCGGTCTTTGTGGCCCTCGGATATTGCGCCGACCTATGGGCGCTGGTGGCGCTCCTGCGCGTTTCTTCCGGGCATTCCGGAAAGCCTTCTCAGGCGCAGCCCTAAATTCCGGTGATATTGCGGGCATGGGAGTCGGGGTCATCTGCGCCGCGTTATTCGCCATGAACCCCCCTACAGGGACGCACCAATTCGCAAATTCGCGGCACTCTGGGAGAAAATGCTCTGCGCGGGGCGGAGCACGTTGCGCGCGTCATATAGCAACTGCAGGCCGAGGAAGAGACCGGTAAGCGACAATCCAGGCGCGCATCGCGGCCGGGGAGCAGCCATGCAACAGCAGCGTCCGGCCAGTCATGCTAGAGGAGATTGAATCAACATGCATCTATATCAGGCGGTAATACTCGCCATTGTTCAGGGACTGACGGAGTTTCTTCCGGTCAGCAGCACAGCCCACCTAGTGCTCTTTCCGTGGTTATTGGGTTGGCCCGAAGGCGGCCTGCCTTTCGATGTAGCGCTGCATGTGGGAACGCTGGCTGCCGTTCTGCTGTACTTCCTGCGCGATTGGGTGGAACTGACCCTGGCTGGCTTGGGCATGCACTATCCCGCGAGCGCTTCGGGAACACAGGTGCAGCACAACCGGCGGCTCTTCTGGTATCTGGTGATTGGCACGATTCCCGCGGGATTCGTCGGTTTCCTCTTTGAGAAAAAGGTGGATGAAAGCCTGCAATCGCCGCTCTCGGTCACAGTCACCGTAACCATCGCGTCCGCGCTGATTCTTGTTGGGCTGCTCATGTGGGTCGCTGACCGGATGGCCAATCACACGCGCGAGCTTAACCAATCCAACATGGGCGATGCCATTGTAATTGGCGGGGCGCAAGCCTTGGCGCTCATTCCGGGCGTTTCGCGCTCGGGTATCACCATTACCGCCGGATTATTCCGCAACATGACCCGCGAAGCCGCCGCCCGGTTTTCCTTTTTGCTTTCGACCCCTGTGATTGCCGGCGCTGCGCTTACCCAGGTTCCCAAACTTCTGAAGGCCCATCATTCCGGCGGAATAGACATGCCGATGTCCACGGTACTCATCAGCATCCTGGTTTCCGGAATCGTGGGATACCTGGTAATCGCCTTCTTCTTGCGCTACCTGCAAAAGCACACGTTAAAAGTCTTTGTTTACTATCGAGTGTTGTTTGGTATGCTAATCCTGCTGTTGGTGTTCCTCCATAGCGGGCATGCGCGATAGCGCCTCGCGTTAGCCGCCGCACCGCAGTCCTGCCTTCCCCAAAATCGCAGGAGATTGTTGTGCACATACTAACGCCTTCGAGTAACCGGCGGCTCAATGAGCTGATCGGATTCATGGGGATCACTCTGGCCATTTTGATGGCTCTGAGTCTGCTTTCCTATTCTCCCAATGACGGTTCGCTCGACGTCGCCGCGCCTCTCGCCGCAGCTACGCCCGCGCGCAATTGGATTGGGCCCGCTGGAGCGCATCTTGCGGACCTGCTGTTCCAAATCGTCGGTTATGCCGCGTTTTTACTCCCGGCGGGACTGGCCATTTGGGGACTGGGCTGGTTTCGCAGCCGTCCGTCGGATGCACCAATTGCCAAGTCCATTGGTGCGCTGCTGCTGCTAATCTCCGTTCCCTCGGAGCTGAACCTGGTGCATATTCCACTGGTTCGCGGCGCGCTGCCCGCCGGGGGCCTAGTGGGCACACTTGCCGCTGACGGATTGCGCGGGGCCTTTAATCCGGTCGGAGCTCACCTGGTGGCGCTCGCTTCCATCATCGTGGCGATTTTTCTTACGACCCCGTTTTCCTTCTTCGCGGCAGCCGAGAGGCTGAAAACCCCTATCATTTCACAGCCCTTTATCGGCAAGCTGATAATGCAATGGCGTGAGCGACGCCAGAAGCGGCAGGCGTCAAAATTAAAGCAGCGCGTCGCGGATATTAGACTGGAGGGACGGCCACCCGTTCCCCGTCAGCGCATTTCCGCGATGTCCGCGCTGGAAAATGAAGACAGCGTTGAGGAAATGTCCGTGGCGCCGCTGCCGTCCTTTGCCGATGCCGACAGCCTTTCCACGCCCGCCATTGATAGTGCCGAGGAATCCGAATCAAGCGGTGTTGATGTGCCCGTGGTTACGTTTTCAAACGCTCCGGCAAAGGCGTCTGCCTCGAAACAGTCTTCCGCAGAGCCGAAAATCTCTCACGGCAAACGCAACTACCGCCTGCCCTCTCCTGACCTGCTCCATCGCGCCGAACGCCGCGAAAAAATGGATGAAAGCGAGCTGAAAGAATTTGCCCGCGCGATCGAAGTTAAGGCCCAGGAATTCGGCGTGCAGGGCCGCATCACCCAGATCAATCCCGGGCCGGTGGTGACCACCTTTGAATTCAAGCCCGAGGCGGGGATCAAATACAGCCGGATCACCGGCCTTTCCGAAGATTTGTGCCTGGCGCTCAAAGCCGAGTCCATTTTGATTGAACGCATTCCCGGTAAAGCCACCGTGGGCATCGAAGTTCCCAACCCGCGCCGCGAAACCATTGCGTTGCGCGAAGTGATTGAGTCGCCGGAATTCGTCAATTCCCCTTCCAAACTCACGGTGCCATTGGGAAAGGATTTGATTGGCCGCATCCGCGCCGCCGACCTGACGCAAATGCCCCACGTCCTTATTGCAGGCGCTACGGGTACGGGCAAGAGTGTGTTTCTCAATTCCCTTTTGATGGCGCTGCTTTATAAATCCACACCCGACGAGTTGAAGCTGGTGCTCGTGGATCCCAAGCGGTTGGAGTTGGGGCTTTACGAGGACATTCCGCACCTTTTCACGCCGGTGGTCACCGATCCCAAGATCGCTTCGAACGTATTGCGCAATGCCACCAAGGAGATGGAGCGGAGGCTGAAACTGCTCGCACAACGCGGCGTTCGCAACATTGACCAGTACAATCGCACGTTCCAAAAGAGCCAGTCGCTTTCGCTTTTTGACAACACCGAGGAATCCGAGCACCAGCCGCTTCCTTACCTGGTAATCGTGATTGACGAATTGGCTGACCTGATGATGGTAGATACCAGCAACGTGGAGGAATCCATCACGCGCCTGGCGCAGATGGCCCGGGCGGTGGGCATCCATTTAATTCTGTCGACGCAGCGGCCGTCCGTGGACGTGATTACCGGACTGATCAAAGCCAATTTCCCGGCGCGAATTTCTTTCCGGGTAGCCAGCAAAGTGGACTCGCGCACCATTCTCGATTCCAACGGCTCGGAATCGCTGCTGGGCAAGGGCGACATGCTCTACCTTCCCGCCGGATCATCGCGGCTGCATCGCATCCATGGCCCGCTGGTAACTGAGGATGAAATCAGCGGACTATGCGATTTCTGGCGTACCCAGGCCAAAGCTATTTACAACGAAGAAATGCTGAAACCGCCCAAGGATGAGAATTCGCGCAGAGCGTCCGGCGGCGCTCGGGACGGTGATACTGATGGATCCGAGGAGGGCGTGGACGACGAACTCTACGAGGATGCTATTCGCGTGGTCTGCGAAATGGGACGCGCTTCCACATCCACATTGCAACGCCGCTTGCGCGTGGGCTACGGTCGCGCCGCGCGCCTCATTGATCTAATGGAAAAAGACGGCATCGTTGGCCCTCCCGATGGCGCCAAACCGCGCGAAGTTCTCAAGAAGAAGGACTGGATGCGCGAATACGACCAATCCGTCCGTTAGCCCTTCAGTCTGGCGTTTGCACAGTCCGCTGCAGGACCATTCGCCGTCGAAATCATGGTGGCGTTTGTCGATGAATTCCGCGATCCTGCGATGAGAGGCGGGGCGGTATTTCGCCCATTCAACCCCGCGAAGGACAGGAGAATGGAAGTTCCGGGGCAGTATTAGGGCGTTCAGGTTTGACCCAGATAAAAAAACTCCCCTCACTAGTGTCCCGTAACTGAAATAGGTGACACATGGATTCTCTTTTGGGGGTTGCGATAAGTCCAGTGGAAGGGCTGGGCATGGCGGTTGTAGCTGCGAATGTAGGTCATGATTTTCTGGCTCAGGTCCGGCACGGAGCGGAACACTTCCCGGCGGATGCAGTCGCGGGTAATCATTACCCAGCCAGACTTCGACCTGGTTCAGCCAGGAGGAGTAGGTGGGCGTGAAATGCAGTTGCACGTTGGGGTGTGCGGCCAGCCAGAGCTTCACCGCCGCGGTCTTATGAGTGGAAAGATTATCCAGGATGACGTGAACCTTCTTGGGCCGCCGGCCGAAGCCGCTATCTTTCGGAACCCTCCCGGCGCTGCTTGTCTTCGTTCGCCCAAAATGTACCTGACCTCCAAACGCAAGGACACCAACTGCCGCTATACATGTGGCCGCAAGCCGTACACGGCTCCAATGCGGGAAGAAGGGAAGCACAGATTCCGCGGCCATAGCACAAAAGGCAGCGAGTGTGCATACACCTTTCACGGTTGAGCAGCCTATTCCGGCAGCAGCTCAGTGTCAAGATTCGAGCTCTGATATAGTGAGGCTATGCAAACGCAAAAGATCGTCCCCTTCCTATGGTTTGACAACAATGCCGAAGAGGCAATGAATTTTTACGCCTCGATTTTCCAAGACTCCAAGATCCTAAAGATCACACGAAACGGGCCCGATGGCCCGGGCACTCCGGGAACCGCGCTGGTCGGCACGCTTGAGATTGCTGGGCAAACCTTCATGGTCCTGAATGGCGGACCCCTATTCAAATTCACGGAGGCCGTTTCGTTCCTGGTGAATTGCGAGAAGCAGGAGGAAGTGGATGAGCTCTGGAAAAAGCTCACCGCCGGAGGCGGCGAACCCGGCCGATGCGGCTGGCTGAAAGACAAATTCGGCCTTTCCTGGCAAATCGTGCCAACGATTTTGCCCAAGTTGCTAAGCGACAATGATCCGCGGAAAGCAGGACGAGCGATGAAGGCCATGCTGCAAATGACCAAGATAGATATTGCCGGGCTGCAGCGAGCATACGAGCAGGAGTAAACCTATCGCCTGACACCCGGTGAACGGCGCCCTCGTGCTAATTCGCCACTTAACCCTGGCTGACGCCGAGTTGTATAGAGAAATTCGGCTCGAGGCGCTTCAGCTCAATCCGAGGCATTCGGCAGTACTTTCGAGGCGGAAAATATTCGCCCACTAACATGGTTTTCGGATGGACTCGCCAAGTCCGACGTGTACGGCGCGTTCAGTGACTCGACGCTGGTGGGTGTCGCTGGATTTTTCGCGCAACAAGAGCGAAAAAAGTCGCACAAGGGAATGCTCTGGAGGATGTATGTTCGGCCCGATGCGAGAAATTCCGGCACCGGACAGCGGCTGGGGCGAGGCCATAATTGATTTTGCGCGACAGCGCGTGGAGGTCGTTCAACTTTCCGTGGTGAGTGACAATGAGCAGGCGCGGCGGCTATACTCCCGTCTCGGGTTTGTGGAATTCGGGATCGAGAGGCATGCGCTGAAACAAGATGGCCGTTACTACGACGAAGTTCTAATGGCCAAGGACCTTACACTCGATTCAAAGCAAAATACTGCCTGAGCGTGAAAGTCTGACCTCTATGAGCAAGACAGACCAAACCAAGATTAGGAATATTTCCGACACGGCCATGTGGGCCGCAATCTACCGCGCGCGCGCAACCGAGGGGCCCAATCCGCTCTTTCTCGATCCCTTTGCGCGGCGGCTGGCCGGGACGCGCGGTGATCAAATTGCCAGCGCCATGCCATCTAGTGACCAGAACACATGGGCATGGATCACGCGCACGCACCTTTTCGACCAAATCATCAACGAGCAGGTGTGCGCGGGGGTGGACATGGTCGTCAACCTCGCGGCAGGTCTCGACTCCCGGCCCTACCGCATGGCGCTACCCGCGTCGCTGCATTGGGTGGAAGTGGACCTCCCCGGCATCCTCGATTACAAAGAGGAAATTCTCGCCGGCGAAAATCCGGTTTGCGCCCTGGAGCGCGTACGCCTGGACTTAGCCGACGTGAACGCGCGGCGAGCTCTCTTTGCGCGGCTGGCGGAAAAACCGTCCAATGCACTGGTGATTACGGAAGGCCTGATTATTTATTTCACAGCGGAAGATGTTAGGGCGTTTGCACGAGACCTGGCCGCACCGCCCACGTTCCAACGTTGGCTGCTTGATATCGCCTCGCCAGGATTGCTGCGCATGCTCCAGAAACACCTGGGGCCAAAACTAAGCGAAGGCGGCGCAAAGTTGCAATTCGGACCGCCGGAAGGGCCGGAGTTTTTCACTCCGTTCGGATGGCAAGTAGCGGATGTTCGAGGCATACTTGAAACGGCCGTGAGGCTGCGCCGCGCTCCCTGGTGGGGACGCTTCGCCGCGCTCTTTCCCGAATCCAAAGGCGCGCAGGGCAATCGACCGTGGTCCGGCGTATGCCTGCTGGAAAAGCAATAATCCCACCTCGCAAATTTTAATGAGGCTGGTTTTGGCTTCCTTCATTGCCGTGGATTGCCGCTTTGTGGCCTTTGTGTGAGAATTCGCGCCGAGGAGAAATCCACATGCCCGACCAGGAGCGCAACCCGGCAAAGCCACCTGAGCCGGCTTTTGTGCCGGCGGTGAGAATCCAGGAAAGCATCGTCGCGGCGGCCGAAACACGGACGTTGCGCTGGCTCGCCCAACGCACACCTCGCTGGATCAACTCCGACCATCTCACGCTGCTGGGATTCGTGGCCCAGTGCATGACCGGAGTATGCTACGCCTTGGCGCGGCGTTACCGCTATGCGTTGCTGGCCGGAATCGTTTGCTTGGCCATCAACTGCTAGGGGACAGCCTAGACGGCACCCTCGCTCGCTTTCGGCATCAGCAGCGCCCACGTTACGGCTTTTATGTAGACCACATTTGCGACACGTTTGGCAGCTTCTTCCTTATGGGTGGCCTGGCTCTTTCTCGATACGTTCATCCAGTTATCGCCTTCGGAATGCTGTCGGTTTCCTGATGCTTTCGATTGAGTCCTATCTGGGTACCTATACCATGGCCAGATTTCAGATCTCTTTTGGAAGTTTGGCCCAACGGAAATTCGGCTGCTGCTGGCGGTTGGCAATCTCGCGCTCCTGCGAAACCCGAATGTGAAACTCTTCGGCAGGCAATTTCTACTTTTCGATCTCGGCGGCACGGTTGCCATCGCCGGTATGGCGTTCATGCTGGTGGATTCCGCCGTCCGCCACACCGTGCAGCTTTATAGAGAGGAGAGAATTGCTTGATCGTGACTTTCCATATTGCCAAAATGTGGCATCCGCTCCTCTCAGTGCTCGTCGTGACCGCACTATTCGCGACCTCCACACAAGTTGTGGCAGAACAATTGAAACCACAGACCGTGGCCGCGTTTGATCGCTACGTTATGCTCAGCGAAAAAAACATGCCGACGGCAACAACGGGCAAATCGCCCTCCGGGACGTTTTTGCGTGTTGATGGATTGGCGCCCATGCAACGCGATGGCGCCCTCGTCCGGCTAGAAAAGGGCGAGATGCTCGTCGAACGTCTGCAAACTCTCAATAACGGCCAGTCCATCCCCGTGCCCGACGGCATGATTCATCACTGGGTAGGGACGGTCTTCATTCCCCATGCCACGCTGGCGCAAACCCTGGCATTTCTCCAGGATTATGATAACCAGTACAAGTTCTATTTGCCCGAAGTGCAGCGCTCGAAACTCATTCGCCGCCAGGGAAATGACTTTGAGATTTCGCAGCTGCTGCGGGAAACGAAGATTATCACCGTGACACTGGACGCCAATTACAATGTAAAATACGTTTTTCTGAGCCCTGATTCCGCCACCGCCTATTCCCGGAGCACGCGGATCGCCGAGATTGCCAACGCCGGAAAGCCGGACGAGTTTGAAAAGCAGCCCGGAGACGATGGCGGCTATCTATGGAGGCTCTATTCCTACTGGCGGTTTTTACAGCGTGACGGCGACGTTTATACTCAGCTCGAAGCCATTTCTCTTACCCGCGACATTCCCACCGGCCTTGGCTGGCTGGTGGGACCGTTCGTCTCCAGCATTCCGCAGGAGTCGTTGGAATTCACCATGACACGTACACGCGAAGCCCTCGCCAAAATCGCCGATCACTAGCCGGGCAGAATGCAACGCGATTTGATTTCCGTACGGCATGACTCGCGCAAAAATTGACTCGCCGAGCGTGCACCCTTACAATCGAAAACGTTGTGCGGTGCCGGGGTAGCTCACTGGTAGAGCGCGGCCCTGAAAAGGCCGGCGTCGGCAGTTCGATTCTGCCCCCCGGCACCATTTCCGCTCGTTACAAAAACACACACATCACCGCCCGTTCGCGGCAAGCACTCCTGACCTAATCCACAATTAACGCCACAGCTCGGACCTATCCTGAAATGCGTCGCAACGTCGTCCATATGAAAAAAGAGGGGGGGGGCGCCGCCCTTCATTTAGATCGCGAGTGCCGTTACATGATAATGACGTGGGGATCGAGGGGAGCCACACCGGTACAGCCGTTGGTGCATGTCGCGGTGTATTTGTCGCCGTTGCCGCTGGTCGGGCTCGAGGACGATGGAACCGTGCAGGACACTGGGATGGTTTGAGAACCACCACTCCAACCACAGGCATCGGCTGTGGAACTGTTGAATTGTATGGTGTAAGTATTCGTATCCGTGCCATTCGCCCTGGACCAGCTAATGGAGTCTCCGGGACACGCCCTCACCGTATCCGGGTCCATCACCAAAGTATTGTTATTCACCGCGATGGTCGCGCTGCGACTCCCGGGAGTAATCCCGCAGGTGGTCAGCGCTCGGCCTCCGTGGCTACAGGAAACCTGCAACGCCACCGCTCCCACGATCATTAAACCGGTTATTACCGATACTCGAATTGTACGTGACACTCTTTGCCTCATACCTTCCTCCAGTTGCCACTTTTGTGGCGTTTCTGAGGGTTCGGCAACGCGCCGATGAACCCCTTGTAGCGCGGAGCGTACCACTTTCCTCGCGTAGCCCAAAGAAAAAAATATTTGCGGTACGGGATGTGCTCCTCGATACTCGCCCTATACCATGGCGCCTTTCCACGCCCGCAATTCTCTCACATGATAATGACGTGGGGATCCAGCGGATCGACCGCTCCATTGCAGGCGGCATTGCACGTAATCGTGTATTTATCACCTGGCGCGCCGGTCGGAGGCAAGTTTTGGATTGTGCAGGTTGCAGGAATGTTCTTCGGATTACCGCCCCAGCCGCAAGCATCCGCCGCCGCGTCATTAAATTGTACGGCATAACTCCTGGTATCCGAGTTGCTTTTCTTACTCCATGTTACCGTGTCTGCTGGACATGCGGACACCGGTTCCTGGGTCACGGCCAGCGCATTGGCGGACACCGAGATTCCTACAGATTGGGGTCCAGCGGGGCAGGGCCCCTGCGCAAAGCGCGTGGCTCCAAACGAAACCTGCAGGACAACCGCGCATGCGAACACCACGCCAATCATTGCAAATGCTCGAATTGCCGGTGATAATTTTGGCCTCAAAACTTTCCTCCTGTTGCCACTCGTGTGGCGCCTATTAATAGTGGACATCAAATTCACGATCCCTCTTGCAACGCGGGCAGCGTATCACTTAACCCGCCGGGACCAAAGCAAAAAAATAACCGCCGGCCCAGAAGGGCGCCGGCGGCGAACTGCAACAGTCGAAACTGCGTTTTTGATTGCTGTTTACTTCGGTTGTGGCGTAACCAGCTTTTGCGTCGGTATGGGAATTTGGCTTTCATCATCGTAATAGAACTTCATTACGTGATCCGACTTGGCTCCCAGCACAGGTTGATCATCTCTGGAACTGTAATACATCGCATCCTGCGCCGCAGTGAGAGGATTCCTGGTCGTATACATTGCTTCGTTGAGCAGGCTGCCGTTGGGCGCTTTAGCCACCGCGAACACCCCGAACGGATTGCCGTTGTTATAAGTGACGCCGATGTAATCAGCCACCATCGGGCCATTGTCGGAAACGGGCAGCCAGCTTAACTGCATCGGACCAGCCAGTTGAACACCAGAGGTCCACGTGGCACCGCCATCTATGGAAGTGGAAAAACCGACGTCCAATTGGCACGCGCTGGTACACGATGCGACAGGGAAATAGTAATAGACCACCGTTAGGTGGGCGGATGCCCCCGAGGTGTTGGGATCAATCCCGATTCCGGGCAGGAAGTGATCCACCGTGCTGGTGGTTGCATCAATCGGCACACGTGTAACTGCTCCCCAGTGTTGACCGTCCGCCGAACTGCTATAAACAATATCGTTCTCCGCGCAGCTTGTGCGGAAGCGGCAATCCGACCAGGCCACAAAGACGTTCCCCGCTCCGTCAATCCCCGCAGTCGGCAAATTCGGGTTGCGAATGTCGCCGTCGTAGTGGTCGTCAATACTCGCGATCACGACGCTCCTGCCCCACGTCTGGCCGCCATCGGTTGAGCTGAACGAATCAATTCCGCCACCTTCGAACGGCACGATCACCGTGCCATTGGGCTGCACAACTGGCTCGCCGCCCAGTCCGCCGGCATGATCGGAAGAGGGCTGACCTGGCCCCCACGTCTCGCCGCCGTCGCTCGATACCGACATCAGGACGTCACCGCTGCCGTAGGCCTGATCCCACTCCGTATAGCAGTTTCCGTAGTAGGGGCTCGTTGCGGTGTTATCGCAAACGGTCCAATTCTTATCATCGAGGGCCGTCGAGTCTATCAAAATCAGTTTGCCCCAGTGAATACCATCTCGTGAGCGGCTTACGCCAACGTCGCCGATCTTTCCCGCGTTGCTGTTGAGCCCAACCAGAGGCAGAGAGGAAATCAGCCACACGCTGTGTTTGGCGTCATAGGCTACAGATGGATCGGCGGTAGCGCCAAACGTTCCTCCCATATAGTTCACGGTCATATCCGGGAGATAACCATACTGCCAGGTGGATCCGCCGTTGGTGGATGTGGCATAACCAATATCAGCGCTGCCCCATCCGATGCTGCCAGGCCTGCGGCCCACGTGAAAGGTGGTCACAATCGTCGAGCCCCACGAGAAAATATCAGGCTCGACCTCGGTCTTGTGGTCGCTGTCAGTATTTTGGAACTTGTCCACGCTGATCTGCACGATGGGATTTTGCGCCTGCGCGGGCAATACAAATGCCAGCGATCCCGCCATGCCCAGCAGAGCCGCTAAGATGGCGAATTTCTTTGTGCCACTGCAACTGCTCAATATTTGCGTCATCAATGTTTTCCTTGGTTTCCTTGTGCGATGAGGTTTCTATTTGCCTGAAGCGCTGAACGTATCCACAAACTGACCTAACGCTATCGCTCAATCGCGACTCTGTCAAGATAAATACTACCGTTTCCGTTTCCCGCCGTACGCATAATCGCCCGCGCGAGACCTTGCACCTGGCGATTGAATTCGCTCGCTCGCGGGTGTATGTTCTTGATTGGTCTGGCGCGGATAATTGAATTTCAGTTCCATCACGCAAATCATGCGTTGTTTTTGGCGTTCTCCAAATGTTGCAAATCGAATGACTCGGATCGCGGCTTTATTGCTAATCCCGGCGTTCGCTGTTCTCCTCTGCGCCGCTTTTGCTACCGCGCAAAGCGACCCCCTTCCGCTGGGTGCCATTACCCCTCTCGGTACCGTCCCCTGTGTGGTAAATAGCAGCCATCCCCTCAAGGGCGCAAAATGCATCGGCGTGACGGTGGATTGCACAAACATAGATCCCGGCCTTACCCCCCTTGTGGCCACCCTTGCGATTTCGACGCCGGCCACACCGCTAGGCACCATCTTTCTTCACGCCGGCGGCTACGGAACTGCCTATCTTACTGTGCCAAATCCGGTCTCCTACGCCCAGAAATACCTTACCGCTGGTTATCAAGTCGTCCAGATCGCATGGGAGGATGGGTGGCAGAGCACCTACACCGGCGCTCCCGCGCTCGAACCCATCGCCTTTGCCGCCTGCCGCCCCGCCACGGTTTTGTATTACGTATATAAAAAAATTCACGGCGGATCAAATGGCGCGGGAGCCATGTGCGCCCAGGGTGACAGCGCGGGCTCCGCGGCCACGGCTTATTCGTTGGCCATGTACGGCTCGTCCTCTTACCTGGATAATGTCCTCCTGACCGATGGGCCAGTGTATTCCGACGTTCAGCAGGGCTGCCAATATCCCAATATTGTGCCAAGCGTCGCGCTTTGTGCGGGAGGCGTGGGATGTGACACCCAGCAATCCTGGACCGACTTCCCGCAGTTCTTGAACAAACCCGTGGGAAACAGTCCGGCGGAAAGCGTGGCCGCCTATACGATACCGGGATCAAATTGCAATAACTGGCAGATGGACGGCATGCCCACAACCAGCGCGCAGAATATGGACTGGCAGAACATGAGCGTGACGTCTTCCAACGCGATGTACAACTATCCGCAAACCTCGCTTCGCGCCTTTCTGTGCGGTGCGCCCGCGCCCGGCCATCCGCAGAACAATTCCGCGGCTCAGGGATGGCTCTTTTATCAGAATTTTATTCCGCCCAACACCGGCTTCGCTCTAAATTTTCTGGTGCATCGGATAGACAATTGCCCCACCTCCGAATCACCCTGGTACGGAGTGGATAATGGAGAGGGCGGCCAGAGCGGTTTCATTGTCTCAATGAACGATATGTTGACGTTGTGCCAGAAAAATCATTGATGTCAATTTTCGCCGCTCCGGGGTATGTGCTTTCCGGGAGCGTTGCCCGTGACTAGCCTCATCATTGACGCCGCCGGCAATCTTTACGGCACTACCACAGCGGGCGGCCGCGGAAACTGCAGGAATGATTCTGGATGCGGGGTCGCATTCGAATTGGCCGCCCCGTCAAGCAAGTAAAACCTCATATCCTCGGGAACCAATAAGTCAGCCCGCGAGTTCCCATGCGAATGCGGACTCACCCAGGGTAATTTCCAGCGGGCCGTCGGCGGGAAGAAAGTCCATTGGTAGGCCGCCCTGCCAGTAGGAAACCGCCAGGCGCATATGAGTAGCCGGTTCGTTACCAAATAGCGAACGAGCCAGACGTATTTCCAGGATACTACCGAGCGCGGCCGAAATATCTGATGTACGTTCAGGCCAACCCCGGCCTTGGGCCTCCGCGGATTCCCGCGATTTGCTGGAAGAATCTCCCGGCGCTTGGGCAGCCTCCCTATTTCCTCCAGAATGCTGATCGCTGGGGCCAGCGAGGCGGCAAGTGGCCACGCGGCCGTCTGTCAGTTCAATAATCGCGCGGACTTCCCTTCCCGCGCTCGCCACAATTCTAAATTCCGCATCGTTCGCTGGCGAAAATTTCTCGGCTACGGGATCAATGCGCAGGAATAGCGCGTCCGCGCTAAACCCGAAGTGCAACCCGCCCATGATCCAGGTCCGTCCATGCATCGCACCGCCGCGCCGCTGACGGAACCACGTTCCCGCGCCCAGCCATTCGAAAAAGCTGGTCTCTCGGCCGTCAATTGTTATTTCCAGAAAACTGCCCGGCGGAATCGCCTGTGCAGCTGCGGAAACACCGCCAATGGGCCGTAATAGCGCGTCGGGAGGCGGCTCACCCAGCGCCAAATAGACGCCGGTAAGATGCTTGCGGAAAAGCGCATCAAAATCCGCGTCATTCGCGGAACTATTTTCGGGGCCATACCACCAGCACCAGTCACTCCCCTCCGCCGCCAGAATAGATTCATAGGCCCGCGCCAGTTCATCTGGCGAAGGCGCGGCGGATGGAGACAGTGCCCCCGGCGCGCCCCGCAGAGGGGGATCGGCTAAGAATGCTGGCAACGCCGCCTTGCGCGCGTAAAGCCGCCGGGCATCACCCAGCAGTTCCCACGCCCGCACATCCTCCGCATGGCCAATCCAGATATCGAAATTCGCGTTTATCCACGAGCCGGGAAAAATTGACGTTATTGTGTTCGCAATACCCGTTTCGTGTGGGGATGCACCGCGCAATTTCTCGTCCCCGGTGCCATTGGCGGATTCGACTGCTTCGGATGCTGTCAGAGCGTGGATGTCAGGGTCATCTTGTAAGAGCAAATAGAAACGGCGCAGAAATTCGCGGCCATTGCCGGGAAAATGCTCCCAGGCGTTCTCTCCGTCCAGAATCAGCGAAATTGTGGGTAGCCGTGTGCACTTCTCGCCAATCGTACGAATGCGCCGGTGCAAGTCCCCGGCGGCGGCATCGGCAGACATGCGGCTATATACAAAACCCACCAGGTCGGAAAGATAGTGATCGCGAAACAGTCCATGAATTTTTCCGCCCGGGCGCTCAAGCGTCCACAAAGAATATAAGTCGGCGGCATTTTCCGGAATACCGGCGGAATCGCGCGCGAATCCTTCCTTGCGTGTAGCTCCCAGAATGCCTTCGTCGGTGGCGAACCAGCGAAAGCCTAGTTCGATGGCAATGTCCAAAGCGGCGTCGGACACCGAACCCTCGGAGGGCCACAATCCGCTCGGCGGCTTGCCGAAAAGCCCGGTGTGATAGGCGCGCGCACGCTCGAGTTGCGCTCGCGCGTCCTCGGGAAAAGCGAAAGCGGGATGCGGCAGTGGCGTCCAGGGATTGGAAACTCGCGCGATATCTGTATCGCACACCAGAGGCAGAATGGGATGGTAGAAGGGCGTAGTAGAGATTTCGACCTGGCCGCGATCCTGCGCGCGGCGATATTCGGGAAGTACCTCGGCCAGCAGATGGAGCTGCCGTTGCTTCAAGGCCAGCTTGTCATCTTCTGTGAAATTCGCGCCTTTACGGCTTAATTCCGCCACTACAGGATCGTGCGCGAGATATTCCTCGTCCATCCAAGCGAGCTGCGAGAGCACCTGAAGGTCCCGCCATTCGCGCGCCGCGAACCGCACGAGAGCCGCGCCCCCGGCATTCCGCGATTCCTCGTAGAGCGCGCCGAACCGAGGCCAGCGGTAAATCATATTCTGGTGATTGGCCTGGAATGCGCGGGTTAAAATTTCTTGGCGCATCGTTGGACAAAGATTGTCCCCGGGCGCGAATGCCGCCTCAAACCACGAATCGCGAAACGCGCCGCTCGCATATTCCTCAAGCTGGAGCGCCAGCGACGGCACTATGTTGAACGTGGCATGGACACGCGGAAACTCCTCCAGCATGTGCACCATTCCCCAGTAATCCTTCAACGCGTGCAGACGAGTCCACGCCAGGATGTATTCCCCGGTTGTAGGATCGCGGTACTGCGGCTGGTGCATGTGCCAGAAAATAACCAGGTTTACCGGTGTCATTCGAAGTTCTGGCGCCTGTTAACCTGAAAGAGGGCGGGCCGAAGTCGTTGCATAGTCCGTGAAACGAAACCGAGATGCGGAATTGCGTTCGTCAAAGCGCGGAATGACAGCTCTTGTCGCACACGAAATTATGACACGTTCACCGCGGTGATTCACGGCGTTGGCCGGAACTTCTCCGCGCTACTAACCAGCTTAGTGGCAGGTGTCTATCACAACTTCCACGCGGCGGTTTTTGGCTCGGCCGTCGGGGTTGGCATTTGGCGCGACCGGATTCGTCTTTCCGAATCCTCGCACCGTTGTGGTGGACGGATTCATGTATTGGTGCGCTGACAACCGGTCTTCCACGACCTTCGCGCGTTCTTCGCTTAATTGCTGGTTGTAGGCCGTCGTGCCAATGGCGTCGGTATATCCATTGACCGTCACTGAATGCTGTCCCGCTTTCTGAATCATCGTTCCCAGTGTTGCCAGAATCTGCTGCGCGCCCTCGGTAAGCGATGCCTTATTGAACTCGAACAGCGCGTCCGCGCTCACGCTGAGAAGCTGATGACAGCGATCGCTTTGCACGCTCTGGATGTCACCGGCCTTTTGAATCGCGCCGGGCGTTTGCCACGGGCCTTTGGGTTGCTGAATTTGTCCTGGGGTCTGCCAATGCCCCTGAGCGGAAGCGCTGAACGCGGCGAATAATATCGAGAGAGACAATGCAAGTTTTCGCATGCGCGAAATCATGCCACAGGATCACGATAAATGGCGGCGCTGTTTTCGGATGTACTCAGTTGGTTATCACGTGTGATCGAGGCGGCCCCTCAAACGGAAAAAGCTTATCAGCCTCCGCTGGAGTCAACTCCACGCCTCATTGGCGGGCCGCCGCAGCCAGTACGGGATCGTCACCGGAGGCCAGGTCGCCCGCGCCCGGCAGAATTATCAGATCCGGTACCACTCCCCTGCCCTCCAAAATTTTCCCGTCAGTCATGATTAGATTCGCGACCGTAACGCTCGTTCCGCTATACGACGATCCCGCCGGGTGTTCAAACAGTCTACTCTCCATGACTCTCCCCCCCGTTCTGTCTCCTATTACGAGTCCTCGTTTTTCGATTTGAACCAATCGCGCAAAAATGTCATGCGCGTCTCCCCGCGCATCATAATAAGGCGCTGGGGAAATTGTCCAGGGGGTTCGTTTTCGATCTTCGCCGACGGGAACCAAAAAAAATGGCAAACCCCCTGCCCACGAAAACAAATGGAACTTTTCGCCCTCCCGGGTGGAATAGCAGGTGTAGAAAGAAACGTGGCGCGGCGGAAATCGTCATACTGAGATATGAATTGTAGCCACCCAAATCCCGATGGCGATTTGCTGGTGCGCATGCGGGCGGGCGACGAGGAAGCCTTTCTAGTCCTTTATCGCCGCCTCCAGGGCCCCGTGTATCGCTTCGCTTTGCATATGAGCGGTAACCAGGCGCTCGCCGAGGATGTTGTGCAGGAAACCTTCATGACCCTGATTCAACAAAGCGAACGGTTTGATCCCCGCCGCGGAGAGGTTTCGGCTTTCGTCTTCGGCATTGCGCGCAATCATCTCATGCGCCGTTTTGAACGTGACCGCCGCATGGTTCCCTTTCCCGAGGCCGATACCGAAGCCGACGCTAATGGGAAACACGGCAATTCAGATACAAGAAATAATAGCGTGGTACTACGATTCTCCGCCCCGGTGGACTTGGCCCGGAACGAAACCATTGAGCAAGTGCGAGACGCCGTTCTCGATCTCTCGGAGCATTACCGCGAGGTGGTTGTGTTATGCGACCTGCAGGAAATCAGCTATGAAGATGCGGCGGGAATATTGCAATGCCCAGTGGGAACGGTACGTTCGCGCTTGCACCGCGCGCGGGCGCTCCTGGCCATAAAGCTGCGTGCGTTCCGCCAAATTGAGTCTGTATCCGCAGTCGCGCGTGTTGGGGCGCGGAGGTAAGGGACGTTATGAATTGCTCCCAGTTTGAGGGAATTGTGCAGGAACTGGCCCGAGAGAGTCGGTCTAGTCTCATGAATAACGAGCGGGAGAATGGATTTGCCCATGTGCGTGTATGCGCCGGTTGCGATAGCCTCCTGGATGAAGCATCCGCGTTGACCATTTCCCTCCGCGCTCTGGCTTTGCGTGACGCTCGGGCCGAAGCACCCTCGGGCATCGAGGTGGCGGTGGTTGCGGCTTACCGGAAAATTCATGTCCCCGAACCCAAGCTGCTGAGGGTGCGCTGGCGCATGCCTGCGGCGCTAACCACGTTGGCAATAGCAGCGGCTCTTGGCATTTCTGTTTTCCTGTATCGCCCTTTGCGGCATTTAGCGCCTGCCCAGGTAACCGTTAGCCAGGCCGTCGCCCCGGCAACTCAACACTCGGAAGATGTTGTGCGGCCCGACAATGGGCAGACGGCCGATGTGTCCCGCAATGGCGGGGCACGCGTTGAATCCGCGCAAATCTCCCCCACGCCATCTGAAAATCAGGCGTTGAATATCGCATCCGCGAGCAAGCCAAGAAGTCCGCGGAATGCCGGCTCTCTGGAAGACATCAGCGCCACCAGCGGAGCTTTTATGCCTCTTCCCTACGCGGATGGTGGTCCGGTAGAGGATGCCACATTGGTACGCATGGTTCTTCCCGGTACAGCCTTGAGCGCTTTGGGCCTCCCCGTTACGGATGGCTCCGCGGAAGGTAAGGTAGTCGCCGATTTTATCGTGGGCGAGGATGGAACTCCCGAGGCAATTCGAATTGTTCGCTAGCCATTGTTCGCTGATAAGGGAAGTTTTTGCCCGGACGAGCGATTCGTTGGCCCCAGGGAACAGCTGCTTGCCACTGGCGATTAAAGGAATTTCAAACCGTAAGTGGAAATCACAACAGGAGAAGCACACATGAAGAGAGTAGGAGCATTAGCAATAGCAGCGTTAGGAATTCTTGCGGTTTCCGCCAGCGCCCAGGCGCAAACCGGGGACACAGTTCCCGCCGGTGCGGCAAGCGCCGGCCAGCAGGCTGGCGCCCCTCCACCTATGCCCCCCATGCCTCCGGACGAAGCTGTCGCGGTCATCGGAGCCGAGCTTGGCCCCGGGCATCACATCGTTACGGGAGCTCCGATGTCCGCCCAAACAGAGACGGAGGTAACTCAGGTATTAGGCAATGGAACGCACATTGACAGGAAATCCAATGGATCAATTGCTCGCGATAATCAGGGGCGCATGCGCTTGGAAGTGACGCGACCCCCGATTGGCGCGGGCTTGGCCGCCGCGGTTGGTGGAGTGCCCACTCGCCACATCGTTTTTATTATGGACCCGGTGGCCCAAACCCACTACGTACTTGAACCGGACAGAAAAATCGCGCGCCAGATGGGCCCGCCACCAGCGGGTGATATGAAGGATATGGAGCGATTTCATGGCGAAGAAGGGATGGATGGCGGAAAGAACGTCACCACTGATCCTCTGGGCACCCAAACAATCAACGGCCTAAGCGCCACCGGCACGCGCATCACCAAAACCATCGCCACTGGGACAGTTGGAAACGACAATCCAATCCAAGTCGTCATAGAGCGCTGGTATTCGCCCGCGCTCCAAATGAACGTCATGACCAAGCGCACCGATCCGCGGACGGGCACCACCACTTATCAGCTGGTAGGCGTCAGCCGCGACGAGCCTTCGGAATCTCTCTTTCAGGTTCCTTCCGACTACACAATAGAACAGGGCGGTCCCATGCACCACATGATGGGTCAGCCACAGTAACAAGAGTTCTCCTCCCCGGAGATGTAGTACGCCCTACCCCCGAAAGGGGCGGAGATCAAAAATCTCCGCCCCTTTTTTTGCCCCTGTTTCTTTCTCCGCTGACCAGCCCCCGGGGTATCCCCCGAGGGCGCCTTCCCGAATGGTGGGCAGCGTGACTGCAAAATCCTTGAGCAGAACAATACCGCCCCTCTGACTAAATCAATATAGAAGGACGGATAGGCGGTAGTCGGTGAAGCCGGAACGCTCCTCGGACCGGCACGCGCCTACAGCGGCGGAGCGATAGTGGCCGTCGTGGATATTGTCTTCCAGCGCTTGAGGGAGTTGGCTGGGATCCGAAGTGGTGTAACGCACTTTGAACCGCGGAGCGGGATTGCCGGTGTATCCATGCGCCATTGAGCAATCCTTGCGCGCGTCCTGCGTATTGCCGGTTAAACTTAATCCCAATTTGCTTAGACGTGCGCCCGCCTGACGCTCCTGTTCTTCCAAACTCAACTCCGGCGTTGAATCTGAAAAATCCTCCACCGCGAAAAGCTGGCCATTACGTTCCACGACGGCGATACCGACGGAATTCATATTGGCCGCCAATAAATTGGCGCGGTGCGGCGGTGAATGCATCCATTCGCTGTGGATCACCACCGCGTCAGGTCCCACCGCCACGTTTTCGGCCAGCTCGCTGAAATGCGCCCCGGACGCTGAAGCTCGCTCGAGCAAAGCCGGTTCACCGGTGAATTGGTGCCCTATGGTATTTTCACGCGCCATGCGTTGCGCATGGGCCATAGCTGCTTTGGTAAGATCATCATCCCATTGCAAACGATGAAGCCCGCGAGACAATCGTTCGCGGTTCGCCGAATCAAACATGATTTTCGCCGCGGTGGACGCGTCTTCCTGGGCCAGTACGACAGGCGCAAGAACGATCCCGCAAAGGAGTGCCATAACAACATGAATTGGTGCGAATTTTCTCATGTGGAAGCCTGATAATAATTTCGATGCGCCTCAACAACTAGGAGCCGGGCACTATGCCCGGCTCCTAGTTTACACTTGTCACCTGTTAACGTCGGCCACCGCTGCCGTGTGAACCGGCCCCACCATGGGAGCCTCCGCCCGAGGATCCGCCATGGCTGCCCCCGCTGCTGGAATGCGAACCTCCGCCATAGCTAGAGTGCGATCCCCCGCTATAAGACCCGCCGCTGTAGCCGGAACTGGGCCGCGAGCTATTGCTGTACGATCTGCCGCCGTAGCTCCCGCGTGAGCTCACGATCGGCTTGCTCATGTCGAGCGGAGGCCGCCTGTAGCCGCGCGATGACCCATAGCTGCTGCCGTAGCGCGAAGCGGACTGACTGCCGTACCGTGAGGAGGAGTTATATGTTGATGATGAGCGGCCATAAGATGCCCCGCTACTCGTGTGCGTGTTTTGTGAGAACCGCTGCCAACCATCCTGCGCCTGACTCTGCGAGAGCGGACGCGTGGTGCTGCTGGATGCGCTGGAATGCAGCTGATTGGTGTTCGAGCGCGAATTGTTGAACGCGTTCGTATTGGTACTCGTCCCGCGTTGCGACCCTCGCGCGGACGAAGTGTGATTGCCCGCAAATCGCGACCAGCCCTGTTGCGCGCCGTTCGATGGAATCTGCCCGCGAGCTGAGGTGCTGGATGGGGCGCGGTTCTGAGTTGGTTGTGTGCGTGAGGAGGTTGGCGTCCGGGAAGGTGACGCATTGGACGCGGACCGGTTACCGTTCGCTGCGCTCTGTTTGGATGGGTTATCACCATGAGTGGCCGTCTGGCTGGCGCGGTCCATATCCTGTTTCACCTGTGCAGCCTGCTGCGAAAATGGTTTTGGCGCAGCCGCTGGCGTATACGTGGAATAGAAGTGCTGTCCACTCGTGTGTGACGGTATGGACGAACGGCTGGCCGTGCGGTTGGAAGTGTGCAAGCTGGCCTTTGTCGGTGTTACCGGCACATTCCCGGTCATTGCCTGCGCGCCACGAGCCTGCTCAGCGGTGATGCCTCTGGAAGCGGTGGCACCGCGACCAAAATCTCCGCCGGCAACATGGGCCACACTCTGGAGTAGGCGATCATTGGTCGCCAATCCGCGGATAGTCGAGAACCCGCCGGCACGTAGAGGCGCAAAACCATTGTGGAAGTTATTGGGTGTGTGACTGATGTTAATGCCGCCAAACCGTCCGCGATAGCCGCCCCACCATGGATGGAACCAGTCACCCGGCCCAATTGGCAGCCAGCCAAAGCGGCCAAAACCACCCCAGCCGAATCCAAACCCAAAACCTCGTCCCCATCCAAAGAAGGAGACATACGCCGGCGACCAGAAGGGATAGTAATTGCGATAGAAGCCAATAGGCCCCGGCCACCACGCCCATGATGCTCCGTTAAGGAACCAGCGTCCGTAGTGATACGGCGCCCAGCCCCACGGCTCGGAAGAAATCCACGTCCAGCCGTAATAAGGTTCCCAGCCCCAGCGGCCAGCATAATAAGGCGACCAGCCCGCAGCCACTGTGGGCTGCCAGACCGAGCCATAGCCAGGCGCATTGGTCCACGTTCCATAGGCATCCAGGTCCTGGGTGCCGGTGTAATACGGATCCGTATGCTGCCAGCTTGCAGCACTCACGATGATACGGTCCCGATCTTTGTTGAACGAATCCCAACTGTCGGTACCGGGTGCCCCGGCCACCTTATAGGCCACGTCGTTTCCCGCGCCGCGAATGGTGATGAGGTCGCCCTTATGGACGCGCTTGGTTCCCTCCTGAGTGGTTACGTCGGCCTCGCCTTCGCGAACGATAAACTCGGTCTCGTTGTCTGAATTTACCTGCACACGATAACGGCCGGCTTTGACGGGATGGATCGCCACGTTGGGAGTGTCAATTTCGGCATCCGCTTCCGCGCCTTTCAATACGGAATAATCCACTAGTCCTTGGCCCACCTGCACCTGCACATGCTGGCGATCCAGAGTAGCGATACCAACTTGGGCGTGGCTATCAAGCCGTACAATGTTGGCGTAGTCCAGTTGAACTTCGGCCCGCGAATTGTCGCCGGTCGAAACCTTGTCTCCATTGACCAGAGGCACGTTTAGCGCGGTACCCTGCCAATCGCCCGTATCTCCACGCTGCGTCGAAACGTCCCCATTAATCATGCTCACCCGCCCGACGCCCTGATCAGACGACGCTTGAGAATCCTGCGTTCCCTGATTCTGCTGTCCGTCTTGATCCTGGCCCTGCTGCATGTCCGGACCTTGCTGCATATCCTGAGGCTGTTGGAATTGCTGTTGCTGGTATTGCTGATCCTGAGCTTGGGTCTGGTCCTGCGCCCATGCGCCCGATGCGCCGCAGCTTCCGAGAATCAGGAGAGCCATTACTGCCACGATTCTCTTATTCATTAGATTACCCTCCGCACTTTGCCCAGGTTCCTCGGTGCCATTGATGTTCAATTCAGCCGTAATATGGCAAGTGAAGTGCCAAACATCGAAGTGCTTCGGCGCGACCCATTCGGCTTGCGATTCAATGGGTTAGCATTAACATCCGGGATCAACATTGGCGGGACTTAATACGAAGTGGTGAATTTCAAATGGCGGCGGTGCTTTTCAGCCAGTCTTTTTCGCACCCAGCAAGAATCCAAACAGAGAACTCCTACCGTCCGAGCGTCAAGCCTGTAAGCCTCGCAAAAGCGAGGTCCAGCCTTAGTTCATGGACTAAAAGCCATTCTAGTTGCGATGCGCCGCGAGCATAGAGCCGATTCTACTGGGGTTCGTCAGCGTGTTCGTCGCGAATGCCGATCTTTTCCAGCCGGTACCGGAGAGCGTTGCGCGAAATGCCCAGCAGGCGGGCAGCTTCGCTTTTGTTGCCTTTTGCGCGGCGGTAAGCGGCGAGAATAATCTCATCTTCCCACTCGTCGAGCGTCTTGCCCTCCGGCAATATCGGAGCGGTAACGCCGGGCATTTGCGCGCGGGGCGCGTCAAGCTGTATATCATCCGGTTGAAGTACGGTTCCTAACGCCAGGGCCGCGCCCCGTTCAATAATGTTCTCCAATTCGCGGACGTTTCCGGGCCAATGAAAGTCCATCAATTTTTCCATTGCTTCGGCCGAAATTCCCATGACGGGTTTGGCGGAGCGTTCGGCGAAGCGGCCGATGAAGAGTTTAACGAGCTCAGGAATGTCTTCCTTTCTTTCCCGCAGCGGAGGAATGTCTATGGGCACCACGTTGAGCCGGTAATAGAGGTCCTGCCGAAACGTTCCCCCTTCCAGCGCCGCGCGTAAATCCCGGTTGGTTGCGGCTACCAGGCGCACATCCACTTTTAACGTACGCGTGCCGCCCACGCGCTCAAACTCACGCTCCTGCAAAACGCGCAATAGTTTCACTTGCGTCGTTGGAGGTACGTCTCCTATCTCGTCGAGAAAAAGCGTCCCTTTATCAGCGAGTTCAAATTTCCCCGCCTTGCTGGTGGTCGCGCCCGTGAACGCCCCCTTTTCGTAGCCAAAGAGCTCGCTTTCCAGCAGGTTTTCGGGAATAGCCGTGCTGTTTATTTTCACGAACGGCCCGGACGCGCGAGCGGATCGCTGGTGGATCAGGCGGGCGATCAGATCCTTGCCCACTCCGGTTTCCCCGCCCAGCAACACGGTGGAAAACGTGGGCGCCACGCGTTCCACAATTGCCAGTACCGCTTGCATCTTCGCGCTTGTGGAAACGATGTTTGGATAGCTATAGCGCTGCCCCAGGGCTTCGCGCAGCGATCGGTTTTCTTCCCGCAGCCGCCGAACATCGAGTTCCTTTTCGACCACCATGCGTATTTCCGCCAGCGCGAATGGCTTCAGGACGTAATCGCTGGCCCCCGCTTTCATGGCCTCCACGGCTGTCTCCACCGTGCCGTACGCCGTCATCACAATTATCGGAAGAGCCGGTTGCAGCCGCTTCGCCGCCTGCAGGAACGCCAGGCCATCCATGCCCGGCAACTTTAGGTCCGTGAGAACCAAATCCACGTGCTCCCGCCGCAACTGCTCGAGAGCTGCTTCGGCGTCGCCAACGGAAATGGTGTGGAATCCTGCTTCGCCAAGGTCCAGTTCCAGCAGCCTCCGCATTCGCGCTTCGTCTTCGACAATAAGAATCGCATGCATGATCTAGCTTTTGATTAGTTCGACAGAGAATCCGGCGCCGGGTCTCCTGTCCCCGCGCCCAGCGGGAAAAACACAATGAACGAAGCCCCTTCTCGACCGCCGCCAGCCAGCTCAATTGACCCGCGATGCTCGTCAACGATCTTGGCCACAATGGATAAACCCAACCCCACGCCGGTTTTCTTGGTGGTTACGAAGGGATTGAAAATCTGATCTCGCAGATCCTCTGGAATACCGGTCCCGGAATCAGCAACTTTAATTTCAACCCCAGCGACGCCATCGCGCTCGGCGCTCCCAATCTCAATGCGAAGCATTCCACCACCCCGATCGCTCATGGCCTCATAGGCGTTCTGAATCAGGTTCGCAAATACCTGCTCGGCGAAATCCCCGTCCAGCGATATGGACGGAACTGACTCCTCAAAATACCGCTCCGCAGTCACCGGAGGCCCATGCCATCCGGCGTTGACTGTCCCAATCGCGCGTTCCACAATTTCCGGCAACGAGCACAATCGCCGCTCTAGCTGCACCGGACGCGCAAAATCAAGAAAACGGCTCACCAGCGCGCTTATGCGGTTCACTTCACTCGAAATATTCTCCGATAATTCGGCGGCTAACGGCTCCGTGGATTGCAGCTTACGGCTCAACATTTCCGCGGAACCCTTTATGACTCCCAGCGGATTTCGAATCTCGTGGGCCAGCCCGGCGGAAAGCTTGCCCAGGGCCGCCAGCCTTTCGGACCGCCGCGCTTCGGCCTGCGCGGACTCGAGACGGCGATTGGTTTCGGCGAGCTGCTCCGCCAGCACTTGATAGCCAAGAGTGGTTCGGCGGTTCTCAGTGGCAAAGCGGTTCACGATAATGCCCGCGAGAAAGAAAAATACATTACGAATGGTGAGTTCGGCAATGCCACTGGGGGTGAGCGCATACTCTTGTAAAGCGGGATACAAAAACGAGCAATAGGCCGCGGACGAGAGTAGCGTCCAGCCCAGCATTCCCCATGGTCCAAAATACACAGCGGCGGTGACCACTGGAAGATAGAAAATGGGATAATAACTGCTGTTAATCCCCAAATCGCCGGTATGATCAAGCAGGATTGTAGCCAACAGAATTTTCAAAATAACCACATAGTAGCGGCCGCGCTTCGGCAACCTGGCGATTAGCCAGCCTTCGGAAAGCTGCAGAATCCCCATTGCCAGCAGAATGGCTTGTTTGTGGATTTCGGTGACTGGTGGCAAGGCCGCAATGGCTGCAAGGAAACACAGCCACAGCACATCCATCCACCTAAGGCGAACGTGTGGAACGACCCCTTGAGTGCGCGAATTTTCCATATCCGCCAGAGGTCCGCCTGAAGTTGGTTTCTCGGAGTTATTGTTACCCATCGAATTACTTACGATTCACGGCTCCCGGTTTGTCATCGCCGGCCCAAAAAGAACCGGCCCTGGGAAATCTCACAAGCGTCTGGCGGCGTTGGTGGCCAATGGCCATTAGTCGTGTCCCGATCCAACATTCACCGGGGGGGGGGGTGCCTACCTCGGGAACGGCGGTTTCCTGTGATGAAATCGCTTGCCACCGGCCATCACGCCAAACCAGTACATCCGTAAACAGCGTCTGCTCCACGTGTGCCTTTTCGCCCGGCAAACCCGTTCTCAGGGTAATAACGCGCCCGGTTACCACGCCGACATCGCCATAAACCCGAACACGTGTTCCCTCAAGATGCCTGGCCAATTCAATTGGCGGCGATGAGGCCGCGCGTACCGGCCTGCCAAGAACATCGGAACGGGTCCAGACATGTCCCGAGGAGCTATTATCTATCCAATATCTTTAGCGAGTATTCGATCCAGCGCGGCATTATCGTATTTCTGTAATGCTGCAAGCCATTGCTGCTCCACTTGGATAAGGGCTTTTTCATTTTTGTCACTGCTCTGCGCCCTGGCGCCGGCGGAAATCAGCAAGAACGCCAGAAAAAGCGCCGCTACAATGTCAGGCCATCAATGGGACGTCAATAGCCACATATGCCTCCTTTAACGCGCGGGGAAACGCTGGCGCGTAGGAGCATGATGACATATATGGCCGCCGCGAAACCGGCGAGGATTTCGCAAGCGTTGATAGTTCGCAATACCCCTTTTGAACCCGCGTTTTTCCGAGCCCAACGAATTACGGCGCAATCATGCCGGAGTCGCTTGACCTTGCAATTGGGCGGGATTATGCTGTGCCGGACATAATTGCATCGGTCACAATGGCGGGCCATGGATGCTGCTCCCGCTTGTGCAATAGGAGAATAACCAATGTATATTTTGTGGTGGATCATCGTGGGACTGATTGCCGGATGGGCAACCGGGAAAATCATGAAGGGGGCAGGCTACGGCGCTCTGATGGACATCGTGATCGGAATCGTCGGAGCGATTATCGGCGGATTCATCATGCGGGCCTTGGGTTTTGCCGATAGCGGAGGAATGCTTTACACGATACTTGTGGCCATAGGCGGGGCGGTAATTCTGGTAGCCATATTGCGAATGTTCAAACGAGCCGCCTAACCGCGACAATACCCGCCAAGCGAATGGCAACTTTTCCTCGCGGTTTTGGTTTATTCCTATAGAGTCCCCCCCATACGCGAGATAGGCAAGGCTCAGGGGGCGGTGCGCGCAAGCAGTGCTAGATTTTTAGAGGGACATTTGACCGTTCAACACGACAGAAAAGGAGCAACTACAATGCGGATAAAATCAGGATTGGGAGCAATGGCCATTTTGGCGGGTGCTTTGAGCATTATGGCTTTGGGAGGCTTCTCCATCGCGCGGGCCGGGAACGGCCAATCGCCCAGCGAATCAGGCAACGCAGCCAGCACAACCGCTATGGTGAAGGCCAGAATGGTCGACCTGAATTCGGCGACGAAGGAGCAGTTAGCCGCCGTATCCGGGATTGGCGACACCTACGCCCAGAAAATTATTGAGGGAAGGCCGTACATGAGCAAATACGATTTGGTGCGCAAAAAGATCGTTCCCCCAACCACCTATCGCAAAATCTCTTCGCAGGTAATTGCGAAGCAATCCAGCGCATCAACTACGGCGAATCAGTAGGCCCTGCCAATCTTGTGGTAAACCGCTCCGGGAGCTCTGGCTGACAAGGGCTTCCGCACCCACCAGGCCCCTCTTGGCGCGAATTGCCTGCGCAAAGGGGCCAGTTCGGCCAAACCCAGCGGCCATTACCCTGCCCAACAAGTTGCTTTTAGTGGTAACGACCTGTGGCTGAACCATACAGCGGAGCCTTGACTTCCATGGCAAAACTCGCTAACGTCGTCACAGCATTACCAAGGGGTGCGGACGGCTTACGCTCGCTTTTGCTATGAGGGCGCTGAAATCCCTAGAACCGTTCGGTTAATCAAATCCATAACCTTGCCAAGGAGAACGACCATGAATATCTTCAAAAATCATGGGCCACTTACGTTTGTGGCCGCGATGAGTGTGGTCCTGGCGGGAATCGTGCTTGGCCTCTCCAGCACGGCTTCCGCGCAGAGCAATCTGGTATATGTTGGCAGCAATATCGGCAGCGTGCCAAACATGAATTCGGTGTTCGTTTATGCCAATGACGGCGCTGGGAACCTGACCCAAATCACCGGCTCCCCTTTCCTTACCAATGGAACCGGCTGGTATGATCCGACCCTCACCACTAGTTCACTGGATGCCGACCATGCGGTGATCATCGACCCAACGGGCAGTTATCTGTACACGGTTAATTCCCACTCCAATACGATTTCCTCGTTTTCCATCGCCGCTGGCGGCGCATTGACGCTAATTTCGACCACGCCTTATCTGAGTGGTGGAAAGGAGCCGGTTAGTCTCGCGCTGTCTTCCGATGTGCTGTCGAACGGAAGCAGCGTTCTTTCCGTGGGCAACAAGGGACAGGACCCCAACCAGCCGACCGGGACCTCCAGCATTCAATCGCTGACCGGAAACGGCACCATGACTGCGGTACACAATGGGAAGATCAATTTCGCGTCGGGCGATTATATCGCGAGTGTGAATACCACTCCCCTGGCTCCCAAATATGTCTTCGGCGTCCAACTATTGGGTGGCTCCGAGATATTCACATACAAGATCAGTAACAAGGGAAAACTCGAGCAGGTTAGCGAGGTCGGGCCGCCGGCTACCGGTGATTTGCTACTGGGCATGGCTTTCCATCCCACACAGCACGTGGCCTATGTTGGAGTTCCCAATGGCGGCGCAATTGCCATCTACAAATATTCAGCCACCGGCACGTTGAATCTCGCAGGCACGGTCGCGGACGCAGGAAACGCAGTTTGCTGGTTTGCGATCAATTCCGCGGGAACCCGGCTGTACTCCGTTGAAAATGGTAGTGGTACGGTCAGCGTATATGACATTACCAATGCTACCGCTCCTGTGTTTTTGCAGTCACTGCTATTGAGCAACCAGCCCCAAGCTCCCACAAACGTCGCCATTGATCCCACGGGCAACTTTGCCTACGTTATTGGGGGCTCAAATGCCGGTGATCAGGGCGCTGCCCTTCTGCATGTGCTGACTATCAACCAGACGACCGGCGATCTCAGCGAGACGGTTCCGGCAGTTCCGTTGAACATCGCTCAAGGCGAGCATGCATCTGGTCTGGCAACACTTCTGAAGTAGCCAAACTCAATACCAAAAAAGAAGCAAAAAGGCGCGGACGCCGTTATAGCTTCCGCGCTTTTTTGTTTCTTTTATCGCTTCAATTCCGCGAGATCTCCCCGACTCGGCATCAACTTCTTCTTGGGCGTAAATACAGGCTTGCCATTCCGCGACGTGCACCGTTTTCCCCAGCTCGTCGTGAGCCGCTATCTGAACCGGTATGCTCTTGGGACGCTTCGGCGTCCGGAGCCCATCACACAAGCAACGCGAATCTACATTGTCGCCTTGACTCCCATTGGGATGTGGCTTAATGTCCTCCCAACACAAGAGACGAGAATACGGACGACTTGCGCGCGCCACACCAAGAGGGCTTGCAAATTAGTAGGGGGCCGTCCGGGCTTCTCGAATCGGCTATATTCCAAGAGGAGAAGACAGCATGAATATTTTTGGAAATCGCAGGGGTTATACATTGGGGGCTGCGGTGAGTGTGGTCCTGGCTGGAGTTGTGTTTGGTCTCTCCTGCCCGGCGTTCGCGCAGAGCACAAATCTCGTCTATGTGGAAAGCAATATTGGCAGCGTGCCGGACATGAATTCGGTCTTTGTTTTTTCCAATGATGGTGCTGGAAACCTGACCCAAATCAGCGGCTCTCCCTTCCTTACCAGCGGAACCGGTTGGTATGATCCGGACTTGGATACAAGCTCCGTGGATACAGACAACCCGGTGATCATTGATCCCACGGGCACATATCTTTACGCCGTCAACGCCAATTCGGACACCGTTTCCGAATTTACAATTGGCGCGGGCGACCCCTTAACCCTGATTACAAATCCTCCCTTTGCCTCTGGAGGAAAGGAGCCGGACAGCCTTTCCCTATCCGCCAAGGCGCTGAATAATGGATACAGCGTACTTTCCATTGCCAACAAGGACCAGGACCCGAACCAGGATGGCGGGACTCCAAGCATTCGAACAGCCCACATTAATGGCGCTGGCACAATGACGCAGGTTGCCGGCGGAAAAATCGGTTTCGATTCCGGCGACTACCTGGGCAGCGTGAACACCACGCCGTTGGCTCCCCATCTCATGTTTGCGATACAACTGTTGGGCGCCGACGTCTCCCAGATCCTCAGCTACAAGATTGTCTCGGTCGGAAAGATGCAGCAGGTAAGTTTCACGGGGTCGCCCATGCCAGGTGAACAGATGCTGGGCATGGCCTTCCATCCAACGCAGCATGTGATGTATGTTGGGATTCCAAGCGCCAATGAAATCGCGGTTTATACCTATAACCCGCAGGGAGTGCTGACCCTCGTCACCACCGTTCCCAACATGGGCCAGGAGCCCTGCTGGTTTGCCGAAAACAGCGCGGGGACCCGCTTATATTCGGTGGAAAGCAAGGGGGGAACGGTAAGCGTCTATGACACCACCACCGCTACTGCTCCCGCGCAGCTGGCTCACCTCACCCTGAGCAACCAGCCGCAAAGCGCTACCGAGGTTGCGATTGATCCCACGGGAAACTTCCTTTACGTATTGGGAGTCCCCACTGCAAACGAAATGGGCTCGCCATATCTGCACGTATTCAGTATCACCGCGGGGACGCCGTATCTGGCCGAGCTCAATCCTGTTTTGCTGAATGTTCCGCCTCTCGAGCACCCCCAGGGTTTGGCCATATTGTTGAAATAACCAACCTCCACGGGTGTCCTTAAAGGAAAAAGGTGCGGAAGCCAGTTATGGTTTCCGCACCTTTTCTTTTTCACATTGACTATCCGCCGGTTTCGAGCGGTGTAATCGGGCTCCCGCTGACTACCGGGAGCTATTTGCCCCGGCAGGGCTCGGTGCCGGAAACCACGGTGTGTATGGCGAAGTAAGAAAGAAGCTCACCAGCTGGGCTGCCACCTTTTGGCGGCCAGCCGGTTGGCTCGGATGCGTGCCATCGGCCTCAAAATCGTCAACTGGATATACGTCCCACATCAGACCGTCAAGCAGCCGAGGCTCAATCCCATTAGCCCACAAATACGGCCCCCACGCCATCCACGGCGCGCTGCCATCGTGATAGCTTAGATCGCCGGCCACGGGATCAATGATACCCGTGGAGATTTGGTTGATTTGCGCCTGGATAATCCATTTCGTGGAGAATCCATATTCGTAAGCATAGGGATCGGGGTTTAGAGCGGTGCTGACATAACTTCCATAGATACGGCTGCTAACGAAGATCTCCCTGAGGTTGGGATAGCGGATTTGGGCGGCTCGAACGACCTGGCCCAACAGCCCCTCGTAAAAGCAGGCCTCCGCCGTGCTCGCGGCAAGGCATCCCGAGCCTGTGGCAGTGGTTGGGACATTGCTGACGCAACCTTGCACGGTGGGATCGCAAAGCGAGGGGGCCGAGGGTATGTTGACCTCGCCGCCCGGATATCCGTCGGCTTCATTGATCCACACGGCCTGCACCTGCGCCTCGGTGAATCCCGCGGGCGCCAGCACCGTATCGCGGACGCGGTCATATTCATTTTCCATCTTTCCTTCGGGACAAACCGGCACGCCCGTCGCAAAGGTCCAAAAGCACGTATCCGCGCTGATCTTGGCGCCGTTTTCGGCGGTCACCGTTGGATAGTTCGACCCGGAATTGGGCTTGTTGACGTCATTCACGAAATCCCCAAATTCAAAATACGCATTGGACATGCCGATTCCCAGCAACACGATGTTTCCCTGGGGATTAGGATTGCCGTTCACATCCAGAGGCTGAATGAGCGCGGCGGCGCCCAACCCGTCGGATGAATGTTGCGCCGGCATCACGTTGGTGCCGCCGATGTATAGTCCGCCCTGATAATCCAAATAGGTTTGGGCCGGCTGCATATCCACCAATGGGATTTTGTACGTATCGCTAAGCGTGGCGGGTATCACCGCTGTTGCTATCCCCATGGTGCCGTCGGAGGCGGTGGCGCTCACAGTGACCGTACCGGCCTTGATGGGAGTGAGGACTCCCGGCGCCGCCTGGCCACGGGTCTGGATGGTGGCGATGGACGTGTCGGAGACACTCCAATTGCTGGAACCGGTCTCCTCCGTTCCATGCTTTCCGTTGACTTCAGCGGACCGGAATTGCTGCATGGTTCCCAAAGCCACCGTAACGGTGCCCGGCAAAATGCTCAATATTTGAGGATTGAGGTTGGATACGCAGGCTACGTGGACATGAGCCTTGAGCCCTTCATAAACCGCTGCCACGTTGGTGCTCCCGTGATAGCTCGCCGACACCAGCCCGGGAAATTGCTGGCCAACGCTTTCCACGGTCGCGGCCGCGGGCCGGGAGGATGACCATGCCGTCGCCATCGTTACATCCATCTGGCTGCCATTGCTCATGGTGGCAATCGCGTGGAGTTGCAAGGTCTGCGTTAACGCAAGAGATGGATTGGCCGGCGTAATCGAAAGCGAAGTAATAGCCCCCGGAGAATGATGTGCGGCGTAAAGCTGGGGGGTGGAAATCAAAGCCACCATAACAGCGAGCGCTTGACCGATACCGATTCGTCTTGTCAACCTCATCAATGAAACCTCCCTTCCAGATTTGAGGAGCGGAATACCGAGCGGCTTGCACGCTCGATCCCCCAATTAGTGTAAATGCGAAAGTCGCAGTTTTGCTAGGTTAAGATTCTGTACCGCGCTCTGGTTCCAGTGTAAATGCGAAAGTCGCGTTCTTGTGACGATTTAGGAAACGGGGTGAGTCCGTAGCTTATCGGGTCTTTTTGGCCTGTTGACCTGGGACAGCGCGGAACCAGGGAGTATAGGGCGAGGTGAGGAAGAAATCCATGAGCTGCGCAGCGACTAGATCCTCTCCGGCGGGAGCGCTGGGATGCGTGCCATCCGACAAATAGTCGTCAATGGGATTGGTTTCCCAAGCGATGCCGTCGAAGGTCTGCGGCTCCACGCTATTGGCCCAGATATAAGGACCCCACGCCGCCCATGCGGTGCTACCGTCGGTATAGCTCAGGTCTCCGGAGACAGGATCGGCCTGGCCGGTGCGCGCTTGAATTACCTGATTCTCAATGAACCACTTGGCGGCCAGTCCATACTCATAGGCATACGGCTCGGGATTCAATGGGAAGCTCACATAGCCGCCATAGATACGGCTGGAAATGAACATCTGCTTCAAGTTGGGATAGCGGACTTTGGCGGCCCGAACCATCTCGCCGAGGAGCTTATCGAAATAGCACGCTTCCGCGGTGCTGGCGATAGTGCATCCCGAGCCGGTAGCTCCTAGGGGAACATTGTTGATGCAGCCGGTCACGGATGGGTCGCACAACGAAGGATTGTTTAGAGCCTCCGCGGGAAACGGATCCGCTTCCTTGATCCACAGCACCTGTACCTGAGCTTCGGTCAATCCCGCTGGCGTAAGGACGTCGGTCAAGACGCGATCGTACTGATTGCCCAAAGGCGAGGTATCACAGACGGGAACGCCCTCGGCTAGCGTCCACCAGCAGGTGGTGGCCTCGGGTTTGGCCCCATTGAGGGTCATCACCGTTGGGTAGTTGGCACCCGATCCCACCACGTCGGCATCGGCGGTAAACGCCGTAAGTTCATAATAGGCGTTGGACATTCCCACTCCCAGCAGCACTATGTTTCCGGAGGGACTTGGATTTCCGCTGGTATCCAGCGGCTGGACGGCCGCAGCCGCTGCCAAACCAGCGGCATCGTGATCCGCGGGAGGAGTATTACTGTCGTTCTCGTAGAGTCCGCCGGAATAGCTTAGATAGTTTTGGCCAGTCAACATTTCCGGCACAGGAATCTTATACGTATTGGGAAGGCCGCCGGGAATAACCACGGTAGCCGTGTTGGTCAGGCCGTCCGGGGATGTAGCTGTGACCGTAATGGTGCCGGGGCTTATGGCGGTCAATACGCCGGGGGTACTCTGCCCCGCGGTTTCAATGGTGGCCTTGGAAGTATCCGAGACTGTCCAAGTGGCTATGCCGGTTTCTTCCGTCCCATTGCGATCCATGGTTTCGGCGGCGCGAAATTGCTGCACGGTTCCCACCGCAACGGTGACGGTGCTGGGAAGCACGCTTAGCGCCTGAGGGGCGTAATTGGAAATGCAGTTGAGAGTGGCCGACGCGGTCATGCCATTAAACTTCGCCGTAATCGTCGTGCTTCCAGCGGCATTGCCGGTGGCGAGACCGGGAAATTCCTGCCCAATGCTTTCGATGCTCGTGGAATTGTTCGTGGAGGAAGACCACAAGGCCGAGGTAGTCACGTCCTGCATTGAGCCATCGCTGGCCTGCATCATGGCGTGAAGCTGGAGCGTCTCGGTCTGCAGAACGGTGGGAGAAGAAGGCGTCAATATCAATGCGGAATTTGAAGTTACCGAATCCGGACTGGAGGATCCCCCTCCGCAACTGGCCGACAGCCCCATCAAAATCAACACGAGCGCCGGGATTATAAACCCGGCCCGCGCCAAGCGCGGCGCAGCAAACCAACTTTCACTAGTCATTTGCACTTCCCCTTTATTTCACGGCAACCCCGGAAGCGCCGGGGGCGAGGTCCTGTTTGTTCTAACCCTAAAAACGCGAAAGCGTTGTGGTAGGGCGGCAAATTCGAATCTGGGTGTCAAATGGGAACTTTATCCACGTAAAGCATGGTCTTTGCCCGTTGCGTGGCCATACTAAATCCCGCGAGCATGCCAATTGACTGATGGTAAACGCGGATATACAGCGACTTAACAGACAAGGAACGGCGGCAGCGGCCAAATAGCCATTGGCCAAACGCGAACCTACCTGCGACCAGGCTGGCTAGCCAGGTTGTCGGTGGCTCGCGTACAACTGGGGAAAGAGAATGACACGATGTGGGTCATCCAATTGTGGTTTCCAGTGGCAGGCAGATACTCGCCGGTAAACCAGAAAGTGCAATCGTCCAGGGGATCGATCAGCATACTTGTATAATCGCCCCAACGGTAGCTCCCCGTTTCCGAGCCGGCACCGGCAGTGATGAGGGCCTCGGACTCCATAGTATCCAGCGGGTCATTCGCCTTACGTCCGGTAATGGCGATCGATGGATACGTGGAGGAGCTGGACTCCGAGAAACCCAAACCGATGTCTCCCAATTGATCCATGGCGATGCTGGCCATCCAGCGGCTATTCGAATTCGGCGATGCTGTTTCCTGCTGATAGACAACTGGAGTGCTGCCGGGGCTACGGATTTCATACCAGCGAACGCTAACACCGCCATGCGCGGTGACCGCATGATTAGCGACCAGGGACTCGTGATCCCCAAAGTTGCGATAGGCCAGGCGGTACATCAGGCGGTCGCCAATGGAATCGAGCAACTGATTGGTACCCGGCTGCGGCACGCACATTCCTCCCGTCCGGCAGGGCTTCTTGAATGGGGCCACGGCAATCGAGGCAGGCCCGGTAAGAGTGGTGTTCAGGGGATTCGAGAAATCCACGTGGAACTGCCACAGGTTCAGGGAATCCACACCGAGGGACATTAGATAATTTGGCGAACCAACGGGCGGGGGAGTGTTCCCGTCCCAATCGGAGGGCAAAAGGCTCAGGTACGTGGGACCGAGCTGAAAGCATTGGGCGGTGGCGTCCAAACCCAGCAGCATACTGGTGCGGTCGAGGGCGCAGACGTAAGGCCCGACCTCCACCTGCAGATTGCTAAGAAGAAATTCGTCCACGGTCAAATAATAGGCATCGGGCCACGTGGAAATCTTCGGATAGTCGGGAAAATCATTCAAGGGCAGGGGGAAGGCGTAACGGTAGTAACTGCCCGTGGCGTCCGAAGTTACCGAAACGGCCACGCACTGGTAGGATATTTTCCCGAGGGGGGCGTTGGCATGCTGGGTCAAAACCCAGCGTCCCGCCTGCTTGTCGTATTGCGCGAGGGGATCGCCATTATTATTGGATTCGCAAAGGCCACCGAAGCCCTGCCAAAGCGTGTTGCCCTTTTCGGGCCCCAGGATGATCGCGCCGGTGGTTCGGTCAAACACGGCGTACTGCGTGTTGATCCATTCAACAAATTGAGTGGGGCCGATGGCCCCATTGGTATCCGGAACCACCCATCCCGTGCCAATGGACAGGCCGTCGAACTGAACGCCTAATATCCCGCGAAATGGAGGGCCGGAAAAATCCTGCTGCACCGGGTCGGAAAACACCTCCGCCAATTTCGGCCCCACAGCAGCGAACCGGCGTGCATCGCCGTCTTGATCATCCTCATCTTCGGATCCCGTAGATGCGCCTTGCGCGGATTTCATGGCGCGGAGAGGGCGCGAAACGTCGTGCCTGATGCCTGAAAAAACGTGCGGGTGCGATGCAGTTTGGCTTTGCGAATAACCCGGAGAAGAAATACAACCAGCGAAGAGGAGCAATCCCAAGGCCAAAGAAATGGAAGACCTGTTACTGCGTGAATTCATGGCGCATTCCGTGTCTCTTAGTTAGAGAAGGACTGGTACTCAATAAATTACCACAGTTTGCAAAGCTGCCGCCGCGCTTGTGCGTAATCCCTGCCGCCCGGCGGCCGTGGGCAGCCGACGCCGATGCGACGAAAACCAATGGCGTGTGATTTAATTAACGCATGACGATCCAAAGAGCCGCTACCGTTCTGTTGTCATTTCTCGCAGCCGCTGGATTGGGCGGCGCTTCGCCACAACATAATCCGGTATCCGCCAAGCTAGCCGAAGCTGACCTGCCGGCCTCAGCCAGCATTACCGCGACCGGTGACGGTGTCTTGCTCGATTCCACCCAGCATATGGTGTTCTTTTACGTGCTTCACAACAGCTCCTCGCGTGATTACGAAATTCCCGGCGATGCCTCGACCCGGCTGTTTGCCCTCCTGGCAGGCACCGCGGATAATACGGCCCATGAATTGCCCGCGGAGCAAATGCGCCTCCGTTATCCAATCATCGTCCATCCCCACCAGGTGCAAATTATCACGCTGCACGACATGGCGCATTCCTATGTGGTGGATGATCACCTCAAAATGAACCCCACACCCGCGGAATATGCCAAGTACGAAGTGGTGGCCAAAGCGGCGGTGCGGAAATCGTGGCCCGAATTGAACGGATTCCGTCTCGATGTTTCGCAGGCCGCCCAATCCATCTCGTTTCCGCGACCCTTTTAGCCTCCGCTCTCTTTCAGAGGCCCGGTCAATGCTTTTTTCGCAACGGTGACGGGGGCCTATTTGCGCACTGCTCGCCTGGCGCGAAAACAAATTCAGATAATCGTGCCCTCGGAACCTGTCCCACGGGACGCAATCCGGCCATGATCTCCTGCTGTCCCACTTTAGCCATGCGGGACAGTATCTCGCGGCGGCTCCAAGCTCTAAAATGGGCTTGTGCAAGGCCATCCGGCTCGGCTGTACCGCCTCCCATGAATCTGGGCCTTACCGTCCAGTAGCCGGGCCGGCTGCTCGCGACAGGATGGAAGCGCGCTCAGGCACGGCCGCGCTTCCGTCCTGTCGAATAATTCACGGGAGATTCATCGCCATTCGGCAAGTACAACGTTAGGAGGAGGCAGCCTGACCGAGTGTTCCACTGCTGGAAAGGCACCGAAAACCAAGGAAAGCATGATTCCCGTTTTCGCGGGAATGACAAACTCCCTCGCTCGCGGAAAACCTCGCTGCGATTTATCGTCCGATATTATCCCGGAAAAGACGAAGTAATTATCCGGGATGCAAAAGCCGCAAACGAGGGAATGACGCGAGCGCAGCGAAGCGCGCGGCCAGAGAGGGGTCTTCATCTGGAAGGGTTAACCCAAAATGCGAACGCCGCCGGACATTACTGTCCGGCGGCGTTCGCTTGCACGTGAGACTATGGAGTTACCGGCGGCGGGATTTGGCCGACGCCGTAGCCATGCCGCTCAAAGTTACCACCTGCGGATTGGTGGGATCAGTATCCACCACCTGGAGGGACGCGGAAGCGGTGCCCGGCGTCTTGGGGGCAAATGTCACGCTGAATACGCACATTCCATTGGCTGGGATGCTGCCATTGCACGTGTTGGTTTGGGAAAAGACCTTGGCCTCTGGCCCGGTTATCGTGACGCTGGTGATCGGAAGCGCGGTAGAGCCGGAATTCGAGAATGTCGAGGTCAAGGTGCTGGTAGTGCCCGCGGTAATGGTGCCGAAATTAAGGCTCGCGGGGGAATAGGTAATCTCGAATCCCATCCCGCTCAACGATATGCCGCGCTTCGGAGTGCTGCTATTGCTCATGATGATAACAGTAGCCTCGCGGGTGCGAATGATTGTCGGGGCGAACGTGATAGTGATCTGGCACGTCGTATTGGGTAGAAGCACGGACGGGCAGTTATTTGTTTCGGGGAAATCCTGAATATCATGGCCGGTGACCATAATGCTGTAAATATCCAGAGTTCCACTGCCGTTGGTGAGGGTAACCGTTTTGTTAACGCTCATCCCTATTTGTGTATTAGGGAAGGTTATGGAATCAGTGCTCAGACCGAAGGAAATCTGGCCGCGCCCCGAAAGAGTAACCGTTTGCGTGCCGGAGGAATCGTTAATGTTGAGATTGGCCATGCTGACCAGCCCGTTGGTGGGCGCAAAAACCACACTCACCGTGCAACTGGCCTTGGCAGCCAAACTCGCGGGGCAAGTATTTCCGCCAGCCGGTATGGTGAATTGATTCGCATTGGTCCCGACGATCACGACGCTGTTAATCGCTAGTGCGCTGGAGCTCACGTTCGTGATGGTCACGGTCATGGCTGGGCTCATCATGTTGGCCTGAGTTACCGGAAAGTTAAGCGTCGCGGGGGTGACTCTGGGTAATACGCCCGATGTTTGCGTGAGAATGGTAACGGTTTCCCCGAATTCGTCCAGCACGGCCATATCCAGAAGACCATCGTTATTGAAATCGGCGACCGCAAGGCCATCCGGACTTGCGCCAACCGAAAAAACCGTGGCGGGAGTCTTCAAAGTACCATCGCCATTGCCATAGTAAAGAGAGACTTCAGCATTGTTAAAGTTGGGAACGACCACGTCCACCTTGCCGTCGTTATTGAAGTCGGCCAACCCAACGGCATACCCGGGATACGAATTCGACGGATAGTCCACGTGAGTGGGAAACCCGCCCAAGCCGTTATTCAAGAGAACCGAGATCGAAGAAGACCCATTGGCGGTAACAACATCGGGAAATCCGTCTCCGTTCAAATCAGCGATGCTTAACGCGTTCGGGATGCTGGCCGTGGCATAAGAAACCTGCGGCGTGAATGTCCCATCGCCCACTCCCAGCAAAACCGAAATGCTCAAACCCGTGTTGTTAACAGCGACGAGATCCAATCTCCCATCGCCGTTTAGGTCGGCGGTCTTGATGTCCAATGGCCCCGAACCCACCGCATAGGCGACCTCGGGTTGGAACGTGCCATCGCCTTTCCCAAGCAGCACGGAAACCGAATTGTCGGCGAAATTGGGCGTGGCTATGTCAATCTTCCCGTCGCCATTGAAATCGCCGAAGGTCAGCGACATGGGATGAGCGCCGGTGGCGAAATACTGGGGCGCGGCAAATGTTCCGTTGCCATTATTCAGGAAAACACCGATATGGCTGGATTCCTGGTTGGCGGTTATCAAATCCAAAAAACCATCATTATTCAGGTCCGCCGCAACGATATTAATTGGATAGCCGGTCAGCGGATACGTCGCGCCGGGCGTGAATGTGCCTTCGCCATTGCCCATCAGTATCAGTATGGTGTCATCGGTATCGTTCGCGATCGCCAAATCCAGCGCGCCACTGTGAAAAAAATCTCCAATGGCCACGCCCACCGGATTAGTTCCGGTGGCAAAGCTCATGGATCCAAATCCACTCGCGATCTTTGACGCACCTATCGTGAAATACACGGGCGCCGATGCCGGACTACCCGCGTTCACCACCGTCACAGCCGCAGTGCCAGCGGTGGCCAGATCCGCCACCGGAACAACAGCCTGCAATTGATGATTGGTAATAAAGGTGGTGGTCAGGGGACCGCCATTCCAGTTCGCGACGGAACTGGACAAAAACCCCGCCCCATTCACGGTCAGGGTGACGCCTTGTGTTCCCGGAGCCGCGGTGTTAGGGACCAGCGGACTGTCAATTTGCGGCACGGGAACCTGCGCGCCTGCGCCCGCACCCATTAGCAGGGCGAGGGACAAAATGCCGCAGGCCATAAGCCCGCGCCGGGCCCAATTCCGCACTTCGCCGGTCTTTTGGCCACTCAAAGGGCCTCCATCGAATCTCTTAATCATACTAAGTCTCCTTGTGGAACACTTCTAGAGAGTTCACATCATACCATATGAGTACATAGAATGGTTCAACCGCCCGCCGCAGCCCTACCGCGGGGATCCCGGCGCTTCCAATCACGATATCTTTGTAGCATGGCGATAGGGGCAACACTATAGAGCAGCAGTACCTGCCGATCAAACGCCCGGTAAAAGCGATATAGTACCCGGTCGAATGCCCGTTCCATAAGCCCGGGCGGTCCCGCCGCATTGTCCGCCGATTGCGGGTAACGCGGCCATTCGCCCCCGCTTTGCCCCCGCCACAAGTTTGCATACCGGCGCGCCTTGGCTCGCATGGCCGGCGTGAGGGCGTCGGCCTTTTGACCGTCGGCGATCACACGTTCACTTCTGACCATGGAATGATGCTCACCATCGGCAATCGCCGAGCGGTCGGCGCTGGCCAGCGAAAGCATCGCCGGATCGAATCCGATTCCCAAATAGTCGCAAATGGAGCGCAACACCGGCTCGGGATCACGGACCAGTTCTTCGTAATGAATCTCATGTACCGGAAACCCGCGGCGGCGCAATTCGTCGCATTGCCTTTTCATCTCGCGGCAACCGAGCAAAGCCCGCAAAGACATGCCCCTCTTGCGGAACCAATGTGACTTCTCCGCGGCCCGCTGAATGCTGCTGAGAATTCCTTCCGGGCCCCGCCATATTATTAGAAAGCGCGCCTCCGGAAACGTCCTGGCAAGGCGCAGCAATTCGACATAATAGGTTGGGGATTTATCACCCCAAATGCGCGCTCCCTTGCGGGAGGCGAATTGCCTGTAAATTGCCCGCGTCGCGCTTATTTCTTCACCAAGGTCAGGAGGAAATGTGGCCTTGTCCAGTTGATGGCGATGCAGAGCGCCGTTCCAGAATTCCCAACGGTCGGGCCATTGCGCGCGCCCCCCGGGAGCTCGAAAGAATGGCCCCAGAAGCGGCAGATCGCCTTCATACAATAATGCAATTTGGGGGTGCTGGTTCAGGAGCGCGTAAAGCAGCGAGGTACCAGAGCGCCATACACCGACGGCAAAAAAGGGACCGGGAGCGAGTGAGTCGGACATAGGATTCTTCCGCAGTTCTTAATTTTATGCGTGAAAGCCCCATTGCGGGAGAATCATGTGATTCCGCATATGACCGAGGCGATGGGGCCCGCGCGTGCCCACCACACCAAACTTTATTGCGCCGGTATTCTAGGTGAGTTCGGATTTTTCTATAAGAAACTGATTGAGCACCAGGAGGTCCATCTCGCTCTTTTTAAATGTATTGAAGGCGTTCGCGGGAGTGGTAACAATCGGCTCACCCTTCAAATTGAACGATGTATTCATCACCACGGGAACCCCGGTAGCCTGCCCGAAACGCTCGATCAATCCGTAATAAAGAGGACTTTCCTCGCGAAACACGGTTTGCAAGCGCCCAGTCCCGTCCACGTGGGTAATGGCAGGCAGCGTGGCATGGTGCTCAGGGCGGACCGGCACAACGTACAACATATATCTCGCCGGATAATGCATCGGAGGATTGTGCAGATCAAAATATGTCGCGGCTTTGTCGGCCAGCACCGACGGCGCAAAAGGCCGGTACGGCTCGCGAAATTTAATCTTCGAGTTGACGATGTCTTTCATCTCCGGATTGCGGGCATCGGCCAGGATGCTGCGAGCGCCCAAAGCCCGGGGCCCCCATTCGAAACGGCCCTGGGACCATCCAATGACCTTGCCGCCAATGATGTGGCGCACCACAGAATCCAGAAGTTCATCCTCGGACCGGCATTCGTGATAGGGAATATTGCTTGCGCGCAGGAACGAAGTGATTTCCTCGCTGGTATTCGCGCGGCCCCAGTAAGCATGCTTCATTACGAAGTTGCGGGGATGCCCCAGCAGGGTATGATAAGCCCACAAAGCCGCACCCAACGAGCCACCGCCGTCTCCGGCCGCGGGCTGGATATACAGCTCTTCAAAACCTGTTTCCCGCATGATGCGGGTGTTGGCAACGCTGTTCAAACCCACGCCGCCGGCAATGCAAAGTCTCTTCATGCCGGTCTGCTGACGAACATTTCTGGCCATGTTGACCAGCAATTCCTCGGTCACTTTCTGGATGCTGGATGCGATATCCGCATAGTGCTGATTCAGCTTGCACAGCTCGGCATAGTTCGCCGGAGGATCTCCGAAGTATTTCGGGAATCCGGTACCTTCCGTGAAGAAGTTCAGATCCTTGGGGCGCGGTTCTCCGAAAAGCTCCGCGAATTTTGGGGTGAAGGTCTGATCGGTGGAGCGGTGGAAGGAAAAATAATCCATGTCCAGCGTGAAGGATCCGTCGGAATGCTGATGGACAACCTTCCAGACCTTGTCCACATATTTGGGCTCGCCGTAGGGCGCCATGCCCATCACTTTGTACTCGCCTTCATTGACCTCGAAGCCGAGAAACGCAGTGAAGGCGCTGTAGAGCAAGCCAATCGAGTGAGGAAATTCGATCTGCTTTTTCAGCTTGATATCATTCCCGCGACCGATTCCCCACGTGGCCGTAACCCATTCGCCGACGCCGTCCACCGTCATAATCGCCGATTCTTCGAAAGGCGAACAAAGGAATGCGCTGGCCGCGTGTGAAAGGTGATGATCGGAGAAGAGCACCCGGTCGCGTGGAATGCCAATCTCCGATTCCAGGGTACTGGCCACCCACAGTTTATCCAGCACCCAGGTAATCATGGACTCGCGAAAAACTTTCCACGATTGCGGATAGGTCTGCAGGACGGTGGAGAGAATCCTATCGAGCTTTCTGAAGGGCTTTTCAAAGAACACGACGTAGTCGAGTTCCTTCCCGGTTATGCCGGCGCTATCCAGGCAGAACTGGATGGCCAGGCGCGGAAATCCGTAGTCGTGCTTAATGCGGGAGAAACGCTCTTCTTCCGCGGCGGCCACCAGTTGGCCGTCCTTCAGCAGCGACGCCGCGGCGTCGTGGTAGTAGCAGGAAATTCCAAGAATGTACACGGTTATTGCCTTTTCGCCCAGTTCATATCCATCGTTTCATCAGGGTGTTCACCCCAGGCGGTGGGAGGATGCTTGATGCGCAGGGGATCGGTAAACAAGCGGACGATCAGACCGAATGGCAGCACGATGATGGCGTAAAGCACGGTCAGGATAACCCGCGCCTGGAAATTTCCAATCGCGTGCATCATCCGGTTCCACACGCCCCATACCGCGGCGGCGGGTTTGGATACTTTGGCAAGTTGCTGCAGTAGGGCGAGAAGAATTACCAGTCCCACCAGTACGGCGAGAAAAATAGGATGGCGCGGATGCCAGAGGATTATGTTCCCAATGGGCGCCGAATTGGTTCCGGCACCGCCGTCACACAACCCCGCCAGGCGCACTCCGGAATGGACTGCGTTAAATGTGATTTGCATGCAGCCCCTTTAGAATAAAGTGTAGATGAATGGCGCGATGACCGAACTCTGCGCGAGAACCAGTAATACGCCCAGCAGTAAAACAACGATAACCGTGGGCAATAACCACCACCGCTTATTGCGGACAAAAAAACCGAGCAATTCCCCGGCTGTGCCGAATCGTCTTGAGGCGGCTTGGAAAAACTTCATTCCCTTCTCCCCTTTCTGCTTGACCGGCCTGCTGTTACGCGGATGACAAGCGGGAATAACGCCTATGACTGTTGACGATGCCCCGATTCAGCCGTTCTGCTTTAGCATTTTAATCGAGTCGGGCGAATACTGGCAACTCAAACATCCACCGTGTTTCCGCGAAGCCAGTCCTCCCAAGCGGGTGTCACTCACGAAAAATTCCTGCGATGCGCCGCGACGCCAGCTAGCGGATTGCACCCATTTTTTCCGAAGATTGTTTCTGGTCAATGGCGCGCCGGTAAATATCCATCAAAACCGGATAGTTTTTCTCCGCGGTATATTTCGCTAGGTATTCGGCGCGCGCCGCCGAGCCCATCTCCCGCGACTTTTCGGGATGCTCCCACAACCACAACGCTCGCTCGGCCAAATCATCCCCGCTGCCGGGCACGAAATGGAGGCCCGTCTGGCCATCGCTTATCAATCCCTCCATCGCTCCCATTCTCGAAGCCACCACGGGAACACCACAAGCCAGCGACTCTGCAATGGTTACCGGAAAACCTTCATACCAGACGCTGGGGAAGAGCAGAAACCGCGCTTCCTTCATTGCCCGCAGTGTTTCCGCCCGTGGCAAACGCCCCCGATAGGTAACCCCGGGGATACTTTGGGCCGCCTCGGCCACCAGATCCTGCAAAGGCCCTTCCCCGGCGATCATCAATGGGATCCGTCCATTCAAGCGCTTCCAGGCTGCCAGGAGGACCGGTATGCCTTTATCCACCGTCAGCCGGCCCACATATAGAGCGTAGCCGCCATTCCCCGCGCCTTGTCCCGGATCCGGGGACACGAAATTCGGCTTCACCAAAATCTTTTCAGCGGGAAGTCCGACCTCGGTCATTTTCCGCCGCGCAAAGTCGTGGAACGCGATGTAAAATTCCACCGCCCGCATCCACGTCCCCAACCTTCGATGCACCGCCAGCGTCAGGGCCGCAGCGGCGGTGGCTGCCCGCGAATCGCGGTAGCAGCCATGTTTCACACCCTGCCATAAACTCTGTTGAGGGCAATCCTCACAAACATGCCCATCACGAAAAAATGTGCCCGCGGGACAATACAGGCGGAAATTATGCAGAGTCATTACCGCCGGGATTCCTGCTTCGTGGCAAGCCCAAAACACGGCTGGAGAAATCATTGTCAGTGTGTTATGGACGTGAACAACCTCCGGATTAAACTCCTTCAAAATCCGGCTAATTTCGGCCTTGGCGTCCCACGCCCATACTGCGCTGGGAAGGCGGCCCAGGCGCTGCAACGAACTCTGTTGATCCAGCTCCCGGTTGTTGCGCCGGTAGAGAGCCACCTGATTTCCGGCCTGCCTGAGCAAGGCTTCTTCCTGTTCGACGACCACGTCTTCGCCGCCAGGAAACTTATACTCGTTATGAACGATCAGGATCCGCAAAGCCTGGAATCATCCGCCGACGTTATTTCCGCGCCTCAGGCCGGCTGAAGCCAACTCATCCTAGGCGGCGACGGAAGAAAAACCAGCAATCGCTGATTCCCGTTCCATTTGCATACTTCGCCATCGCCGCCTTAGATATTCCGCACAGCCCACCACGGGAAAGAAATTCGATGGGGAGTGCCAGACCAGCTCCACGTTAAAAAATGAGCGGACCGTCAAAATGAGTAATATTCCAATCGCTTCCATGGCCAGTTGGCGCTCGGCGAGTGAAAATTCCCGTTTCGTCAAATAGTGTCCCAGCAACCACCAGCATGCCAGCACGAGGAAAATCACCGGGAACAATCCCCATACGCTTGTGCCGACGAAAATCTCCAGCCAGTCGCTGTGCATCGTCGCGGTATCGCCCTTTCCAATTTCCTGCATCACCGCAAACTTCCCCGCGGCATACATTCCCACGCCGGTATAGGGATGCTGCTTCCAGACAATATAGCCGTAGGCCCACCAGTCAGTACGACCGCTAAGACTTTCCAACTCCTCGGCCGATTGCGAACGGGAGACGAAATCCCACGCCAGCGGTCCCAATGGCGTCAACAGCAGGGACGCAATGCCAGCGGCGGCCGTCCCCACTAACAGATAGAAGCGCCCGGCAATCAACAGGATTAGTATGGCGGCCAGCCCAAAACCAAGCATTGCGGACCGGGTTTGGGACATGAACAGGGAGGCACAACCGAAAATAAAGATACCTATGTACCAGGCTCCGTTCTCCACCTTTCGCTTGCCGTACGGGAATAGACGCGCCAATGCCACCAACGCAATAATTGCGCCGGCCACGCCCACGGCGTTATATCCGACCACAGGCACCACCCCTTGCAAGCGTGGGACCGGGTCGCCGGTGTCGGGTACCGGCTGCAAAGCCTCCGAAGGCCAGAACAGCAGGTTACACCACACCCAGAATAGGTTTACGCCGGTAATAATCCAGGCGAAGTTCCAAAAAACCTCGAAATCCTCCACATCGACACAATTCATGATAACGACAGCCAGGACGATGGCGTCTTCGAAAAATTCGATGGATTTGTAGGCCGAGAACGGCTTATACACCGACCAAAAGGTCGAAATGAAACCTATCAGGCAGAACACGCCTATGGCATTGAACAATCCCTGAAATACCGATTTCGGCCAGTCAATCTGTTTCCGCGCCATCCCAAGCAAAAGGACAAAGCCGATGACCAGCTCAGGCCCAATTCTCGCCCAAGTGCTCGGCGCAAGCGGGTCCGCCTGGGTGGCCTGCGCGGTTCGGGCCGACCAAACGAAATCACTGATGAACATCAGCGTCCAGAGCCAGTGGTACCAGCGTATATGATGGCGCAACTTGTTCCAGGCTTTTACCCCTTGGGGCAGCCCTATCCAAGCCAGAATCAGTCCAGCTGGTACCAGGATGATCGCCGCCAGGGCAATCAGAAAATTAACTTCCTGCGAATATTCAAAATACTCCAGGATGAAGCTCAGGCCCCAGCAGAATACCAGCGCGATCACCACACAAAAGAGGATCTTGATCCAACCAAACCGCTCCACTATGCTCGGTCTGGGGTTCGCACTCCTGGACGCGGAAAAAAAACTCATAATTCTTTCAATCTCTCCCTGTCCGCTTGGTCGCTCTTACGGTCGTAAAATCGCGTACCGATTGTCTCTGAATTTTGAAAACGTCCGCCATGCAATAGTAAACCATCAGGCTTGAACCCCGATTCGATCACGCTGCGACGATGCCGCGGTCTGTTCATATCCAGCCCGCTGCAAGGCCGATCCCGCACAGAGGTCAATCATTTTCAATTGCTCCGGCGTAAGCTTGGCGCGCCATCCGCCTACCGCACCGTTGCGAACAAACCGGCCGTCTTCGCGCGAACTGCGGTGCATCTTCAGCAGACCAGCTTCTGCACCGGACTTTCGCGTGGCGTCTTCCTTGGCCCGCATGCGCTCCAGCGAGTTATTCTCAATGGCTCGCCGAAGAGCCTCGGAATCCGCCTTGATTCCTAGAAAATTGACGATTCGTGCCAAATTCGGTTCGGTATCTTTGCGTAAATTTTCAAAACGTATCGTCAGAAGATCACCGCGAGCTTCCAGCGGAGAATCAAACCACGAATTCACATGGTGCTGCCAGGAACCAAAGGGCGCCGTTTTCCCCTTAAGGAAGGCGGCCAGGTAACCGTCAAGACTGCGGTCCGCGGAAAAAAACCGTACGAAATCCATTTCTTCCATTCGCGCGAAATTCGACAACAGAACATCGCGGAGATCGCGCACCAGATAAATCGCCCGATGGTACACGGGGCGATAACTTTCGTGCGTCTTGATCAGGCGGTGTTTGCCCGGCAATACCGGGGGAATGCCGGCCTGGCGGCCCATCTCCGGAATTACGCTATTAATACGTTCAAAGGCCGCCGAATCGCCGGTTAAAAGCTCACAGAGCAGAAAACGCAGCCATGTGCTGCCGGATCGCTCAAAAGACGCCAGAAACACATCGTCCGGCTTGATGTCCCGGTGCCGCCACCAGGCAAATGGCGCCCGCAGAGGGGTTCGCGCGGCCCGAAATCGTAATCTGCGGACTGTCTCACTCACTTTGCAATTGCTCCCTAATTCCCAGGAAATTCACTTTTCCACCGGCACGGTTTCCTATTGAAGTTCGCACTCGCGCCCGGTATGACTAAAATCTCTACAGGTTTACTGTCGAATTGCGACGAAATGCCAGTTTTCAGATGAAACGCACTGTAGGAACACCAAATGCCAGATGGCCGCCCACCGAATAGTATCATGTTTGTATGCTCTTTTGTCGCGAAAATGAATACCCGGTATTCGGAACGGTCACTCCGGCTGACATCTTCGCAAAATTGTGGCTCCGCCTCACGAACTGTGCCAATCCGCTTCGTATGGCCGGCCCACTGGTTTAGTTAGCTGCTCCGCCAAACCGCAAGAGTCTCGAAAGTTTACCATGCAACAATTACTTAGCCTCCACTGTAGTGCGACCCGGGCACCCACTCCAGGTATCTCAATAGCGGCGTGACCGGCTTGTCCAATTTATTCAAGACTACCGCGCCGGCATAATTTGTCGCGACATCCACGTCCTGCAGCCATATGGCCGGAAGCCCCAAGGCATGGTCAGCGCCCCACCATCGGCCTTCTCGCAGCGATTGCCCCATCCCCACGTTGAGAAGATGCAGACTTTCCAGGCTCTCCCCTTGAGCTTTGATCCAGGCTTCCTTTCTCACCCACGCGGCGAAAAAGGCGCCCCGTTGCGCCTCCACTGAGAGCGCCCTGAGACGGCCGCTCTCTTCGACGGAAAAAAACCGATCGGCGATTTCCAGGCAGGGAAAATCGGGGCGCTGAAATTCCACATCGACGCCAACCTCCACTCGCGGGGTGATGGCCAGCAGTCCCATGTCCCTGGTATGCGAGAGGCTGAATCGCGGCACGTTTTCCTTATCCATTATCCGGGGCTTGCCGTTTTTATTCACATCAAATGAGACTGCGCGGGGATTCTGGCCCGCAATCGTGCCAAGAAGTATCCGCAATGCGCCGTGAGTAACTTTGTATTGGGCGCGATCCGATGGACGCGCATATCGAGCGGCGCGGGCGCGATCCTCAATGGAGAGAATTGAGTCGAGCGCCTCCACCACGTTCTGGGGCTGGGGGAGGTTAATACGCCAGATGTCCACGCAATGTGGACCACCTGGCGGAGCAGCGCGTTCAGTGGGCACCCACGAGGAAATTGCCGGGGTGGTCAGACTTCGATCCCAATTGCCTGGGGTCTTTCGTATAGCAGTCATTCGAGCGGCGGTGCCGGGATGTTAGCGCCGCGCAATTAGGGATTCGGTCCTCGCCGCCTGCGCCTCCAGCAGAGACCTTTTCAGAAACTCGGCAAGAACCCTTACATTAGGCTGTCTCAGCATGGTGACGTGGCCTCCAGGCACTTGGAAAATATCCACACCGCCCCGCGCCCAGGCTCCCCAGCCCGCCGTCTCATCATCCACACCGCGCAACGATTTTTCGGCCGGTCGAAACAGCGTAACCTTGCCATCCCACACCGGCGGGTCATAAGCACGCGAGGCGCGATGACAGGCCCGCTGCACATTCTTGATGGCCGCCGGCAGGAAATACCGGTATAGAATCCTTCCCGATTTCCGCCACACTTTATAAATTCTTCGGGCCACGTACTGCGCCCGTTCCCGCGCAGGCAGGCGCGCCAATTTCGCCAGGAGTTCCGCGCGTCCCTGTTCGCGCCCCGGAAACGTATCAAACATTGCCAGCAGGGCGATTTCTTCTCCCTGTTTTTCCAGTTGCTCCGCCATTTCCAGTGCTACCATTCCTCCGAAAGAGAGGCCGCCGAGGTAATACGGGCCCTTGCCCTGGACGGTCCGGATGTCCTGGATGTAGTGCGCGGCCATATCTTCCACTCGTTCCAGGGGCTTGCGCTTGCCATCGAGTCCCTGCGCCTGCAGCCCGTAAATTGGCTGCTCGGGTGCTAGACCCAGCGCCAGCTCTCGAAAGGTCATCACTCCACCGCCCACGCCATGCACCAGGAACAACGGCGGTTTTGTTCCCCGAGTTTGAATCGGCACCAGCGATGACCAAGCCGGGGCATTGCCGCTCGTCCCGAGAACTTTGGCCAGCGTCTCCACCGTCGGCGCGTGCAGCAATGCGGTAATCGACAAACGCTTTCCGAAGCTCCGCTCGATTCGATGCATCAGCCGGACGGCCAGCAGCGAATACCCTCCCAAATCAAAGAAGCTTTGCTGAACACCAATCGGACGCACGGCCAAAACGCTTTCCCATATTTGGGCCAAGCGCGCTTCTGTATCATTTCTTGGCGCGACATATCCTTCCTCGACGATCAAATCCGTAGATTCCACGGCTGGCAGTCCGCGGCGGTCCACCTTGCCGTTGGGAGTCAGGGGCATCCGATCCAAACGCAGAAATCCGGCGGGAAGCATATATTCCGGCAGCTTGTCTCTCAGGAAGTTCCTGAGATCGGTTGAAGATGGAGCGGTCGCGTCTAATGGCACGTAAAATGCAATCAAGCGCTTTTCTCCAGATGACACCTGGCGCGCCACCACCGCGACATCTCGCAGGCCGGTGTGCTGGGCTAGCGCGGCTTCCACTTCTCCTGGCTCGACCCGAAAACCCTGAATCTTTACCTGATCATCGGCGCGGCCCTTAAACTCGACGTTTCCATCCGGCCGCCACCGAACCAGATCCCCGGTGCGATACATACGAGCCGCTGGGTCACCCGCAAAAGGATCATGCAGGAATTTCTCCGCACTGAGTTCGGGACGGTTCCCATAACCTCGGGCCACACCCGCCCCGCCTATATACAGTTCCCCGAATACTCCGATGGGGACCGGCTGTCGGTGTGCGTCCAGGAGGTAGAGGCGGCAATTCGGCAGCGGGCGTCCAATGGGTAATTCCGGAAGGATAGGCAGAGAAAAATCAACTTCGTAGGCGGAGGCCACCACGCTGGTTTCCGTTGGCCCATAGGTGTTTATCCAGCGAATGTCCTTGCCTGCCAGGGTGCGCCATTGATTCAACGCGCGTGCGGTAGCCTTCTCGCCACCCACGATTACCAGCCGCAGGGTGCGTGGCAACTCCAAATTGCTCTCGGCCATTTCATTTACCAGTTCGTGCCACAGAGCTGTCGGCAAGTTCCACACGGTAATTCCATTTAAATTGGACCATTCCACCAGGCTTTTCACATCAAGCGAAACGTCATCCGTGCGTAACACCACGGCTCCTCCGGCGGCCCATGTGGGAAATAGTTCCTCCACGGAAATATCAAAACTGATTGACGAAAGCTGGGGAACCCGGTCCTTGGGCGTGAGGCCGTAAAGGCCGATCGCGGACCTTTGGTGGTTCACGTACCCGCGATGCGGGAGCAGCACGCTCTTGGGCTGTCCCGTGGAGCCAGAAGTGTAGATGACATAGGCAATATCATTGGCAGCCACCGGAGTCGAAAGATTGCCAGAATTTTCGCCCCGAATCTGATTCCAAAGGGTCGCTCCGACAACTATCTGTTCCAAATTGTCCGTTTTTAGTCCGCCGATAGCCTCGTCACGTGCAATCAGGAGACGAGCACCGGAATCTTCCAGCATGTGGGAGAGACGCGAATCCGGGTATTTCGGATCGAGTGGAACACAGGCGCCGCCCGCCTTCAAAACCGCCAGGAGGGAGATAATCAGGCCCGGCGAACTTTCCAGGCAGATGGCCACCGAATCCCCGGGCCGCACGCCGCGATGGTGCAAAAGATGCGCAAGCCGGTTGGCGCTCTCATTAATTTCCCGGAAGGTTAGCCGCTGCTCTTTATATATTGCCGCGACGCTATCTGGAGTTCGCGCCGCCTGTCTTTCGAATAGCTCGTGTACGAGCGTATTGTCTACAACACCGCCAGGTGTTGTGCTCCAGCGGCCAATCTGCGCTAGTTCAGCATCCGGCAGCATCGGCAACAAATCTATAGCTATCTCAGTCTTGCCCATTGCCGATGACAGCAGCTCTTCATAGTGGCCTGCCAAACGGGCAATCGTCTCCTCGTCCCACAGTCCCGCGTGGTAAATAAACTTCGCTGTCGCGCCGCTGGCCTTCACTTTCAGATGCAACTGCAGTTCTGTAGCCGCGCTGGCGCGAAATTCTTCCGCTTCCGTGCTTTCGGAGCCAAAGACAAATCCAGTGCGGAAGATTCCCTCCCGATAAAGGTCCCGTTCCGGATAAAACGCTTCCATCCAGATTTTGGGCGATATCCCGGCATGGGCCTCGGCCTGCCGGACTTCGGCGATTACCGATGGAATCAGTTCACCAAAGCTGGCACCCCCGTTCACCCCAATACGCAGGCACATTTCGCGAGGGCGATCCCTCTCCTGACCGCTATTTCTTCTGAGGGCGGACCCACTGCCGGAATAAAGCAGTGGGATGTCCGTCTGGCCGGTATGGCGAAAGACTAATGCGGCAAAACCAGCCAGCCACGCGCACTCACTGAACTCTCCAGCTTCGCCGGAATATCTCGCCAACTGCCCAGCGAGATCGCCTGAAATCTCCCACTCGAAAGCGCCCTGGCGAAATAATCCAGCGCTCCCGCGGGCCCGGTCCGTTGGCAACTCGATCGGATTCGGCAAGTCTCCAAACCGGCTTCGCCAGTAAGCAAGGCTCTCTTCCGGCGGGGATGTTGCACATTCCTCATATCGGGCCGGCCGCAACGACCCCGTGTCCCCGATACCCACTGTTTCTTCCACCGAGTGGCTCATGGCGGCCGCTGGGAAATTCCCGGGACGCGCCGTGCCGTCAATCACCGTAACGGACCCGGCAATTTGTTTTGCCGGTTCAGCCGACCTTACGCGAGGCCAATTGAGATCCGCGGATTGGGCGCGCTCCAGACATTCACGCAGATCCTGGGCCAGGAATTGCACGTTGGGGTAAGCCATTATGCTCAGATGATTGCCCGCTACGTTGTGAATCTCCAGCCCTCCGCGCGCCCATTCTTCCCAGCCTGCTTTTGGATCATCGAATCCGCGCAAATCACGCTCCCGGGCTCGAAACAGCGTTACCGGTCCAGCATAAGTGCACGGCACGTAACGTAACGCTGCAAGATGGCAAGCCCGCTTCACATCCTTCAAGGGCTTCGGCAGCCTTAGGTTCTGGGGCAACCGCCGGGCCCTCCGAATAAGTCGCGTCGCCTTCCCCCACGCGTAATGAATCTTGTCGGCGCGTGAAAAGCCCAAAAACTTGCGGAACAGCGCTATCCGCGTCTCAACCTGACCGGGAAACGTATCAAAGAGCGCCAGTACGCCGACTTTCTGTCCCTCGGCAAGGAGCTGCTGGGCCATTTCAAAAGCCACGACCCCGCCAAACGAAAGGCCACACAGGTAATAAGGACCTTCCGGCTGCAAACTCCGAATCTCCTTGACATACAATTCGGCCATCCGTTGAATGTGATCCAGAGGCCGGCTCTTCCCATCCAGGCCACGCGCCTCTAATCCATACACGGGTTGATCGTCGCCCAACAATCGCGCCAGTTCCCCAAGCCTAAGCAGCGTCCCGCCCACTCCGTGAATGCAAAACAAGGGCGGGCGGCTTCCTCGCGGCTCGATCGGAATCAGGCATTCCCACGAAGAGGTTGAACCTTCCTCCATCAGCAGCGCGGCCATCCGCTCCACGGTGGGGGCCTGGAACAGGGCCGACAATGGCAGCCGCCGTCCCATCAGGCGCTCTGTGCGATCCATTAGGCGAACGGCCAGCAGCGAATGTCCCCCCATGGCGAAGAAATCCTCGTCCACGCTTATAGGGCCGCCGTTTAGTACGCTCTCCCATATCCTCAGGAGCCTGGATTCCACCTCGCCCTTGGGCCGCTTAAAGGCCCGGGCCAGATCCTGGTCGCGACCTTCCGGAGCGGGAAGGCGCCGACGGTCCACTTTGCCATTTGGTGTAAGAGGCAGCTCTTCCAGCTTGATGAAAACCGCGGGAATCATGTACTCAGGCAGCACGCGGCATAGCTCTGTCCGAACCATTCCAACGCTATCGTCGTCACGTGCGCCAGTCAAAGGAACCCAGTAAGCCACCAGGCGCCTATCTCCCGAGGGTTCCTCACGGATCACAACAGCCGCATCTCTGACGATGCGGATCGCTTTCAAAGCCGCTTCTATTTCGCCCGGCTCTATACGGCGGCCCCGGATTTTCACCTGATCGTCGCCGCGGCCCAGAAATTCAATATTGCCATCCGGACGGTAAAAGCCAATGTCCCCTGAACGGTACAGGCGATCCCCCGGATCATCGGAAAAGGAATCGGGCAGAAATCGTTCTTTAGTGAGCCGGGAATCATTTATGTAACCCCGGGCAACGCCATCGCCCCCGATGTACAATTCCCCCGCAACACCCACGGGAACGGGCTGCTGGTGCGGATCAAGAATATAGACGCGCGTATTGCCAATCGGCTTACCGATGGGAATTGAGGCCGCCTTTGCTATCTCCAGCGGAACGATCGGGTAGCAACAGGTAAACGTTGTACCTTCCGTAGGACCATAACCGTTGATGATATGTGTTTCTGGTAGCGCTTCCAGGGCATAGCGAACGTGTGGGGCGGATAGAGCTTCCCCTCCAATCAGCAGTTGTTTTACTTCGCGAAGGGCCCGCGGATTATGATCAATTACTGAATTAAAGAGCGATGAAGTGAGCCACAGGATGTTCACCTTATTACTGCGGAGCGCATCCCCCAGACCGGTAATTGTGGCCATGCGTTCCGGAAATAACACGCATCGTCCGCCATGTAGCAATGGTCCCCAGATCTCAAACGTAGACGCATCGAAGCTTAGCGGCGCAAGCTGCAAAAATACCTGTTCGGGACCCAGTTGCGCATAATCCACTCCAAACAATAAACGCACAATACCGCGATGGCGGACTTCGACACCCTTCGGCATACCCGTCGAGCCGGAGGTGTAAATTACATAGGCCGTATCTTCAGCGCTATTCGTGGTTTCCAGCCGTTCCCGCGGACAGGCTTCTAAGATGGATGCGTCCTCTTGCACGGAAATTACCTTCATTCCCGGAGGAAGCCTCCGTTTAAGAGTGGTCTGGGTTACCACCACTTTAGCGTTGCTGTCGCGGATTAGGAGGGCCAGCCGCTCGGGCGGAAATTCAGCATCCAGTGGAAGGTACGCGCCTCCAGCTTTTAAAACCCCCAGCAGGGCGGCAATTAGATCAGTGTGGCGCTCCAGCAGAATTCCGACCAGATCGCCCCGGGCAACGCCCAAATCACGAAGCCGGTGGGCGAATTGGTTGGCGCGCTGGTCCAACTCGCCATAGGTCAGTTGAGCGTTGCCGGATACCACCGCCAACCTTTCCGGCTGCCGGTCCGCTTGATCCTCAAATATCCGATGGACTGGGCGATCCCGCGGATAATCGCGCCGCGTGTCGTTCCACTGGACCAGCAATTCGCGCCGCTCCCCATGGGTAAGCAGGGGCAATTCCGAGAGGGGCGCATCCGGGTTCTCAATCACCCCGGTGAGCAGCGTTTCCAGGTGCCCGGCCATGCGCGCGATTGTTTCTTCGCTGAAGAGATCGGTGCTATACACGAAACGGCCGCTGATGCCCGAGAGCTGTTCATCGAGCTCCAGGTACAAATCAAATTTCGACGTTCCCGTTTCTACATCCAATTGGGTGATGTGCCACCCCGAGTCATCCTCAGGCAGCGCGGGCACCACGGTAAATAGCATCTGAAAAAGCGGATTGCGGCTGGGATCGTGGGGGACGTGCAGTTCCTGCACCAGCGCCTCGAAGGGAACGTCGCCGTTGGAGATGGCCTCCAAAGTTGCTTCCCGGCACCGCTTCAGCAATTCGCGAAAGGTCGGATTCCCTTTGAGGCAGGCCCGCAAAACCACCGGATTTTGGAAGCAACCAAATACGTTTTCCAGCTCCGAACGGCTGCGGCCCGAATTAATCGTTCCTATGGTGAACTCTTCCCGAGACGTGTAACGCTGCAGCAGCGCCTGGAATGCCGCTAGCAGGGTCATGAACGGGGTTGCGCCTTCCCGGCGGCTGAGTGCGGCAATTTCTTCGGAAAGACCCGCCGAAAAATGCAGACGGTAGAGAGCCCCACGAAATGTTTCCACCGGCACGCGCGATTTGGCCGTGGAAAGCTCCAGCGGAGCAGGGTTGTCCCGCAAACGATCCTGCCAATAGTCCATCTGGGTTTGAGCGCCGCCTTCGGCGATCCACTGCCGCTGCCAAAGCGCGAAATCCGTGTATTGGAGTACCGGTTCGGGCAATGGCGAAGGCTGAGCAGCAAGAAATGCCGCGTAGAGGGTCTTGAGCTCACTCCAGAAAATTCGATAGCCGGAGATGCCATCGAAAATGATGTGGTGGAAGGTCAAATAGATGCGGTAATCTTCCGGCCCTAAACGGCAAAGCAGCGCTCGAAATAGGGGACCCTTCTTAAGATTAAACGGCCGGCGAGCTTCGTCCGTGGCCAGCCGCAATGCCGCCGCCTCCCTCCTGCCAAGTGGAAGATCGGTAAAATCGCGCACCGGCAGGCTGAACCGAAAAGGAGAGTGAACCACCTGCGCGGGCTCGCCATCCACAACATCCACAGTGGTCCGCCACGCCTCATGACGGCGCACAATTTCATTGAAGGCCCGCTCCAATACCGCCGCATCCAGAGGGCCCTGGCGGCGGATGGTCATTGTCTCGTGATATACCGGAAGATCGGGAGCGAGCTGGGAATGTAGCCAGACCTGCTGCTGGGCAAAAGAGAGTGGAATACGCCCGGTGGCATGTCGCGGTTGGATTGCGCCCGCGACCATTTCGCCGGTGGGCCGGTCCCGGAGATAGCTCTCTAACTGCGCCCGTTGCTCATTGGTCATGGGCGCACTCGATGTCACCGACGGAGGTGGCGCCAAGGCGGGCCCACTTTCTTTGCCGCCGGTCATGCCGGCGCTCGCCCCGACGACCCCGATAGCCCGCTTGATTTCAACGGGGAATGCTCGCTGGGATGCGCGCGATTCACCGGATCAAACTCCACCGGCAGAGACGTGAGTCCCCGTAAACCGAGATTGGTTCGCCAAGTTAATGGCGCGTCATCCGCGAGCCTCACATTGTGAAGCCGCCGGCATATAGCCTCGATCGCCGCCTGCCCTTCGATGCGAGCCAGGGGCGCTCCAAAACAGAAATGCGCTGCCCAGCCAAACGCGAGATGCCGGTTGTCGGGCCGGCTAATGTCGAATCGATCCGGCTCCGCGAATCGCTCTGGGTCGCGGTTCCCCGCCGCCATCACAGCGATTACAGCCTGACGCTTTTGAATCAGTCTGCCGTGCAGTTCGGTATCGTGAGGAGCCAGCCGCGCAGTGTGCTGGCTGGGAGGTTCAAAACGCAGCATTTCCTCCACTGCGGAAGGAATAAGAGAAAGGTCCCCACGCAGACGGGCGAATTCCTCAGGATGCCGCAACAGAGTTAGAAGTCCATTGCCAATCAGATTCGTGGTCGTTTCCTGCCCTCCCACCATGGTCACAATGCTGTTAGCCACTACCTCTTCATCGCTTAACCGGTCGCCATCCATTTCCGCAGTGAGCAGCGAATGAATCAATCCTTCGCGTGGATGTATGCGCATTTCGGCGATCCGCTCGCGAAAGTACCCTGTCATCTCCTCCACAGTCTTCAAAACCCGCGCGATGCGATCGGGGTTGTGTTGGAAATTGCCTAGCATCTCCGCAAAATCCGCCGACCAGCCCTTTAAAAGATGATGGTCGTCCACCGGTACGCCCAGCATCTCAGCGGTCACAATCGCCGGCAGTGGTTCGGCCAGATCGCGGATGATATCCGCCTCACCTCGCGGTTCCATCTCGGCAAGAAGGCGATCGGTAATTTCGCCGATGTGTTCCCGCAGGACTTCCACCCGCCGAGGCGTAAACGCATACGATGCCAGTCCCCGCAGTCGCGTGTGGTCGGGCGGATCCATAAACAGCATCTGCTTTACCATGACTCGCGCTATCGGGCTCAGGCGCTCAAGGCCCAACGCGGCGAGCTGGTCGGGAGTAGGTGTCCGATCAGCCGAAAAGCCGTACAAAACAGTCACTACGTCGGCGTATCGGGTTACCACCCAGGCATGCAAATAGGGATCCCAGTGAACCGGATCTTCCTGGCGCAGGCGGGCGAATAGAGGATATGGATTGGCCAGGATTTCGGGATTAAGCAGTCCAAACAAGCTAAGCGAAGAATCAGATTGGTGCGGCGAGGTAGCCGAAGAGGGCACGGATTTCAACGTGGGCATTCGCACTCCATGCTACACGGATTGTACGTGAGATTTGTCCGGGTGAGCTGTCATTTCCAGCTTCTTCAGGATGAGCCTCTCGATCTCGCTGGAGAGATCGGCAACCGTAGGCGCGTCAAACAGGCTGCGCAGGGGAAGTTCGATGCCAAACGCGTCGCGAGCGCGCGCAATCACCTGCGTGCCAAGAAGCGAATGTCCGCCGAGAAGAAAGAAGTTCTCGTGAATGCTCACCCGCTCCAGCCCCATCAGGGAGCCTAGAATCGCGGCCAGCCGCTCTTCCACCGGCGTGCGGGGCGCAATGTATTCCCGTCCTTCCTGAGATATCGCCGAGACCAACGTCGGCAGCGCCTCGCGATCGAGCTTCCCGTGGGAAGTCAGCGGAAGCGCGTCCAGAGAAACAAATGCCGTTGGAATCATGTATTCCGGTAATGTCTCGCGCAAATAAACTGTCAGCGCGGATTCAGTTACCGCCGCGCTAGGCGCGGGAACAATGTAGGCTACCAGGCGTTTCTCGCCGGGAATTTCCTCGCGCGCAATTACCGCGCTCTCTGTAACACCCGGATATCGGTTCAGCGCCATGACGATCTCGGCCGGCTCAATTCGGAAACCGCGGATTTTGATCTGGCTATCCAGTCGGCCCATGAATGCGATCTGCCCGTCAGGAAGGCGACGAGCTCGATCCCCCGTCCGGTATATGCGTCTTCCCCCATCCGACGGATTCGGCACGAACCGCTCTGCTGTCAGATCAGGACGATTTCGGTAACCCCGTGCAAGTCCGGCGCCCGAAATGCACAATTCACCGGGAATCCCATCCTCGACGGGCCGAAGATCGGAATCGAGAATCCACGCCTCGGTATTGCCAATGGGACGGCCAATCGAAGGCGGCTCGCCGTTCCCGTTCCCCGGATCATTCCCCGGCGTGACTTCGCCCGAAGTGGCTGCCACAGTGCATTCCGTGGGCCCGTAGTTGTTAAAAAACCTAAAAGGGAGGTTCGACGGGGGCCGGCTACTCAGAGTGTCCGCTCCCGTCAGCAACCGCCGCAATGCCGTTCTTTCAGGCCACGACAACCGCAACAACCGCTCCGCAATTACGGTCGGCGCAAAGCTGATCGTAATGCCATTATCCACGAGCCAGTCGCGGAGAATTTCCGGTGACACGCGGGCGGATTCTTCCGGAAGATGGAGGCTTGCGCCGGCCGCCAGGTATGGCCAGGTTTCCCAGACTGCGGCGTCGAATCCCGGGCTGGTTAGCAGCGTGGCGCGATCTTCTGCTGTCACCTGAAACGCTTGCTGATGCCAGCAAACCAGATTCAGCAAGCTTGCATGCGAAATTTCAACGCCTTTTGGCCGCCCCGTTGATCCCGAAGTGTAAATCACATACGCCAGGTTGTCCGCTGTCACGCTGACGCTTGGTCCAGCCGATGAATATGTGGCCAAATCGCCTGCTCGTGGATCCACGACTACAGTTTCCCAATCGCCCGCTGGCAACATTCTCGCGGTTTCAGGCTGCGCCACGACAACTCTTACCCTGGCGTCCTGCAAAATATAGCCAGCCCGGGCAGCTGGGTAGGATGGGTCGAGCGGGACATACACGCCACCGCACTTCAGGATGGCCAACGCCGCCACAATGAGCTCTGGAGAACGGTTCGCCCAGAGTCCCACGCAAGTTTCCAGTCCTACGTCCTTTTCGCGCAGCAGGTTCGCCAGGCGATTCGACCGCAACTCCAGATCTTGATAGGAAAGCTCGCGGCCAAACCCCGATACCGCCAACGCATCGGGCAATGCTCTCGCCTTCTGGCTCACCAGTTCATGTATGCAGCGATCTGTCTGAACCTTGGATTTCATAGAATCTTTGCGTTCAGGGGCCTCCGGGTCCCCAGCACCAGAAAACAAGTCCTACTGTGCGATCGCGATGACAGAGCTTTGAAGTTGGTTGGACAAAGGGGTCGCCTGTCGGCAATAGCCACCATTATCTACCGTTTATAGATGATAAACAAAGTAGAATGGGGCGAAAAGCCTATTGGCGGTGATTAACGCTCTCGGGTGTCTTTATCGGCAACTTGAGGTGGCTCTGAACCTCGGGGAAAAGACCCGCGCCACAGGCTACCAATCCCGGATACAGTGTGGTCTTGCGGTTAAACAAAACTGGCTGGTCTTCAATAGTTCGGACGATGCCGCCACCGGCTTCCACCAGCGCCACCCCCGCAGCCACGTCCCATTCATTCTTAGGGCACAGCGTCCAGGTGGCATCGGCTAATCCTCCGGCAACCATCGCGAACTTGTAGGCTACGGAACCAACCGGCGTGATCTGAAAACCGTCATTTTCGAAGGTCTTCCACTCGCCCCGGCGAATCTCGCTGCGGCTGGCCAGCACGGTTGCGCCAGCCAGCTTCGTGCGGGTGCCCATCCCAACTTGGCAACCATTCAGCGTGACCCCCGTCTCTCGAGATCCCAGAAAAGTTTCATTGGTCGCGGGGTTGCAAATTCCTCCAGCAATGGGGCGCCCGTCTTCCACCAAACCAACCGATATGCTCCACTCCGGAATGCCCTCCACGAATTCCTTGGTGCCATCCAGGGGGTCAACCACCCATACCCTTCCGATCGACAGGCGCGAAAAATCGTCGGCGCTCTCTTCGGATAGCCAGCCTTCGCCATCGCGAAGCAATATCTCATGCAGGACCTTGTCGGCTGCGGTATCGGCCAATGTCACGGGTCCCCGCCCGCCGGATTTCTGGTCGGCAGCCACCCTGCCCGGTACAAACGGGCGGATGGCTTCCACCGCTGCTGCCAGCGCAGCTTGAATCCTGGCCATGATTTCCCGGCTGTCGTGGTCGGACATTCTGGAGGCACCTTGTCCTCGCGCTTGTTGGATATGGACGCGGACTTAGGGCAATGCCTAAATCCGCCCCGGACTGTGGCTCTTAGTCCGCGCGAGTGGCGGAATTCATTCCGATATAGCCCTCTTTCTCCAAATGCAGGAAGATTTGCTGGGCCGCTTCCTCGGGCGAAACCTCGCTGGTGTTAATCACAACGTCCGCGTCGGTGGGTTCCTCGTAAGGATCCGAAATCCCGGTGAATTGCTGCACCAGACCGGCGCGCGCCTTGGCATAGAGGCCCTTGCGATCACGTCCTTCGCAAACGTCCAGCGGAGTTTCCAGATAAACCAGAATAAATCCACCGCCGCTCTGGATGGAGGAGCGAATTTCCTTTCGAAGGGCATCATATGGGGCGATCGGAGCGCAAATCGCAATTCCACCGTTCTTGGTAATCTCCGACGCGACATAACCAATTCGCCGGATATTCAAATCGCGATGTTCACGCGAAAAGCCCAGTTCCGAGGATAAATTCTTGCGAACCAGGTCGCCATCCAGCAACGTTACTGGCCGGCCCCCCATCTCCAGACATTTTGTCCGCAGGACATTGGCGATAGTGGATTTTCCAGAGCCGGAAAGTCCCGAGAAAAACACCGTAAATCCCTGCTGATCGCGAGGAGGATAACTGCGCCGCAATTCCGCCGCCACGTCCGGAAATGTGAACCATCCGGGCAAGTCCCGGCCTTCGTTCAACCGCCGACGGAGCTCCGTACCCGAAATATCCAGCACGCGTGCTCCTGGCTTCACTTCATTTTGCGGAATATAACGGTCCTCGTCTTCCAGATAGACCATCATCTGGAATGGCACCATTTGAATTCCGATCTCACTCTGGAACTTGGTGAGAAGCTCCTGCGCTTCATAAGGTCCGTAAAACGGTTTACCATCACTGTCATTGCCAGGTCCGGCGTGATCCCTTCCGACGATAAAATGCGTGCAACCATGATTCTTGCGGATCAACGCGTGCCACAGGGCTTCACGCGGTCCTCCCATGCGCATCGCCAGCGGCAGCAGCGCCAGGCGCGCGGAATCCTTCGGATAACGGTCAAGCAATGCCTGATAGCAACGGACGCGAACGTAATATTCCACATCGCCGGGCTTGGTCATCCCCACCGATGGGTGAATTAACAGATTCGCTTCCACTTCCCGGGCGGCGCGGAGGGTCAACTCCTGATGCGCCCGATGCATCGGGTTGCGGGTCTGGAAAGCCACAACGCGGCGCCAGCCCATACGCAAAAATTCCGCGCGCACTTCCGCCGGCGTCAAACGCAGATTGCGAAAATCGTAGTGCGCGGGTGCTTGCACACCCTCCAGCCGTCCACCCATATACCAGGGGTGCGATTGCTTCGAAAGATAGCTCACGCCAGGATGATGATTGCTCGTGGAGGCAAAGACCGATTTCGCTTCAGCCATTTTATCGGGCTGCCACACGTCTTCCACGTGCAGGGCCGCAAGCATCACACCTTCGGCATCCCGCAGAGCCACGATCTTTCCGGGGGCCAGCTTCTTGGCAAATTCCTCGGTCACATCCAGAACAATCGGCATCGGCCATATTGTTCCATCGCTAAGCCGCATCTTTTCGCAAACGCTTTCATAGTCGGCGCGACTCATGAAACCACGCAGCGGCGAAAATCCGCCGGACATCAGCAACTCGGCATCGCACAGCTGCCGGGGTGTTAAATCCCACGACGGCCAATCTCTTGATTGGCTACGGATTTCCGCGTTACGCTCGGGCGTAACATATAGATTTACCAGTTCCCCGCCATGAGGCGGAATTAGATGATCCTGCATTGGTCCTCTCTCTCCATAAGTTTCCTGGTTAATTAGCTGAAAATCTAAATGAAAAACCGCCTGTGCCCGCCTCGACGGAAGCGGGCAGCCTGGCGGCGGAATCCGCCGTTCTCCAAATCATTGCCGGAGTTGTTATTTCGGGGAATGATTCACCACGTAGTCCCGAATAGCGTCAATGCTTCGGAAGTTCTCGTGGGTGATGTCTTCGTCAGCGATGGAGAGATGAAACGTCTCCTCCAGAAAGGCCACCAAGCGGAAAATCCCCAGTGAATCTATAATCCCTTTTTCGGTCAGCGAGTCGCTATCCGAAGTGACGGTAATTCCCTTGCTTTGCGCCAGTTTCTCCACCACGAACTCTCGAATCTGGTCGCCCGCCGCATCTGTTTGCTGTGTCATGGTTTTGTTCGTCCTGTTTCCGCTAACGCGGGTAAATTAATTGCCGCCGGCAGGAGGCCGCCGGATCCACCTGTCAAGATTCTAAGTCTTGCTCTGCTCCGCCGGGACCAATTCCGCTGTCAGCCGTACCCGATCCGCCTTTCCTGTCGAGGTTTTCGGCAAGCTGCTCCGAATATCGATCACTTCAGGAATCATGTAGCGGGGAATACGGGTCGCACAGTGCTGCTGCAGCTCCGCGCTGCTTACTCCCAGCGATTCCTGCGGAGCCACCACTGCGCGAATCCGGGAGCCAATCTCCGGGTCGGGTACCGCCAGGGCCACGGCTTCGCGAATGCTTGGATGACTTAGCAGCGCTGCTTCAATCTCGCCGAGCTCGATTCGGTAGCCGCGGCTCTTGATCATGCTATCCCGCCGCCCCGTGAAATCATAATTGCCATCTTCGCGGAGCACAACCAAGTCGCCGGTGCGGTAGGCTCTTTCCTCGAAATCTTTCTGCCAACGGTTGGTAATCACTCCCCGGGCCGTTTTTTCCGGGTCACCCCAATATCCCGGCGTGACGCAGGTGCCCCGTGCCAGGAGTTCGCCCTCTTCCCCTATGCCGGCGATGCTCCCGTCATCTTTCACCGCGAACACTTCGGTATTCTCACACGCCCGGCCAATGGGCAATTTCTCCATGCTGGCCAGTTTTTCCCGGTCCACCTGATAATACGTGCAGACATTCGTTTCCGTAGGGCCGTACAAATTGTAAAACTCCGTGTGCGGCATTCGGCTTATCAGGTCCTGCAAATATTTCATGGGAAAGACTTCTCCCGCGAAGAGCAGGACGCGCAGCCCCTGCAGGCTGCCGGGCTTCAGGTTCCCATGCAGCAACAGGAAAACCAGCGCTGAGGGAACCGAATACCAGATGGTCAGCGCGTTCTGATCAATAAACGCCGCCAGACTCGCGGGGAACAGCGAAACTTCGTCCGGCAGCATATACACCGTGGCCCCAGCCTCGAGCGTGTTGTAAATATCGAAAACCGAGAGGTCGAAATGGTGCGGAGCGTGATTCGACAGGCGGTCTTCCCAGGTCACTTGAAATTTGCGTGCACACCATTCCACGAAAGTCAGCGCATTCAAATGCGACAGCATCACGCCCTTGGGGCGTCCCGTGGAGCCCGAGGTATATAGAATGTAGGCGAGGTCGGTTGAAATTACGGCTTCGTTCAGCGCGGTTTTTGGAAACGAATCCATCGCGCTCCACGGCAGCCGCCGCGGCGTGCCCGCGATTTCGGCCTCACTATCCACCTCGACAGTAAATTGCGTTTCGCCCGTCCCCGTTGCGTTCAAATCCGCGAACTTAGCCTTCGACGTCAGCAGCGCGCGAATTCCGCAATCCTTAATGATGTAGGAAATTCGTTCGGCGGGCGCCTGCGGATCCAGCGGCACATATATGCCGCCAGCCTTCATCACTCCCTGCATCGCGACAATGGATTCAACGGCCTTCGGGAAGAAAATACCTGCCCGATCTCCTTTTCCAAAACCCTGGCCCCGCAATAACCGCGCCAACTGGTTGGATTTCTCCTCCAATTGGGCGTAGGTCAGCGTTCGCTTCCTGGCCCATGCGGCAGCCCTTTCAGGAAATCGTTGCGCGCTTTGGCGCAGAAGTTGGGTAAGTAGATAAGCCATTTTTCGAATTATTCGCTACAGGGCGCCGGAGAAAATTCTTTTCGGCGTTCGCGAAAGCGCGGAACGCACCACGCCCCAATAAGCCTGGCGCAAACCGCCGTCAATTTCGCAATTCATACTCGCCCCAGAACCGTGACTCTGAATTTTATTCACCAGACTTAAGAATTACAGCCCGGATGACCACTACCTCGACCTGAAGTTTTGCGCTTGTGACCGTGAGATATGTCCCATTATACACCTCACCGCATTTCTTTCGGACGAATTCGCGCATCTTTTTCCATCCTCGCTCGCCAAGTTTCGTAGTGCGCCCAGTTGGCCGGCGCTCTCGCCTGCATGCCCCGAAAGCCTTGGGAAATTCTCTTGGCACACAAAGGGAAAAAATGTTAGGCTAGTTCTTCCGGCTGTTTGCTGCTTTTCGCCTCGGATTTGCAGACGCGCCGTCTCCCGGCCCCAGAGGAGATACGAACCACTTCCGAATCCAGAAGCCGGAACCGCATGTGAAGTTTGGATGGGCTCGCCCCTATTGCCAGGCGGTTTTTACGCGGTCCTGCTTCTTGTAAATAAGCAAACACTGGGTTGGAGCAGACATTCCACAATTCTAAGAACCCGGATGGAAAGGACAAAAAAATGCCAGAAGTGGACTTTGATGTTGCAGTCATCGGCGGTGGCCCGGGCGGTTGCGCGGCGGCGTCTTACCTCGCCAAGGCCGGCCTCAAAACCGTAATCCTCGAGCGCGAGATTTTCCCTCGCCAGCACGTCGGTGAATCCCTGGTTCCCGCGTCCAATCGAGTTTTGAAAGAGATTGGCTGTATAGAACAGATGGATGAAATGGGATTTCCCCGCAAGTATGGAGCGGCCTGGACGGCGGAGGTTTCCGAGAAGGCCGCCTACGATCTGAATTTTCAAGGCTTGGAGGACGATTGCCACGCCGATGTTCGCTTTGAAGAACGCGCCCAAGAGGGTATTGATCGCATTTACACCTGGCACGTTGATCGCGCAAAGTTTGACCAGATGCTCTTCCAGCACGCCCAAAGCCTGGGCGCCACGGCTTACGAAGGCGTCCGAGTGCAGGAAGTGGATTTCTCCGATCCAGCGACGCCGCGGATTAAGTTCTCCATGGGGAAACAAGAAATAGCTTTGAGGGTTCGCGTGGTTGTTGACGCGTCCGGACGGCATACCCTGCTAGGCAATCAGCTTAAGCTGAAGCAGACCGATCCCGTCTTCAATCAATACGCCCTTCACACATGGTTTGAAGGATACGACCGCAAACTCCTGGTCCCCGGTGGTCACGGCGGGGGTGACCGCGAAGATTACATCTTCATCCATTTCTTGCCAGTGACCAATACCTGGGTATGGCAAATCCCCATTTCCGAAACGGTTACCAGCATCGGCGTGGTCACCCAGAAAAGAAATTTTGACAAGTCCAAGGAATCTCGCGAAAAGTTTTTCTGGGATTGCATCGGTACCCGCCCCGCGCTGCTTCAGGGCCTCAAGGCGGCCAAGCAATTGCGTCCGCTTAAGGACGAAGGCGACTACAGCTACGGCATGAAGCAGATTTGCGGTGACAATTTCGTAATGATTGGCGATGCAGCCCGCTTCGTTGACCCCATTTTCTCGAGCGGCGTAAGCATCGCTCTTACCAGCGCCAAGCTGGCGGCCCACGATATCATTAAGACGTCGCAAAACGGTGGCGTATTCAGCAAGGAAAGCTTCAAACTGTATGAAACCACCATGCGCCGCGGCACCAAAAACTGGTACGAGTTCATCACTGTTTACTATCGCTTGAACGTGCTCTTCACCGCTTTCGTTCAGGACCCCAAATACCGCATTGAGGTCCTCAAGCTGTTGCAGGGCGACCTATATGATACCGATGAGCCTGAAGTGCTCAAGGAAATGCGCAAGATCGTAACTGACGTCGAGAGCCGGCCCAATCATCCGTGGCATAAACTCCTCGGTGATTTAACCAACGAAGCGTTTCGTCCCAGTTTCTAAACCACAGCCGAGAGCAGCACGGCGCAACGCGAGTCCTCTATGGCTCGAGTTGACCGCCAGTAAGGCAAACCTATATTCTTTTGAGCTCCGCCGGAAATCGGCCAACAATTTCCCTGGCGGTTTCCCCGGAGCTTAAGAGAGCAATGCGCGCAAACAAACTCGCGCTGACTTACGTCCTGCTGGTCGGGGTGCCGGTGCTGGCCTTATTCGGCATTCTGCGCGCCGGCCGTCTGCTGACCGCTCCCGTTTCGATGGGCGGCATCTGGGATCTCGACGCGAATTTCAACGCCCTCGGCAGCGCGCCCTGCGTGTCCCTGCTGAATGGCATCGACCAGCCCTTTTTCACCATTTCTCAATCCGGTACCAGCCTGCTGTTCGCCTTCGACGACCCTGGGAGAACAACCGTGGCAGGCGCCATTCTCGGCGCCACCGTGAGCATGGGCATGGGATCCTCCGGGTTCCCGGCAATTGCGGAGGGGAATTGTCGCGACACCCACGCTGTCTATCTGCAAGGGCAAGTCAGCAAGCAGGATGACCAACGCATTTTGACTGGCGTACTGGGCATCCACGGTTGCGCCAGGTGCGTCCCCATTCCTTTCCGCGCTGTTCGCCAACCCCCCCAGGCCGGCGGGGACCGCTGATGCCCAATCTTGTAACCCTGGTCCTGCAGATCACCGTTATCATCGCCGCTTCCCGTATGGTCGCCGCCCTGTTCCAACGGATGCACCAGCCCAAAGTAATCGGGGAAATGTTCGCCGGTATTATGCTGGGTCCATCGCTCCTCGGTTGGCTGGCCCCTCACCTTTCTTCCGCTCTCTTCCCTCCATCCAGCCTGGGAAATTTGAATGCGTTAAGCCAGATTGGCGTCGTGATTTATATGTTCCTGGTGGGACTGGCGCTGAATCCCGCGGAGTTGCGCGAGCATGGCCATGCCGCTGTCCTCACCAGCCACGTCAGCATTGTCGCGCCCTTTGTTTTAGGATCGGCCCTGGCTATGTTTCTCTATCCCCGTCTTTCCGATGACAGCGTAAGTTTCCTGGGCTTTGCTCTTTTCATGGGGGCGGCCATGAGCATCACGGCCTTCCCCGTCCTGGCCCGCATTCTCACTGACCGGGACATGCTAGGAACCAGCCTCGGCACCCTGGCAATCGCCTGTGCCGCCATTGATGACGTTACTGGCTGGTGCATTCTTGCCTATATTGTCGCCGCCGTTCGCGCCCATCAGCACACATCCGTTCCGTTGTGGGCCACCCTGACCGGTTTGGTGGGGTTTTTTCTGATTATGCTGTACGTTGTCAGGCCGCTCCTGCGCCGCTTCCAAAGGATTTACAAAAGAGAGCACTTCCTCAGTGAGAACATGATCGCTCTGATGGTCGTGGTCGTGCTGGCCTCCTCGGTAACAACCGAGCATCTGGGCCTTCATCTCCTTTTCGGTTCCTTTCTGGCTGGCGCGATTATGCCCAAGGATCGCAAGTTTATTCGCTATATCCAGAACAAGTTTGAATCCGTAACCGTCGTCCTCTTGCTTCCTCTGTTTTTTGCCTTCACCGGTCTGCGCACCAGCATCCGGCTGATTCAGGGCGCCCAGATGTGGCTTTTTTGCGTGATGATCATCATTGTGGCCATAACAGGCAAGCTGGGCGGTTCGATGATTGCTGCCCGGGCCGCCGGAAGACCCTGGCGGGAATCCGCGGGGCTTGGCGTCCTGATGAACACCCGCGGACTGATGGAGCTGGTGATCCTTAATATCGGACTGGATATTGGCATCATCTCGCCGACTTTGTTTTCGATGATGGTGCTGATGGCTCTGGTCACCACCTTCATGACCGCTCCACTTTTGGAATGGATTTGCCCCATGCGCTTGCTGCATCCCGCTGGAATCGCGCCGGACCCCGGCAAAATCACCGACGAACCGGACTGATCGCGTCTTCCACTCTTCGTGGCCAGCCGTGGCCAGCGGGAATTCATCGCGCGGGATCGAATGCCTTTCGCAAATTATCCGCCGCCTTCCAGGTCCGCCACGCGTCCAGCCACATTCGTCTATAATTGAAAAACCAATCGGCACTTTGATAGGAGCGGACTTTGGACTTTTCCTGGACTGACGAGCAATTAGCCTTTCGCAAATCGGTGATTCGTTTTGCGAAGCAGGAGCTCACCCACGACATGATTGAGCACGACCGTGACGAGCAATTTTCCTGGGACGCGTGGAAGAAGTGCGCGCAATTCGGCATTCAGGGTCTGCCCGTGCCTGTGGAATATGGCGGGGGCGGCGCCGACATCCTCACCACCGCCTGTGGACTGGAAGCTCTCGGATACGGCTGCCGCGATAACGGCCTGATTTTTTCCATCAACGCCCACATGTGGACCACCGAAATTCCCTTCATGATGTTCGGCACCGAGGAGCAAAAGAAACGCTATCTTCCCAAGCTCGCCAGCGGAGAGTTCGTCGGCATTCACGCCATTACCGAGCCCACTTCAGGATCCGACGCTTTCAGCATGAAAGCGCGGGCCGTCCGTAAAGGCGACCGCTACGTCATCAACGGCTCGAAAACTTTCATCACCAACGCGCCCATCGCCGACGTGATGATCATCTTCGCCAATGTTGACCCCACCGGAAATCAGGCCGGCATCACCGGCTTCATTTTGGAAAAGGGCGCGCCCGGCTTCACCATCAGCAAGAAACTCCACAAAATGGGCCTGCGGACTTCGCCCATGGCCGAGCTGGCTTTGGTGGATTGCGAAGTGCCCGTCGAAAACGTCCTGGGCAAGGAAGGCTCCGGCGTTTCGATTTTTACGACTTCTATGGAATGGGAGCGCATCGCCATCCTGGCGGGTCATCTGGGCGCGATGCAGAGGCTGCTCGAAATCTGCGTGAAGTACGCGACCGAGCGCAAGCAGTTCGGCCAAGCGATCGGAAAGTTTCCCGCCATTGGCGAAAAGATCGCCGAAATGGATATTCGCCTGGAAACCGCCCGTCTTGTCCTCTACAAAGCCGCCTGGCTGAAAAGCCAGGGCAAGCATGCCCTCCGCGAAGCCGCCATTTCCAAAGCTTACGTCAGCGAAGCCTGCATCCAGACTTGCCTCGACGCCATCCAGATTCACGGCGGCTATGGCTACATGACCGAATTTGAAATCGAACGCGAATTGCGCGATGCCATCTCCGGCAAAATCTATTCCGGCACCACCGAAATCCAGAAGAGCATCATCGCCCGCTTGCACGGTATCGAATAGCTCATCATTGCGGTAGGATCTTAAAAACGCATCTCAGAATTGTCTGGCCACGACGTATGCTGGCGCAGCGTTAGGTTCTCCTTGCGCCAGCGGAAATGCGCCACAGCGTTTGGCCCAGAACTGCCGTTCACGTTATCGTTGACATACGCGCAGATGTGCGACGCCATGGCTGGACCAGATGCTGCCATCGCTATCGCCATAATTCCGAATACCACCATCATTTTTCGCATTGTCCCGCCTTCATTCTTTGTATGGAAGAGTCACTCAAATATGCAAAAAAGCCCTATGCACATTCTATTCCCCCGCACAAGCAATCAAGACTTTTCTCGGGTACTCTCACCGACCCACTCAAATGACCATTCAAAGCGGAACCACCCGGCCCTCTCGCCGGGAACCATGAAATCAAGGCCAGCGGCAACGGATGGCAAAGAGGCGCTTACAGAAAAGCGTGAATTCTCCGGGTATAGGGAAAAACCTGACGGATGGCTTCGTTTCGCATTTACCCCCTCGCCCAGTTACCTCAAAGAGGCATAAAGGAGACATACGGCGAATATGCAATGCATTCCTAACTGCAACAGAGGCCACAGTCGCAGTCCTATAACCACTTTATTACAAGAAAGTTACACTTTTAAAACCGTTACTGAAATTGAATTTTCAAATCATGCCGACAATACCTCCGCCGGACAGGGCATATCCCGGTGCGTGCCCTGCTATACTCCCAGGGATATGACTTTTATGATTGTGACCTATGAACTGCAGCGCCCGCTCCGCAATGAGGAGCTTCGCTCGCTGGGCGAGTTTGCAAACACTTATGGATTGCAGCGATTCCACCTGGACACGGACGGCCACTATCTGCAATTCGAATACGACGCCTCGCGATTAAAGGAAACGGTTGTGGAGAATGTGTTGCGCGCGGCGAAGATCGCCGTCATCCGAAAAGTAACCGGCGCGGCCCCGCTCGCCCCGCCTCCCGTGGCCGCAGTGACCGCTGTGCCGCCGCCATCCATCACCGCTACTACGCCACCTGTGCCCCCTCCCCTGGCATAAAATGGGGGCGGCGCAATCCCGGCCCGCCACTTCGGATCAGCGGACTGGAATTGCGCGCTTTCCCGCCTTGTCCTATTAAGCGGGTGCCAGTGAACCCGGTTGGACTCTACTGAGATAGATACCGGGCGACGTAAGCGTTGCTGAATTCGATGTGGAAAACCGAAGTCCCCGCCGACACGATCTTTCCATCGGATTGAATTGCCACTGCGCTCACCGAGGAGGCACCCCCGGTCCCCAGCGGGGTAATTACTTCCCCGCCTGTCCCGAAGGTCGGATCCAAAACTCCCACGCTCGTGTAACGCGCCAGACCGAACGAAGATGTGAAAACGCCGGACGTGATTATCCCCGCGGTTCCAGCCGCCACGATGTCGCCATTGGACTGGAGCGCGAGCGCGAAGCCGGCCGAATCCGGCGCCGCCGCGCCAAAATCAGAAATCGCCACTCCTTTTGTTCCGAAAGTCTTGTCCATGGTGCCATTGGTGTTGTAGCGGACCAGTCCAAATCCAGTGTCGCTCGCAGCAGGCGGCGCATTCAGCTTGCTGGTGGTGCCGCCGGCGACAACTATTTTTCCGTCAGGCTGCACAATGAGAGCCGAAGCCGATGGCAAGCAGGCCGCGATTCCCGCGGAACCGAAGGTCGGGTCCACCGCTCCATTGGGCTTGTACCGGACGATGGTGCCCGCTTGCTGCGAAGGCACCGGCGCACCCGCCCCGTCCGCCCCGGAAGTAACCAAAATCCTTCCGTCCGATTGCACCGCGACCTGAGTCGGGTTTGGAAACGCCAGGTTGGCGACGCCGGCTGTGCCGAAGGTCGTATCCAGTTGTCCATCGCTATCGAAACGCGCGATGACACTCGGATTAAGCTGGCCGGCCACCACTACAATCTTTCCGTCCGACTGCAGGGCCATATTGCTGGGGAACGAAGTGAAGCCACCCACGATAACCGGGAGGGTTGCGGTAAATCCTCCGCTGCCAAAAGAAGTATCCAGGCTGCCATTGGTTTCCACCCGCGCAACCATCAGCCCGTTGTATGTCTCCGCGACGGCCACGATCTTGCCATCGGATTGGATGGCCTCTCCGCAAAATCCGAGGGCCTGCGCATTGCTGGGAGAGACCAGATTAGCCATACCGGCGGTGCCGAAGGTAGTGTCGAGGGTCCCATTGGTGTTCAGGCGAAACAGCGTATCCGCGAGATTGGGAGGCTGACTGTTGGTAAGTCCGACGCCCGCGACAACGATTTTGCCATCGGTCTGGATGGCGACGGCATTTGCCGCCGACTTCCCCGTTGTGGTCCCAAATATCCCTCCTGTGCCAAACGTCGGATCGAGTTGCCCAGCTTGGGCTTGCGCCTGGGGCGCGACGCTGAAACCTGCCATTAGTACGACCGTGACCAGCGAAATACTCTGCAAGATTCTGCTTGCCTGCATGGGAGCCTCCAGAATGGGTTGTCGCGAACCTGCGACCTCCACCCATAAGGCGAAGATCGTAAGCTAGTCTGCGCGGGCACTTGTCGTTGAGTTGTTAACAAATTGTCGAAAAATGGGTACAAGATTTCTCAGACCGGTGAGATTGACGCCTCAATAGTTGAGATTGAGGCATTGCTGCGGAATATGCGCAACGAGCCCGTGGATTGCGGCGGGATTTTCAATTAGTGATGAACTCGAAAATAAAAATGGGATCGCGCTCTGCAGATTCGGCCTAGGCGAGGCCGTTTCATGGGGTCATCCAACCTTGCTTCCCTCTCAGAGGCAGGTGGTAACGAGCCGGACCGCCTCGTGAGTGAGCCCCTTCCTCCTCACTCACCGGCAGCCAGGCCCGTGTTTGTTGAGCACGATCCGCTACAGCGATAAGCACGCAGCGTGCCATTAATTTCGATGCCATTGTTTCAGGTTGAATCGTTTATTAGTATGGTAACCCCGCAATCCGAGGCGCGCGGCACAATCATTACTTTTGCTCAACCCGAATCGGGCTCGGTGAATTTCACATTGGAACTTCCGCCCCGAATTGCTCATAGGAGTCCTCGCGGCACCGGCCGCATCACATAACCTGCGAATGCAAGTTCGCTTCGCGTGGTCCGAGGCATTATTCCAACTTGAACGTTCTGGCGATTGTCATCCATTGAACGCGACTATCCAATTCGTACTCCATCACGGATATACAGTGCTATTCCTGTGGGTGCTGGCTGAGCAGGCCGGTTTGCCGGTGCCTTCCCTACCCATCCTGCTGGCCGCGGGAGCGTTGGCCGCCACCGGCAAGCTGGCATTCCCTCTGGTAATGGCCTACGCGGTTGTCGCGTGCCTGGTAGCGGATTACAGCTGGTTCGCGGTCGGCCGCGCCAGGGGATTTCGCGTGCTGCACTGGATGTGCCGTATTTCGCTGGAACCGGATTCCTGCGTCCGGCGCACGAAAGACATTTATACTCGCGACGGCTCGCGCTCGCTGCTGGTCGCTAAATTTGTGCCTGGGTTCAGCACTCTCGCGCCACCGCTTGCGGGTATTTTCCGGATGCCAAGCTGGCAATTTCTAGTTTATGACGGCGCCGGGAGTTTCCTTTGGGCTGGCACGTTCGTCGTGCTGGGCTATCTATTCAGCAACCAACTGGAGATTGTGGCCCACTTCGCCTTGCGGCTCGGCACCACGTTGCTGCTGATCCTGGCGTGTGGACTGGCCGGCTACGTGGCCCAAAAATACAGCCAGCGGCGGAAGGTTCTCCGGGACCTTCGCGTAGCGCGAATATCGCCGCAGGAATTAAAGGGGTTGATGGATTCGGGTGAGGAAACGCTGGTGATTGATCTCAGGCAGTCACTTGATTTCGAGGCAGCCCCGGAAATTATTCCGGGCGCCGTACACCTTGATCCCGCCGATATTCAGGTCAATATTGCGAACATCCCCCACGATCGCGAAGTTGTGCTCTATTGCAGTTGACCAAACGAACTTTCCAGCGCCCGTGCGGCGCTGCTCCTGAAACGACACGGAATCAGCCGGGTGCGGCCCCTGGAAGGCGGATTTGAAGCCTGGCGGGACCTTGGCTATCCGATTGACACCTACAATCCGCCAATCGTTGCTTTGGGATGAACGGACGGCCGCCGCTTGTAACCACTCCCAGCACTGCCCATAATAGTGGGAGGCGCTAACTGATGAAAAAACTATTTATAATCGCAACAGCCGGTGCGCTCCTCCTGGCGCTCTTGTTGCCCTTGATCCGGCACGTCGCAATTCCGGTCTCCGCCCATGCTAGCAAGATGGCTGCTCCGCAAGAGAATGGCTCCCAGCCGGTCATTCGGTTTGTCCGCAATCCCGAAACCGTGCAGGCATTCCTCGCACACGATCTCGATGGGAATGTGGTGACTCCAGCGAGCTGGGAAGGCAAAGTGACCCTGGTGGTTTTCTGGGCGACGTGGTGCCCGCCCTGCCGGGCGGAAATTCCGGAACTGATTCGACTGCAGGAGAAATATCCCGGGCAGGCGCAGGTCATCGGCATTTCCGTGGACGATGAACAACCCAGCGAGGTAAAGCAGTTTGCGCAAAAAGCCGGCATCAACTATTCGGTGGTAATGGCGACTCGCGATATTTCCCGTGGATTTGGGGGAGTTCCCGCGCTGCCCACTACGTTCGTTATTGACAAGAAGAATGGAGTGGTGCAACGGCATGTGGGGCTGCATTCGTATGAAGAACTGAATATGGAAGTCCGCGCGCTGCTGGGAATGCCAGTGGAGGCGACTATCCAGACATTCGTGGACGCCGGGCAGGTGTTCCTGAAGAACGCCGCCAACGCCACGGACCTGCCTGATGTGGATCTTTCCAGTTTGACGCCCAAACAGAAGACCATCGTGCTGAAGAGGCTGAATTCCGAAGGCTGCACATGCGGATGCCAGTTAACGCTCGCAGAATGCCGCATCAACGACACAACCTGCGGCATCAGCAAGAAAATCGCCGCCGATGTTGTTCGTCAAGTCCGCGAAGGCAAGCTGCCCGGGTCCCTGTAACCCCCAATACGTCCCCCCGGCTAATACGGCACCCATGACAAACAATGGCCTGCGCGCCGAGTGACCTGCCCCCCTTTTCCGCGCAGTTGATCATACGACATTCGTATCACTAAATTGCTTGGCGGCGGATAGCACTCCACCGCGTCGTGCACAAAATCCAACGCCCACTCCTGATTTGCCGCTGTCAGAGCGGGCCGCAGCGGTCCCGCCCGCATCAACCGCTTCCGTGCTTTCCGCCTTACCATCAGCCCCGCCTCCCGATACACGCGGTACACCCGCTTGTGATTCACCCGCTGCCCATCGCGTTGCAGCAGCACATGCAAACGACAGTAGCCGAAGCGCACCTTCTCGCGCGGCAGTTCTATCAACTGCTTTCGCAACGGCTCATCGTTGCGCCACACATGGTACCGACAACTCGATTCTGAGATTTCCATTGACTCGCAGACCCTACGCTGGCTGGCGGCATAGTTGGCCGTCAGCCAGCGTACTTCCTGGCGCTGGTCTACGAGCTCCATCCGTTTTTTGAGATGACCGCTTTGAGCATCTCCTTGTCCAGGCTCAGGTCGGCCACCAGACTCTTCAGCCGCCGATTTTCATCCTCGAGTTCGCGCAGCCGCTGCGCCTCGCTCACGCTCATCCCCCCATACTTCGCCTTCCAGGCATAAATAGTGTGCTTTGACACGCCCATCTCCCGCCCGATCTCCGCTGCGGTCCGTCCAGTTTCGAGGTGTTTCAGCGCCCCGATCATCTCCACTTCATTGCATTTCCTCTTCGACATCTTTTCCCCTTTCTCCGCTCTCGGCAGAATCCCAAAATCATATATGCTCTTGCTCGAAGCTAGGGGAGCAGGTCATTTCATCGCCTGCTTTTCTTACAACTCAGGACCAAGCATCCGCACACGCGAAGTACACCAGGGGGGTAATATGATTTAAGCAAAACGGTTGTGGATTCTTTTAGTTATCGTTGCCGTCGCGGGGCTAACACCGGCTAGTCTTTATGCTCAACAGTACGTGTATACCAATAACAACGACCAGACTGCTAATACGACGACGGCTTTCAATGTAACTCCCACAGGGGAAATAACAATTCTCAATACCTACCAGACCGGGGCCTCGGCTTCGCCACGAGTTACCCCAGACTGGCTGGGGTGGTGACGGCCGCGCCGGGCATGACAACCTGTCTATACGTTTCCAACGCCGGGAGCGGCACTGTGACGGCATTCGGCCTAGACCGGCTGAATGGAACCTTGACGACGGTAACCGGTTCTCCGTTTTCCACGGGCGGAACGGGAACAGTGGATAGTATTGGGCTTGCGGTGGGATATGACACCGTGGACACTTTTTTGTTCGCGGCGAATTCCGCCTCAAATAGCATCACTGCGTTCCTTGTCCATGGTGATTGCAGACTCACAATTCACAAAGCGTCCACTTTCCTTACGCGGTAGCTGGCATGGAAGTGACTTCCAACGGCCAATACCTCATCGTCGGTTATCAAAACGGGATGGTGGATTCTCTTCAGATCGCTTACCCGGGGGGGTGCGCTGACCGAGCTTGGGCCCTTCACTGCCCAAGGAGCTGCCGCTGGGGTGGTGGACATCAGTTGCGATAGCTCAACCGCTTATTTCGGAGATTCCACCAGCACGGGGATGGAGGTCGAACCCTTTAGCATTGGTTCCACGGGTCTACTAGCGCCGCTCCCCACCTTCACGAATAGCAGCGGAAACAACTCCAGCAATGTGCTATTGAGCACCGACGGCAACACCCTAGTCGTGGACAATAATAGCTCGCTGCAGATCACGACGTTGGCGGTTGGCACGGGGGGTGCGCTGACCTATGAGGCTACGACTGCCCTCAACAACCCCAACGTAGATCAATCCTCCAGCACAACCCTTATCACCAACAAGGGGGGTGGCCGTGTTTTCATGGCGGAGCAAGGAATAACGGGGGAACCAGGAGCGCTTGGACTGTTGAAAGTGAAGGCCGGAGCGCTGAAGGAAGTGAATGGTTCACCAAGCGCGACAGGAGACCCCAATAGCCCAGCGGTCTCAATCGCGACATACCCCGGCAAGGTTTGTCAGTAGAACAAGCCATTCCCGCCACAAGAAACTGAGACAGCGGCGGCGATGATCCAATCGCCGCCGCTGTCTCAGCAAAATAGCCATCTGGTAAATCCCCTCAATTTTCGAATCATTCCCGCGCAAGTCCACACCGGCGTGTAATCCGCCGCGTGGCGGGGTATCATACGAAGCACGAGGGTCAGCCATTCATGGCGCACCGGTTCACCATAGGCGTCGAAGAGGAATTTCAAATCATCGATCCCTCCACGGGAGCCCTGAAATCCCACGTCAGCGAACTGATCGCGGCATCCTCCCCCGAAGTGGGTGAGCAGATTAAGCCGGAGTTGCACCAATCCATCGTAGAAATGGGAACCAGCGTCTGCGAGAATATTGAGCAGGTTCGCGCCGAAATCATCCGCACGCGCGGCGAGCTCGTCCGAGCCGCGGATCGCGTGGGGCTGCATGTGGCCGCAGCGGGAACTCATCCATTTTCCAACTGGATTGACCAGGTAATTTCGCCCGGCGAGCGATACCAGCTGATAGTGGAGGAGTTGCAGCAACTGGCGCGCTCCCTGCTGATTTTCGGCATGCACGTTCACGTGGCCATGCCGGATAAATCCACCACCATTGATCTGATGAATGAAGCGCGATATTTCCTGCCCCACCTGCTCGCTCTCTCCACGAGCTCTCCTTTCTGGATGGGAAGGAATACGGGGCTAAAGTCGTATCGCACCGCGATTTTTCGCAGATTTCCGCGCACCGGTGTGCCGGATCATTTTGCTTCGTGGAGCGATTTTGAAAATTTTGTGCAACTGCTCATCAACTTGAATTGCATTGATAACGGTAAGAAAATCTGGTGGGACGTCCGGCCCCATCCTCTGTTTGGGACACTGGAATTTCGCATTTGCGACGTGACCACCAAAGTGGAAGAGACTGTGGCGATTGCCGGGCTGGTGCAGGCCATTGTAGTAAAGCTGCATCGGCTGTATCAGCGCAATCAGGGATTTCGGCTCTACCGGCGCTCTCTGATTGATGAAAATAAATGGCGCGCGGCACGCTGGGGAGTGGACGGTAAGCTGGTCGATTTTGGCAAGCAGAAAGAAGTGCCGATGCGGGAACTTGGCCTGGAACTGCTGGAATTCGTTGACGACGTGCTGGACGATCTGGGCAGCCGGAAAGCAGTGGAATACGTGAAAACGATTCTCCAGGATGGCACAAGCGCCGACCGGCAGCTACGAGTCTTCTCACAAACGGGCGACCTGCGCGCGGTGGTCGTTAATCTAGTGGCGGAAACCCGCGCAGGGGTGGATTTGCAGGCCCACTCATCCCTGGCCTCGGCATCCGCCGGGAAGAGCCAGGCGGGTCATTAACTCTCCAGGCGCAAGTGAATCGCGGCGCGCACACAAATCAAGCAAGGAGCCTTGGGAATGAAAATCGGACTACTATGCGGTCGCGAATACAGCTTCCCGCCCGCATTTATCGAGCGGGTAAATGAATTGGGGAAATCCTCCGGGATTACCGCGGAAATGGCCAGCCTGGGCGGAACAGTGATGGGCGAAGAGCCGGCCTATCGAGTGATCGTTGATCGCATTTCGCATGAAGTGGATTATTACCGCGGTTACCTGAAACATGCGGCGCTGGAAGGCACCTATGTCATCAACAATCCATTTTGGTGGACGGCGGATGATAAGTTCTTCAATTACGCCATCGCGGCCAAACTTGGCGTGGCATCGCCGAAGACGGTCCTGCTGCCGCAGAAAGGGTACCCCAGCGATGTGGACATCAATTCCGAATCATTGCGGAACTTACATTATCCGCTGGATTGGGACGCAATTCTCGATTCTGTGGGGCGCCCCGCGATTTTGAAGCCGTTTACCGGCGGTGGGTGGAAGCACGTTTATAAAGTGAATAATCGCGAAGAATTGCTGGCCGCATACGATTTGACCGCGCCGTATTGCATGGTGCTGCAGGAGTTCATCGAGTTCAAGGAATACGTTCGCTGTTTCACATTTGGGAAAAGCGATATCCTGCCCGTGCCCTACGATGTAAAAGAGCGCCAGTATCTTTACGAGCCGGGATTTCTTTCCGGCGAACTGGAAGCGCGAGTGATTCGCGATGCCCAGACTCTGAATGTGGCGCTGGGATACGAGATGAACACGATTGAATTCGCGGTGCGTGACGGCATTCCCTACGCTATTGATTTCTTGAACCCGGCCCCTGATTTCGAGCGGGATCGAATCACTCCGCGCTATTTCGACCATGTGTTGGACCGCATGTCGCGGTTGGTAATTGATCGCGCTTTACACGGCAATCCAACAACACCGTGGCCACGGTGGGAGGAAATGTCCGGCATTGGCACCGCCTCTGGATTCATTGGCACGCCCAAGAAACATGACCAGCCTCCCGAGCAAAAACAGCAAGCCAGACGGGATGGGAAAGACAATGACGATCAGCATAGCGCCGCGACAACGGGAGCGGGTCGCTGATGAGTTCAGCGCAGTCCCCGGTAGCCGCTCAGAACGGGCCCGCCGAATACTGGAATTCGCTGCTTCAAGCGGGCAGCGAGCTTACGCCGGAATTCAGCGAAGGCATGGCGGCGCGGATGCGCGGGGCCAAACTTACCTTCGGCGATCGAGTGCATTGCCCATTCCTCCGGCCATTTTTTATAAGCCAAGCTGATGACGCGCGCATTCGGCAAGTGGCAGAAGCGATTGCGGCCTTGGGGGAACGAGTAATTCCGGCCGCCCTGGCTGATCGAGCGCTGCTCGCGCAGTTTGGACTGACAGACGAGGAAGAGAGACTCGCGCGGATCGACCCCGGTTACGCGTTCGCAAGTACCGCTTCCCGCCTGGATTCATTCCTTCTGCCGGAAACGCTTCAATTTGCCGAATACAATGCCGAGTCTCCCGCCGGCCCGGGTTACACCGAAACGCTGGGAGAACTGTTCCGCGGACTCGACGTGATGTCGCGGTTTGAGGAGCGTTACGACGTGCGGTCGTACACTTCCATGGCGTTGTTACTGCATGCTCTGCTGGCCAGCTATCGCGACTGGGGTGGCGCTGTGCCTTCACCTCAAATTGCTATCGTGGACTGGCGCGAAGTGCCGACTTGGAACGAGTTTGAAATCATTCAGGCCTGCTTCGAGAAGTTGGGTGCTGGCACCCTCGTCTGCGATCCGCGCGATTTGGAATTTGATGGCAGCCGCTTGTCGGCCAAGGGCAAGAAAATTGATCTGGTTTACCGGCGCGTCCTGATTAACGACATCATCGCCCGGCCGCAAGAGTGCGATGCCCTGCTCCGCGCTTATGCGGCCCGCGCTGTATGCGTTGCCAACACGCTGCGCTGCAAGATTCCGCACAAAAAGGCCTTTTTTGCGGTACTGACCGATGACCGCAATGCCAGGATGTTCTCCGCGAGCGAACGGGAAACGATTGCGCGGCACATTCCGTGGACGCGACTGTTGGCTGATGTCGAAACCACACGCGATGGCCAAACCATTCAGCTTCTGGACTTCATTCGTAAGAACCGAGAGCGATTCGTGCTAAAGCCTAACGATGAATACGGTGGGACAGGCGTTACGCTCGGATGGGAAAATACGGAGAGCTCGTGGGACACCGCAATGCAGAAGGCCCTAGATTCCCCCTCGGGATCATGGATCGCGCAGGAAAAAATCAACATCCGTCGCGAGGTATTTCCCTATTATCAGAAAATGACTGGAGTTGCATTCACCGAGATGCTGGTGGATTCAGCTCCCTATTTGTTTCGCGGAAAGCTTTCCGGTTACCTGACGCGCCTGAGCGCCACGGGCCTGGCCAACGTTACGTCGGGCGGCGGCCAAGTGCCGGTATTCATCGTGCAACCCAAAGCCGCATGAAGCGAATTTACGCGGACCGGGCTTTCCGGCGGGTCTACAAAGGCAGCGGAACATCTTATGGAATGGCCTGCATAGATTCATGCAAAGCAGGTAAGATAAATAGAGTTTAGACATTCGAACGGCTGCGGCGAGGACATATTTCGGCGACGAGCACGCCGCGCTGATAAGCAGAAACAAGCGAAATTGGGGGAAGCCAGGGGCGAACGTCCCGCACGTTTGACATGCCAACCATGGAAATTGGACAAGCATCTCCAGAAATGATGCCCGGCGCGCGAAACGCAGTGGATGTTTGCCTCGCTATTGAACCCGGTGAAAATGTCACGTTAATCACCGACCGAACGAGCGAGGACGTGGCGGCCAGTCTCGCGCAGGCGCTCCACGAACGCCGCGCCCATTGCCACGTTTACACCCTGGAAGACTATGCGCCTCGCCCTCTGGAGCACGCGCCAGCGGAAGTGCTGGCCGCTCTGGAAGACGCCGACGCCGGGATCCTTTGCATGCATCCTCTCGAAGGCGAGCTAACCGCGCGACGCGATATTGTGGGGGTGGTTGAGCGGCGCCACATTCGCTATGCCCACATGGTTGGCATTACTCCGCAGATTATGCAGGAAGGCATGCGCGCCGACTATTTTAAAGTTGACAGATTGAGCGAACGGCTGCGCGAACGGATGTTAAAGGCCGATACCTTGCGAGTGACCACGGATGCAGGCACGTCGTTCACCGCGCATTTCACGCGCGCGCACGACTGGGTCAAAACCAGCGGCCTAATCAATCCCCGGTATTGGTCCAATCTGCCAGCGGGGGAAGTTTTTACGACTCCGGCGACCGTGGACGGCAGATTCGTCTGCGACGGCTCGGCAGGCGATCATTTCAATGCGAAGTATGGCGTTTTAGAGGCCACTCCACTAACGCTCGAAATACGAGAGGCGCGGCTGGTAGCGGCGCATTGCTCGCGCAAAGACCTGGAGCGGGAATTTTGGGAGTATTGCCATACGGACAAGAACAGTAACCGCGTGGGCGAGCTGGCGTTCGGCACAAATTTGAATTTGACGGAATTTATTGGCGTGCTCCTGCAAGACGAAAAATTCCCCGGCATCCATCTCGCCTTCGGAGACCCCTACGGCAGCCAGACCCATGCGGACTGGCATTCTGAAACACATGTTGACGTGCTTACGCGCCACTGCGATGTTTGGATTGACGATGATCAGGTGATGTCCCAGGGCCGCTATCTGATGGATCACCTCGGCCTGTAATCGCGCGTACTTCGTGAGCGCGCCGCGCATTGCGGCGACCGGAAGCCGCGCTATACCTCGGGGATCACGACAGGAGCCTCCCTGTTCATATTCCGCGTTGCACCTCGAAGTTAAATAAATTACGGCTCGTCGACAATCTGGTGACAACTACAGCTTCCGCCCCGGGCATACTTATCTCAGCAATCCAGGGCCGTCACTGACAATTGTTCTGCGGAGGTCAGTCACAACCAGCGATTTATCGGTGGCGCCCGCGGCCGGCAATCCGAATCTTAAGGAGATTTTGAAATGAGGGGCAGAACAAGAAAACCAGTCCTTTTATCTATTGCACCAGATATTGCGCCAACCATTGCGACAGGCGGCGCGAAAAGGAACCCGAGCGATTCCAAGAAGAATATATTGCGACTGCCCGCAGTCGCCAGATGCTTATTATTCTGTTTGGCTCCGCTACTCTTCCATGGCGCCATGGCTTTCGGGCAAGCCCGTCCCCCGGTTGGACCGGGCCCGGTCATGGTCCACAGCAAGTTTGGGGGCCAGATCTATGGATTTGACATTGATCAGAATGGAACCGAAGGTTTGCTCGCGGAAAATAAATCGTTAGCCGACGGGAACGTCCTCGCGGCGATCGAAACGTTCGATCAGACCACCGGGGATATCATCAGCGTCATATCCAAGACAGAGACGCAGGATAACTTCCTCACCCTGGGTGTCGCTGGCATGAGCGTTGGGCTGACCGAGCAGGAACAGGTACAAGGTGGTTTTGTCGTTAAGCGTGTCTTCAAGACCTTGAATCCTCTCGATTCCAATAAGATAAATGGCAATTGGACGCCCCCTATTGACTCCGAGCATCTTATTATGCCGACAGGGGTGAGCCGCAATCAGGGAGAACCCAATGTCGCCGTCTTCGCCTATGACAACAGCGGAAACTTTATTCCCGATGTATTCGAATCCAACGTCGGCAAAAATACATTCGGGCCCGTCGTCCCAATCACCGACTCCCTCAACTTCGCCAGCGTCCCACCGCCGATTGCGTTTGATAGCGCGACCAAACAGGCGATTCTCGGGGGAGGAGATGGATGCTTTGACTGCCTCCCCGTGATTGGTTTGGTGAATCTGGTCACGGGAACGTTTTCAGAATTTACCGGCACCGGGTTCGGTTTCATTAACGGCATTGCCGCTGATTCGGCCGACGGCATTTTCTGTACCACAACCGAAGACGATGCTAACGTCGAATTCTACAATCTTGCCACTGAGCAGGGCACCAATGTTGTATTACCGGGCTCGGGCGGCCAGCAATTCTTTAGCGGCGCGGATGTGGAATTTGATTCCATCAACAAACTCTTTTTGGTCGCGCAGCCGAATTCGAGTTCCGTTTCCAGCGGGAGTACGATTTACGTTTACAGCACGAATGGCGCTCTGCAGGAAACCCTCAACGGATTCAGTTTCTCAAATGCGTTCGGGCTGATTCCCGCACATATAGCTCTGCACCCCAGCCTGCGCTCGGGTTATGTGGATGGGCCAGAGACCAGCGTGAACGCGTTGCAGTCCTTCACCTATTGATCACCGCGAGGCTAATCCACATCTGTTGGCCGAAACAAGGCCGCTTAACAGTTTGCGGAACTTTGTACTCCCATAAACCGGCTGGCGCAATAAACACTCGGTAATTTCTTCAAAATAGCTTGCAGATGTATTCGCGCATCTGGTGCTTCCAATAGGGCCAGTCGTGGCCGCCCATAGGACCCCAATCGTCAAGATGATGGGCGATGCCACGCGAGACCAGCACCTCCGATAGCCGGTAGGAAGGTCCGCTGTTTTCCCAGGGGCCGGAGCCGGTGGCGATGTGAATATCGCATTGAGAAAGCTGCGCAATCATCCCGCCACCATTGATATTGGCGAGATAATCCACGGGATTATTAAAATAAAAATTGTCATCGTACATTCCGTCCATGAATCGTTTCAAATCGTACATTCCGGACATGGCGAAGCAGCGATGCACCACGTCGGGATGCTTGAAAAGGGTATTGGCGGCGTGGTATGCGCCGAAGGACGCGCCCATCGTGGAGACCGGCAAGCCGGGCGCCTGGCAATTATTCTGGATAAACGGAATGAGCTCGTTGCGAACGTAGCTATCGTATTGGGCCTGCATATAGCTGCGATGAAAGGGATGCGCGCCCTTGTTGTAGAAGCTGGAGCTATCCACGGCATTGGCGGCGAAAAGCTTGACGCGTCCCGCTTCGATGAATTCGGCCAGCGCGGGAACCATGCCCTGATTTTCGGGCTCCCACTCATCGCCTCCGCTGGTGGGAAAGGCAACCAGCGGCGCACCCCAATGGCCATAGACGACCACGCCCAATTCCCTTTCAATACGATGCGAATACCAGTGGTGATATTCCTTATGCATTTGCCTCCTCGCGCGAATCTGAAATGAGAATGGAGCAGCCCAACGCGATGCGGACGGTGTTGGAGGCGTAGGCGCGAACTGACTTACGGATCAATTTCCTGTTCCCGTATGTCGCTGATATCATGCCATTTGAAGTTTTGCGACGGTCAGCGCTGTGGCGATTAGAAGTCCACCTGTTTCGCCTTGTATTCGCCTATCGCTATGATGGCCTTCCCCGGATGGCGGGCTGCCGAAAGGCTGCCGGGTCTGAAGCCTGGCGCTACATAGGCACACCCTTGCGCCGTCTTTGCGGTCGTCCCGAGTTCGAGTTTGTGAAACACGATTCATAAATTATGCCGGATACGCGATACGCTCCTCTTTTTTTCGCGAGAAACATTGTGCGGCGAGACGGCGGAAGAAAGCAAGGCCCCAAGCTGTGGATGTTAGAAGCGGGACGCTGCATAAGGTAGACAAAGCGAAAAGCATACCCGTCGCTCAGCCGCGCACAAATTGCGCCATGGCGGGGTGAGGCTCACGGTTGCGCGGGGAAAGTAATTGAACCGCGGAAACTGTCCCTGCTTACAAAGATAAACTTTTCATCGGGGCTGAGACGCACCCATGCCGAAAAAACACTTGTACCTAAGTAGCCGGTTCCCCCGAAACCTTGATCCGCGCCGAGCGACCCATCGGAGTTAATGGGACTGATCATGTTCACTGCGCGGCGAATTGCTCGCAGCCTTTTACCGCCAAACGCGACCGATGGCCCTCGGTTAAAATTGCCCGCGCCATCCTGTCAAGGCGCGACAAGAGGCTGGCAATCGCCGGACAGGCACACCCCAAAAATCCGCCATTGTGCTGGAGTGCCCGATAGCGTTATTGTGCCGAAGCACATATTTTGGTATATCCGCGCGGTGGGCGGAACGTAACTCGGCATATTGCCGCCTATTCCCGGTGACCAAGACGCGAGACGGCGTCCTTTGCGGGAATATGAGCGTCTAACAATGATATTGACTTAACTTTTTCAGGAGAGTGCATCTTGCAAATTGTGGCCCGCCAATTGGACCAAGCAACGACGATTCTGGATATTACAGGCGACATCAACCTCACACATTCACCTGAAGTACGCAAAGCGCTGCTGCGGGAATTGCGCGAAAATCTCACCCCGCGCGTAGTGCTGAACCTGAAGGGAGTGAACTACATTGACAGCTCCGGCATTGCGTCGCTGGTGGAGGGGCTAAAGGCTTCGCGCGACGGCGGCTCGCGCCTTATATTATTCGGGCTTAGCCCCATCGCCTATGAAGTGCTGCGCCTATCCAAGCTGGTCAAGCTTTTCGAGATTTATGACACCGAGGAGCAGGCTCTGGTGGCACCGCAACCAGTGGTGGAGCCCCATTCCTAAACCACTGGCCCGTCAATCATTGTGGAAATAGCCGCACAAATCGGCGACGAGGTTACCAGCGGACTGGCTTATATCGGCGAGTTGGCGGCACTGGGCTGGCGCGCGGCGTACTTCACCTTTGTGGGACCGTTTCGCGGGCGTCCAATCCGCTTTCGAAGCGCGATTTCCCAGGCCATGCAGGTGGGTGTGGGAGCTTTGCCCATCCTCTCGCTGATCACATTTTTTATCGGGTTGATCCTCGCTCTCCAAAGCGCTTATGAACTGCGTAAGTTTGGCGCATTAAATTACGTCGCGGGGGCGGTGGCGCTCTCCATGACCCGGGAATTGGGCCCGCTAATTACCGCCATCCTGGTGATTGGACGGTCGGGATCAGCCTTTGCCGCCGAGATTGGAACGATGCGCGTAACAGAGGAAATTGACGCGCTCGAAACGATGGCCATAGACCCTGTAGATTTTCTCGTGACACCGAAGTTCCTGGCCATGATCGTGATGTTGCCGTGCCTGACCATCTGGGCCAACGCCATGGGAATTTTGGGCGGCGCGCTGTTTGGCGTATCGGCCGCAAACTTTACGTGGGGACGGTATCTTCAAGCTTCACTGGACGCCCTATACTTGCGGGACATCACCACCGGCTTGATCAAAAGTGTCATGTTCGGCATTACCATAACCGCGGTTGGTTGTTATGAAGGGCTAGCTACCGGCGCGGGTCCGGAGGAAGTGGGCCGCTCCACCACGCGAGCGGTGGTGATATCCATTTTTCTGGTGGTGATGGTTGATCTGGTATTTACGGCTTTGTTTTTCTTTCTTGGAAACGGATAGATTTCGTGACTGTGGCCATGGAAAAATTAAGCGGCGAGAAGAATGGCGCGGACACCAAGGCCGCCGACGTTTTGATATCGGTGCGAAATCTACACGTCCGTTATGCCCAGCGAGAGATTCTTCACGGTATTAATCTGGAAGCGCACAGCGGCGAAACTGTTGTGATTCTGGGCGGCTCCGGTTCTGGCAAGAGCACACTGCTGAGGACTATGGTGGGCCTGGAAAAACCCAGCGGGGGGGAAATCTGGATTGCGGGCAAAAACCTCGCGGTGATCTCCGCGCCCGACCTCAAGGAAATTCGCAAGAAGATGGGGATGTCGTTTCAAGGCGGCGCCTTGTTTGGCTCAATGACCGTCGGCGAGAATGTGGCTTTACCCTTGCGCGAGCACACCAAACTGGAAGAATCCACAATTGAAATCATGGTGCGCCTGAAGCTGGAGCATGTCGGGCTGCTGGGCTATGAGAGCTATATGCCTTCTCAACTGAGCGGCGGAATGAAAAAGCGCGCGGCGGTGGCCCGCGCGCTGGCCATGGACCCGGCCATCCTTTTTTTTGATGAACCATCAGCGGGCCTGGATCCCATTATTGCGGCGGGAATTGATAACCTGATTTTGCAACTGAAGAAAGCGTTTCATATGACCATCATCGTGGTGACCCATGAACTGGCCAGCGCGTTCCTGATCGCTGATCGCATGATATTAATCGATAAGGGCTACGTAGTGGCTGCCGGCACTCCGGAAAACATGCGAGATTGCACTCAACCACGGGTGCGGCAATTCCTGGACCGCGTAGCCGAACCGGAAGTTGCGGGGGAAATGGACTATCTTCAGATGCTAACCGAAGGCACCAGCAATACTGAGGGCACAGTGGAAGACAAGAGAGGGGCGTGATGGGAGCAAGACGCGAGCAGACCATGGTGGGAGTTTTTGTGCTGGTTGCCGGGGCCTTATTGTTATTTGTGGTGTTCGCGCTGAGCGGCGTTTTCGGCGCCCGAGGCAATACATATCACACCTATTTCTCGTTTGCCGGCGGCATTGCGCCGGGAACCATTGTGCGCTATTCCGGTGGCCCGAAGATCGGACGTGTGGAGACCCTGAAAATCGATCCTGAAAATCCCGCGCGTATTGAGGTAACCTTCAACGTCAAGCCCGGCGTCCCGGTGAAGGCAGACAGCTATGTGAAGATTATGAGCATGACTCCCCTAAGCGATAACGACATGGAAATATTTCCCGGCAGTCCGCAGGGAGCCGACGCGAGTAATGGAGGATGGCTGCCCTCCGAGCCGTATGTGGACTTTAATTCGATTACCGAGCGCATCAACGACCTAGCGCCGCAGGCGGAAGCGCTGTTGAAGACGCTAAATGAGCGCGCCATAGCGTTGAAGGAAACAGTGGATCGCTTTAACGATTTGCTGAACGACCAGAACCGCGCAAATATCTCGGCAACCATTTCAAACGCCCGCGAAATGCTGGAAGAGGACCAGCCGGTTGTCAGATCGACCCTCCAACATATTAATAATGCCACCAACCAATTGCAGCCTGTGCTGGACAACGTGCAGCGAACCATCAATCAGGCCAACCAAGCGCTCAATCATATTGATGCGGTGGTCGGGGAAAACCGTCCGGACGTTCGCGCGTCAGTACTGGAGCTTCGTAAATCCCTGGCGGGGATGACTCAACTCACGACGCAACTCAACCAGACGCTGGACGTTAATTCCGACAACATAGACGCCTTGCTCGAAAACCTTCGCCAGATAACCGATAACATGAAGGAATTTACCGAGAAAATTAAATCCCGGCCTTATCTTCTCATCCGTTCAAGCGCCCCCAAGGAGCATAAGCCGGGTGAATCCAAGTGAAGCGAACCAAATATAAGCATTGGGGAGCGGAAAGGCGGAAATCCCAGGGAGCTTCGCATCGGAGATGTTGATATGAAAAAAAAGACCGCGAGTTTCGTACTGGCTTGCGCGATAGGCAGTCTGTGTGGCTGCGGCGCGGTACCGTCTATGAAGTATTACCAGATATCCGCGCCTAATTCTCCTCCCGCCCCGGCAACTGCCGCCACGCTGCCTCTTACGCTTGTAGTGGCCCCGCTGCGGGGATCGCCGCTCTATCAGGACGACAGGCTAATCTATGCCACCAGCAGTGAGGCCATGGGCGCCTACGAACACCAGCGGTGGGCCCAGGCGCCAACACAGATGATTCAGGATGTAATCGTGAGGACGTTGCGAGAGTCAGGTCACTACCGGACAGTGGAAGAGCTCAGCGGCAGTTCCCGCGGAAACTTTATTCTCCGGGGAAGCCTCTACGATTTCAAGGAAGTCTCCGGCGGCACGTTGAGCGCTCGCGTCACGCTGAATATGGACCTTCGCGATGTCAAGACCGGTGCAACGGTGTGGACCCACTACTACACGCATGACGAGCCTGTAGCCCATGACGATGTCCCCTCAGTGGTGGCCGCATTAAACCGGAACGTTCACCAAGCTGTCGGGGAAATCAGCTCGAGCCTCCAACGGTACCTGGATGAATACTCCGCAACGGACCAGCCCCAGCCATAGCGCAGGGATCGGGCAACTCCGCCACCGACCTGCTCGCTCTAGCCAGCCTTTCTGCGTTGGCGTTTGGCAGACAATGACATAGGAACCAAGGCCGGACCCTTTCGGGGCGCGCTGGCCACAGCCAGGCTTTTCTTCATCGCTTGCATTATGTCGATGACCGGAGCACGCGCAACCTCTGCCGGAGTCGCGATGGTCTTGCCTTTGGCCTTGGCATCCAACAAAGCCTTCAGGCGCTCCTGGAACTCATCGTGATATTTCCGAGGCTCGAATTTCGCAGTGAGAGTTTGCACCAGTTGCTCGGCTAGTTTTACTTCCTGAGGATTGAGTTTAGTGTCGCTTTCCTGGCCATATCCTTGCACGGTGGAAATCTCATTTGCGTAATACATTGTGTGGAGGGTCAGGCCGTGATCGCGCGGCCGCACGAAGACCGTGTATTCGCGCTGGTGCATAGTCAGCTTTGCGACGCCCATCACATGCTTTTCTTGCAGCGCCTTACACAGCAGCCGATAGCCTTTCTTCCCCTCGGCTTCCGGAACGGACAAGAATGATGAGTCGAAATAGATCGGATCTACATCATCGGCTTTTACGAAAGCCAGGATTTCCATGGTGCGTCCGGAAGCGGGGGTGATTTTCTTTATTTCGTCGCCTTCCACCAGCACGTATTGACCCGTTTCGTATTCGTAGCCCTTGATCACCTCATTGCGGTCAACAAAGCGATCGCAAGTGGGACAAAACAGCGGCTGCTTTAGCCGGGTGTGACATTCCTTGTGAAGCTGATGAAGATACGTGCGTTTCGTACGAGCCGCCACGTACAAACGAATGGGAATTGATACCAGTCCGAACGTTAACATCCCTTTCCAAACACTGGAGGCCATGGGTTCGAATATAACCGAGGGTAAACTTTGGAGAATAAGGAGAATTCCCTACGCTTTGACGCGAAAATCTTGTACGACAGACTGCCTAAAACATTGCCAAATCAACACCTTGACGAAGGTTCCTGGATTAACTTGGGGCAGCCCATTCATCGCGCTACCCTCGGTTACCCGTACAATCAGGTGATGGGACTGCGTGAATACCACAAAAAAAGAACCTTTTCAGCAACTCCCGAGCCGTCCGGGAGGCCGGAGAAGACTTCGGGGAGCATATTCGTGGTGCAACGGCACGACGCCACGCGACTGCACTATGACTTCCGCCTGCAAATTGAAGGAACGCTGAAATCGTGGGCGGTACCCAAAGGGCCACCCTTAAATCCTTCGGAAAAGCGTCTGGCCATCCATGTGGAAGATCATCCCGTGGAGTACGCAAGATTTGAGGGGACGATTCCCAAGGGGAATTATGGCGCCGGCGAAGTGGAAATATGGGATCAGGGCACGTTCGAGGCGGAGGGTGACCTAAGCGCTGGAGATCAAGTACGGCGTGGAGAAATAAAGTTTCGGTTGCACGGCCAACGGCTACAAGGCAGCTACGCCCTGGTGAAGATGCGCAATTCCCAGCGCGAAAACGAATGGCTGTTCCTTAAGCACGCTGAACGAAATTCCCCAGGGGCCGGCTCCGCACAGCCGCCGCCTTCCATCTCTGATTCTGGCGGGAGAAAGGAGACGGCGTCTCGCCCATCTAAAGCTCGGCCATCCCCCCTGGCTCAGGCAAATCCCGCAAAAGTATCCGGCGCCAAGTCTAGTCCTATGCCTTCGGATGTAAAAGTTGCCCTCGCAACGCTCGCTAAAAGTCCTTTCTCGGATGCCCATTGGCTGTTTGAAATCAAGTGGGACGGCGAACGGGCGCTGGCCTATATACTCAAGGGCGAACACGCGGAGTTCCGCTCGCGATCCGGCCGCGACATTACGCATCAATTTCCCGAGCTGCGGGCGTTGCCAAAACAATTGAAGGCGTTGGAGGCGATTGTTGACGGCGAGATCGTCGCGCTGGATGAAAGCGGCCGCTCGGATTTTCAGCGCCTGCAAAACCGGTTTCTTTCCACCACCCCGCCGACAACGGTGCAGCGGGCATGGCCGGCCACTTATTACATTTTCGATATTTTATATTGTGATGGTTACGATCTGCGACAGGCCCCTCTGACAGAACGCAAACATCTGCTAGAAGCACTGTTGGAAACATCTAATAATATTCGATTTTCGGATCATCAGATGGAAAAGGGCGAAGAGCTATATGAACTGGCCCGCAAACAAGGCCTGGAAGGAATCCTCGCAAAACAGGCGCAAAGCCCCTACGCCAGCGGGCGCACGCACAACTGGCTCAAGCTAAAGATTGTTCAGGAAGTGGATGTCATCATTGGCGGCTGGACCGCTCCCCGAAAGACACGAGCGCATTTAGGAGCTCTGATGATGGGCATATATAAGGGAGAAGATCTCATTTATATCGGGAGCGTTGGCACGGGTTTTTCGAACGAGTTGTTAACAATTACATACGATCGGCTGCGCAAGATCGAAACAATAAAGTGTCCATTCGCTCACAAACCCAAATTAAGCGAGCCATCCACATGGGTAAAACCGGAAATCGTGGCCAGAGTGAAATATGGCATGTGGACGAGTGACAGCAAGCTGCGCCAACCCGTGTTTATTGCGTTTCGTGATGACATCAGCGCGCGGGAGTGCCAAATCGAGGGAGAAACGCCGCAGGCAATACCGGAATTGCCAGCGCCAAAACCAAGGTCTCTTAAAGATTCCAACGGGAAGGGTTCAAGGACCAGCAAGGGCAGGAATGAAAACAATCTAGCGGGTGCGCGTCCCAGTAAGCACAGAGCCGGAAACGACGCGAAAGACATCGTGGCCACACTGGAAGCGACCCAGGCGGATGGCCTGTCCGCAATGGTGAATGGCAACGAGATTAAGCTTACCCATCTAAACAAGGTATATTTTCCGGAAAACGGCTACACCAAGAAGGATTTGCTGCTCTACTACGCGCGCATGGCGCAATATATCCTACCCTTTCTAAAAGATCGGGCGATGGTGTTGCGGCGGTATCCCAACGGAATTCACGGACAAGCATTTTTTCAAAAGGAAGCACCCTCGTCGCGACCCGCCTGGCTGAAAACGGCGTCAATTTATTCGAAGGAGCGCAAGGGCGAAATGCCTTACGTAATGGCGGACGACACATCGGCGCTCCTGTATTTAACCAACCTTGGATGCATTGATCACAATCCCTGGTCGAACCGCGTGGAGCACCCCGACCAGCCGGATTATATTTTCTTCGATTTGGACCCGACCGATGGCACGCCCTATGCCGCCGTGCTCAAGGTGGCCTCCGCGATTCATCGCCGTTTGGAATCGATTGGTATGCGAACCTACCTGAAAACCTCCGGCGCGTCAGGATTCCATATCTACGTCCCGCTAGAACCGAGGTACACCTATAACCAGGTGCGGGAATTTGCAGGAGCGATCGCGCAACTGGTGGAGCGCGAATTGCCGAAACTGGTAACCCGCGAAAGGGAAATTCGCAAGCGTCCGAAAGGAAGGACTCTGATTGATACGTTGCAGAACGCTCGTGGAAAACCGCTGGCCTGCCCTTACTCGATTCGGCCCTTTCCTGCCGCGCCGATCTCGGCGCCGGTCAGCGCGGACGAGCTTTCCGGAAAGTTAACGCCCGAGACGTGGAACATCGCGACCTTGCCGGCACGCTTGAAAAAGCGCGGAGATCTTTGGAGCGACTTCTGGGATAACCGGAAAAAACTGGAAGATGCCGTGGAACGCTTCACCGCCCAGGAAGCATAGCCCCAGGAATCATCCTTCCAGGATTACGGAGTTCCCCGTATTTCCCAATGTCACAAATTGAATATGATGTGCCCGTACTTCAGGAAGCCGCTGTTGCACGAGGGCGCCATGTTTCAAACATTCAAAGACCAGCTGAAGGTGGAAAATCCCGCGGAGGTTTTGCGCGGTCAGGACGGCATTTTCGAAGTCGTATCGCCATACGGATACACGTTCGAAGTTACCTGCCGCCCCGGATCACCCATGCAAGTGCGTGAATTGCGTCACCTTGGGAGCGCATATCTGCGACCGGAACACCCCGTATGGGAGATTCGCCGGCTGCGGCCAACGGCAGCATAAACCTCAGCGGCGGATTTTTAAGGTCCGTTGCAACCGAAGACAAGAGCGAGGAAGGGTTGGAGATACCTTTCCGTCGCCAAATCATCTTATTTTTTAGCCCAAAAGAGCTTCTTCATTTCTTCATTAAATTTTGGGATGTCGGACGGCTGACGGCTGGTCACCAAGTTTCGATCAACCACAGCCGCGGAATCCACCCATTTACCACCCGCATTTTCGATATCGTCGCGTATGGTATGGTAACTGGTAAGGGTACGTCCCTTGAGCAAGCCGGCGGAAACGAGCAGCCAGGGCGCGTGACAGATTACCGCGATGGGCTTACCAGCCTTGTCCATGGCCTGGACGAATTGCTGGGCTTTCTTTTCCACGCGGAGCGCATCGGCGTTCAGCGCCCCACCAGGAAGCAGCAGAGCGTCAAATTCGCCTGCATCGACTTGATCGAGCGTCTTGTCAACGGGATATTGTGCCGATTTGTCGTCATGTTTCATGGCTTGGACCTTGCCAGATTTTAGCGAAATCAGCACGGTTTCCGCGCCCTCGCTGTCTAGAAATTTTCTCGGTTCGGTCATCTCCGCTTCTTCGAACCCCGGGGCCACAATGATTGCAACTCTGGGGTACTTATGTGATTCGGGCATTGGCGCCTCCTCTGGCGAGTGAAACCGCAAAACTGATTGATTCGTCTTTTTCTTTGGGCAACTGGCCTGCTATCTGATCATGCCTTCGCAATAGTTCCATGGATATCGGGCTCTCCATATAACCCCCGGGGGCAAGGTCTGTATAGGCGCCTTATTGAGGCAGGTTGACGGACGTGTCAAATTGTTTCGGCAAAGAGATTAATGCGTGTTATAGATGTACATGATCCGAGGAACCGGGAACGTCATGGCGGCCACCTATCAATGAGCGCATCTGAATCCAACCCGAGAGAAGTCCGCAGGCCGGGCACCAGGGTTTTCGTTCGCTCCAAATGGCGCACCATCCTCCCGGCGTCCATATTCATATTTCTGGTCATTCTTGCGGCCATCGGGATTCGAAGTGAGGAGCGCGCTCAAGAAAGCAGAAAATGGATTGACCACACGTATGATGTCCGAGGCGTGGTGCGGTCGCTGGACACTGAATTGTTCAAGGCCCAAGCCAATTATTCCCAGTACCTGCTGACAGGCGACACAACCCGGTTGGACCAAAGTAAAAGCGCACTCGAACTGGGATTGCAGTACGCAGCCACGGCCCGGGCCTTAACCTCCGACAATAGTGTCGCGCAAGCCAGGCTCAATCAACTAGATTCAGTAATGAGACAGATCCAACAGCTAGCCCAGAGCCGGCCGTCAAGCGCCGGCCAAATCAGCGCGGAAGAGGTCCAAATCGAGGCGAATCTCGCCGGATTGGCTGGTCAGGCGGAGTTCATTTGCGGGAGCATGGTATCCGAGGAAACGAATCTTCTGGCCATTCGTCACCAAATTGAAAATCGCATTTATCGCCGAATTTTTCTGATCCTTGGCATTCTCGTTGCCCTGGCTTTGATCGCTTTAGCAGTTCATATCCGGCTCTTGTTGCAGGAAATCCAGGACATCAAGCAAGCCCAGGCTCAAATTCAGGAGAGCCGGGAATCCTACCGGCTGCTGAGCGCCAAGCTGCTGGAACTGCGCGACCAGGAGCGGCGCAAGGTTGCCCGGGAATTGCATGACAGCGTGGGGCAATACCTTGCCATGCTCCGCATGAACCTCGGACGGCTAACAAGCAGCCCTGATTACCTGGCGAAGAGCGCGGATTTATTGCCTCAAACCGTAGTAATGGCGGACCGCGCCATCGCCGAAGTGCGCACCATTTCGCATTTGCTGCACCCGCCACTGCTTGAGGAAATCGGCTTGGCCAGCGCTTTGCAAGCCTACGCGGAGGAATTCGCCCGTCGAAGCAATATTCAGGCGACGGTGAATGTGCCGGAAGATTTGGATCGTTTTCCCAAAGAGATTGAACTCGCGCTTTTTCGCACGGTGCAAGAAGGGCTCACTAATGTGCACCGGCATTCCGGCGCCAAGTGCGTGGAAATTACCCTTCAGGCGAGTGCTGGCGAGGTTTGCGTCCTCATCAAGGACGATGGGCGAGGAATTCAGCCCGCAGTTCTGGCCAAGTTTCATGCGGGCGTTGGCGGCGGAGTGGGTTTGACTGGCATGCGCGAACGGATCGCTGAACTCGGAGGGCGTTTGGAAGTGGAATCAAGCCCTCGCGGAACTCTCCTGCGGGCGCGCCTGCCCAAGCAATGCGATGCCGCGGCGGAGACTGAGTTGGAAATGTTTAGAACGGTATGAACTGTCGTCCGCGATACACCATGCAAGTCGTGATGGACCCAATTAGCAACTACCAGTTGTGCAATTCGCCCGTCGCCGAAAAGAGTGGCGCTTCCATGGACAGCTATACCCCTACCTTCTGGTTCGGGAGAATAGATCTGAGCATCTACAAGTTCATTAAGTCCTTTATCTGGTGCTTACGTCAGATTCAGGACGGAATCCTTGTGGGCCCGGCTGTACTCTAAAATGCTCCGGTTCTTAGCGATGAGGATCGGAACTTTTCTCTTGTCACGCCTAAAACAAAAGGCCCCTTGGGAACAATCCAAGTGGCCTTTCGTATTTACGTGTGAATTGCTATTTTCCTGATTTGATCTTCGCCCATCGAGCTCTTGCGCCAGCACTGATTCTGGCTCTGGCTTCAGGCGACATGGTAAATTTCTTCTTAGGCGGTATGAATGGGGCGGCAGGTCTAGCGACAGCTTTAGGTGCAGACTTAGCCGCAGATTTAGCAGTTGCTTTAGTTTGCGCTGTCTGGCCCTTTGTTTTTGCCCACCTTGCTTTTTGACCGGCAGCCATCTTAGCTCTAGCTTCAGGGGATACAGTACGCTTCCGCTGTGTGGCTAAGCGCCCAAGTCTGGCTATGCGGCCAAGCGCGCCCCCGATCTCACCGCCTAGCGCTTCTATGGCCCGATTCATTTTGTCTCTCTCGTGAGTCAGCATTGCAAGAATGTCTGGCATTAAAACCTCCTCGTTGAATAAAGCGGACAACGAAACGACGTTAGCTTGTTTGGGGCCAAACGTCAATAAACTGATTGACAGCGGTTCGGCCAATCACAACCGCCATATCCGCCGCCATGCAAGGTGCTAGGAGGCTGTCCGGGAATTCCGTTTGAGCAGTGTTGATTTCGATAGAAATGGGGGCGGAGGTGTGCGAGTTTTCAAGTCATGGCCAAAACATTTCGATCCTACCTACCTGAACAGAACTTGCTTGTGCCTCCGAGCCTGGGCGAATGGCTGCCCGATGCCTGCCGGAGAGCCTTCTGGCCTCCCTCGCCGACCTGGTACGGGCGACGAACTGCTATTACAGCAACCTGATCGCGAGCGCGCGCTAAAGAATGAGTATAGCAACGATGCCCACAAGCGCGATCTGCAACTCGAAGCGAAAGCGCATATCGCCGTCCAGAAATGGATCGACGGTGGCGGCCTGAGAGGCCGCGCGGCCACAACCGATGGGATTCGCGAAGTCCATCGCCGCTTCTGCGAGTTATTGCCCGAGGATTTTCTGTGGGGGGGGACCCGGAAACGAAGGAACGTGTACGGGTCGTCCCCGGCGAACTGCGCAAGAAAGACGTCAAGGTCGGTGCTCATCGCGGTCAGTCCCGGCGGAGTACCGCGCTTCCTGATGCGTTTCGAGGAAGTTTACGCCCATCTCAGCAAAACGGAATCGATCGTGGGCGCTGCAGCGGCGCATCATCGCCTCGTGTGGATTCACCCGTTTGTTGACGGCAATGGCCGCGTTTCAAGGTTGATGTCCCATGCGATGCTGCTGGAGACACTCGATACTGGTGCCGTCTGGTCGGTGGCGCGCGGCTTGGCGCGCAATGTTGATGCTTATAAGGGGCACCTCGCCGCATGTGACAGTACCCGTCGTAATGATCTGGATGGGCGCGAAAATTTGAGCGAAGAGGCTCTCGCCGGATTCACGGACTTTTTTCTCAGAACCTGCATCGACCAGGTTGAATTCATGGAAAGCCTGATGCAACCGGATCGGCTGCGGGCACGCATCCTCCTTTGGGCAGATGAAGAAATCAGGCTCGATACTCTGCCGCCCAAGTCAGGCAGTATTCTCGAAGCCGTGCTCTACCGGGGGGAGCTGCCGAGCGCCGATGCCGGCGACGTTGTGGGCGCGGGGGAGCGCCATGCGCACCGTATCGTCTCGGCACTGGTCGAGCGGGGGGTGCTCGCCTCGGAGAGTCCGCGCGGGCCGCTCCGCCTCGTCTTCCCGGCGGGACTTGCTTCGCGCTGGATGCCGGGTTATTTCCTGAGAGGGCCGAAACGGTTGAGAGACGTGATTTGAAATTTCCAGAGCCGGAAGAGGGATATGTTTCTGGCCGTGATGTTGTCGTGTTCTGGGGGCTGGACGGCGAAACCCGCGTCCGGTGCGCAATCAGCAGAGAGGCTCTGAACGACCATTTCGGCAGGGATGGCAAGGACAAACTAGCTGTATTCAGAGGCAACAGACCGGCCATTGAAGAGGAAGCGCGCCGGAAATACCTTGCTGGCCGAATAGAACCAGATGGGTCTGTTCTCATACGGACAGGCGATCTGTAGCTTCAAGTAGCGGTGCCATCCGACCTGCGCGTTTACAGCGGCGGACGGAAGGTATATCAGGAATGGCAAGCCGTTCGCAGCCGCGGACCACAAAAGCTCAAAATCGGTGGGAGATAAGATGTCTCTCGACGAATAAGAAAATGTTGGGATTGGAATCTGTTGGTTTCAAAAAACTCATTCCCTCCGGAGATGAAGGATGCCGAGCGCCAAGTGGAGTCTTGATGGCAGGAGCAGATTCGGAGTTTGCCGGATGATACGGCTACTGCAATATTGCTGCTGTGCCGAGGCCGCCTCTGCCCAATTCTCAAAGGCATGGATTGGGCTTGATCGGCAGAATCCGGCCCAATTCCACGGCGTAGCGAGAAGTTGGCTATTTGCTTTACAGATTGCGTTATAGAGCCTCAAACGGAGAGATTGTGTCTCGCCACAATTCTATCCAAGCGAAAAATAGTGGCAATTCACAATGCAGCTCTAGCGGGAGAACCGTAGGGGCGTGTTGTAGCACTTGAAAGGTTGCGCGCACGGCTTGAACAGCAACACTTCTCCCTCCGATCGTTGTGTCCTTGCAAAAGAGTGTGGCCTTTTCGAAAGCTACGCGGCGCGTTCGTACCGGTGATGCAACCCTCCCGAGCCGTGGTAATGATGTGACACGCCCGCGTCCTGCTGACCGAAGCCGGATATTTGGCGTGTTTTTTTCCAATCCCAAGTAAGTGCGATCCTCGTGATAATACCGAACGTATTCGCTGAGCAATCGCTTGAGGTGGCTTTCGTTGAGAGCGATGACGTGATCCAGCAGATCCCGTCGGCAGCTTTCCACCCAACGCTCGGCGACCCCGTTTTGCCACGGGCTCTGAAATGAAGTACGCACAGCACTGATCTGCAGTGATCGAATCGCGGCCATCACCTCGATCCCGAACTCCCCTTCGCGATCATGGCTGATCACAAAGAAGCAATACAGCATGCCGAAGGTGATGGTGGGAACGGTGAAGAAATCCATAGCTGCAATCATCTCTCGGTGATTGTACAGGAAGGCCAGCCAACGTTTGCTGGCTCTGGGTTTCTCGGCGATTTGCGCATCCATCGCGAGGTCGCGCGTTCGGAAATATCGAAGCCAAGCATCAGCATCTCACCGTGAATTCGAGGAGCGCCCCAAGTTGGGCTCTCCGCCACCATGCGAAAAAGCGGCTCGCGCATCTCTTTCGAGATTCGCTTTCTGCCGACCTGCTGTCTCACGCGGGACATCGATCGCCAGTAGAGCTGGAAACCCGGCGCGGTGCCAGCGAACCACAGTCTCTGGCGTCACGACAATGAGACTCGCTTGCCACTCAGACCAGAATGTGCGAATAGCGATCCAGAACAACTTATCGATCAAGCCGAGGCGCAGTCATGGTCGGCGGCGATTCAGTACCGCGAGCTGTTGACCGAGGGCGAGGTTTTCAAGGAGAAGGTTACTTCGCGCCTGAAAGAGCCGACCGCAGGAAGAGAGAATGACCCAAATTAGTCGGAACATGGCATATTCCTATAGCAGAAACGCGCATGAGAAAGTGGCCTAACGGATTGATTTCAAAGGCAGATGGAATTTTGGCGAACGACGGCCCTCCACAGCCCGGAATACCCTGAAATCCCCGGTAGGTATACGGTAATATATGTATTGACCGCCAATAGCAGAGTGGATATCTTCTCATTGCATTACATCCGAGACTGCTGTCGCGAGCGAGCCTTCCGGCCTGTCCTACCTAGACCGCCTTCCTCGCCCCCCCCATTGGCCCCGGTTCGAGAATGATCCACAAATTGAGACTGGCCTTGACTGCGAAAGCGGCAAGGAGGGGAGGAAACATGCGCACACTTAACATCAAGAAATACCTGGTAGCAATATCGTTAGCATTAGTACTCTTTTCAGCAAATACTCAGTATATTCACGCTCAAACGGTAGTTAACTTAGGAACGGCTGGTAACTTTGGTGTGCTGGCTGGCTCTGGCATCACGAACGTCAGTGCAGCGACCAGAATTATCGGTGATGTGGGAAGCTATCCCACCCCCTCGGTGACGGGGCTTACTCAATCGCAAGTGAAAGGCATCCTATATCTTTCTGCCGATCCCGCAACAGCTCAAGCGCAAACAGACCTGACCACAGCCTACAATGATGCAGTTGGTGCACCGTGTGGAACAAACCTCACCGGCATGGATCTGGGCGGGTTGACCCTTGTTCCCGGGGTTTACTGCTTTTCCTCGTCAGCCCAACTAACAGGTACGCTCACTTTGGATGCCCAAGGGGATCCGAATTCGCAGTGGATCTTTCAGATTGGCAGCACTTTGACCACCGCTTCTAGTTCTGCGGTAATAGAAATCAATGGTGGAGATGGCAAACAGGGTCCTCAACAGTTGCCGCCTTGGCTCCAGCGTGAAAGAGGGTGCTATGTCTACTGGCAGATAGGTTCTTCTGCGACTATCGGTATAGGCAGTAACTTCGAAGGGAATATACTGGCTCTAACGAGCATTACTTTTAATGGTGGCATTGAACACGGCAAAGCTTTGGCCCGCAACGGTGCAGTCACAATGTCAGCCCAAGAAAGAGTAAATGGAGGGCCATGTAATAACATAGGGCCTCCGAATCTTAATTAGTCTTACTTCTTAGACAACAAAAGGCCTGCCAGCTGATACCTAGCAGGCCTTCTCTATTTCTAGTTACAAACTTTACACCGGCTGGTTCCAAGATTGAGCTACAACCTTTCCCAATCCTGCTCTGTCCATTAGGCTGCACAGCTTCCGCGGCACGGACGGGTGGAGAAAGGAAAAACGCTTGCTTCTAATTGAAAGGTCGTTCCAAATCAGGGACAGGGTGAACGTCTGCTACAAGATTTCCGGTCGCGGCGCCCCATCTTCGCCTACGCCAATAATCATTACACGGGCACTGTTCCTCCTGGAGAATTTCCACCGTAAAACCTCGGCCCGTAAATCAGCCACGGCCATTCAGCATATCCCCCACAAAAACAAGGGCACGCCATATTCTGCATCATGGTGCCGCAACGTGCGCCAACCGCATCCGCACTCATCCCCACGAACTGCACCCACTGTAGCGAACATTCCTGTCCGCGCGATTTTTTGCCGTCCCCGCTGGTAACTCATTTCCACGCTGAAGCGAAGCACCCTAGTTCGAGATTTTAAACACCACGCCGTCACCCGCCGTGCCGCCCGCGCCCGCCGTGCCGTACAAATTTCCGGAGCCGTCGCGAACCAGCGGCGATTCCGGATTTGCACCGTCCGTTCGCCCCATAAATATGTGCAACACGGTTTCATGGCCCGCGGCGTTCAGCTTGAACACCACGCCGCACCCCAGCTGAAAGGAGTCGCACGAAGCCTTGCCGCCGCCGTACGTTGTGCCATAGAGATTGCCCACCGCATCGCGAACCAGCCCGGCCAGCGGATACGCCCCGTCCGTCCCGCCGGTGAACGAGTACAGCACCGTCTCGTTGTTGGAAGTATCCACTTTGAAAATCGTTCCGTACCCATTCGGATGATTGCAGGACACATCGCCGCCATCGCTCGTCGAGCCGTACAGGTTGCCGCTGGAGTCCATGATCAGCGACGCGACGGGATACGCTCCATCGCTCCCGCCCTGAAAGGCATACAGCACGGTTTCATTTCCTGATGTATCCACCTTGAACACCACGCCGCAGCCGCCAAACGGAAACGCGCAGTTGGGATTGCCGCCATCTTTCGTCGTGCCGTAGAGATTACCCAGCGAATCGCGAATCAAGCCCGAGTAGGAAGACGCCCCGTCCGTCCCGCCGGTGAACGAGTACAGCACCGTCTCGTTGTTGGACGTGTCCACCTTGAATACCACGCCATAACCAAAATTTCCGGCCGCCTCCGCCGTGCCGTAAAGATTGCCGGACGGGTCCCGCACCACACCACCTTCGGGAAATTCGCCATCAATCCCGCCCGTGAAGGAGTAGAGCACGCTCTCCACGCCCGAAGAAGTCACCTTGAAAACTACGCCATCATTGTTCGATCCGCCATTCGCCGTGGTGCCGTAGAGATTGCCCGCCCCGTCGCGCACCACGCCGGCGTACGGAAATCCGCCATCGATCCCGTCGGTAAACGAGTAAAGCAGACTCTCCTTTGCTGTCGAGCTCAGCTTGAACACCACGCCGTCATAATCCGTGCCGCCCAGCGCCGTCGTCCCGTAGAGATTGCCCTTCGTGTCTAGCGTCAATCCACCATAGGGCGCCGCGCCCATGCTGCCCTTGAACGTGGTCAACAATGTGTATTTCAATGCCGGCGGCGCCGATTCCATCCGCGTCGCCCCGGAGAGAAACACGATCGCCAACGCCGCGGCCAACGCTCCCAGACGCCTCGAAGAGATCCACTGTAAAAGATTCAAGATGCTTTTCATTTCATGTCCTTTCCGCAGGAGGTAGATTTTGATGCGGGGCGTACAACCGGTATTTCCGTTCTCAGTTCCCTATCGCCCGCTATCATACACCCACCCGGCCCCAGGCGTATCGCCCATATTTAGAATGAATCCTGCTCAGGAAATTCCGGATCAGCGCATTCTTAGATGGTACCCAAAGCTCGTCCCACCTGGCGTGGGCCTTTCCGGGCCTTCTTTGACCGGGCCTTTTTTCCTTAGCCCATCGTGCCTTTTGACCGGCAGCCATTCTAGCTCTGGCTGCGGCAGACCGGAAGGCAACCTGATGTTCGGTGTGCTCGCGGTGGGGCTCGAATACCGGCACATTCAATCACTCGTGTCTTTGCATACGGAGCTTACTCCTATAAATAAATCCAAAGGTGTGAGTTAACGAGCACCGGTACACAGAAGTTCTTGCACAAACCAGCATTCTTGCGGATGGAGTTCAATTGCTTCCTCCGGGCGGGCACGATTGCGACGAACCTTGGAATGTTCCGTTGGAAGAGAACTTACCGCCCGCGCCTACCGAAGGATCGCCGGCCTTATTGAAGAACCAGCTAAAGAAGGGTAGTTCTTGGATCTGGTAGCTTTTTCCACTCATCATAATTGCCGGCATCAGCGTACCTGAGAGTGGATCTCCTACCTCCCAGTCCGCCTGGCACCCGTTAACTTGACCAATATTTCCCCATGGCGGAGTCGCGTTCGTGGCGAGCGGATCGTCCATCCATTCTCCGATTTCATGACTGGCAATAGACGCGTCGGAGATTCCATCAAAGTTTCCTGCTGTTTCCCAATCGATAGTCCCGTATGTGTGAACGGGAGCCCCCATGGCGTTGTGATAGCCTAAGACGCAACAGTTGGCGCTTGCCGACGGCGGATCCGTTTCCCCCTGCGCGACGTTCTTCAGCAGAAAACAAACCACCGATTTGGGAGATATTGCACTGGAGGTAGTCAGCGCAGAAATAACCGTGCTTTGCAAGAAGCCGTCCAGCCAATCCATAGACAAGAGTCCGAGTTGCCCGCACCCAGAACTCACCGTGATTCCGTGGCTTCCTACCGTCGCGGCGCTCACGTTATAGGAGCTCGCAAATGAAATATTCAGCTCATTTTGATATGCCACCGAGCCATGGATCGTATTCCAGAACTCGGCCCGCCGAATCCCATTGACGAACTGCGCGTTGCCCACTTTGATCCTGTCCATTGTAAGGTCGGGTACGTCATTCGCAAGAGGCGGTCAGCGCTGCTCCGATGACCAAAGCCAAAAAGGTTAATATCCATTCCTTCGAAATGAACCTCCTTGAAACCCCATTCGATCGTACTTATAAATCGGGATTTCCATTTTGGCATCCTGAGCTACAGCGGTGTTATGGTCAGTCAAGAGAAAACCGCTGCCAAGCTCCGATTGACGTTCAGGCCGTACCGAGCTAGCCTCTCAGGCGGAGGATTTCAATGCCTGACATTCTTGCAATGCTGACCGCTGAAATAAACAAGCTGAACCTGCCTTGAGACTCCGTTTTGGTTGTGGAGCAAGTCGCGCTCTTCTGGTGGCCGGAGCCTTGGTCTTCGGAGCGGCGGCATTGTTTGCGCAATCCGAGACGACCTCCACTCCAGGGCAAGCTATCCCCGGACGCAGGGAGTGAGTTCGTTCGCGGGCAGCGTGCCGGCAAGGCTCGTTCCGGGAGTTATGCCGCTCTCGTTGCGGGACGCCATCGACCGCGGATTGAAGCAAAATCTCGGGCTGCTGCTTTGACCTGACCGGGGTTTTTGATACCAGCCGAAGTGAGAGAGAATTTCACTCGAGGAGGACGGCTGGATATGGCATGGAGGAAACACAAACCGGAGCAGATCGTGACGTTGTTGCGGCAGAT